>JAANCK010971587.1_pt1 | contig 11589 bp, 8 predicted proteins | sample 7277841 | NCBI WGS metagenome assembly JAANCK01 (sample SAMN14222788, study PRJNA588281) | permafrost metagenome | isolation source: Arctic cryosol methane SIP | place: Canada:Nunavut | collected 2015-07 | reverse complement strand
AGCATGCGCTGAGCCTCCAGGTGGGCCGCCAGGTCCCGCTGACGGATGCCGTGTGCTGGGCGGCGCAGCACGGCCATCAGCCGCCCGGGTGGAAGACATCGCTTCGAGTCCCGAATATTCCGCGATATGGCGCGGTGGCATCGTCGGCGTGATGCTGCTATCGTGAATCCGTGGACGGGATGACGGGGGAGTTGGTGTTGGGGACCGTGAGGGTTGCTCGCGGGCTGACCCAATCGGCTCTCGCTGAGGCTGCCGGGCTGTCCCAAGCGACGGTCTCGAAGCTCGAGGGTGGCCTGATGACGATCACCGAGGAGCAATGGGGCCGGCTTGCGGAGGTACTAGATGCTCCGGTGGGTCTGCTGTCACATCTGGTCGGCTTCGCTGGCGCCCCCGCGACGGTGTTCCATCGCAAGCGGGCCTCTCTGCCGGTTTCGGTGACGTCGCAGCTGAGGGCACGGCTGGACCTGGTTCACCTGCAGGTGGCCGGACTGGTTGGGGACCGTGTCCCGGTCGGGATCGACAGAGACCCCATCGACGATGACGGCTACACCTCGCCCGAGGAGGTGGCGCAGCGCGTACGGGCGCTGCTGAGGGTGCCGGCAGGACCTGTTGCGGATCTAGTCGGCGCGATCGAGGCGGCGGGCGTGGTCCTGGTGGGTGCGGATCTGGGGTCGATGAAGATCGACGCGTTGATGTCGTGGCCCCCGCAGGGGCGTCCAGTGGTGCTCTTAGGTACACACGCGCCCGGTGACCGACAGCGGTTCTCGGTCGCGCACGAGTTGGGCCACGCTGTGATGCACGAGATCCCGACTGCGGCGCAGGAGGCCGAGGCTGACCGGTTCGCCGCAGAGCTGTTGATGCCTCGGCGGGACATCGCATCGTCGCTTGGGGACGTGTCGATGGCCGGGTTGGCGCAGCTGAAGAAGGTCTGGCGGGTGTCGATGGCTGCGCTGTTGCGACGGGCGCGGGACCTGGATCGGATCAGCGACTACCAGTACCGGCAGGGCAGCATCGAGCTGTCGCGGGCCGGGTACCGGACCCGGGAGCCTGTGGTGATTGAACCCGAACAGCCCCGGCTGTTGCGTGACTGCCTAGCCGGACAGTTGGAGGCTGGCGTGACTGTAGCTGATCTAGCGACAGCAGCCTGGATGACCGAACCGTCGTTTCGTGCAACGTATCTTGAGGGGGAGTCGTGATGACTGGTTACACCAAGACGAGGGTCGCCCTTCCTGGGTCTGTGGATGCCCTGCAGGACCGGGTGCTCCTAATGACCGGTGCGCCAACCCAGGCTGACGTCGCCGAGATCGACCCGCGGCACGGTGGGCTGGTCGTGTCGGGAACCCGGGCAGGGAGCACCGTCGGGTCGCTGCGGAACTTCTACCCGACGATGACGTTGCTGATCGAACCTGCGTCGGCAAGCAGCTACCAGGCGACCGCCGATGCGCCGTTCCTGCTCGAGAACCAGGACCGGCTGTTCCCGGTGACCCTGGCAGATTGTCTGGATGGACAGCGGCAAGCCGGCGTGAGTCGGGTGATCACCCCCAGTGGACAGGTGGATGCGGGAGACTCAGCTGCGTTGAAGGCCATCGTGAATCAGGCTAACGAGCTCGACGACCCCGATCTGCTGACCCTGCTGGTGGTTGCCGATAGCTGGCTGACGCCTCCGTGGGTCGACCAGCTCGCGGCTGTGGTGAGGCGCAGCCGTCACCAGGTGCTGTTGGGCCTGGTGAACAGCGCGGACGACCCGCTGAGCCGGGAAGGGGCCGTTGCCGGCTACGCCCGGCTCGCGGCGCAGGCGCCGAGCGTGGTCATGTGGCGCACCGACTTGTCAGGTATCGGTGCCCTCGCGTATGGAGCCGTCGCTGCGGTGATCGGCCAGCGGCCGTCGCAGCGCCGCTACGCCCGGTGGGATGCGAGAGCCCACGCATCCAGGCTGGGCGACAAGACGCCGCACGTGCTTTTGCCGGGTCTGTTGCGGTACAGCCGGGCGCAGCAGATGCGGACCGAATGGTTCGCCACGTCACCGTCATTGAGCTGTTCTTGCCGCCACTGCGACGGTCGGGACCTGGACCGCTTCGACAAGTCCGACCCAGCGCATGCGGAGGCCTATCTGCACAACCTGAGCGTGATGAACATGCTCGTGGGTCAGTGCCTGGACGCGCAAGACCGGCGCGAGTGGTGGACCCAGCAGCTGTACGAGGCGCGGTCGGCCCATCTGGCGCTAGGTAACCGGATCAACCGGAGCGTGTCTGAGCCGAGGTCGCTGAGGAACTGGCTACGCCACAGGGCCTAACGGCTGGTGCGACCGGACCGGTGAGGCTGACCTTCCGAGATCTATTCGGTGTCTTGGTCCAGCGGTCGCTGGGACGGGCGGAGCCAGAAGTCGAAGTCGGCGAAGAACTGTTTGAGTTGGGTGGCGTCGCCGATCGTGACCCGAGTGTCGCCGACACCGTGGTGTCCGACGCCGGTCAGGTTGCGGACGCTCCGAATGCTCGTGAGGGTGGCAGGGTCCAGGGGCAGGACGGCGTCGAGGGTCGTGGTGTTCCTGAGAACGCTGACGAAGACTTGAGATCGCTCCCCAGCGCCGGTGACGCTGACCGCTTCTCGGCGGTAGCCGAGGTAGCTCTTGCGAGGGACATAGTGCAGCCCGGGGTTGCGGGTGCGGAGCCCGTAGTCGAGTTGCGCGAAGAGCTCCTTCGCGTCGGGGCGCATCCCCTGGACGAAAGGCTGCAGGTCCCGCAGTCCCACATGGAGCACCCCCGCCAGAACGCCCTCTCGCGAGGTTCCAGATTGAGCAGCTGCATCGTCGAGGAACGACTCCACCGTTTCGTCGCGCACCGTGCGCGTCACCTCGGTGGCCGGAAAGCAGCAATGATCGAACGCGCCCGTTCGCTGTCCAACAGCAGGTCTTCAGACGACGCCCTGGTGGCCTCTGCTCTCAGGTCCAGCATCTTCTTTTCGGCCTTGTTGGCCGCCTGCACGGCCCTCTCGATGCGCTTGCGTACCTGGTCTCCCGGCACCGGGAGCCGCAGCTGCTGCAGCTCTGCCCAACGGACGCGGGTTCGGCCGATGCCGGTGGCCAACAGCAGCATCTCGGCGCGCGCTTCCGGTGAGCGGATGAGGGACCAGAGAACGTCGGCGCTCAGGTCGCCGGTGGCGCGGCATACCGTGTACTCACTGGTCACCACGTAGCCGTCGAACTCGGCCGGCACGACCGCGACTGCGCCATGAATCGCGTTGATGTGGCTGAAGACGAGATCTCCGGCGCCGACCCGGGTCAGGGTCTGTTTGGTGAGGTCACTGGTCAGGACTTCCTCGCCGGCCTCGCAGAAGCCGTCGTAGCGGACGCGCAGGTAGCTGACCAGTTCGTCGGCCTGTGCCGTATCGATCAGCCGTTCGTCCCTGTTCTCGTCGGTGACGGCGAGATCGAGGAACGCGGCGAGCGTGCTGACCGTGAACCCGGCCGCCTCCCAATCGCCGACCCGGGCGCCAGCCTGCGGCAGGCACGCTTTGACATCGAACCGGTCACCAAGCGCGCTTGCCTTCACCGTCCACGGGGCTGCAGCGGGTTCGCCCTTCTGGAAGGCCTGGTAAAGAGACGCGACCTCTTCGATCTCGGCGGACGCCCGTCGGCGGTTCTCCTCATCGATGGGCAGGATCCGCTGACGGGACGGATCGTCGATGCCGACCCAGGAGCAGTAGTACATGAAGACGTCTGGCTGCACCTCGTCGGCGCTGTCGCGCTTCTCGAGCATGAGCAGGGAGGTCTTCACCCGCGCTTGGGACCGCTGGAAGGCGTCGCCGGGAAGGGACACCACGCCCTTGATGATCCAGTTCTCGCGGATCCACTGCCGGACCCGCCGGTGCCTCGGAGCGCCGAGAATGCTGTCGTCGACGACAGTGATCAGCCGCCCGCGCGGTCCGAGCAGACCGTGGTAGCGCTCCAGGAACATCACCATGGAGCTCAGCGAAGGCAGCGCCCGGCGTGCACCCCCACTGGTGTCGTAGGAGAGCGCATAGTCGTTGAGGAGCTGCGCATCGCCTTCCTCGTCTCGCGTGTACTCCTTGGCAAAGGGTGGGTTGGTCAGGGCCACGTCCGCCAGGCCGAGTGGAACTGCTGCTCCGGTCGCGGTCGTCGCGTCGGCGACACGCTGCCGGAACTCGTCCTTCTCCTGCCCGATCTCGGGCTCGTCATTCGGTGCCACCCGGACCTGCTTGTCGAGCGCGTCGAGCTGGTAGACGCTGGTACCGCCATCCCCATGGAGATACATGTTGATCCGGGCGATCCGTGCCAGAGCCGGGTCCCGGGCGACGTCGATGCCGATCAAGGAGCGCTCGGCGACCTCCATGCGCAGCTCTTCTCGGCGCTTGTTGCTCAGTGAAGCGTTCGCGTCGAGCTTGCTCCACATGTCCGCGAGCGACTCGATGAGGAAGCCTCCGGTGCCCGAGCAAGCGTCGATGACCCGGTCCAGATGCTGATCGTCGGCACGCAATTGCGCGAGGCGGGTGGCGAGCTTGACGATGCTTCGCGGCGTGAAGTACTGACCGAGCGCCTTGCCGCGAAGGGTCGAGTTCAGGAATGTCTCGAACATGCGGCCGTTGAGGTCGGCGTCGATGCTGATGAGGTCAACCGACTCGAGTCTGTCGACGAGTACCTTGAGCGTCTCCGGCGACAACATCAGATGCTCCCCCTTGGGGAAGATCCGCTTCTTGGTCTTCTTCGCGATCGCGATCTCGAACTTGGTGAGCAGGTCCTGGAACAGGATCGTGTCCAGGGGGTTGGGGGTATCGGCCTCCCGCGACTTGATCCACGCGGTCGAGAACTTCACCGAACCGGCGGGCACGCTGATGGAGTCCTCATTGAGCGCGGTCAGGTCGGGATCGCTGTGAGCCTCTCGGTCAGAGTGCAGCTTGAGGAAGATGACCTTCACGAACTCCATGAACGCAGCGTTGTAACTGAGGTTATCCCGCTTGTAGATCAGACGGTGCGCCCGGGCGAAGTCTGCGTTGAGGTCGGACACCGAGTGCTTACGCAGGGTATGTCGACCGGGCTGGCCGGGACCGGCGCTCGGCCGTGACGAGAAGGCGGAGGGTGCCAGCAGCGACTGGATGGTCGCGTACGCCTGGTTGTCATCGACGAAGTCGCCGAAGGCAGCCTCCGCCAGGGGGGTCGCGTTGTCCCACCGGTGCACTCTCGTGGTGACGCCGTTGGTGAGCATGAAGAACTCCACGGGGTTGTCGCCCTGCTGGCTGTTCAGCGCCAGGCAGTAGCTCTGCGACTGGCCGACCCAGTCGTCGAGATCTTCCTCAACCGCCTTCACTTCGCAGATCCACCGGACCGTCCCGCCGACGGTGATCGCATAGTCCGGACGCCACATCTCGCTCTTGCGGCCTCTGGAGAGTCTGAGTTCGGCGAGGGAGGCCTTCGGCTTGATCTGTGCATCGGCGTATCCGAGGTCAGACAAGAGCCGGCTCACGAAGAACTGTTCGACGCTCGACTCGTTCGACAGGTCTTTGAGCGCGCCGAACTTGCTGGTCGGTGAACTGGCCTTCATCTCTTGCTTCCCATGCATTGATGATACCGTCAAACAGGTGGTTCGACCAAGTCCGATAAGTGCCCGTGTCGCAGCCTCAGCGGGGCTCGAAGCGTGGGGCAGGTGGGTCGCCGTCACAACACAATGGCGCTGGGTGGCAATGTCGAGTGACTCCAGCTCTCGGACGTCTCTGCGTATGCCCTCGGGCGCTATGGGGGAGCGGACGGCACCCGCGACTGTTGACACGCGCACTAGTTGGACCCTTTTCAGGAAGCTCGAACCGACCATGTTGACGAGCCGCTGTGGGTCAGCACCTGATCGCCCGGGACCGGCTTCACGGGTTGACCCGGGGCCGCGGCAGCAGGAACTGGTTAGGCCACTGCGCGGTCCAGCCAGGAGCCATCAACCTCGAGGGCTTGCCATACCTGGCTGTAGAGGGCTTCATCGAAGTACCAGGCAGCGCCGGTGTACCGGGCCGGGGTGAACGCGCCGGTGGGCTGCAGCTCGGACTCGCCGACAGGTCCTTCGAGGGCGACACCGATGCCCCAGTAGCTCGCCTCGAGCAGGAGCAGGTCGAGTGATCGTGGCGGTGCGGTCAGGATGAGTCGCCGGGCGCAGTATGGCGCGAGTTTGTGGAGCTGGCGGATGCCGTGGCGCCAGTCGCTGGTGGGCAGACTGAACAGCCGTGCCGAGGCGGCCGGGCGACCCACACGGCGGACGGTGGCGGGTGACGGGTAGGTGACTGCTGCCGGCCCCTGCGCGGCGAGCGAGAGCATACCTGGGTCGAGCCGGTCGACCGGCACGGTCACCTGTTCGGGAAGCGACAGCAACGCGTCGAGGACCGCCATCGAGCCGAGCGGTCGGCCAGCGGTCCCGGCGGCGCGGCGTCGGTCGTGCTCGAGCGAGTCGAGGTCGACGTCGACGCGTCCGGCCAGGCCTCGTAGGCGTACCGGAATGTCGCGGTGCCGGGCATCCCCGCGATGAGCCACCTGGGTCACATCGCCTCCTGCCGGTCATCGTGCGAATCCATGCTGCGTTCCTCCTTGTGGAGCTGCCGTGCAGCGTCCCAGAAGGCATGCTCCTGGCGCCGGTAGCGCTGCTCGCGTTCGCCATGCCCGCGGGGCAGTCGAACGATCAGCCCAGCCGTGGTCAGCGCCGCAAGGCTACGGTGCACAGTGCTGGGCGCCAACCCGAGCCCGGTCTCCAGGTCTCGCGCCACCAGCTCCTGGTCACCAGCAGCGATCTGGGCCGACAACGCGAGCAGATGACGATTCCCGAACAGTACCTTCGATCGCGACGACGTCTCCAACACAGCCACATCCTATCAGATTCCGGATTCCTGAATGAGGAATCATGGTCGGGAGTGCCCGGCCCTCAGCCAGCTTGCCGACTTCGATTGCGGACTCGCGAACGCTCGGACGAGTGTGCTGCTTCGGACCCGTCAAGCGCATCGGGTCCTCACTGTGCAGATAACTACCCGGCGGGTAGTATTTTGCACAACGTAGGGGTGGGAATGGTGCTGCACCGTCTTCCTGAGGGAATCACGGGTGCGCCGTTGCGCACGGTCCGGCCGCGGATGCTGCGCGGTCTGTACGCGAATCCGGAGAAGGAGCTTGTCCGGCTCCGTCGGGCGGGGCTGGTGACCAGGATCGCCCCAGGCACGTACACGGCCAAACCCGACAGCATCCCTGCGAGTGTGCTGTGGCGTCCCGCGTTTGAGCAGGCCGCGATGGCGTACGCAACCGCCCAGTACGACAACCGCGTCCCTGTGTTGTACGGAATCGGCGCGGCCCGCTTCCACCACGCGATCCCTCGGGCGATCGCCGTCACCGTCATCGCCGTCCCCCGACAGCACCGGCCGGTGACCCTGGCCGACGGCGGGACTCTCATCTTCACGACCACCGATGTCGACTCTCTCGAAGCCCGTCTTGAGCTGACCCCTCTCGGTGGCTTCCTGGTCACAACACCGGAGCAGACGATGGTGGACCTGCTAGCCCGGCCTCAAATCGGGGGTATGCCGGATCAGGCACTCGCCGCTGCCGCCGCGCTCGCCGTCACGGTCGACCCGGATCATGTCCAGGAACTGGCGGCGGCCCGGCCACACACCGTGCGCGCGAGGGTGGACCGCGAGCTTGCCGACCCAGGCCGGAACGTCTGTGAGTAGAACAGCACGCGAGCATGCATGCGCAACAGCACGGGCCAGCCGCCCCAGTGACGGGAGCAAGCGCTGGTCACTCCCGGCCAGCAGAGAGCGCCCACAACGCCGCACCTGTCTGAGCCATCTCGTCGTTCAGCCCGGAGAGCGCCGCCGGTATCGAGGTAGCTGGCCGCGGACACTGTGAAGCGGGACGCCCGGGACAGGGTCGAGACCGTCGCCTCGGTGAGGTGGTGATTGCCAGTCGGGGGAGCGTCGAGGCGTGAGGACTCAGTTCCCAGCAGGTCTTGGTCGTAGACCGAAGTATTGGATGAGGGCACTGGCGCGTAGATGCAGGGCATGGAGCTGTGCCTCAACGGCTGCGGGGTCCCGATAGCCGGCGCCGACGGCAAGTGCTGCACCAAAGTCGGTCACCGCCTGCCGGACGTCGCCGAGCTTCTCCGTCGTGATCACCCGCGACCCCTTCGGCATGGTGGCAGTGCTGTGCAGGCTGCTGGTCGGGTGCACCATCACAGGCACCGCCTGAGCATCGGGATAGGTCTGTTCGAACCAATCCATGGATTGCGAGAGCTGCGCTGCGTCCTTCTTCGCGATGAAGGTCGTGTTAACGCCGCTCTTGCACTCAATGACGACGTAGTGCCCGTCACCGGTCGACCAGAGCACGTCCGGTCCGATGCCGAGCTCTTGGTCGGGGCGCTGCGACGGCACCCCCAGGTGCAGACCCAGTTCGTGAAGGGCCTTCTCGAATCGCTTGGTTGCCGCGAGGTCGTCGGGGCCCATCTCTAGGTCTGTGAGCACAGCGGCGAGGCCAATCACCAATTCGGCCCCGCCAGAGTAAGTGCTCGCGAGGAACTTGGCTGACGCTTGTGCCTGATCGGCCAGACCTGTCAGGCGCTTGTAGTCGGCACCCTTCCGAGGTGTCAAGAGAGCTCGGTTGTCGGCCTTGGCCGACGCCTGCATCTGCTGCGCCTTCACCTTGTCGATGTGATGCAGGTACCCGGCCGCTAGTTCCTTCAACCAGCCGCGTGTCTTGAGGTCCATCTCTGCGTCGATGGCCTGCTGAAGGATCGTGGTCGCGTCGGAGAATCGACCGATCTGTGTGGCCTCGAAGGCCTGTCGTTGACTCACGGCGACCGGCGACACGACGCTGGTCGGCTCGTAGGATACCGAGTCGAGTGAGTCACGACTCGCGGCGACCCAGCCCGGGTCGCGGTCGAGGCACTGGGCGATAGCTCCGGAGAGGTCTGAGAACGGCTTGCCCCGCAGCATCTCGGCGACCTGCGAGGATAGCTCCATCTGGGCACGCGTTCCGGGGCTCAACTGCGTCGCAGATCCCATCTGGAACAGCCGTTGTGCCAGCCGGGCGCCCAGCAGCAGTACGACGCAGTAGTCCTCGTTGGATCGGATGCCACGGCCCATACCCTGCTCAATGCGCTGCATCTGACGGGTAACCATTGACTGGGTGTCGTCCAAAGCGAGGCCTTCAAGTCGGTCGAGTCCGCTGTACGCCTCGGGAAGGCCATCGATCGCAAGAATCCGGCACGCGTCGTCGGCCAGGTCGATTCCGTCGTACTTGTTGACCAACACCACCAACCCAACATGGCCAGCCTTCAAGCCGGCCACCCCCGTGGCGATGTTGCTGGCGTCGTAGACGGCCGCCGCGTGAGTAGTCCACCACGCCGCGCGGCGGTGGGACGGGACGATCACTACGACGTTGTGGCGGGTCGCCTGCTCGACCAGCATGTCGCGGATCTCCGCATCGCTCGCTGCGGGGAACGTGTCGAGCGGCGTCAGGATCATCCTGTCCCCAAGGTCGCCCGCCGACTTCGGCGTTATGGGGACCGCAATGCTCACGGGGTCCGCGCCGCAGTGCGTGACGAGAATGCTGTCGTCTGCCAACGTCGCGGTCATGTAGATGCGTCGGGTCGCCTCGGCGAAGCTTGGGATCTCGTCGATCGCCGGGCAGGGTGGTGCGACCTCGAAGCCTTCGCTGCTGACCACCGGCCGGGTCAGGGCGAGACTGTCCTTGACAAGCGGCCAGGACCATTCGAAGTCAGCCTCCTCACGATGGGGGTGGAGGAGCTTCAGTACTTCCGGCTGACGATCGATCCAGGTCCAGTAGGGAACCCGCATGACAGCGGTCGCCTCGCCAGTTTGGATGTCCAGAAGCGAGGTCGATGACTGAGCACGCAGGTCATCAGCGAACAGCGACAGCAACGGCTGGAAGACGGCATGACCCGAGGGGATCTTGAGGGTGAACTGGTCTGCGATCGTCGCGACGCAAGCGTGCGCGTCGTCTATGACAACCGCACCCAGTTTGATCCGTGGGCGGGTATCGCCCCTGACCCCAAACACTGAGCGGCCGTTGACAAGCTTGGCGATGTTGGCGACCAGGATCGACCTGCCTGACTGGAATCCGGTATCCCTGGGGTCATCTGTCACCCGCAGCCCGAGCCGGAGGGCCTCAGCTGTGACCTGTTCGCTCAAGTAAGTGTTCGGGGTGATGTACGCGGCGGGACCGACACCCTCATTGAGACAGCTCTTCAGGAGCATCAGTCCGACTACCGTCTTCCCGCCACCCGTGTTCATCTTGATGACGAGATCCCGCGACTGACGCCGGTGGTGCCACTCTTCCCAGATCTCGGTCTGGACGTCGCGGGGGTAGCCGTAGCGCGGGTCCTTGGTGGGCAGTGCGGCAAAGATGCGCCGCGGCTCGGTCGCCCGGTCGACGACCGACTTGCCGGTGAGCTGCGAGAAGTTCAAGGTCATCAGGGGGCTGTCTTCCTCGGAGGGTGGGTGCTGAAGCCAGCCTACGGTTCGCGGCGGTTGCGGTTCGCAACCCACGCCGCCTTCTGCCCTCGATCCAGGAGGGGCGGTCCTGGACACGAGACAGCGGTGCAACTGCGACCGGATTCCGATCTAGGTAGTCGGGTCTGGAGAATGGGTGCACCCGGTCAAGTGGCCTAGCGGCCGCAAGGGCTCACCAGCGCTCTGGCTTGGACTCCTCCGGGTCGAGGGCGCCCCCGAGGCCGATCGGCGCTGGCCCGGGGGTGGAACGCTTTGTGGGGAGATCGACCGACATCGTCTCGATCACGAAACAACATGACGCTGACTGCCTAGCGGACGCCTTACCGAGGTCAGCCCACAACTCGGAGGAGCCTGTCTGATCGGGGGGTTCGGCGATTCATCATGATGTCCAGGCGGTGGTGTTGTTGGTGGTGATGATGCGCAGGTGGCCGTCGTTGTCCAGCGTTAGGCGGTTGATGCTTTGGCCTTGGGTGCCTGTCCACCATAGGGGTGTTGTGGCGGTGTAGATGACGAAGTTCCCGTCGGTTTGCATGGATGCTCGGCAGTTGGTGTGGCCCTGGGTGCCGCTGTTCCAGACGAAGCTCGCTCCTTGGTAGATGACGAGGTTGCAGTCGGTTTGCATGGAGAGTTTGTACATGCGGTTGGCGGTGTAGAGCTGGTCGCCCTGGATGAGGTCTTGTCCGGGGAGGAGCTGGTTGCCGACGTAGCCGGCGGTGGTGGACCACAGGGTGGGGTGGTTGGGGGGGACGGCGAGGGTTCCGTCGGGTTGGAAGGCGAGGGTGGCGCCGAGAAAGGATTGCGTGTTGGAGGTCCAGATGGGTACGCCGGCTGATGTGATGAGGACGAGGTTTCCGTCGGTCTGCATGTCGAGGTGGCAATGGGCGTCGGCGCGTGTGGTGTTTGTTGACCAGGTGTTCAGTCCGTTGGTGGTGAGGACGAGGTTGCAGTCGGTCGTGAGCTGGAGACGGTTGACGGTGGTAGCGGATGCGCCTGCGAGTTCCTGTCCGGCGTTGAGACTGGCACCTGCGGCGAGTGCGGTCGGGGCTGCGGCAGTGTTGGCCAGGCCTCGGACGTAGTCGATGTCGATGGTCT
>JAANCK011645125.1_pt1 | contig 11615 bp, 12 predicted proteins | sample 7277841 | NCBI WGS metagenome assembly JAANCK01 (sample SAMN14222788, study PRJNA588281) | permafrost metagenome | isolation source: Arctic cryosol methane SIP | place: Canada:Nunavut | collected 2015-07 | reverse complement strand
GCAAAGCGCTGCCCGAAGACAAGGTCCGCTTCGCCACGGCGGACGCGTTCAATCTTCCGGCAAGCCTGGGACAATTCGATGCGGCATTCGCCGGATTCTGGTGGTCCCACCTGAAGCGCGCCGAATGCCGCACTTTTCTGGCCGCGCTACGCAAGCGGCTGGCGCCGGGTGCGCTGGTCGCGTTCCTCGACAACCGCTATGTCGAAGGCAGCAGCACGCCCCTGGGTGCGGAGGACGCCGAAGGCAACACCTTCCAGACCCGGCGGCTCGCCGACGGCTCCACGCACGAGGTGCTGAAGAATTTCCCATCCGAGGCGGAACTGCTCGAACTCGCGGCCGGCCTGGGCGAGCGCGCGGCGTTCACCGCCTGGCAATATTACTGGGCGTTCGAATATCGGAATCCGGCGCGCTGAGTCGCGCCCGCCTTCGCGCCGGTTGAGGAATCGGGTGCATTCGCGTAGCCTGACGGCGCGGTGACCAATCACCGGGAGGACAGCGTGCCGCGCAAACTCATCAGTTCAGGTTCAAGCTTCGAAGCGCAGATCGGCTACTCGCGCGCCGTGGTCGACGGCGAATGGGTGTTCGTTTCGGGGACCACCGGCTTCGACTACGCCACCATGACCATTGCCGACGACGCCGCCCTGCAGGCGGAGCAGTGCCTGAAGAACATCGCCCATGCGCTGCAGCAGGCCGGCTCGTGCCTTGCGGACGTGGTGCGCGTGACTTACATCCTGCCGCAGGCGGCGCAATTCGAACAATGCTGGCCGGTGCTGCGCAAATACTTCGGCGACATTCGCCCGGCGGCAACCATGCTTTCCGCGGGCCTCGCGGACCCGCGCATCCTGATCGAGATCGAGGTCACCGCAAGGACCCGCTCCGGCGGCCTGCGGGAATAGATATGACAGCAACGCCCGGCACGCTCGAAACCGCAGGCCGCGCGCGCCGGTGAGTCCGGCGCTGATCCGCGCGTTCGGTCCCGCGCTGGTGCCCGCGGCGATCCTGCTGGCCGCGGTGCTGGCGCTGCTCGCCGGGCCGACACTGCCGCCTTCGCTCACCGGCTTGAGGACGCTGGGACCCTATGTGCTGCTGCTGCTCGGGACCGGCATGGGCGTGTGGTTCAATCGCGGCCGCCCCTTCATCGCGCTCGCATCGCTGCTCGCGGCATTTGGCGGCTACAGCCTGGCACTCGATTTCGGCGCCGGCAGCTTCGCCGCGCGCGCAGTGTTTGCCGGGACCGCGATTCTGGTGCCGTTGAACTTCCTGCTGGCACTGGTTTTCCCGGAGCGCGGGGTTTCCCACCACTTCAACTATCGCTGGCTCATGCTGGGCGTGGTGGAAATCGTGTTCGTCGCCTGGGTCGCCAGCGCCGGCCACAGCAGCCTGTCGGGAACCGTGTGGCAGGACCTGCTCGAACACTGGCTGCTGCGCTCGCCGCCGACGCCCATACTCGGCCGGATACTGTTCGTCGCCGCTTTCCTTGCCGCACTTTGGCGCGCGTGGCCGAGACCGCCACGCACGCATACGCGACCGCTGGACACCGGTATGGTAGGCGCGCTGCTGGCGTTCTTCATCGCCTGCGAATGGGCGGATGCAACCGGCGCTTTTGGCGCATTCATGGGCGCTGCAGGCGCCATTCTGCTGGTGTCGCTGGTGCAGGAGTCGCATCGCCTCGCGTTCCGCGACGAACTGACCGGCCTGCCCAGCCGCCGTGCGCTGGAAGAGCGGCTGCATGGGCTGGGCCCGGTCCACGCCATCGCCATCGCCGATGTGGACCATTTCAAGAAATTCAACGACACCCACGGCCACCACATCGGCGATCAGGTGTTGAAGCTGGTCGCCGGGCGCCTCGCCCGGCTCGAGGGCGTCGGTACCGCGTACCGCTACGGCGGCGAAGAATTCTGCATAGTGTTTCCCGAGCTCAGGCTGGCCGATGCACTGCCGCAGGTCGAGAAAATCCGCGCCGACATCGCCGCCTATCAGATGGCGGTGCGCCGCGACGACCGGCCGGCGGACACCGAGGCCGGAACCAAGCTGCGCAAACTGCGCTCGCCCGAGAAGACGCTGTCGGTGACGGTGAGCATCGGCGTCGCCGAAGCGGACGAGTCCGGCAGCACGCCCGCCGAAGTTCTGCGCAATGCGGACAAGGCCCTGTACCGGGCAAAGGAAGGCGGGCGCAACCAGGTCAGCAGTTAAGCTGTAGCCCGGCACCGCTGCGCGATCACACGGACTTGAAGGAGGCTCGGATGGTCATACGCGTCGTCAGATTGGCCAGCGAAAGACGAAAAGACGAAGGCACCCGCATCGGCACCGTGCGCCGTCCGCCGCGCGGCGTGCCGAAAACCGCATTCGCGTCGCGAAACTGGTACGACGTGTGGTTTCCGAACCTCGCGCCCAGCGTGCCCACGATGAAGGCGGCGCAGGCGGCCGCGACGCCGGGCGCATGGCAGGCTTTCCGCAGGAAGTATCGGGCGGAGATGGCTACGCCGGAGAACAGCCGCATGCTCGATGTGCTCGCGGCGCTGTCGCAGCAAGCGAATTTCTCCGTCGGCTGCTACTGCGAGGACGAGTCGCGCTGCCACCGCTCGGTGCTGCGCGCGCTGCTGATCGAGAAGGGCGCGAAGCTCGCCTAGACGGCTTTCCGACCGGGCAGGTCGGCGTTGAGCAATCGCAGTTTTTGGCGTAGGCTGAATCGATGGACAAGAAGCTCCTTGCCGCCACCGCCGTGCTGCTGTCGCTCGCATGGTCGGCGTGCACCTCGGACCAGGTCAAGCGCGCCGCCTACGAGGCGGCGTACCAGAAGAGCTGCATCGACCGCACCGGCCTGCCGGCCTGCAATCCCGATCACCAGGACTACGATCAATATCAGTCGGAAAGAGGCAAGCTGGTGAAGCGCGACGCGCCTTGACGCGGCGCTCAGGGGCCGCGGAAGGCGCCGTCAGCCCTTCAGCCCGGGCATGGAAAAGCCGGCCTGCTCCAGATCGGCGATCAGCGCCGCGGCCTGTTTCGCGTCCAGCTCCACCAGCGGCGGGCGCACCGTGGCCCAGGCTACATGGCCGCTCCAGTGCGCAATCGCGCGCTTCATCGCGGGGATCATCGGGAATTTCTGGAACAGGTTGCGGATGCGGTCCAGTCCCGCCTGCTGGCGCTCGGCGCTGTCCGAGGTCCATTCGGCGTAGAGTTTGTGGATCGCCGCCGGATTGACGTTGGCGGTGGCGCTGATGCAGCCCTTGGCGCCGTTGCGCAGGCCGGCGAGCAGGAAGGTTTCGCTCCCCGGGAATACGTCGAAGCCCTCGCCGGCGAAGGCATCGAGCGTCGCCTTGGTGTTGTTCCAGTCGCCCGATGAGTCCTTGGTGCCGGCGATGTTCTTCGGGTAGGCCTTGAGCAGGCGCTCGATCAACTTCAGGCCGATCGGCACCTGCGATACCTGGGGAATGTGATACAGGTAGATCTGCAGGCGCGCGTCGCCGACGCGCTCGACGATCTCGGCGAAATTGCGAAACAGGCCTTCGTCGGACACGCCCTTGTAATAGAACGGCGGCAGCATCAGCGCGCCGGCGCAGCCTAGCTTCACCGCATGCGCGGTGAGGCGCACCGAGTCGGTGAGCGCGCAGCAGCCGGTGCCGGGCATCATGCGCGCCGGATCGACGCCGGCCTCGACCAGCTGGTCCAGCAATTGCATGCGCTCGTCGACTGCGAGCGAATTCGCCTCGGAATTGGTGCCGAACACCGCCAGGCCGACCTGGTTCGCGACCAGCCATTTGCACTGGCGCACGAAGCGCTCGGTGTCGGGACTGAGGTCGGCCTTGAACGGGGTGACGACGGGGGACAAAACCCCGGTGATGCGTTGTGCCATATTATTGACTCCGGTTTGCATGATGAGGTTTGGCCGGTAATACCGCCTGCTCAGGCCTTTCTGAGAAAATCGAAATCGCAGCCGTCCTCGGCCTGCAGCACGCTCTGCATGTACAGTTTGGCATAACCGCGCTCGGCCGCCACCTTGCGCGGGACATGCGCGCTGCGGCGCCGCGCGAGTTCCGCTGCATCCACCAGCAGTTCGAGTTTGCGGCCGGACACCGACAGGCGGATGCGGTCGCCGTTCTTTACCAGCGCGAGCGGCCCGCCTACGGCGGCTTCGGGCGAGACGTGCAGCACGATGGCGCCGAAGGCAGTGCCGCTCATGCGCGCGTCCGATATGCGCACCATGTCCTTGACGCCGGCGCGCGACAGCTTCGTCGGGATCGGCAGGTAACCGGCCTCGGGCATGGCGTAGCCGCTTTTCGGCCCGGCATTCTGCAGCACGAGGAAGTCATCGGCATTCACGTCCAGATCGGGTGCATCGATGCGCGCAGCCAGGTCGTCCAGCGATTCGAATACCACCGCGCGGCCTTCGCGCTCAAACAGTTTCGGGTCGGCGGCGGATTGCTTGATCAGCGCGCCGTTGGGCGCGAGGTTGCCGCGCAGCACGGCGATGCCGCCCTGCGGATAGATCGGATGGGCCAGCGTGCGGATCACGTCCTGCGGAAACGCGACGACGGCGCCGTCCAGCTCCTCGCCCAGGCTGCGGCCGGTGACGGTGAGCGCATCGAGGTGCAGCAGCGGCCGCAGTTCGCGCAGCAGTGCCGGCATGCCGCCCGCCTTGTGGAAGTCTTCCATGTAATACAGGCCCGAAGGCTTCAGGTCGACCAGCACCGGCGTATCGCGCCCGAGGGCGTCGAGCCGGTCCAGGTCGAGCTTGATGCCCAGGCGCCCGGCAACGGCGGTGAGATGGATGATGCCGTTGGTCGAGCCGCCGATCGCGAGCAGCACGCGCAGCGCATTCTCGAACGCATCCGCGCTCATGATGCGCGCGGGCGTCAGCTGAGAATTCGCCATCGCCACGGCGGTGGCGCCGCTCTTCTCGGCAATGCGGATGCGATCGGCGGTCACCGCCGGCGGCGAGGCGCCGCCCGGGAGCATCATGCCCAGCGCCTCGGTGACGCAGGCCATGGTGCTGGCCGTGCCCATCACCGAACAGGTGCCGACGCTCGCCACCAGCTGGTTATTCACGCGGCCCAGTTCCTCCGCATCGATCTCCTGCGCGCGAAACCGCCCCCAGTAGCGGCGGCAATCGGTGCAGGCGCCGACGCGCACGCCGTCGTGCGAGCCGGTGAGCATGGCGCCGGTCACCAGGGTGATTGCGGGCAGGCCGGCGGATGCCGCGCCCATCAGCAGCGCCGGCACGGTCTTGTCGCAGCCGCCGATCAGCACCACCGCGTCCATCGGCTGGGCGCGGATCATTTCCTCGACGTCCATCGACATCAGGTTGCGCAGGAACATCGAAGTGGGCGAAGCGAAGCTCTCGTGGATCGAAATGACCGGAAATTCCATCGGCAGGCCGCCCGCGAGCATCACGCCGCGCTTCACCGCCTCTATGAGCTGCGCGCTGTTGCCGTGGCAGGGGTTGTAGGCGCTGCCGGTGTCGACGATGCCGACGATGCGCCGGTCGAGCGCGTCGTCGGTGTAGCCCGCGCCCTTGATGAAGGCCTTGCGCAGGAACAGCGAGAAGCCGCTGTCGCCGTAGCTGGTGAGGCCCTTGTGCAGGCCCTTGTCCTTGCCGCTCATAGCTTGGTCTCCATCGATTCACGCGCTGCCGCGCGCGTCGCACTTGTAATCTGACAGGATTATTGATAATCTGCTCGCCAGTTTAAGCGATAAACAGGCGAGAGGCAAGATGGAAGCGCGTGAGCATACGACCAGGCCGGGCCGCGAACAGCGCGAGCCCTCGCCCGCCCCGCAGCCGGTGCAGGACATCGTGCACCGCATCGAGGAAGACATCGTGTTCCGCGCCTACCACCCGCGCGAGCGCCTGGTCGAGGACGAATTGATGCAGCGTTTCGCGGCAAAGCGCCATATCGTACGCCGCGCACTTGCCGAACTCGAGCGCGACGGATTCGTGCTGCGCAAGCCCAACAGCGGCGCGCAGGTGCGCGCGCTCACCGCGAAAGAGACGACGGAGCTCTACGCGGTACGCGAGATACTCGAGGCCAGCTGCGCCAAGCTGATTCCGCTGCCGGTGGAGGCGCGCCGGTTGGCGCCGATCGAAAAAATCCAGCGCGCGCATGCCGCCGCGATAGCCGCAAACGACGTGCGCGCGGTGTTTCGCGCCAACCTCGCCTTCCACGAGGCCGTGTTCCGCCTCTCGGGCAATGACGCACTGGTCGATGCGATCGCCGATTTCGCGCGGCGCACGCACCCGGTGCGCCTTACCACGCTGGTCACCGAAGAGTATCGCGAGCAGGCGCGCAGCGAGCATGAGGAGATATTGCGCGCCCTGCGCAAAGGCGATCGCCCGCAACTGGTCGCGATGTGCGCGCGGCATTTGAAGCCCGCGCTCAAAGCCTACCTGCGCACCATCGAACACCTGAACTGAGGCCAGACGCCCCAACGCGCGCCGGCCCGCCGATTTCCATGCGACATTTCTTCCACTGTGTGTATCGCCAACAGGAGTAACTTTCATGCTCAGAAAGACCGGATGTGCCATTGCGGCCTGCCTATCCCTTGTCCTCGCAAGCAACGCGCTTGCGCAAAGCGCGTCGCCGGCGCCTGACTATCCGCGCAAGCCCGTCACCACGCTGATGGGCTTCGCGCCCGGAGGCGGGAGCGACGTCATGCTCTCCATGGTCCGCGCGCAGCTCGAAAAGCTGCTCAAGACCACCCTGGTCCCGGTCTACAAACCCGGTGCCGGCAGTGACATCGCCGCGACTGAACTGGCGACGTCCAAACCCGACGGCTACACGGTGTTCGTTTCCTGCACGCCGATGATCCCGATCAACCCCTACGTTCGTGAAACCGCCTACAAGGTCTCCGACCTCGCCTTTGTCGCCAACGTGGTCACCGACCCCGGGGTATTTGTGGTGCGTGCGGAAAGCCCCTATAAGACGCTGGCCGACGTGATCAAGGCGGCGAAGGAGAAACCGGGCGCAATGAGCGTAGGCGTGGCTTCCGCGCCCGGCGACGACTGGTTCGCGATGCACCAGTTCGAAGCGGCGGCGCAGCTCAAATTCAATATCGTCCCCTTCGCCGGAGACGGTCCGTCGTGGCAGGCCGCGCTGGCCGGCCACGTCGATGCCACGGCAAACAACCTGGGCATCGTCTATCCGCAGATGCGCGCGGGCAAGCTGCGCGCTCTGGCGATCATGTCCGACAAGCGTTCGCCCATCGTTCCCGATATTCCCACCTTCAAGGAGCTGGGATACAACTTCACCAGCGGCTCGTCGCGCGGATTCGCCATGCCCAAGGGTACGCCCAAGGCCGTCATCGACACGTTTGCCAACGCGGTCAAGCAGGTGATGAGTACCGAGGAGTTCAAGGCCAACGCGCTGAAGACCGCGTTTCCGTACGATTATCAGGGACCGGAGGAATACGCGGCGTATATGAAGTCGCTGGACGTGGCCTACCGCCCCCTGTGGGACAAATTCGGGAAGACAGCGGACAGCGCCGCAGCAAAGAAATAGCGTCTCCGCAAGCACCAAACGAGGGGACGCGTCCCCTCGTTTGGAAATGAACTCTACGCGGCCGTTTCCTTAATTCTGAAATGGCCGCGTAGCAACAGAGGCGCTCACATGAATATCGGGTCTATCGTTTTCGCCGGATTGATCCTTGCAGTCGGCCTGGTCTACGAGACCATGGCCATGAACATGCCACGGGGCAGCTTCGCCTACCCCGGCCCCGGACTTTTCCCCATGGTCATCGGCGCGTTCCTGATCGCCACGGCACTGGGCTGCCTGCTGCAGGAGATCGTGCCGCGGATGCGCAGCAAGGATCCGCAAGATTCCACGCTGCCCAATGAGGCTTCCGCAGCCCCGGAGGAGCGCAATGTTGCGAAAACCGTCCAGTTGACGGCATTGATGATCGGCTACATCTTCGCACTCAAACCGCTCGGCTTTCCGCTCGCGATCTGCGCCTTCCTGGTGTTGGCGATCCGCATCTTCGGCTACCGCAAGTGGCTTCCCACGCTGGCGATGGCGGCCATCATCTCCGTCGTCTCCTACGTATCGTTCGTCGTCTGGCTCAAGGTCGCCCTCCCTCTGGGGGTACTTGAAGCGGTTCTTGGCTAAAAGGAAACAGCATGGACCTCTTCAGCGGTTTGATTCACGGATTTTCCGTGGCCTTGACGCCGACGAACCTGCTGTTCGGGTTTCTCGGGGCGGTGATCGGCACCATCGTCGGCATCCTGCCGGGCCTCGGACCCCTGGGTGCAATGGCGCTGCTGCTTTCGCTGACTTACGGATTCGATCCGACCGCGGGCATGATCCTGTTCGCCGGCATCTACTTCGGCGCGATGTACGGCGGCTCTACCACCTCCATACTGCTCAACATTCCGGGGGAGGCCGCCTCCGTCATCACGGTGATCGAAGGCTACCAGATGGCGCGCCGCGGGCGCGCCGGGGCGGCGCTTGCGGTCGCCGCAGTCGGCTCCTTCGTCGCCGGGACCATCAGCCTGATCGGCCTGAGTTTTCTCGCCCCCACGCTGGCGATGGCGGCCCTCAAATTCGGGCCCGCCGAATATCTCGCCGTCGCCCTGGTCGGCCTGGTGATCATGTCGCGGCTCACCGGCGGGAACCTGTTCAAATCGCTGATGATGATCGGTCTCGGACTGGCGCTCGGCACGGTAGGCATGGAGACCGTCGCCGGTTACATGCGCTACACCTTCGGGCTGCCGCCGCTCGCCCAGGGGATCGATTTCCTTCCCGTTGCCATGGGGCTGTTCGGCATCTCCGAAGTCCTGGTCACGGCCGAACAAACGATAGGCAAGGTGCAACTGCAGAAGGTCCGTTTCCGCGAACTCTGGCCGACCTTCGTCGAATGGAAACGCTCGTTCTGGCCGATGATCCGCGGCTCGTTCATCGGCTTTTTCGTCGGCCTCATTCCCGGCCCGTCCCCGGTCATTTCGACCATGGTTTCATACTCCGTGGAGAGGAAGCTCGACAAGCACGGTGAATTCGGCAAAGGCGCGATCGAAGGCGTCGCCGGACCCGAGGCGGCCAACAACGCCTCGGTCGGGGCCGCCTACGTCCCCTTGATGGCGCTGGGGATTCCCTTCACGCCGGCGATGGCGGTGGTGATGGCGGTGCTGCTGATCCACGGCATCAACCCCGGCCCGCTGCTGATGACCGAAAGGCCGGACCTGTTCTGGGGTGTCATCGCCAGCATGGACATAGGCAATTTCATGCTGCTCGTGTTCAACCTGCCTCTGGTGGGCGTATTCGCGAACATCATCCGCACGCCCTTGTATCTGCTCATGCCCATCGTTCTGGTGCTGTGCCTGGTGGGTGTCTACTCGGTCAACAATTCGATGCTCGACATCTGGCTCATGATCGGCTTCGGCCTGCTGGGCTATCTCCTGCGGCGGCTGAAATACGATCTGGCCCCGCTGGTGCTGGCCCTGGTCCTCGGCCCGATGATGGAGCGAAGCTTCCGCGAGGCCATGATGATCAGCCGCGGCGACATGTCGGTGTTCCTGAGCCGGCCCATTTCGGCGACGATCCTTGCGGTCGGCGCACTCGTCCTGCTCGCGCCCCTGCTGATCGCGTGGATCAAGCCGCTGTTCAAGCGCGGGCCAGACTAAGCCGCGAAACGCACGGCTCCTGAGGGAACCCGGCCCCCGGCGCCGCCGCCCGATCGAGCGGCGGCGCCGGCAATAGTTGTGCGTTTTAGCGCGAGCCGTCCCTTTCCGACCGTACTTCCTGACACCGAAATTTACGCCGCACTTACGCCGGCGGCGCCATTCTTTACGTCTTCTTTATGGCCCCTTGCCTATAGTTCGATCCGGATTTGCGCTGGCTGCCGTGCGCGGTTCAATTGACCCAGGTCACAGGCGCCGGCGGCTTCGGCATAGCTTGAGCAATCGTATGCATTTGCAGGAGGTGAATATGGACGATCTCTTATATCTCGGACTGACGCTGGCGTTTTTCGCGCTGAGCGTCGCGCTCGTTTACGCCCTGGAAAAACTGAGGAGGCCGCAATGAGCTGGCTTTACGTGCTGAGCGGGGCGCTGGCCCTCGCGATTTTCGTCTATCTGATCATCGCTTTGTTGTTTCCGGAGAAATTCTGATGAGCGCCAATGGCTATCTGCAGCTTGTCTTCTACGTCGTCGTCCTGCTCGCCCTGGCAAAGCCGCTCGGGATCTACATGGCGCGCATCTATGAAGGCGAACCTGCATTCCTGAACCGCATCGGCGCTCCGTTCGAGCGCCTGATCTACCGTCTTTGCGGCGTCGACCCGGCCGAGGAAATGCGTTGGACCCAATACGCCATGGCTGCACTCTGGTTCAGCCTGCTCGGCACGCTCGCCGTGTATGCGCTGCAGCGGCTGCAGCTCTCCCTGCCGCTCAACCCGCAGGCGCTGGCCGCGGTAACGCCGGATTCGGCGTTCAACACGGCGGTAAGTTTTGCCACCAACACCAACTGGCAGGGCTACGGCGGCGAATCGACCATGAGCTACCTGACGCAGATGCTCGCGCTCACGGTGCAAAACTTCGTCTCCGCCGCCGCCGGCATGGCGGTGCTGATCGCTCTGATTCGCGGCTTCGCGCGCCAGAGCGCCCAGACCATCGGTAACTTCTGGGTGGACCTGACGCGCGGCACCCTGTACATATTGCTGCCGCTTTCGATCGTGCTCGCGCTGGCGCTGGTGAGCCAGGGCGTGGTGCAGACCTTCTCCGCCTACCACACGGTGCCGCTCGTCGAATCGGTTGAATACGACACCCCGAAAATGGATGCCGCCGGCCAACCGCTCAAAGATGAAAAGGGCGCGCCGGTAACCGAGAAAGCGACGCAGAAACTGCAGGTGATTGCCGTAGGCCCGGCGGCGTCGCAGATCGCGATCAAGCAGCTCGGTACCAACGGCGGCGGCTTTTTCAACGTCAATTCGGCGCATCCCTTCGAAAACCCGACACCGCTCGCGAATTTCCTCGAGGTCCTCGCCATCCTGCTGATATCAGCGGCTCTCTGCTATACCTTCGGGAAGATGGTAGGCGATACCCGCCAGGGCTGGGCGATTCTCGCGGCGATGACCATCGTGTTTGTCGCGCTGCTTGCCGTATGCGTCAGCGCGGAGCAGGCCGGCAATCCGCTGCTTGCGAAGCTCGGCGTCGATCAGACCGCATCGGCGACGCAGGCCGGCGGCAACATGGAAGGCAAGGAGACGCGCTTCGGCATCGTCAATTCCGCTCAGTGGGCGGCCGTAACCACCGCTGCATCCAACGGCTCGGTCAATTCCATGCATGATTCGTTCACGCCGATTGGTGGACTGGTGCCGATGTGGCTGATGCAGCTGGGCGAGGTGATCTTCGGCGGCGTCGGCTCGGGCCTGTACGGGATGCTCGTGTTCGCCATCGTCACGGTATTCGTCGCCGGCCTGATGATAGGCCGCACGCCCGAGTACCTGGGCAAGAAGATCGAGGCCTTCGAGATCAAGATGTCGGCCATCGTGGTGCTCGTCCCTCTTGCCGTGGTACTCGGCGGAACGGCGCTTGCGGTGATGCTCGAAGCGGGCAAGGCCGGCGTCGCCAACCCCGGCGCGCACGGCTTCTCCGAGATCCTGTACGCGTTCTCGTCGGCCGCCAACAACAACGG
>JAANCK011077675.1_pt1 | contig 11636 bp, 12 predicted proteins | sample 7277841 | NCBI WGS metagenome assembly JAANCK01 (sample SAMN14222788, study PRJNA588281) | permafrost metagenome | isolation source: Arctic cryosol methane SIP | place: Canada:Nunavut | collected 2015-07 | reverse complement strand
CGATCTGCCAGCGGATCTCGTAGTCGATCGCCTGCTGCATGAACTTGAAGCTGTTGAGGTTCTTGATCTCGCGCCGGGTGCCCAGCTCCGCGCCGGGCTTGCGCACCGAGACGTTGGCGTCGCCGCGGAAGCTCCCTTCCTGCATGTTGCCGTCGCAGATGCCGATCCAGGTGACGATTTTGTGCAGTTCCTTGGCATAGGCCACGGCCTCGTCCGACGAACGCATGTCGGGCCCCGTCACGATCTCCAGCAGCGGCGTGCCGGCGCGGTTCAGGTCGATGCCGGACTGGCCGACGAAATCCTCGTGCAGCGACTTTCCGGCGTCCTCCTCGAGGTGCGCGCGCACCAGCCGCACCGAGCGCTTTTCCTCGCCGAGGTAGAACTCGATGACGCCGCCCTGCACCACCGGGATCTCGTATTGGCTGATCTGGTAGCCCTTGGGCAGGTCGGGATAGAAGTAGTTCTTGCGCGCGAAGATGCTGCGCGGCGCAATGTGCCCATTGACCGCCAGGCCGAATTCGATCGCCCGTTCCACCGCGCCCTTGTTCATCACCGGCAGGGTGCCGGGCAAGGCCAGGTCCACCGGCGCGGCCTGGGTATTCGGCGCCGCGCCGAACGCCGTGGGAGCGCGGCTGAAGATCTTCGAATGGGTCGACAGCTGGGCGTGGGTCTCGAAGCCGATCACCACTTCGTACCCTTGGATCAACTTGTTCATGGGCCGCCTCCCGCCGCGCCCGCCGCCGGAACGCGCAGATGGAAATCGGTGGCCAGCTGGAAGCGGTGCGCCGCATTGAGGAGCCGGGCCTCGGAAAAATAGTTGCCGATCAATTGCAGGCCGACCGGCATGCCGCCCGCGCCGAAACCGCAGGGCACGCTCATGCCGGGCAGACCGGCCAGCGACGCCGGCAGGGTGAAGATGTCGGCCAGGTAGTTCGCCACCGGGTCGTCCGCCCGCTCGCCGATCTTCCAGGCCACCGTGGGCGCCACCGGCCCGGCGATCACGTCGCAATCGCGGAACGCCTGCTGGAAATCGGCCGCGATCATCCGCCGCACTTTCTGCGCCTGCAGGTAGTAGGCGTCGTAATAGCCGTGGGACAGCACGTAGGTGCCAATCATGATTCGGCGCTTGACCTCGTCGCCGAAGCCTTCGGCGCGGGTCTTCTGGTACATGTCCATGAGGTCGCCGTACTGCCGCGCGCGATGGCCGAACTTGACCCCGTCGAAGCGCGAGAGATTGGACGAAGCCTCGGCCGGCGCGATGATGTAGTAAACCGGAATCGACAGCTCGGTGCGCGGCAGGGTGATTTCGACCAGCTTCGCGCCGAGCTTCTGGTATTCCTTCAGCGCGCCGTCGACGGCCGCGCGCACATCGGCGGCCAACCCCGCGCCGAAGAACTCGCGCGGAATGCCGATGCGCATGCCTTCGATGGCATCGCCCAGCGAACAGGTGAAATCCTCGGCCGGCATGTCCAGCGAGGTCGAGTCGCGATCGGGATCGGGGCCGCACATGGCCGACAGCAGCAGCGCGCAATCCTGGGCGTCGCGCGCCATCGGACCGGCCTGGTCCAGGCTGGAGGCGAAGGCGATCATGCCGTAGCGCGAGGCGCGGCCATAGGTCGGCTTGATACCCGTCACGCCGCAAAAGGAAGCCGGCTGCCGGATCGAGCCGCCGGTGTCGGTGCCGGTGGCCGCCGGGGTCAGCCGGGCTGCCACCGCCGCCGCGCTGCCGCCGGAAGAACCGCCGGGCACGCGCGAGGTGTCCCAGGGATTGCGCACCGGCCGGTAAGCGGAGTTCTCGTTGGACGAGCCCATCGCGAACTCGTCGCAATTGAGCTTGCCCAGGGTCACGGCACCGGCCGCGGCCAGCCGTGATACCACCGTGGCGTCGAACGGCGAGCGGTAGTCCTGCAGCATCTTCGACCCGGCGGTGCTGGGGAAGTCCAGCGTGACGAAGATGTCCTTGTGCGCGATCGGCACGCCCAGCAGCGGCGACTGCTCGCCGGTTTCCAGCCGCGCATCGGCAGCCCGGGCCTGGCCCAGCGTGGCTTCCTCGTCGACCGCGAGGTAGGCACCGAGCGCAGCATGCGCCGCTCCGCGAGCCAGGAAGTGCCGCGCCGTCTCCACTGCAGAAACTTCGCGTGCCGTGAGCTTCGCGGCCAGTTCGGCCACGGTCAGGTCATGCAGCTCGCTCATTCGGCTGCCTCCGAAGCCTTGCAGCCCTCGCCAGACCACGGGTGTCGGCAGCGACGATCGATTTCGCTGCGTCGATCCCCGCAAGCGGGGCCCCTCGCCGTTGCGCTCATTCGATCACCCTCGGCACCAGATACAGGCCGGCTTCGACCGCCGGTGCGCTGCGCTGATTGGCTTTGCGGTCGATCCGCTCGCTGGCCACGTCCTCGCGCAGCCGCAAGGCCAGGTCCTGGATGGCGGCAATAGGGTGCGGCAGCGGCTCGACTCCGGTGGTGTCCACGGCCCGCATCTGTTCGACGATGTCGAAAAAGCCGTTGATCTGGGTCAGCATCCGCTCGCCCTCGGCCGCACTGAGTTCCAGGCGGGCGAGGTGGGCGATGCGGTCGATGTCGTGGGGGGTCAATGCCATGGCAGGAAAGAGCTCTGCGATACAGGTGTAAACGCGAAATTTCGGCCCGGGGCCGGGCGGCGAATCACAGGGGATCGGGTATTATCCCGCCTTTAGTGCAACACCCGCCTACCCACCGGCACTTGCAGGGATTGGAGGGGCATTGGGCCCCAAAAAATGACAGACATGGCGACGGCAGATGGGCCTGCCGCATCGCCTGCGAGAGGACTTGCTGATGTTCGGATCGTTCCGTCGGTATTTTTCGACCGACCTGGCCATTGACCTGGGCACGGCCAACACCCTGATTTTCGTGCGCGACAAGGGCATCGTGCTCGACGAACCGTCGGTGGTGGCGATTCGCCACGAAGGCGGGCCTCAGGGCAAGAAGACCATCCAGGCGGTGGGCCGCGAAGCCAAGGCGATGCTGGGCAAGGTGCCAGGAAATATCGAAGCCATCCGGCCGATGAAGGACGGGGTGATCGCCGACTTCACCGTCACCGAGCAGATGCTCAAGCAGTTCATCAAGATGGTCCATCCGCGCGGCATCTTCAAGCCCAGCCCGCGCATCATCATTTGCGTGCCCTGCGGCTCGACCCAGGTCGAGCGCCGCGCCATCCGCGAATCGGCGCTTGGCGCCGGCGCCAGCGAGGTGTACCTGATCGAGGAGCCGATGGCGGCTGCGATCGGCGCCGGCCTGCCGGTGTCGGAGGCCTCCGGCTCGATGGTGGTCGACATCGGCGGCGGCACCACGGAGGTCGGCGTGATCTCGCTGGGCGGCATGGTCTACAAGGGCAGCGTGCGGGTGGGTGGCGACAAGTTCGACGAAGCCATCATCAGCTACATCCGCCGCAACTACGGCATGCTCATCGGCGAGCCCACCGCCGAAGCGATCAAGAAGACCATCGGATCGGCTTTCCCGGGCAGCGAAGTGCGGGAAATCGAGGTCAAGGGGCGCAACCTTTCCGAAGGCGTGCCCCGTTCCTTCACCATCTCTTCCAATGAAATCCTGGAAGCGCTCACCGATCCTCTGAACAACATCGTATCGGCGGTCAAGAACGCGCTGGAGAGCACCCCGCCCGAGCTGGGCGCCGACATCGCCGAGCGCGGCATGATGCTGACCGGTGGCGGCGCCCTGCTGCGCGACCTCGACCGCCTGCTGGCCGAGGAAACCGGCTTGCCGGTGCTGGTTGCCGAAGACCCGCTGACCTGCGTGGTGCGCGGCTGCGGTATCGCGCTGGAGCGGATGGAGCGCCTGGGGTCGATCTTCACCAGCGAGTAGGGGCGTTTCCGCAGGGCAAGGGGCACAATTCGCCATGCCGTTAGGTACCCTCGACCGCAGCCCGCCGCCTTTTTTCAAACAGGGCCCGTCGGCAGTCTCCAAGCTCATGGTGTGCAGCGCGCTGGCCCTGTTCCTGATGGTCGCCGACACCCGGTTCCGGATCGCCCAGCCCCTGCGCGCGGCTGTGGGCACCGTTCTTTATCCGCTGCAATGGGTCGCCATGCGGCCGATCCTCGCGGTGCGGATGGCCGGCGGGTATTTCGAGTCGCTGCGCAGCGCGCAGGCCTCCGAGGCGCAGGCCCGCAGCAAGCTGGCGCAACAGGCGCTGCGGGCCAGCCAGGTCGAGCAGCTGACCCTGGAGAACGACCGGTTGCGCAAGCTGCTGCAGCTGCGCGATCGCCTCACCACCGTCGCGCAGCCGGCCGAAGTGCTGTACGACGCCGCCGACCCCTATTCGCGCAAGGTGATCATCGACCGCGGCCTGGCCCAGGGCATCGAAGCGGGTTCGCCGGTGATCGACGAATCCGGCGTGCTGGGCCAGGTGACGCGCGTGCTTCCGCTGATCAGCGAGGTCACCCTGGTGATCGACCGCGAGCAGGCGATTCCCGTGATGAACGTGCGCACCGGCGCGCGCAGCGTGGCCTATGGCGATCCGTCGGCGCACGGCGCCCTGCTCGAGCTGCGCTTCATGGCCGGCAATGCGGACGTGCAGATCGGCGACCTGCTCACCACCAGCGGCGTGGACGGCATCTATCCGCCCGGCTTGCCGGTCGCGAAGGTCGAGAAAGTCGAGCGCAAGGCCGAATCCGGTTTCGCGCGCATCTTGTGTGCCCCGCAGGCCCTGGTCGGCGGGGCCCGCCATGTGATGGTGCTGAGCGCCACGGCCGCGCAGATTCCGGCGCGGCCGGCGGATGAGCCGCCGGCGCCCGCCAGGAAGGGGCAGCGCAAATGATCATGCGTCCGGGCCAGCAACTGCTGCTGCCGGCCAATCCCGTCTTCATCTGGTCCAGCCTGCTGCTGGCGCTGCTGGTGAACATGCTGCCGCTGGGCCGCACGCCGTGGATGCCCGACCTGGTGGCCCTGGTGGTGGTGTTCTGGAGCGTGCACCAGCCGCTGCGGGTGGGCATCGGCGTTGCCTTCGCCTTCGGGCTGGTGATGGACGTGCAACAGGCCGGGCTGCTCGGCCAGCACGCCCTGGCCTACACCGCGCTCAGCTATCTCGCGATCACCATCCACCGGCGGCTGCTCTGGTTCAGCGTGCCGTCACAGGCGCTGCAAGTGCTGCCGCTGTTCGTGGCCGCCCAGGCGATCGAGGTCGCCGTGCGCATGCTGGCCGGCGACGTGTTCCCGGGCTTCACCATCCTGCTCGCCCCGGTGATCGAAGCGCTGCTGTGGCCGGTGGTCAGCGTGCTGCTGCTGGCGCCGCAGCGCCGTGCCCCCGACCCGGACGAAAACCGGCCCTTATGACCGAGCTGCGCAATGTCGAAGCCGATCTCTCGCGCTTTCGAATGCGGGTGCTGGTGGCCAGCATCGTGGTGCTGGTGGCGTTCCTGCTGCTGGTGAGCCGGCTGGTCTACCTGCAGGTCTACCGCCACGAGGATCTGGCCGAGCAGGCCGAAAACAACCGCACCACCATCGTTCCGGTCGTGCCCAACCGCGGCTTGATTCTCGATCGCAACGGCATCGTGCTGGCCAGCAACTACTCGGCCTACACGCTGGAAGTCACGCCGGCTCGCCTCACCGCCGCCAGCCTGGAGCAGACCATCGACGAGCTGGCGCAGGTGATCGAGATCCTGCCGCGCGACCGGCGCCGCTTCAAGAAGCTGCTCGAAGAGTCCAAGAGCTTCGAGTCGCTGCCGCTGCGCACCAAGCTGACCGACGAGGAAGTGGCCCGCTTCGCGGCGCGGCGCTATCGGTTCCCGGGCGTGGACATCAAGGCGCGGCTGTTCCGCAACTATCCCTGGGGCGAGCTGGCCAGCCACGTGATCGGCTACATCGGCCGCATCAACCAGGCCGAGAAGCAGGCGATGGACGACTGGGAGGACGAGGAACAGGCCAACTACCGCGGCACCGAATACATCGGCAAGCTGGGCGTCGAGCAGGCCTACGAGAAGCAGCTGCACGGCACGACGGGCGTGGAGCAGGTCGAGACTTCCGCCGGCGGCCACGCGGTGCGCAAGCTCGCCAGCAGCCCCTCGACGCCGGGCAACACGGTGAAGCTGGCGCTGGACATCAAGCTGCAGAAGCTGATCGAGGACCTGTACGGCGACCGGCGCGGCGCGCTGGTGGCCCTGGACCCCAAGAGCGGCGAGGTGCTGGCTTTCGTCAGCAAGCCCACCTTCGATCCCAACCTGTTCGTGGACGGCATCGACACGGAGAACTGGCAGGCCCTGAACGAATCGATCGACAAGCCACTGCTGAACCGGGCACTGCGCGGAACCTACCCGCCCGGCTCGACCTACAAGCCGTTCATGGCGATGGCCGGGCTGGAGACGGGCAAGCGCACGCCGCAGCAGACGATCCACGACCCGGGCTATTTCTGGTTCGGCAACCACAAGTTCCGCGACGACAAGGAAGGCGGCCACGGCTCGGTCGACATGTACAAGTCGATCGTGCAGTCCTGCGACACCTACTACTACATGCTGGCCAACGACCTGGGTGTGGACACCATCCACGACCAGATGAAGCACTTCGGCTTCGGCGAGCTGACCGGCATCGACATCGCCGGCGAATCGCGCGGGCTGCTGCCCTCCACCCAATGGAAGCGCAATGCCTACCGCAAGCCGGAACAGCAGAAATGGTACGCCGGCGAAACCATCTCGCTGGGCATCGGTCAGGGCTACAACAACTTCACCATGCTGCAGATGGCCAATGCCGTGGCCACGCTGGCCAACAACGGGATGCGGATGAAGCCGCATCTGGTCAGCGAGGTGGTTGACATCGAGACCGGAAAGTCCACCCGCATCGCCCCGCAACCGGCCGATCCGTACATCGCCAAGCCCGAGAACGTCGCGGTGGTGCGCAAGGCGATGGTGGGAGTGAACATCGAGGGCACATCGGCCCGCGCCTTCCTGGGCGCCCCCTATACCAGCGGCGGCAAGACCGGCACGGCGCAGGTGTTCACCATCAAGCAGGGCGAGAAGTACAGCGCTGCGCACACCGACGAGCGGCACCGCGACCACGCCCTGTTCATCGCCTATGCGCCGGCCGAAGAACCCCAGATCGCGCTGGCAATGGTGGTCGAGAACGCCGGGTTCGGCGCGTCGAACGCCGCGCCGATCGCCCGGCGCGCCTTCGACTACTGGCTCAAGGGCCTGTATCCGAGCGAAGAAGACATGGCGGCCGTGCGCAAAGGCCAGGCCACCACGCCAATCGGAAAACAGCGCAATGCGGCCGACGTGGATTGGCCGCCGGGCGGTAGCGCCGCTGCGGGAGCGGCGGCGGCCGCTTCAGCACCCGCGGCCGCGGCATCCGCGGCAGTGGCACCCGCGGCCCCCGCCTCCCGGGCCGTGGCGCTGGCGCCCGCACCGGCTGTGCCCGCCGTCAAGAAGGCTGCGCCGTAGGCACCGGTTCCGGCAGCCCCGCCGCCCGGAGCAGCCAGCGCCCCACTTCATCGGGCATCTTGCGCACATGGCCGGGCAGCGCGCCGGCCGGAAAACCCGCGTGCCCGCCTTCGCGCGGCTGCCACAAGGTGACGCACGGTCCGGCCTCGTGCGCACGCGGCAGGCTGGCGGCGGGAACGAACGGATCGTTCAAGGCATTGAGCACCAGCGCGGGGATGCGGATGCGGTGCAGCCAGGGCTTGGCCGAAGCCCGCGCGTAATAGTCGTCGGCGTCGCGAAAGCCGTGCACCGGCGCCGTGAAGATGTCGTCGAACTGATAGAGGTCGCGCGCCAGCCGCAGCCGCGTGCCGTCGAACAGGCCCGGGTGCTGCGCCAGCTTGCGCAGGGCCTTGGGCTTCATGCTGCGCAGGAACATCCGGGTGTAGGACCAGCGGTTGAAACCGCGGCCGATCGCCTGCGAGCCGGCTGCCAGGTCCAGCGGCGAGGACACCGCAGCGACAGCGTTGGCCCACCGCGCCGCCCGGGGCCCCTGTTCGCCGGCCCAGCGCAGCAAGGCATTGCCGCCCAGCGACACGCCAACGGCCATCAGCGGGGCGTGCTGGCGCTCGCGCAGGCGGGCCACGATCCAGCCGATCTCCTCGTGGTCGCCCGAGTGATAGGCGCGTGGCCCGGGATTGATTTCACCGGTGCAGCCGCGGAAATGCGGCACCACGAACGCCAGGCCGTGCTCGCGGGCGAAATCGGCGAAAGCCTGGGCATAGTGACTGCGTGAGGAACCCTCCAGGCCGTGGAACAGCACCAGCAGCGGCCGCGCGTCGCCGCTCGCAGCACCGGCGTCTTCGAGCCAGTCCAGGTCGACGAAGTCGCCGTCGGGCGTGGTCCAGCGCTCGCGCCGGAAACGCGGCCGCGGCCCGAACCCGCGGCGCGCGAACAGCGCGGGCCAGATGGTCTGCAGGTTGCCGCCGGGCAACCACCAGGGGGCGGCGTATTTCAATGCAGCACCTGCGGACCGTCCGAGACCTCCTGGATATCGCTCTGGGTGCCCGGGCTCGCGTGATGCGCCACCATGCGCCAGCCCTGCGCGGTCCGGTGATAGACGTTGGTGGCGATGACCCAGGCCTGCGACGGGCCGGTCGGGCCCGGCACCTCGATGCGCTCCAGCACGTTGTGCACGGCGCTGGCGACAGCCTGGGTCTTGCGGGCGCGTTCCGGCCAGGCGCGGATGCTGCCGTTGGCGAACATCGCCTCGAAGGTGGCGCGGATCGCGACGGCGCCGACCACGCGTGGGCCGCCGGGGTGGATGCAGACGATCTCGTCCTCGTCGGCCCAGCAGGTCATCAGCTTTTCGATGTCGGCGGTCTGCAGCGCCTCGTAGAACGCGGCCTCGACATCGTCGGCATCGCCCTCGAGATTGGCCGCCTGGAGTTTGGTCTTTCTCATGAAGCTGAGGGCGATTTTGCCTGCATTCCCGGACTTGAAACGGCCGGGCAGCAGTCTCATCTATGCTACCGTTGCCCTCCCATTCCAAGGAAAAAGAACATGAAACGCTGGTTCCTCATGATGCTGGTCGCCCTGTCGCTCACCGGCTGCGGCTACAACGATTTCCAGCGACTGGATGAGCAGACCAAGTCGGCCTGGAGCGAGGTTCTCAACCAATACCAGCGCCGCGCCGACCTGGTGCCCAACCTGGTGGCCACCGTCAAGGGCGAGGCCAATTTCGAGCAGGAGACGCTGACCAAGGTGATCGAAGCGCGCGCCAAGGCGACCTCGATCCAGGTGACACCGGAAACCCTGAACAACCCCGAAGCCTTCGCCAAGTTCCAGCAGGTCCAGGGCGAACTGTCGGGTGCGCTCAGCCGGCTGATGGCCGTATCGGAACGCTATCCCGACCTTAAAGCCAACCAGTCGTTCCGCGACCTGCGGGTGCAGCTCGAAGGTACCGAGAACCGGATCACGGTGGCGCGCAACCGCTACATCCAGACGGTACAGGAGTACAACGTGCTGGCGCGCAGCTTCCCGACCAATCTGACGGCGATGGTGTTTCACTACCCGCCCAAGCCGAGCTTCACGGTGCAGAACGAGGCGCAGATCTCGGTTCCGCCCTCGGTGGACTTCAACAAGAAGTGACGGACTGGGGCGGCCCGACTGGACCGTCCCGCCGGAACCGACCAGACCTCATCCATGCACGCGGCCCCGATCCTGTCACGCTGGCTCGCGGCCTTGCTGCTGCTGGCCGCCATTGCAGGCTGGGCCCAGGGCGTGCTGCCGGTTCCGCCGTTGACGGCCCGGGTCATCGATCAAACCGGCACCCTCGACCCGATCCAGCTCAAGGGACTGGAGGATAAGCTGGCCGCGCTCGAGCAGGCCAAGGGCACGCAGCTCGCGGTGCTGATGGTTCCCACCACGCAGCCGGAGGATATCGACAGCTATGCCAACCGCGTCGGCAATGCCTGGAAGATCGGCCGAAAGGGCGTGGGCGACGGCGTGCTGGTTGTGGTGGCCAAGAACGATCGCAAGGTTCGAATCGAGGTGGCCAAGACGCTGGAAGGCGCCATTCCCGACCTGGCCGCCAAGCAGATAATCGATGAGGCCATCACGCCGAATTTCCGCAAGGGCGATTTTGCCGGCGGCCTGCAGACGGCGACCGACCAGCTGATCGCCCGCATCAACGGCGAGGCCCTGCCGGCGCCGAAACAGCCCACGTCCGGCCGCGACGGCGAGGGCGGCTTCGACTGGATGCACCTGGCGATTTTCCTTTTCTTCGCCGTGCCCATCGTCGGCGGCATCCTGCGCGGCATGCTCGGGCGCAAGTTCGGTTCGCTGGTGACCGGCGCCGGTGTGGGCGCGGTCGCGCTGGCGATCACGTCGAGCATCGTCGTCGCGGCGATCGCGGCCATCGCCGGGCTGCTGTTCTCGTTCATGTCCGGCGGCGGACCCGGACTGGGGACGGCGCGCCGGGGCGGCTGGGGCGGCGGGCCGTGGATCGGTGGTGGAGGCGGCGGCTGGAGCAGTGGTGGCGGTGGCGGCGGCGGCGGCTTCAGCTCCGGCGGCGGTGGCGACTTTGGCGGCGGCGGCGCATCGGGGGATTGGTGATGGCCCGGACCCGTTCGTTCACGAGCACCCTCGCGCGAATCCTGCGGCACCGCTGGCTGGACGAGTACGACGCGCGCAAGGCGATTCCACCGGAGCTGGTCGAGCGGCTGGGCCGCCGGGTGACTGCCAGCGAGCAGCGCCACACCGGCGAAATCCGCCTGTACGTCGAAGCCGGCTTGCCCATGAGCTACCTGTGGCGCGATGCCACCCCGCGCGAGCGCGCCGTGGCCGTCTTCGGCAAGTTGAGGGTGTGGGACACCGAAGCGAACAACGGCGTGCTGATTTACCTGCTGCTGGCCGAGAACGCGATCGAGATCGTCGCCGACCGCGGCCTGGCCGCCCGGGTGACGCCGGGCGAATGGCAGGCCATCGTGGCGCGCATGGGCTCGGCCTTTCGCGACGACCGGTTCGAGGACGGCCTGACCCAGGCGCTGGAGGAAGTCACGGCGCTGCTGGTGGAACACTTCCCGCTGGCCCGCGGCGAGGCCAATCCCAACGAACTGCCCGACCAGCCGGTTCTAGGCTGAGGCAGCGGCCCGCAACCAGCGGCGCAGTGCGCGCAGTACGTGCGCACGTTCTTCGGTGTTGAGCTCCCGGCCGCGCGGAATGTCGTGCCACTTCTCCAGGCAACAGCGGCAGCAGCAGGCGGTGGCGTGTTGCGCCACGAAAACCGGATGGCCGCGCCAGGGGGTCTGCCGGCCGTCGTTGCGCGGCGCCGCGGGCGCCAGGCGGCGCTCGATCAGGTCGCGCGCGTGGTCCATCACAGTGTCAAGGCCCTTGCCGCGCAGATAAGACGCCTCCGCCGGCGACAGCTTGAAGCGGCGCCGGAAAGCCGAGCTGGCCAGCGCGCCGAAGACGTGATCCAGATCCTTCATCGAGAGCCAATCCCTGATGCTGCTTGGACGCGCGCTTGCGCAGGAGGTTCGCGATGCGCAAAGAAAACAGCCCCGATCTTGCGAGCGGGGCTGCGAGGGCGCGATTTTTAGCGCTTATTGTTCGATTGCGTGCTTCCTGATGAAGCGAGAGCTATTCTCGCCGAACGCGGTGAAATCACCGTGGCATGTGCGAGACAGAATCGAGCGAATCTTCTGACGAGACGCAACTTCTCTTAAATCAGTTGGGG
>JAANCK011226012.1_pt1 | contig 11642 bp, 10 predicted proteins | sample 7277841 | NCBI WGS metagenome assembly JAANCK01 (sample SAMN14222788, study PRJNA588281) | permafrost metagenome | isolation source: Arctic cryosol methane SIP | place: Canada:Nunavut | collected 2015-07 | reverse complement strand
GGATGCTCGGCTGCGATGCCACGGTGCTCGCCGGCGGGCTCGGCGCCTGGCAGGGTCAGATCGAAACCGGGCCTGGCCGCGTCGCGACAGCCAGTCGGTTCGCCGCCAAAGAATGGCCCATTGATCGCCTGGCCGACGCCGCCGATGCGGCGCGGGTGGCCGCGGCCGGCGGGGCCGTGCTCGATGCCCGATCGCACGAGAGGTTCAGGGGTGAGGTCGCCCAGATCGACAAGCGCGCCGGGCACATTCCCGGGGCGCGTAGCGCCTACTGGGCCGACGTGCTCGATGCCGATTCCATGCCGCGTCCCGACGACGAGCTCCGCGATCATTTCCGACAACTCGGTGTCGACGACGCCAACGACGCCGTCGCCTACTGCGGCTCCGGCGTCAGCGCGTGTATGAACATCCTCGCCATGGAGCACATCGGGCTCGGCACGCCACGGCTGTACGTCGCCAGTTGGTCGGGTTGGTCCGCCGACCCGAACCGCGAGGCTGCCACCGGTGACTGACGACGCACTCGACAACATCGACTCCGGCGACGACTTCGACCCAGACGGCGCGCGCCAAGCGCTCGACGTGCTCCACGACCTTCGACGCCGACGCAAGCGTCATCGCCTCGGCGACATCGAGTGGTTCGACGCCGCCTATCGCGTCTACCTCGTCGCCCTGTTCGGCGGCGGCACGGTTCTGTGGATCAGCAGCTCGATCACCGACGCCGGGGTCTCCAGCTCGACCGTTGCCGATGTCGCCCGCAACGGCCCGGCATTGATCGGCATGATTACCGCGCTCGCCTTCATGGCCGCCGTTCGCAGTGGCGCACAGGGCGGCCCGCTGGCGCTCGAAGCCGCCGATGTCACCTTCGTCATGCTGTCGCCCGTCGATCGCACGCGAGCGCTGCTACGACCAGTTGTGCAACGAGTGCGCAGCTCGGCGTACCTCGCGGCAACCTTCGGCGCAATCGTCGGCCAGCTCGCCGGGCGACGCCTGCCGGGCACCCCTGTCGCCTGGGCAGCCAGCGGCGCGTTGTTCGGAATCACCACGGCGATGCTCTGGGCCGGCACCGCGCTGGTAGCCCACGCCATTCGACTCCCGCTGTGGATCGCCACCTCGATCGGCCTCACCGTGGTGGCCTGGCAGGGTGCCGCAATCGCCTGGCACATTCCCGGCCCCACCAACACGGCCGGCAGCCTGGCGATGTGGGGATGGCGGCAGAACCTCGTCGATCTCTCCGGGTTTGCAGTCGCGGCCATCGTCTTGATCGCCGGAGTGACCCTGTTGCACCTCACGTCGCTCGACGCATTGGCGCGGCGAAGCAGCCTGGTCGCCCAACTGCGCTTCGCCGTCACCATGCAAGACCTGCGCACGGTGATCCTGCTGCGCCGGCAGCTCAACCAAGAGCAGACGCGCGGCAATCCGTGGATACCGGTGCCGCAGTGGATCACTCCGCCGATTCCGCGTCGCGGCATTGCCAGCGTCGCCCGATTCCCGGCAACACGATTGGTACGGATGACCGCGTTCGCGGCGATGGCCGGGGTGTTCCAAGCGATGGTCATGCGCGGCACGACGCCGGCATTGATCGGCACTGCATTGATGCTGTTCCTCCTCGGTCTCGAATCGATGGAGCCGTTGTCGCAAGAAGTCGACCAACCCGACCGCACCGACAGCCTGCCGATCGAACGCGGCGAGCTCCTGGTGCGCCATCTCATCGCCCCGGCAATCGCGCTGATCCCCTTCGCGGTGGTCACGGCCGCGGCCGCGGTCGCGATACTCGGCACACGGGCGATCGCCCCGGCCGCGATCCTTGCGCTTCCAACCGTGGTGGCCGGCTCGGCGGGCGGGGTGGTCAGCATCGTGCGCGACGCGCCCGATCCCACGAAAGGCACACAGCAGGCGTTCATCCCGCCTGAGATGGCCGGCATGGCCAGCGCGTTTCGCGTCGGTCTACCCATCCTCGTCAGCGCACTTGCGGCCAGCACCATCTTGTTCGTGCGGCACGCCGAGACACTGCACTCGTCGGCGATCGGCGGTGCTCTTCGTGGCGCAATCGGTGCGTCGCTGCTGGCCGGGCTCATCACCGTCTGGGTACGCCGGCGCGATCGGTGGAAGCGCTCGTTCCGCAAGTTCATGTCCGACGGCCAGTCCTACAAGCAGCGGAGCACCGCATGACCGTATTCCTGCGGGGGCTGCGCCCCCGAACCCCATCGTCGCCCGGCTCGCTAGCGCTCGCTCGGTCGACCGGTCAGGAGCAGAGCTCATGACCGAATTCCTCCGGGGGCTGCGCCCCCGAACCCCATCGTCGCCCGGCTCGCTAGCGCTCGCTCGGTCGACCGGTCAGGAGCAGAGCTCATGACCGAATTATTTACGCGCCAGCTGACCAAGTCGTACGGCGATCGGCCGGCGCTCGAACCGTTGACCTTCAAGGTCGACAGCGGTGCCAACGTCGCCCTGGTCGGCCACAACGGCAGCGGCAAGACGACGCTCATGAAGATGGCCGCCGGGTTGCTCGACCCCACCGATGGCTCGGTGCTGATCGGCCGTCACGCCGCCGGCAGCCAAGAAGCGCGTCGCCTCGTCTCCTGGCTCAGCGACACCCCGACCTTCTACGACGACCTGTCGCTTTGGGAGCACCTCGAGTTCGTCGCCCGGCTGCACGGCGTCAAGCAGTGGGAAGACCGCGCCGAGCAACTGCTCGACCAGATCGGCCTCACACCGCGCCGCGACGACATCCCCACCACGTTCAGCCGTGGCCTGCGTCAGAAGGCCGCGATCACACTCGCCTTCATCCGACCGTTCAAGCTGATGTTGGTCGACGAGCCGTTCGTCGGGCTCGACGAACCCGGCAAGCAGGCGCTGCTGACCATGTTCCAAGCTGCCTCGCAACGCGGCGCGACCATGTTGATCGCCACCCACGAGCTGAGCTTCGTGACGCGGGTCGGCCGGTTGTTGGCGCTTCGCGACGGCGCGATGGTGTACGACGGCGCCCCCGCCGATACCGATGTGCACGCCCTCGTGCTGCCGAGCTGAGCCACGCCGTACCGCGGCCGCCAAAGAAGTGCAGCCAGCGTTATTCGCGGAGGGTCTCGCGAACACTACGCTCTCGCTCCATGCAGGAATTCGAATCGATCAGCGCCTCGTCCTACGACCCGTCGGCTCTCGCCACCAAGCTCACGGCCAAGGCCGCGGAGGGTTGGTCGGTGGTTGCCATCGTCCCGACCGGCGGCGACGTCACGGCCTACATCAGCCGCGAACGCGACGGTGAAGGGGAGCCGAAGAAGGACGCTGTTGTCGTCGAGAAGGAAGCCGTCGTCGTCGAGACCATCGAGCCCGAGGCCGCCAAGCCCGAGCCCGAGCCGGTCAAGCTCGAGGCCGAGAGCAAGCCGGCCAGCGAGCCGTCAGGCTGGGCGATCGCGCCCGAGCCGGCATCGCCGACGCCCGAGCCCGCAGCACAACCGGCGGCCGCTGCCGAGCCGACCACCACCTACCAGCCGTCGCTCACGCCGTCGTCGGCAGCTTCCACACCTGCAGCCAGCGGCCCATCCACCGGCCCCACGGCCGTCGCGCCGGCAGCTGCTGCTCCCGCGGCCGCACCTGCAGCTACCCCGGCGCCAACACCCGCTGTGCCGGCCGGCTGGTACGCCGACCCCGCCGGTCGCTTCGAGCTGCGCTACTGGGATGGTTCGACCTGGACCGAGCACGTGTCTCGTACCGGCCAGCAGTTCACCGATCCGCCCGTCGCCTGACGTAACTGCCAGCCCGCGAGCAAGCGGGCAGCGATCGTCGACGATCGCTCACTAGCCTCGACCCAAATGCGCGCTACCTCCGTCGGCCATGCCGGCATCCTGATCGACACCGTCGACGGCTCGATCTTGTGCGACCCGTGGTTCCTTCCGGCCTTCTTCGGCTCGTGGTTCGTTTTTCCGCGCAACGACCAGCTGCCCGCCGAGCTGATGGAGCGCATCGAGCACCCGACGTTTCTCTACATCTCTCACCTCCACGCCGATCATCTCGACGAGGCATGGCTCGCCAACCACGTCGATCGCAGCACCCGAGTGCTGATCCCCGGCTTTCCCACTCGCGAGTTGGAACGCAAGATCCGTTCGTTCGGCTTCGACAACATCATTCGAACCAACGACGGCGAGGAGCTGGCGCTCGGCCCCAACCTGCGCATCGCCATCCACGTCGAGACCAGCATCACCGACGGTCCCGGTGGCGACTCGGCGCTCGTGGTCAGCGACGGCACCGCTCGCCTCGTCAATCAGAACGACTGCCGCACCGACGACCTCGACGCACTGCGCGCCCACGGCCGCGTCGACCTGCATTGGCTGCAGTACAGCGGGGCGATCTGGTACCCGATGGTCTACGAAGAGACGCCGCAACGAATGCGCGAGCTGGTCGATGCCAAGGTCACCAGCCAGTTCGCCAGGGCGATGCGGTACGTCGAGGCGATCGGCGCCAGAGCGGTCGTGCCCAGCGCCGGTCCGCCGGCGTTCCTCGACCCCGAGCTGTTCCGCTTCAACGTCATCACCGGCGACGAGCTGAGCATCTTCCCCGACCAACGCAGCTTCCTCGACCGGCTCGCCGCAGCCGGACATCAAGGGGTGCTGGCGATCCCCGGCACGGCCATCGACGTGACCACCGACGCAATCACGGTCACCCATCCGATCCCCGACGACTCGGTTGCCGAGATCTTCGATCACAAGGCCGAGTACCTGCGCCGCTATCAGGCCGACTGGATGCCGTGGCTCAGCGACATGCACCGCGGCTGGGCGCAACCGAGCACCGACCTCCTGGCGACGCTGAAAGCATGGTGGGAGCCGTTGCTGGCGATGGCCCCGACGCTGTGCCGGGCCATCGGCGACCGTTGCCTGCTGCGCGCCGGCGACCTCGACGTGATCATCGACTTCGCCTTCGGCGAGGTGCGCGATTACATCGGTGAGAACTACGGGTTTCGCTTCGAGATCCACCGCGATCTGGTCGAGACCGTTGTCGCCCAGGGCGCGGTCGACTGGAGCAACGCCTTGTTCCTGTCGTGTCGGTTCCGAGCATGGCGGGCCGGGCCGTTCAACGAGTACCTCTACAACTTCTTCAAGTCGCTCTCATCCGAGCGCATGCGGCGCACCGAGGCAGAAGCCATGCGCCGCCTCGACCCCAATCGCGACGAGCTGGCCGGCGAAGAGATTCGCATCGGCGACTACATCGTGCAGCGGCTGTGCCCGCATCGCCTCGCCGACCTCAGCGTCTTCGGCGAGATCGACGACCACCAGCTGGTGTGCACGCTGCACGGCTGGCGGTTCGACCTCGAGACCGGGCGCTGCGTCAACGCCGACGATCGCAAGCTGCGAATCCGCCGCGCCGCAGACTGAGACACGAATGCTCAAGGTCGGTCGTCGAGGTGCCGATATGAGGTCATGGCCCTTTTCCGCCCCGTTGTGGTCACCACTGACTGGCACACCGTGCTCGATCAGTGGCTGTCGCTGATCGAGGTCGAAGCGGACCAGTCGCTCGATCTCCGAATCGTCGACGCCGCGGCGGAAGTGGTCGAGACGCTGCATCTTCGCAAGCGCGGCTTGCGCGGTGCTCTACGGCGCTTCGGCAACATCCTCGGCGAGCTCGGCTGGCCACTCGAGCATCTCACGGCATGGCTGGCGGCTCTGTCGACGCTCACCAGTCGCTCACGGCGAGTCGAACTGCGTTCCTTCGAAGCGGTCGCCGCACTCACCGAGGGCTGGGCCGAGCGCTACGTGCGCGGCGCCCACGCCGGTGTGTGCTTCGACGCCGTCACCGGCCTCGGCACGCCAACCGTGCTGCGGATGCGGCTCAAGGAGATCTACCAGCACTGCCGGGCGTTCGGCATCGTCCCTACCGATGCCTATTGCTTCGTGGTGATCGATTGCGACACCGACGACCTCGCCCCGTTCGAGCGTGACGCGGTCATGGTCACCACCGCCGGCGTGGTCTGCGATGTCTTCCATCGCGGCGAGACGGTGATCCGCCACCGCGGCAGGGTGATCGTCTTGGCCAGCAAGTCGGACTCCACACGCGATCGTGCAGCACTTCTGGCCAGGGCACTGCGTGAGGCACCGATCAGCAGCGCCGCCGAGCCGTTCGTGTGGGACGACGAGCTTCCGGCCTCGACCATCGAACTCGATCGTCACCTTCGCGAACTGGTCGGCTGACCGACGTCAGCTGTGCACCCACACGATGATGTGGAGTGGCATGAGGTTCTGGTCCCAGATGAAGTCCATGGCACCGGTGCTGAGCCGCACGCAACCATGTGACACGGGGTGGCTGGGCACCACGGTCATTCCGTGGACGGCGATGCCACCGTTGAAGTACTTCGGCCGGTAGATCGAACCGAGGTCGCCGTCCCACCAACCCTCGGGGCGCTCGCGAGTGGTCTTGAACAGTCCGTCAGGCGTGACCGCATCGCCCGTCTCGATCTTGGTGGGATCGTTCTTGTTGGGGGCCGAGTAGGGGATGCCGCTACCCGTCGAGGTGTTGAACGTCCAGATCGTCATGCCGTTCTGCACGATGAACAGCAACTGCTTGGCCTTGTCGACCTCGACGAGGGTGCCGCTGTCGGCAGAGGCGTGGGCCTTCTCCGTGAAGTTGGTCATCAAGTCGGCCGTCGCGCTGTCGACCAAGCCGCTGGGTGACAGTCCGGTGTACTTCTGGAAGGCCATCACGGCCTGCTTCGTGGTGAAGCCGTACGTGCCGTCGGCGCCCTGGTTCCAGAAGCCGAGCTGCAGCAACCTGGCCTGCACCGCTGCCGTTGCATCACCACTGTGACCACCCACTGCCTGCAGCGGCTGATCGGCCGGCGGCGCGGCCTCGACGTTGGAGGGCAACGGGACGGTGGTGGTCGGTGCCTCGGTGGTGGTCGGGGCTTCGGTGGTGGTGGGCACCTCGGTCGTCGTGGTGGGCACTTCCGTGGTCGTCGTCGGCACCTCGGTCGTGGCCGTCGTGGTGGAGATCTCTTGCGACGTCGGTGAGGGCAAACCCGACAACGTGACCACCGGCGGCAGGGTTTGGGCGGCCGCCGACGAACCGTGCTGCGAGCACGACGCGAGCACCAGTGCTGCCGCAGAGAGAAGCAGCGGCAGCCTTTGAGGTACAGCACGCCAATTCATCGCACAAGCAATTTAACCGATTGGGACCTCAGAACGACGGCAACTCGAACCACACTGTGAGCGCATACTTCACGCCATCGCTGAGCTGGCGCGTTTCGTGCGGATGGGTCACCAACGACGGCCACACCAACATCTCGCCGACCTCGACCGAGCCATTGTCGAAGCTCTGCCGGGGGAACGACAGCTCGGCACCGCTGTACCCGTCGTTGAGCTTGATCGAGCCCGAGACCTGGGCCACGTCGTGGTGGATCCGCAGCGATTCCTGCTCGCCCGGGGCATACCGGATGACGAATGCGTCTCGCAGCCCGTAGTAGTCGACATACGGCCAGATCGTTCGGAGCTGCGGCCAGATGCGCATGCCAAAGTCTTCCTGCACCGTCTCGAACAGCCGCGGGCTGATGACGGCCAACGAGACCTCATGACCCGGCACCGGGTCGTCGGGCTGCAGCTCGAAGGCACCGAGCGCCTCCGCGGCGCGCACCACCGTCGCACAGAACTGCCGCGTCCAGCACGGCACGACCAGCACGTCGGGGCCGACCTCGGTCACACCGGTGCGTTCGTCGATGGCCCCCTGATAGCCGAACACCTGCTGCAGATCATCGAACATCTCACGATCGTGTCAGAGATCGTCGGCTGCCAACCGCCATGGCACGCGAGGCATCCGTTCCGGATCGAATCGATCGAGAAGATCGCCGGCCATCACCGGTCGACCTGCCGTGTCGATCCCCAGGCTCGCCGCCAGTCGGCCGCAGACATCCCCCGGCGAGCAACCTCGCACCGCCAGGTCCTCGAGCGTGACCGCGCCGTGTCGTTTCGCCAGGCGCGATCCGTCCGGTGCCAGCACCAGCGGCACGTGGGCGTAGGTCGGCACCGGCAGGTCGAGAAGTCGATGGAGCATGATCTGCCGCGGTGTGGTGGCCAGCAGGTCGTCGCCGCGGACCACCTCGGTCACGCGCTGGGCGGCGTCGTCGACCACCACGGCCAAGTTGTACGCGGGAACGCCGTCGTTTCGCTGCAGCACCACATCGTCGACACGGCCGACCTGTGGGCCGGCAACGAGGTCGTCGAACGCCACGGTCTGCCCATCGCTGAGCAGCCGCAGCGCCGGAGTCCGACCCGCCGCACGTCGCTCGTCTCGCTGTGCTTGCGTGAGATGCCGGCACACGCCGGAGTAGGTACCGTCGATGTCGGCGCCCTGGGGCGCTCGGGCCGACTGGCGGATCTCGCTGCGCGTGCAGAAGCACTCGTACACGAGACCGAGCGAGCGCAACCGATCGATCGCCGCTCGATAGAGCGCGAACCGTTCCGATTGGCGTACGACCTCGCCATCCCAGTCGAGACCGATGCTGGAAAGCGCCGCGAGCTGGCCTGCCTCGTGCTCGGGCGACGATGTCAGACGATCGAGGTCCTCCATGCGCACGATGAACTCGCCACCGACGCGCCGGGCCATCAGCCACGCCACCAACGCGGTTCTGAGGTTGCCGAGGTGCAGTGGGCCGGTCGGGGACGGGGCGAAGCGACCGCGCACGACGCTCATTCTCGTCGCCCACCCGCCGTATACAACTGTCGGGCATCCAGATAGCACTCACGCGCCCGACCCGATCCGCCGATACAAGATCGAATTGCACCACACCTGCAGAACGCGAGGAGAGGTCAGTGGCGGCAGCGCCAACACGGGACGGCCATGACTCTGACCTGCGCGAGCGGGCTCTTGCCAACGTCGTGACCAACCTGGCGATCGCACCGGTCTGGCTGGTTCCATTCACGGTGCTGGTCAGCGTGCTCACCAGAGGCGACAACGACCACTTCCGGCTGCAGGTTTGGATCGCCGCAGCGATGCTGTCGAGCGTCGTCATCGGCACGAGCGTTGCCACGTATCGCCACCGACGACCGGGGCCGACATCTCGATGGATCGTTGTGCTGCTCGGCGCGGCACTGGCCTCGATGGGCACGGTCTTCGGGATGGCCGTTTGGGTGGCCGGCAGGGCACCGATCGAGATGGTGACGTTGTTCGCCATCTTCCCGACCACTGCCAGTGCGATCGCGGCAATGCTCACGGCTGGTCGGCGCGACCTCTTCGCCACCGTTCTGCTTCCGATGGCCGGACTCTCGGTGATCAGCCAGGCGATGTCGAGCGACGGGCGGCTCCGAAGCCTGGCCGTGTTGTGGCTGTTCTACGTTGCCGTGCTGATGTTCATCCACTCCAGGCTGAGCAAGACCGTTCGCACAGCGATCCTCATGCAGAAGACCAGCGAAGACCTTCTCGCCGAGATCGCCGACGACCAAGCCAAGCTGACAGAGACCAACGGTCGGCTGGCCACCACGATCGACCAGCTCACGCACCAGGCGACACACGATGCGCTCACCGGGTTGCTGAATCGGCGTGGCATGTTCGAGGCGTTGGAATCCCTGGTCAACGCAGCGAGTGCCGAGCAGCCGGTCGGCGTGCTCTTCTTGGATCTCGATCGCTTCAAGGCGGTCAACGACATGCTCGGGCACCGTGGCGGCGATCACTTCCTGCGCATCGTCGCCGACCGCATCGATCGGTGCGTCAGGACCGAAGGGATCGCCGGGCGCATCGGCGGTGACGAGTTCATCGTTGCCCTGCCAGGCGCGGACGAAGCCAAGACGGTCGGCGTTGCTCAACAGTTGCAGAGCGCGCTCGGCAACCCGATCCACGCAGCCGGGCGCGAGTTGCCGTCGTCGGTCAGCATCGGCATCGCTCTCGCACCGACCCATGGCATGAACGTCGGCGAGCTCCTCGCCAACGCCAACGTCGCGCTGTACCGGGCAAAGTCCGACGGGCGCAGTCGCACCACGTACTTCGACACCGAACTGGCCGACGAGAACCGCGAGCGCATCGACCTCGAACTGCGGTTGCGGCGAGCGATCGACGACGGTGACATCGTTCCGTTCTTCCAGCCCGAGCTCGATGCCAGCACCGGCATGATCGTCGGCGCCGAGCTGCTGGCCCGCTGGGTTCAGCCGAACGGCAGTGTCGTGCCGGCGCACGAGTTCATGGACCTCGCGGTCAGGGCTGGGCTGCTCGATCGTCTCACCGAACGCGTCCTCAGCGGCGCCCGACGGCAGATCCGCAGATGGGCCCTTCTCGGTCTGCCCGAGGGTTTCCGCTTCCGGGTCAACCTGGCACCGCATTCGACCGAACGGCCGTGGCGCGACAACCCCATCGACGGGCTCGTCACCGGCGTCGATCCGAAGCTGTTGACCGTCGACGTCCGCGAGTCGTTCGTCACCGTCGATCTCCCGACGGCAGCGGCGAACCTGACCGAGTTCCGGGCTCGGGGCGGGCGCGTTTGTCTCGACGACTTCGCCCAGGGCGTGTCGTCGCTCAGCATGTTGCGACGACTGCCGCTCGACGAGGTGCGAATCGATCGGATCTCCATCGACACGATCACAACGCATCCGCATGACCGCGCCATCGTTCGCTCGATCATCGCCCTCACCCGCGAGATCGGCCTCGAAGTGACCGCCGACGGGGTGGAGACCGGCGCTCAGGCCGACGCCCTCATCGCCCTCGGGTGCGTGCGTCAGCAGGGCCATCTGTACGCGCCGGCCCTGGCCGAGGACGCATTCGAGAACTACCTACTGGGCCGGCTCGCCGAGCAGTACGTGCAGGCGTCCGACAGCCAACCGACCTGGAACACGTACGAGTTGGACTGAGGCAGACAGGCGAACTGGACTGAGGCATACAGGCGAAGGCACCGCGTGGTCGGGACCTTGGTGCCTTCCCTCGGCTCCATCCGATCAGTACGTTGGCACCGATGTTCGCCGTCTCTGTCCTCGCAATGGAGCGGTTCACCGCATTGCTGGCGATCATCGCCGCGATTGGGGCGGTCACGCTCGTCATCGCCCGCTTCGTGCCCGCCGGCGCGCAGCTGATCGACGCGATCCGCCCGGCGCGACTGTGGCTGGCGTGGCTCGTTGCCGCCGTGTCGACGACCGGAAGCCTGTACTTCAGCGAGGTCGCCCACTTCGCGCCCTGCAAGCTGTGCTGGTATCAACGCATCGCCATGTACCCACTGGCGCTGTTGCTGTTGATCGCCGCGCTACGACGCGACAGCGCGATCCGTCGCTACGCCGTTCCCGTGGCCATCGTCGGAGGCCTGCTCTCGTGCTACCACTACGTGATCGAGTGGTACCCATCGCTGGAAGGGGCAACCGGTTCGTGCGACATCACGGTCTCGTGCACGGCCCCATGGTTCCGCCAGTTCGGGTTCATCTCGTTGTCCCTGATGGCATTGTGCGGCTTCGCCGCCATCATTTCTCTGCTCACCATCGGCGATACTGCGAGCCAACCTGCCGATCTATCCAATGAGGTTTCATGAACAAGCGACCCGCGCGACCCGCTGCTCCCCCACCCGCCAAGAAGCCGATCTGGCTATGGATCGGAATTGGTGCGGTCATCGCGATCGCGTTGGGCATCGCCGTGTGGTCGACCACGGGCAACGACAAGAAGGTCTCCGTCGGCACGGTCGGCACCGACAACTCCAG
>JAANCK010087540.1_pt1 | contig 11644 bp, 12 predicted proteins | sample 7277841 | NCBI WGS metagenome assembly JAANCK01 (sample SAMN14222788, study PRJNA588281) | permafrost metagenome | isolation source: Arctic cryosol methane SIP | place: Canada:Nunavut | collected 2015-07 | reverse complement strand
CCCGCCCCGTGCGCTGCTTTCGCTGCGTCCGCGTCGCAGAGGAATCCCAGCACGGCACCTTGTGCATCGGCCGCAACCAGCGCCTTGAGCAAGCCGGTCGCGTCGGCGGTGCCGCCGCAGCCCGGGTTGTCCTGCGTGTCGGCGATCACGACCGGGCGGGTGGCGCCGCGTGCGATCTCGATCGCCCGGGACACGCCCTCCTCCGGCGAGACCACCTCCTCGGCAAACTGGCTCTCGCGCCCCATGATCGCGGCGAACATCGAGTCCGCGGCCTGGTCGGCAGCAGCCTGGGTCCAGGCGTGTGCGATTACGGCTGGCCCGCACCAGTGCAGGTCCGACGGCGGGAAACCGGCCAGATACGACAGGTTCACCACTTCCCCTTCCAGCACCCGCGAAAGGTCGACGACATGTTTCGACGGATCGACAAGGGTGCACTGCCCGTTCAGCGGAATCAGGAACGGGAGCTTCCGCAGTGCCCTACCCGCCGGCCGGCCGCGTTTCAGCAAGGCATCCACGATGAGGGCGGCGTACTCGCCGGTTTCAACCCGGTCCACGTGAGGGTACGTGCGGTAGCCGACGAGACCGTCCGAGTACTGCACCATCTCCGGCGTGACGTTGGCGTGGTAGTCGAGGCTGATGACGATCGGCACGTCCTCCCCGACCGCGGCCCGGATGCGGCGCAGCAATTCGCCCTCGCCGTCCTCGAAGTCCTCAGTGACCATCGCGCCGTGCAGGTCGAGATACACCGCGTCGACCGGCATCGCCTGCGACAGCAGGCCAACCATGCTGCCGGCGATCCGCTCGAAGGCGTCACGCGTCACCATGCCGCCGGCGCCGCCGCTGGTCCACAGCAGCGGCACGAGCTGCTGAGATTCGCGCATCTTCTCGATGAACCCGGCCATGGCAAAGCTGTTTCCTGTGAGCCACTTGAGCAAGTCATCGCCGTACACCAGCGGCGGCCGGTCCCGGTGCGAGGCGAAATATGAAAAATCCGTTCTCGAGTTCACGAAGCAGTTCGTCTCGTGCTGGAACCCGCCGATTGCAATCCGTGCCATGTGTTGTGCCTAGTGGAAGACGGAACCGCCGTCAAGGCTGAGTGCCGAGCCCGTCATGAAGGAGGATTCCGTGCAACTCAGAAAGGCAATCGCATCGGCGACTTCGGAGGGTGAGCCGAAGCGATGCATCAGGTTGCGCGAAATGTAGCGTTCGTAGGCCGCTTCACGGTCGCCGCCCACAAGTAGGTTCTTTTCCACCAGCGGGGTCATCACGATTCCGGGGCACACCACATTTGCACGAATGCCCGCGTCCGCGCCGTCCATTGCCAGCGACTTGGTGAACAGCACGAGGCCCGCCTTCGACGCGCAGTAGGCGCTGAAATTGCGCCGCGGTTGCAGTCCGGCGCCGGACCCAACATTGACAATGGTCGAGACTTTGGCGGCCTTCAGGGCGGCCCAGGCCGCCTTGCACACCAGGAAGGGGCCGTCGAGGTTCACGGAGAGGACCTGGCGCCACTCGGCGAACGTGATGTCGTCGAAACTGCGCCAAAAGCTGATGCCCGCCGAATTCACCACCCCATCGAGTCCGCCCAGCCGCTCGATCGCCTCGCTCACCGCCTGCGTGACTTGCGCTTCCAACGTGACGTCGGCTGGGATCGCGATACAGCCGTCGAGTTCGGTGCGGGCCTGATCGAGCCTCTCAGGGTTGAGATCGAGGATCGCGACGCGCGCGCCCTCGCGCAGGAACAGACGTGCCGTTTCGAATCCGATCCCGGAGGCCCCGCCCGTGATCAGCACCTTGCGTCCCTGAAGTCTCTGAGCCATCTTCGTTCCGGTCCTGTTTTGTCGCGGTCGATGATCCTGGCGCACCGGCATCGCGTCAATCCGGAGTTGCCGCACGCCCACCGAGACGATGGCGCATCGCAACGACCTTTTCGCTTACCAATGTACGCCTTTTGACAATCCAGGAGCGGCTCAGGACAATGCTAGCCATGGAACAGATTGACTTCTTCCCCCTCGTTGAGCTGTCTGGCGACGCACGCGAACGCGGGCAGCAGTACGGACGGCAGGCGCGTGATCGCATCCGCCGCAGCATCAGCCTGTACGGCGGTGGCGCGAGCGCCGATGCGAACGCTGTGCGCAGGCTGGCTACCAGCTTTCTGCCCCGGATCGAACGCTTCGACCCGTTGTACCTCGAGGAAATGCGCGGCATCTCCGAAGGGGCGGATGTGGAACTGGCGGATGTGGCGCTGGTGAACGCGCGAACCGAGATACTGCGCATGAGCAAGCCGGCGCCCAAGATCGTTGCGCCCGACCCCGACCCTGACGGTTGCACCGGCGCCGTCCTCATGCCCGAGGTCACGGCGCACGGTCGGCTGCTGCACGGTCAGAACTGGGACTGGCGCAAGGAGTGCGCCGAGACCGGCGTGGTGCTGCGAATCCGGCGCGACGACGGCCCGGACATCCTCACGTTCACCGAGGCTGGCGGGCTGGCCCGTTCCGGCATGAACTCGGCCGGCATCGCGGTCACCGGCAACTATCTTTCCTGTGACCGAGACTACACGCAAGAAGGCGTCCCACTTTCCCTGGTGCGGCGCAAGCTGCTTGAGACAGAGCATCTGGCGCTGGCGCTACGCACCGTGTATTGCACGCCGAAATCCGCATCCAACAACTTGATGGTCAGCCATGCCGGCGGTTTTGCGCTCAATATCGAGTGTGCGCCCGATGAAAGTTTCCTGGTCCATCCGCTGCAAGGCATGTTGGTTCATGCGAATCACTTCCAGAGTCCGGTGGCGCTCGCAAAGCTTAAGGACACGGGGATTAATACCACGCCCGACTCGCTCTACCGCGACGTGCGGGTGCGACAGTTGCTTGAGCGTGAGGGCGGGCGGCTCACGCTGGATAGTCTGCGTAATGCGTTCTTCGACGATTTTCAGGTGCCGTGGTCCGTGTGCCGGCCGCCGCGGCTGACGGTGGAGAACAACCTGAGCGCCACCGTCGCGATGGTGTTGATGGACCCGGCGCGCGGCCACCTGGAGATCGCGCCTTTGCCGGCGCTCAACAGCCGCTTCGCGACCTACTCCATCGAGATGGATCAGTCGGCCCAACGCGCCTTTGCGGCCACTGAAGCCGGTTAGAGCGGCTTGACCGCCAAGTCGCCGCGGTACGGCGTGACCTTCAGCGTCTCCTCGTGCTGCTGCACCGGGTCGACTTCCGGCGCGAGGCCGGCCTGCAGCGTGTGCTGCGCCAGTTCGGCACCGGTCATGAACCGAACGCCCGGTTGCGCGGCGATGTACTGCAGCAGTTCCTCGAGGACCGCGATGCGCGCCGCGCGCGTCAGCCCGACGTCTCCGCGCAGGTGCACGGTGAACGGTACGAGACAGCCTTCCCGATAGAGCGAGTCGAATTCCTCGCGCCAGATCTTCATCAGTCGCGCATGCGTGTGGCGCGCCGACATGACCAGCGAATCGTCAAGCGACCAGACCGTGGGAATTTCGGCCAGCGTCTGGCCCTGCGCGGACGCGATCAGGTACGGATGGTCGTCGTCCTGGAAGGACGAGTCGTACCTGAATCCCATCTCGCTGAGGATGCGCAGCGTCTGCGAACTGAGCTCTCCCGAGGGCGCGCGAAAGCCCGTGGGCGCAACGCCGCAGATCTGAGCCAGCGCATCGCGGCCCTTGCCGATGGCGCCCCGCTCCAGCGCCCCCAACGTGGACAGCGGCTTGAGATCCCAGGCGCGGCAGCCGATCTCGTGCCCGGCGTCCTGGATGTCGCGCAAGGCCTGCGGATGCCGGATGGCATCTTCGCCCGGTACGAAGAAAGTGGCAGCGATGGACCGCCGCTGCAGCAGCGCGAGCAGGCGCGGCAGGCCGGCCCGCACGCCGTAGCGGCCATAGGAAAAGCGACCGAACAGGCGATCCTCGCTGGTCGACTTGAGGTCGAACGACTCGGCATCGAAGTTGATCGAGACGAACACAGCGCAACGCACCCCGTCGGGCCAGCGGAAATTCTTCATGGGACTTGCACCTCTTCGATGGCCGACGGGTTATCGAGGCACCAGCGGGCGAATTGCGCCGATGAGAAGAACCGAACGCCGTCGTGCTGCTTCAGGTGCATGATGAATTGCTCGAGGATCCAGGTCCGCGCGGGGGTTCCCGAGCCCCAGCCACTGCGCGGATGCACGCACAGCACGAGAAAACGCTCCTCGTCATAGATCGCCTTGAATTCCGACTTCCATTGTTCCAGCACTTCCGAAGGCGGCGTGTAGCTGAACTTGAAGAACGGGAAGTCGTCCAGGCTGTAGGTGTTGTTTGGCAGCTCGAGGATCCAGTCGTCGCGGCCGGCACCGAAGCGCAGGCGGTACGGCAGGTCGTAATCCTTGTCGCTCGAATCGTAGATGTAGCCCAACTCCTTGAGCACACGCATGGTGTTCGCGGTCTTGCGGCCGGACGGCGAGCGCCAGCCGAGCACCGGCTTCCCCGTGAGCTGGCGCAGGATCTCGTCGGTGCGCCGCAACAGAGGGGTCTCTTCTTCGGGCGGCATGTCCCAGGCCTCGTGCAGCCAGCCATGCGCGCCGACCTCGAATCCCGCCGCGTGGATGGCCTTTACCGTGTCGGGATGGCACATCGCGTCGTAGCCCGGCACGAAAAACGTGCACGGCACCTCCTGCCGCTGCAGCATCTCGATGTGGCGCGGAATGCCGCACCGGGCGGAGTACCGCCCCCACGAGTGCGCTCCCTGCGGGGCGATGCCGCGGCCCACCTCGTGGCTCGGACCGTCAAAGTCCACGCCCAGCATGACGGCGCAGCGGAAGTGGCCCGCCAACGATGTCTTGTCTGCCATGTCTTCCCTGCTTTCAATCGGTGGGATTTCGCTGGCGTTCACACACGTCCAGCAGCACCTCGAAGGTGTCCCAGGAGAGCTCGCGACGACCCTGCTCCAGGTCGTGGACGAGCCGGATCAGCGTGTCGATTGCCGGAGTCTGAATGCCCGACTGGCGTGCCAGTTCCGCCACCTTGCCCATCAGCGGGTCGATCTCGGTCTTGCGCTTGCGGACAGCCAGGTCGCGCCAAAAACCGGAGTGCTTCTTGGCCGCTCCGCGACGCCGCTGCGAGAGAATTTCGATTGAGGCCCGCGCCGCCGACTCGGGGCTGCCTTCCATGAACGCAGCAGGATCGAAGCCGGTGAACGGTAAGGGCACGATGCCTTGCGCCCGCGCGACGGCCATCACCTCGCGGCCGAGCTGGTCGAAGGCCGCAAAGCGCTTCGGGTCTCCGAAGTTGTTGTCCATGCCGTCGTTGTTCAGCGACGTCGCGAACAGCATGGCCGCAAAGCCCAGCTTGCCCCACAGATAGCCCCAAATGTTTTCGGTAAGCACCGCGTTCGGCTCGAAGATCTGCAGCAGCTTGTGCATCGCGACGGTCCGTTCGCGCACGGCGCCGTCAATTTCCCCGACGACCACTTCGCCGCGCCCGCCGTACATGATCCGGCCGGGCTCCAGCCAGTCTGCCCCGAAGTTGGCGAAGCACCCCACAGTGCGCTGCGGGCCGACGATCCGCGCGATCACAAGTTCGTTGAGGCCGTTCTGCGCGGACAGCACGAAGCCGCCGGGAGCAAGGTGCGGCGCGAGTGCGTCCATTGCCTGCTCGGTGGCCGTCGCCTTGACCGCGAGGACGATGCGCGAATAGCGGCCCCGCAGCTCCTCGGGCGTAGCCGACGGTACGCGCACTGTGAAGTTCTCGATCGAACCCTCGATCTGCAGGCCGGCGGTCCGGCAGGCCTGCACGTGCTCCTGCACCACGTCCACCATCAGCACCGGCACCCCCGCGCGAGCCCAATACGCCGCGATGGTGCCCCCGATGGCACCGCCGCCCCAGACCACCACCGGGTCTTCGTTCGAGAGATCAACTGTGCTCACGTTAATTCGCCGCGGTGATGTTCGCGTCCCTGATGACTTTTGACCACTTCACCCGCTGCGCCGCCACGAAATCGGCGAACTCCCTGGGCGGTAAATTGGCGAGCTCGAAGCCGCGCGATTTCATTTGCGCGACGAATGCGGGCTGGTGATACACGGTGTCCACGGCCGCCGACAGCTTTGCGACAATCGCGGGCGGCGTGCCCGCCGGCATGAACAGGCCCGACCAGCTGCTCGCCTCGAATCCGGGGAATCCGGATTCCGCGATCGTCGGCACGTCCGGCAAGGCAGGCGAGCGCTCCGCGCCCGTCACGGCCAGGGGCCGCAACTTGCCGGCCTTGATCAGCTCGTTCTGAGCGACGACCGCAGTGACGACGAAATCGACGCGTCCGCCAATCACGTCGGTGATGGCCGCGGGCACACTGTTGTATGGGATTGCCACAGCGGGGATCTTCGCATCGAACTTCAGCTGCTCGAAAGCGAGATGGCCCGCGTCGCCCACCGCTGGCACAGCGTAATTGATCTTGTCCGGATTGGCCTTCGCGTACTGGATCAGCTCGGCGAGCGACTTGTATGGCGAATTGGCTGAAACCGTGAGCACGGTATTGGTCTTGGTCAACACGGTGACCGGCGCAAAGTCCTTCACCGGGTCGTAAGGCAGGCTCTTGTACAGGTACTGATTGACCGCCTGCGTGCCGATGGAACCCACCAGCACCATATATCCATCCGGTGGCGCCTTTGCCACTACCGCCGCGCCAACAGCGCCTTGTGCGCCGATCCGGTTCTCGACGATTATGGGCTGCCCGAGCACGGGCTCCAGGGCAGCGCCGAGCAGCCGCGCGACAACGTCGGTGCCCCCGCCGGCAGCGAACGGCACCAGCAGCTTCACGGGCCTGCTGGGCCAGCTCTGCGTCGCCTCCTGGCTGTGCGCAATCGCGCAGACGCCGAGCAATCCCAGCCCGACTGCGGCACACAAAACGCACCTGCGCGCCGCGTCCATCGCCGTCTTCCTCATCCGCATACAGTGCTCCGCCCGCGGTTGTCAACCAGATGGTTGGCGATTGTGAAAGTCCCCGGAAGACGGGTCAATGCAAGCGAACCCGATGAAGCAATTTGTGTTCATGTGACGACCCGTCACGCCCGTGCCCCACATCGCCGAACCTAGGGTATCTCCCACCGGCAGCGCGCGTGGCTATGCGCTCCACTGCTGCTAGATCATGATGAACGCAGCAATTCCGGTGGCCGCCGAAGCGCTCGAGCGGTTCGTGCAGGCCGTGTACACGCACGCTGGACTGCCGGATGCCGATGCGCGAGTGGTTGCAAATTCACTGGTGCAGGCAGACCTCTGGAACCACCAGTCGCACGGCGTGCTACGCGCACGCTGGTATTTCGAGCGGCTCAAGGCCGGCGTCATCACGCCCCAAACCCGCATCGACGTCATCCGCGAGAAGGGCGCCGTAGCTGTGCTCGATGCCCGCGATGGCGTGGGACAGGTGGTCGCGAACTATGCGATGGAATTCGCAATCGCCAAGGCGAAGGAACACGGTGTCGCCGCGCTTACGGTACGGCACTCAAACCATTTCGGCACGCTGATGTACTTCACAAAAATGGCCGCGCACGCGGGCTGCATCGCGATGCTGGCCACCAACGGCGGGCCCGCCATGGCGCCGTGGGGCGGCGCCAGGCGCAAAATCATCGGCACGAATCCATGGTCCATCGCGGCGCCGGCCGGACCTCGGCCAGCGATCGTGCTCGACATGGCCAACACCGGCGTGGCGCGCGGCAAGATCTACCTGGCGCGGCAGAAAAGGGAGCCCATTCCAATGGGGTGGGCACTGGATGCCGACGGCGCGCCGACCACGGATCCGGATGCCGCGATCGAGGGCCTGATTCTCCCGATGGCACAGCACAAGGGCTATGCGATCGCCGCGCTGGTTGACGTGTTGTCGGGCGTCCTGTCCGGATCGCATTTCCTGAGCGCAGTGAACAGCCCGTATCACTTCGACAAGAAGAGCGGCGCTGGCCACTTTCTCACTGTGTGGGACCTGGAAGCTTTCATGGACCAAGCCCAATACGACGAGCGCATCGAAGCTTTCATCCGCGAGATCAAGTCGCAGCCGCTTGCGCAAGGCTTCGACGAAATTTTCTATCCTGGTGAGGTCGAGGCCAGGGCCGCCGAGATCAATTTGCGGCAGGGGCTGCGCCTGCCGGCCGATACCTGGCAGGACCTCGCCACTTTGGCCGCAGAAATCGGGGCGCGGGACCTGCTCGAGGCAAGTCGCCTCACGGCTGGATCACCTGCAGAATCACCTTCCCGGTGACCCGGCGCTCCTCCAGCGCGCGATGAGCCTCGGCGACCTGCTCCAGCGGCACCACCAATCCGATCTGCGGCTTCAGCGCGCCGGCGGCAATCCACGGCCAGACACGATGCTCGATCGCCGCAGCGAGCCGGGCCTTTTCGTGGATCGGGCGTCGGCGCAGCGATGCGCCGGTGATCTTGATGCGCTTTTTCACGATCGCCATCAGGTTGAACTGGACCTCGCGGCCACCGTCACCTGCCAGGTAGCACAGCCGTCCCTCGATGGCCAGCAACTCGAGGTTTCGCGCGAGGTAAGGGGCGCCGACGGTGTCCAGCACGACGTCCACCGCGGACGGTCCCAGGTGTCTGCCCAGGACGTCACCGAAATCGTGCGTGTTGTAGTTGACCGCGATCTCCGCGCCGAGGTCGGTGCAGCGGGCGCAGCGCTCGTCGCTGCCAGCCGTCGCGAAGACCCTCCCGCCGGCGGCACGTGCCATCTGGATCGCCGTGGTGCCGATGCCGCCTCCGCCGCCATGCACGAGCACGGTTTCGCCAGGGCCAAGGTTGCATTGTTCGAACACTGCAGCCCAGACAGTGAATACCGTTTCGGGCAGCCCCGCCGCTTCCACCATGCTCAGGCCGGCCGGAACCGGCAGGCACTGCCCTTCCGGGGCCACGCAGTACTCGGCATAGCCGCCGCCGATGACCAGAGCGCAGACCTTGTCCCCGGGCTTGAAGCGCACCGCGCCGGGGCCGGTAACCACCACCTCACCGGCGATTTCCAGGCCCGGCACCGTCGGCGCCCCAGCCGGCATGTCGTAGACCCCGCGGCGTTGTTTCGTGTCCGCGAGGTTCACGCCCGCGGCATGCACCCGCACCAGCAACTCGCCGGGGCCTGGCTGCGGAACTGGACGCGACGCGAGCACGAGTGCCTCCAGCCCTCCCGGAGCCGGGATGTCCACAACACGATGCAGCTGAATACTCATTGGCCTGCCTTCAAAAAGATACCGAGCGGCGGGGAGCCGCGATGGATCGCCCGCACGCATATCATCGTCCAGGTCTTCGCGCGGGCTGGGTTTGGCTGGACAGTTGTTTCAGAATGGGCAGCTGCGCGACATGGATCCCTTTGCAACACCAACGATCGAGCACCCATGAATATCGTCATTCTGCCCGGTGACGGAATCGGCCCCGAAATCATGGCGGCCACCGTCGACGTGCTGGAGGCCGCGTCGAGACGCTTCGACCTCAACCTCACCTTCCAGCACGACATCGCGGGCCACGAGAGCCTGCGACGCCATGGCGCCACGGTAACCCCTGCCCTGCTGCACAAGGTGAAGGCCGCCGACGGCCTGCTGCTCGGTCCGATGGCCACCTATGACTTCAAGGACGAGGCGAAGGGGGAGATCAATCCCTCCAAATTCTTTCGCAAGGAATTGGACCTGTACGCGAACATCCGACCCGCGCGAACGTATCCCGGTCTGCCAATCAAGGTGGCCGATTTCGACCTCGTGGTCGTGCGCGAAAACACCGAAGGCTTCTACTCCGACCGCAATATCGAATCGGGCACCAGCGAGATGCTGATCACCCCCGAGGTGGTCGTCTCGCTGCGCCGGATCACTCGAAAGTGTTGCGAACGCATCGCTCGGTCCGCGTTCGAGCTGGCGACAATGCGCAGACGGCACTTGAGCATCGTGCACAAGGCCAACGTGCTGAAGATCGGCGATGGCATGTTCATCGATATTTGCCGCGAGGTGGGTCGCGAATTTCCCGATGTGCGAGTCGACGACTTCATCGTGGATGCGATGATGGCGCACGTGGTGCGGGCGCCGGACCGCTTCGACGTCATAGTCACCACCAACATGTTTGGGGACATCCTGTCCGACCTGACGGCGGAGTTGTCCGGAAGTCTTGGACTGGGCAGTTCACTCAACGCCGGCCGCGACTATGCGATGGGACAGGCCGCCCACGGCTCGGCCCCTGACATCGCCGGCCAGAATGTCGCCAATCCGTTCTCGCTGCTACTCTCAGCCGGTCAATTGCTCGGCTGGCACGGGCTCCGCCGCCAAGCCCCTGCATTTGTCGCAGCCGCCCGCGCTATCGAGCAGACCGCTGTGCTGGCGATCGAACATCGTGAAGCGACGGTTGACGTTGGCGGCGCGCTCGGTACGGTCGAAGCAGGCGCCGCGTTTGCGCGCCTGCTGCTTCAGGGCTGAACGGCGTTGAGATCCACGGCTGGGTCGGCCTCTGGTCGAGCTCGGAGGCTGGTAAGCATTCAAAATCATCCCTTGAGCACTAGGGAAAAGCTAAAAAGAACGACGGATCGCGTACATTCCTGCCCCTGGGCATTCCCCCAAACGGGCGCCTTGCCCGACATAGGCGCGCCAGCACTGAGTCATCGCGGGAAGGGGGCGGCTCAACCCAGATGAAGGCGGTGTATGCCGACGCCGGGCGCGCCGGCTTAGAGCACGCCCAGGAAGACCGCCAGGCACTTGCTGATGGCCAACAGCTGCTCGTCGCTCACCTGCCCTATCACCTGGCCGACCTTGGCCCGGGGCACGGACTGCGGCTTGTCCACCATCACGTCCGAGGGCGCATGCAGGCCGTTGTCCTCATCGGGCTCCAGGCGTATGCGGAACAGCGGCGCATCGCGCAGCTCGCTCGTGACGGGCAGCACCGTGACAGAGGGATGCTCGCCGAATAGATCGCTCTGCACGACCAGGGCCGGCCGCGGCTTGCCATAGGCGCCAGGCAGGGCGATGGTGACCAGCGCGCCGCGCCTCACGCCCAGCCGCGCGTGTCAGCAGCGCCCTGCAGCCACTGCAGCGTGTCCTGCTCGAGCGGGTCGTCGCGCACCAGGAGCGACTGGCGCCGGCACTCGGCGGCGAACTCCGGCCGCGTCGTGTCGGGCACCCAGATCTGCACCGGGCGCAGCCCCGCCGCGCGCAGGCTCTCCCTGTGCTTTTGGACCCGATCTGCTGCTGATGCCATTGCGCACTCCACGCCGTTACATGCAACATTATGACGCGTTTCATGTAACCCACGAGGATTAGCCGCCGCTTCCTATTAGATGCGTTACGATGAATAATGTCGTCGATGGCACGCACGGTTTCGCACCTCTCCCGCCTGAAGTAGCTACTCGATTCGTGGCGCTGGGCCAGCGAGTGCGCGAGGCGCGCCAGCGTCGCAAGCTGCGCCAGGTGGACTTGGCCGAGCGTGCCGGCCTGTCCCGGTCGACCATCGAGGCAATTGAGCGCGGCGGCCCAGACACGGCCATCGGAGCTTATGGCCGCGCACTCTGGGTGATGGGCCTGGACAAGGAAATCGACCTGCTCGCTGATCCGGCGATAGCGGATGGCAGCGCGATCCTGGAGTACGACCCGGCCCAACGACGCGTGCGGATCCGAAGGCCATTGAACAACGACTTCTGAATGGGGG
>JAANCK010782588.1_pt1 | contig 11647 bp, 11 predicted proteins | sample 7277841 | NCBI WGS metagenome assembly JAANCK01 (sample SAMN14222788, study PRJNA588281) | permafrost metagenome | isolation source: Arctic cryosol methane SIP | place: Canada:Nunavut | collected 2015-07 | reverse complement strand
GTCATCGTCACGCATCGGATCGCAGTCTTCATCGGGCTCAAACATGCGCGATGGATCGTGCTCATCGGACTGGCGCTCAACCCGATCTGTATTCTGCTCGTTTGCCAGCATGCGAACTTCGACACGCTCGTAGCGCTGACGATCGTGCTCGCCATCGCTGCGCTTCTTCGCTTTGGCGTCACGGAGCACCCGGTCGATTGGCTGTTTGCGGCGCTCGCACTGGGAATCGGAATCCTGGCGAAGACCATTCCCGCGATTCTCGTTCCGTTGTTGTCAGCGCACTGGAGAAAGCTCGACCACCGCACCCGCATCCTCGGCGCACTCCTGCTTTTCGGTCCTGTCGCTCTCGGTCTGAGTGTGCTGATGGCGCTCGCGCCGCATGAGATCTTCCGGAATGTCATCCAGTATCGATCGCTCGGCGGAATCTTCGGCTTCAGCGGCATTCTGGCGGCCACCGTGAACCCACAGGTGGCCCGGGTAGTGAGAATTGTCCTGCTGCTGACGCTTGGCGCGATTTTCTTCGTGGCGTCCGTTCGAGAGGCAAGGCGTGAATCGAGCGACCCCGGCCGGCACATCCTGCTGGGAGGGTTTCTGCTGGTCAGCATCATCGTCCTCGGCCCCGGTTACGGCCCGCAATACATCAGCTGGTTCCTGCCGCTCCTGGTATTGACAGCGGGCCTGTTTGACAGCACGTGGCGCCGCATTCTGGTGATGTGGGGTTCGATTGCGGTGGTCACGTATCTCGTCGAGTACCTGCTGCTTCCCTCGCACGGAGCGCTCCTTCTTCACTTTCGTTCAGGCCAGAGTTTCGGCTGGGCGAGTGAGATCGAGACTCCCTTCGGGCTCACATTACTTCGACTCCCACTGTTCCTTGGCTACTGCGTATTGTGGGCAAAAGCCGGTGCGCTCTTAGCGAAGGTCGAACCGCGATCTTGCAATCGTCAGGCTGACGTTTTACGGCGATCCCAGGTTGAAGATGACGATTCCGGCCAGAATCAGCAGCATTCCGAAGACATGATGCCGGCGCATTCTCTCTCGCAGGATCGTTACAGAAAGAACCGTTACGATCAGGAATCCAACCGGTGCCAGTGACACCGTCACATGAAGGGGAAGGGTCTTCAACGCGATCGTGGATGTGACCGTGGATGAAAGCATCAGGGTGTATCCGGCGATCGAGAACGGATCGAAAAACGACGCCAGCAGCCAGCGTTCGCGCCCGCGGAGCGCACCTCTCTTCAGCAGAAGCTGGCCGCTCGACGCCATGAACATTCCTGCGAGGAAGGTCAGAACGGCGCGCAGCGCTGGTGGCCCTGGGGATTGGGGCGGCCATCCTCGATTTCAGCTTGCTGACGATGGGCATCATTACCGGCACGACGCTCCTTCGGTTTCTTCCGTTCTTTGTAGTCGGACTGGTCGTGGCCGATGCCTGTTCAGCGACGATTGGACCTGCGTGCCCCGCAGTTCTAGTTGACGCCGGACAGATGCCTTTGTTTCAGACTGGAAGGAGGCTCCACATCTGGGCCGTGGTTGGAGCTGGCTGGCCGTCGCTGGCTGTGCCGGTAGGCCCATCCTGGTTCGGACTGGGTTCGTGAGACCTGAAGTGATGAATGGTGTCGTGGTGTCGCCTCGGCTGGTGATCGGTGACGTTCTGCTGGGCATCTGCATCGCGGTGTTGTTCGTCGGTACCATGCGCGGCATATGGGCCAATCGAATCCTGCGCTGGCGACCTCTGGTACTGATCGGCGGCATGTGCTACACGATCTATCTCTATCATCAGTACACCTACCACTTCGTCGGACACTGGACCCATGCGTGAGGGGCCGGTCTGCCGTACGAAGGCTCTGTGATCGTCCAGGGGCTGGTGTTGTTGCCAGGGTGCCTCATCATCAGTGCGGGTTCTGTTCATCCTCTTCGAGAAGCCCTTCATGTATCCCGACTGGCCGGCCAGGGCACGCGCGATGGTGGGCCGGTGGTACTGAGTCACTAGCGACGCGTCCTGTCGCACGCGGGGGATCTTGGAGCATTCGCTGGAGTACTGGGCGGCGCTCGGGCGCGATCAAGCTACCCCCATGTTGAAGATGACGATGCCGGCGAGAATCAGCAGCATTCCCCGGACATGATGCCGCCGCATCCTCTCACCCAACAGAGCCACGGATAGCGAGATGACGATGACGTATCCCAGGGGTTGGAGGGAGACCGTCATCTTCAGTGGCAGGACCTTCAATGCGATCGTGGACACGACCATGGAGCCCAACATCAGCATGTATCCCGCAATCAGGAATGGGTCGAGAAAAGACACAAGGAAGGAGCGGTTTCGCCCGCGGACAGCACCCGTCTTCATGAGGAGTTGGCCAGTGGATGCCATCATCACGCCAGCGAGGAAAAGCGTAACTGCCGCGGTCAAGCGAGATCCTCCCGGAGCACGAGGTATACGCCGGCGAAAATGACCGCGGCGCCGATGATGTTCAGTATGGTCACCCGCTCGAGGAAAAGGAACCGGCTCGCAACCAACACGAGGAAATAGGTGAGACTCGTGACGAGATAGGCGACGAAGAGACGGACCTCACGAAGGACGAGCTGCCAAACGACGCTCTGCAGGATGAGACAAGCCAGGCTACCGTGAAACCACGGGTTACTGAGGAACGCGCCAAGCGTTGGGTGCCCGAGGCGCAGAGCAGCGATCTTCCCGAGGATGACTGCCGCGGTCTGAAAAGAAAGAGACAGGGCAAGGAACACGAAGGAGAGGGGGCGGACTCGACCGTTCATCGCATTAAGTTCGCGAGCGCGTAATTCGTTCCACACGCGGCGCTGGAGTCGGTGAAATCCGCGGACGCGGACGTATCTGCCGGGACTCAATCGAATTTCGTACGGGATCCTCGCGCATTTCCGCTCGCAACCCACGGCCGACTCGTCGCACGCCGAGATTCTAGCTCAGGTTTGGCTGGTACCGCTGCGTGTCCCACGATGCCGGCCTGAGGAGCTGCTGATGGCAAGCTCCTTCTCCTCGAGGCGCGGGATTCGCTATCATCTCCGTTTCCATGTCCGTTCGCTATTCCTTCGTCGTCCCCATCTACAACGACGGCCGCCTGGCCCGAGCGTTTGCTACTGAGTTTGAGCGCGTCTTTCGCAACTATCTCTCCATCACCGAGCTGGCACCGCAGGTGGAGCTCATTTTTGTCAATGATGGCAGCCGGGACGACTCCGATGCACAGATCCGGGCGGTGTGCGAAGACTTCTCTTTCATCAAGAGCATTTCGCTGAGCCGGAACTTTGGTCAGCATGTCGCCGTTTCCTGCGGATACCATCATGCAACCGGCGACTATGTCGGGATGCTGAACGTCGACATGGAGGATCCGCCGGGCGAAATCCCGACTCTCCTGCAGTTGCTGGAGAGCGGTAACTACGACATCGTGTACGGCCTGTACAAAGAGCGCAACGTACCAGTGGGTCGACGGATCACGTCCAAGGCGTTCGCACACACGCTGAACTTTCTCACCGGTGCTAGAACACCGACCGATGTCTCAACTCTTCGAATAATGAACCGTCTATTCCTGGATGCTTATAACTCGCTCAAAGAGCGCCGGCGATACCTCCCTGGGCTGGAGAGCTGGCTCGGGTTCAGGCACGGCTATGTGTTCGTCCGGCATCAGCGACGAACCGTTGGAAGGTCCAGCTATTCTTTCCGCACCCGCCTGCTCATGGCCATCGAATCGATCATTTCTTTTTCGGATCTTCCCTTGCGCTTTATGGCCATATTCGGCTTCGCCGTTGCATTGTGCGGTTTTGCTTCGCTCGGGATCATCATCGTTCAGAAGTTATGGCTCGTGAACTATCAGCCTGGGTACGCCTCGACGATCTCAACGATCGTCTTCTTTGGCGGCCTGCAGATTCTAGTAACTGGTCTGGGAAGCATCTATATCGGCAGAGTCCTCGACGAGGTGCAGCGGCGTCCCATGTATTTGATCCGTGAGAAATTTCGCCTGTGAGCTCTGATCCTTTGAAAGTGGCGCAGCGTTCAGCTTGGTGCCGGCAGATCGAGGAGAACGGCTCGTTCGTCGAGAAGAACATTCTGAGTGCCACTCACGTCGCGCAACTGAAGAAGGACCTCATCGCTGCGATCGACGCGGAAGCTGAGTACCACGGCGGGTTCGAGTATGCAGACTATGGAATGGTTCTCGCCTGCTACATGTATGGTAGAGCGTTCCTGGAGCTGCTCGATCACGCTCCTTTGATGGACCCGATCGAAGCCGTTATGGGACCGGGCTGTATCGTCTATGCCTATACTTCGTCGTCGATGCCACCACACGAGTCGAACTACTCGGGTCGCATTCACGTTGACAGTCCACGCGTCATTCCCGGATACATGACGAATCTCGGTGTCACCATTGCGTTGGACGACTTCACGGCCGACAACGGAGCGACGTACTATCTTCCCGGCTCGCACACACGGCTCGCGCCGCCCTCGGAGGAGGAGTTCTTTGTCGGCGCCGGGCGGCTGATCGTTCCGGCGGGCTCGGCATGGTTTTTCAACGCACGCACCTGGCATCGCGGAGGAAGGAACATGACGTCACAGTGGAGACACGGCCTCACGTTCAACATCTGCCGGCCGTTCATGAAGCAGCGTCTGGACATTCCTCGCATGCTCGCCGGTCGCGAGCTATCCGGGTTGCCGGAGCGCGTGCTCCAGAAGCTGGGTTTTCTGAGCCAGGTCCCCGCATCGTTGGACGAATACTACGCGTCCCCTGAGAAACGCAAATACAGACGGCCTCTGGAGTAATGCGAATGACAAGCGAAGCACAGCCTTGCGTGATCTGTGGCGCGACTACAACACTGAGTGCCTTTACGATTCAACCGTCCATTTCGACCGATCGCCAGATATTCGACGTGCCTGTCGAAAATTGCTTCTGCAATACCTGTGGAACGGTTTGGAATCAGGGTGGCGCCCGCATCGATACACCGCGGTTTTATGCTGAACAGTACGACCTCCTTGGGGAGAGCGCTTTGAGCGAGTTTCAGGTGCATGTGGACGGAGGGGCGCGTGGAGAGAGTGATGCGATACTCGACTTTCTGGAGGGCACACCGTTCGCGGATCGAGGAAGCATTCTCGAGATCGGTTGCGGCAAAGGAGTCCTGCTCGGAAAATTCCTGAAGAAGCGGCCGGGATGGCTTGCTTGCGCCGTAGAGCCAAGTCTCAACGCAACCGAGTACTTCAAGAAGATCCTCCCGGACGTCGCCATCCACGAGGGTCCCTTCGAAACCGCTCCGTTCCGCGATCAGAAGTTCGACTTTGTAGCGGTAAGCGGAGTACTGGAACACGTTCCCCGGCCAGTTGAGTTTCTCTTGCTCGTCGAGAAGGCTCTCGCTCCCGGCGGCCGCGCCTACATCGGCGTCCCGAACTTTGAGGTGAAGCCCGACGACCTGCTGGTTTTCGACCATCTCACTCGGTTCACTCCTGACACACTCGACACGCTGTACCGCCATGTCGGGCTGAAACTGGAGCGGCGCGACGCGCGTAACGACCGCGTGTGGATGTGGGATGTGGTAGTTCGTGACGGAGGCGAACCCGCTGGCGTTTCTGATGTCGATGCGGCACGGGTTCGATTGGAGTCGCACGTGACCGCGGTCAAGGCAAGCCTTGCCTCGTTCGAACAAATGCTAACGGACGCGGTACCAGGTGAGATCCTCGCGCTCTACGGCCTTGGTGTCCTCGGTCTTTGGGCACGGCGTAATGCCGGTGATCGTGCTGGCGCGATCAGCTATCTATTGGATGACAACTCGCTGATCTGGGGCAGTCGGAAGCAGGGTCTCGAAATCCGCGGCTCAAAGTCAATTCCTGATCTCGGCATTGGGCGAGTGTTCATCGCGGCCAATCCCTGCTATCACGAACGCATGAAAGCGAATCTCGTTTCCGTTGGCGTACACGAGGACAAAATCTACGCATGAGAGTCGGCTTCTGCGTCTCCGGCAACGGCTCGCTCTTCCGTGCCGCCGTCACCCGGCGGGACGAGCTGCCGATCCAGCCAGTAGTTCTGGTGACAGAGACGAAAGCAGCGGGAGATCTCGAGGTCTTCTCGTCGACGAATGGGCTTCGCTGTGTCAGGCTCGACCCAGCGAATCGTCAGGTTTTCGATCGCGACGTGACCGCCAACCTGATCGAAGCAAAACTCGATCTCCTAGCGTTGACGTTCGATCGAGTGATCCCGCCGGAGCTGGTTCGCCACTACGCCGGGCGTGTGATCAACGTCCACCCGGCGCTGCTGCCTGCGTTTGTCGGCATGCATGCCATGCGTCGCACCCTGGCGTCGGGGGCGCGGTTCGGGGGTGCCACCATTCACGACGTTGTGGATGAGGTGGATGCAGGAGCGATTATCGCCCAGGCAGTCGTTCCGACAGTGCCGGGGGAAGCGATGGCGGAGTACGGCCTCCGCGTCTACGCGTTGCTCGAGCCGATGTTCCTTCAGGTGATCAGTTGGTACGCCGAGGAGCGCGTTGAACGCGTCGACGGCGAGCGTATTGTCGTACGCGGTGCGCGCTACGGCACCCTGCCTGTGGCACCAGCCCTGGAGCGATTCGGGTTGGCCGAATGAGATGCGTGATTCTGCAGCCTTCCTATATCCCGTGGCGCGGATACTTTGATCTCATCCATCGCGCCGACGTTTTCGTCTTCTACGACGATGTGCAGTACGACAAAGAGGGTTGGCGGAATCGTAACCGGATCAAGACGCCCCAAGGGACGAAGTGGCTGACCATTCCAGTCCCGCAACGCGGCGTAGTGAGCGGGAAGATCCCCATCAATGCAGTGACGGCAGTCGACGATCTGTGGGCCCGTAAGCACGTAGAGGCCCTGCGACGCTCCTACGCCGAGGCTCCTTATTTTGATGACCAATTGCTCGAGCACTTGTACGCCGATCCGCCATCCCTTCTGGCTGACTTCACGATCGCAACGACCATTGAGCTGGCCACGCGACTCGGTATCCGGGACACTCGCTTTCTTCGTTCTTCTGCGCTGCACGCTCGTGGACGCAAGACGGACCGCGTGATCGAGGTACTGCGTGAGGTCGGTGCAACCCACTATCTCAGCGGCCCATCTGCTCGCGACTATGTCGAGCCCCACAAGTTTGCCGACTCCGGCATCGCCCTCGAGTGGATCACGTACGACTATCCCGATTACCCCCAGCTTTATCCGCCGTTCGATCCGTTTGTAACGGTACTTGACCTTTTGTTCATGACGGGGCCCGGAGCGCCACGTTACATATGGGGAGATCCGTAATCATGAGTACGAGAATCCCCTTCAACAAGGCCTCGGTCGAAGGCCGCGAGCTCGACTACGTGCGCGAAGCCATCGCCAACGGCCACATCTCCGGCGATGGCGCGTTCACCAGCCGTGCGCAGGCCATGCTCGAAGCGATCCTCGGCGCGCCCAAAGTCTTGCTCACGACGTCCTGTACGCACGCGCTGGAGATGGCGGCCATCCTCCTCGATCTCGGCCCTGGCGATGAAGTGATCGTTCCCTCCTTTACGTTCGTTTCCGGGGTCAACGCTTTCGTCCTGCGCGGCGCGAAGCCTGTGTTTGCCGATATCCGGCCGGACACGCTCAACATCGATGAGGGACAGATAGAATCGCTCATCACTTCGCGCACTCGGGCTATTGCTCCGGTGCACTACGCCGGCGTCGGGTGCGAGATGGACGCGATCATGGACATGGCCCGGCGACATGGTCTCGACGTCGTCGAGGACAACGCACACGGCCTCTTCGGCACGTACCGCGGACGGCCGCTGGGTACAATCGGACGGATGGCCACGCAGAGCTTTCACGAGACGAAGAACATCAACTGCGGTGAAGGGGGAGCGCTCGTCATCAATGATCCGGCGCTCATCGAGCGGGCCGAGATCATCCGGGAGAAGGGGACGAATCGCAGCCGCTTCTTCCGCGGCCAGGTCGACAAGTACACGTGGGTCGATATCGGATCGAGCTATCTCCCATCGGACATGCTGGCTGCGTATCTGGTTGGACAGATGGAGATGGCCGAGGTGATTCAGGCGAAGCGAAAGCGCGTGTGGGAGAGATATGACGCCCGGCTCGCGGATTGGGCGGCCGCGAATCATGTCAGGCGACCGGTGGTGCCCGAGGGCTGCGAGCAGCCGTACCACATGTACTACCTGCTGTTTCGCTCGCTGGAGGAACGGACTTCGATGATTGCCCATCTGCGGGCGCGGGATGTTTTCGCCGTGTTCCACTACCTGCCGCTGAATACTTCGGAGATGGGCATGCGCTTCGGCGGCCGCGCCGGCCTGTGCCCGGTCGCGGAGAGCGTGAGCGACCGGTTGCTGCGTCTTCCGTTTTACAACAACCTGACGAACGACGATCAGGGCCGAGTCATCGATGCGGTCAGATCGTGGCGAACGGGTGCAGAGGCGCACGGGTGAGGCGATGCCACTCCGAATCGCCCCGACGGCCCGGAGCGACTGCGGAGAGATCATGAATACGTCAGTCTCGCAGCAAGCAGCGAGTGAAAAGGCATCGCCATCGATGAAGCGGGTCATCATCGCCTGCGTTGCGCTTCTCGACGCAGTCATCCTGTTATTTCTCGCCGGCAGCGTGCTTGCGACAGTCGTCTTCATTTTCTTTGCCGGGGCGTTCCTTCTTCCCGCGATTGTGCTGGCCATGCGGCTCCCGCACGTGCGCGCGATGCCGGCTGATCTTCGTCTGACCACCGCGAGCGCTCTGGTCGTGATTCTGGCCGTGCCCTGGTTCTTCCTGCGAAAGGTTCTGCCCGTCGTTCCGGGCATTCTCGATGTCGCGATCTGCATGATTCTCATCGGCGCTGTGGCGAAGTTCGGTGCGGTGAGAGCAACCTTCGAAGAGCTCGGTCCGGCGTTGCGGCGATCGCGATTCGTGGTCCTGGTCGTGCTGCCGTTGCTCTTTGCGCTGGCGTGGCTTGGATACGCGGCCCCCTCGGGGAACGACGTCGTGTTCCACGGTCTGTTTGCCATCGACTTCGGCAATCTCGTCTCGGTCGTGGCGTTACTGCGGGCTTCTCCACTATTGCCGCTGGCGGCGGTCACCGGTACCGGTCCCATGAACTATCACTGGCTGTATTTCACATTGCCGGCCACTCTGACGGACTTCTGTGGCGTATCGATGCCCGCATTCCGTGCGCTGATTCTCGTCAACCTGCTCGTGGCGTCGTTGCTGGTTCACGCACTGAGTACCGCCGTCTCGATGTTCTGCGGACAGAGTGACCGTCGCACCACGCAACTGGCGGTTGCGGTAGCGCTCTTCGCGCCCTTCTCGCTCTACTACTACCAGGCAGTCGCGGCTCGTTTGTCACTCGGCTGGCTGGCGATGCCGGCGAGGAATCACCTGATCCTTTCGCCGGTCAACAGCATGATCGTCTTCGGGAACAACACCGTTGCACTGGTCCTGGTCTTGTTCGCGGCGATGCAGATGGAGCGCTGGAACCGCGACCGGCGCATGGGCGATGTCCTGCTTGGGACGGCTGCATTGTCGATGGTGATCGGCTACAGCGTCACGCTTCTTTTCCCGCTGGTGGCGGCATTGCTGCTCTGGCTTGTTCTGGGGCGCATCGCGCGGCCGATGGTCGTGCTGCTCTGGGCGATCGTGATCGGCGGTGCATCTGCGGCGATGTTCTTTGGGATTCACGTTCTCAGCACGGGTGGCGCGCGTCACGCGGCGGTCGCGTTCGACCGCGGTCAATATCTGCGGATCGTGATCCTCGGGATGTTGCCGCTCTGGGGACTGATGCTCATCGCCGGCCGCAGGCCAGTCAGCTTTTTTCATGTCCTGATCGCCACGACGATCGCTGTGCCGTCCTTTGTCTATGTAGCCGGGAGCCCGACGGGCCAGGTCGACTTTTCGATGAAGACCGGTTCTTTGCTGGCGATCGCGTTCGCACCGCTCATTGCGGTCACGATCGAGAAATGGCTCGCGGGTGCGCTGTCCCGGTGGCGGGTGATCCTGGCGGGACTATTGGTGGTGGCGGGCACGGCGCAGACGTTTGCCTACATCCTGCAGTTTCCGTACTACCGGATCACGGGATCGCGATCGCGAGCGGTGGCATTCTCACGCGACTACTATCAAGCGCTCGTCTGGCTCCGCGATCACACACCGCGGCGTTCGATCGTGGTCGATCCGGGTGGGCTGACGACGGCCGAGGTGCTTCCGACGCTTTGGATCGCCGAACGCCGCGTCTGGCTTCCAACCGCCAACACCGAGGCGTTCCTCGATCCGGCTGGGGGTCCTCGTATGCAGCAGCGCGCCGCGCTCTGGGCAGCATTCATGCGCGATCCACCGAACGATGCGGCGGCGAGACGGCTTGCCGCCGAGGCCGACTACCTCATCGTGTCGCGCACAGTGCGATTGCCCTACTGGATGCCCGTGAGCAGCTCCGGCCCGTGGACGACCTATTCGTCGTTGGTGCGATCGGGGTTTGCGAGGTAGACACGAACCTAGAATCGGAAGTAGATGAATGGGTTGGCGTTCGTTGCTCCAAAAAACAAAATGATCAATACGATGGATGTGGTGAGGAAGCCGCCGCCCATCGTACTCATCCCGAAGACAAGTTGACGGCCAGAGAGTGGATCCCGCCGTATTCCGATTTCAAAGAAGCGCGCGATGACGCCGGCATCCTCCGCGTTTTCCATCCAAAGGCCAATGACATGACCGGCCACTACGAGGATGAGCGCTGAGAGGACGGTAATCGGCCACCAATGATTCCCAATGGATCCGAACGTGAAGAGGCGCTCTAGCATCGCCCTCGTGGTTGCGGCGTCCGCCGCTCGGAACGGAACCCACGCCAGCGAAACGAAAAGAAGCGTGAGGAGCTGGCCGGCCAGGCGTGGCATCCGGAGTCCAAGCCGGGACCATCCTCGATGAATGGAGAGGGCAGCACCGTGCAAGACGCCCCAAAGAACGAAGTTCCATCCTGCTCCGTGCCAGAGTCCACCGAGGAACATGGTGAGAAGTAGATTCACGTACGTTCGTGTGGACCCCTTGCGATTGCCGCCCAGCGGAATGTAGAGGTAGTCGCGCAGCCACTCGCTGAGGGTGATGTGCCAGCGCCGCCAGAATTCAGAGACATCTCCCGAGAGGTATGGCATTCGAAAGTTCTCCGGGAGGTCATACCCCAGCATCCGAGCGGTGCCGAGAGCCATGTCCGAATAGCCGGAGAAGTCGCAGTAGATCTGCAACGTGTAGGCAATCAATCCGGTCCATGCCATCTGGCAGCTCCAGGCTCCGGGGTTCTGGAAGACGGCGTCAGCGATAGGGCCTACCTGGTCGGCGACGAGCAGTTTCTTTCCCAACCCCACCAGGAAGAGCGAGCCGCCTTCCCGGAAGCGGGTTCGGGTCGCGCCGACCAGGTTACCGAGCTGCGGAAGAAACACGGATGCACGAACGATGGGTCCTGCGATGAGGTCGGGAAAGAACGACACGAACATCGCGTACTCCATCAGCGTGCGGCAAGGGCGAAGCTGCCGGCGGTATACGTCGATCGTGTAGCTCATCGATTTGAAGGTATAGAAGCTGATGCCGGCCGGAAGAAAGACATGCAGGAGCGGAATCTCACGTCCGTAGAAACCCAGAATGCCGTTGAGCGAATGGATGAAGAAATCCGTGTACTTGAAG
>JAANCK010360754.1_pt1 | contig 11671 bp, 12 predicted proteins | sample 7277841 | NCBI WGS metagenome assembly JAANCK01 (sample SAMN14222788, study PRJNA588281) | permafrost metagenome | isolation source: Arctic cryosol methane SIP | place: Canada:Nunavut | collected 2015-07 | reverse complement strand
TGCCGCGTGCTCGTGGTCGAGGACGATCGCGTGATTCGCGAAGCCACGGTGCTGCTGCTCGAAGGCTGGCGCTGCCGGGTGCATGCGGCCGCTTCGGGCGCGGAGCTGGACCGGCTGCTCGCCACGCTCGACGGGGCGCCGGACGTGGTCCTCGCCGACTATCGCCTGCCCGGCGCCGAGACCGGCATCGAGATCATCGGCCGGCTGCGGGAGCGCTATCCCGGGGCCGCCGGCATCCTGGTCTCCGGCGACATCGCCCCAAAGGTGCTCAGGGACGCCCAGGCGGCCGGCCTGCCGTTCCTGCACAAGCCCCTGCGCCCCGCGCGATTGCGCGCGCTGCTGGGCGCTCTGCATCGCGAGCGCCGCGGGGCATCGGAAGCGCACATCCCATCCCCGGCGGAGGAGTTGCGGGCATGAAGATCCTCCTGGTCGACGACCACCACCTCGTGCGCGACGGCGTGCGCCCGGTGCTGGCGGAGCTCGCGGGCCCGGGCGAAACGGCGACGGTGCTGGAGGCGGCGAGCCTCGCCGGCGCGCTCGAGCTCGCGGCGGCCCATCCCGACCTCGACCTCGCCCTCGTCGACCTGCGGCTGCCGGACGTGCGCGGCTTCGATGCCCTCTCGAGATTGCAGCAGTCGAGCCCCGGCCTGCCGATCGTCGTCATGTCCGGCGACGACGACCCGGCGGTCGTGCGCGAGGCCCTCGGCCATGGGGCCCTCGGCTTCATTCCCAAGTCGTCCCCCCGCGCGGTGATCCTGAACGCGCTGCGCCTCGTGCTCTCCGGAGGCACATACATCCCGCGGGAAGCGATGGGGGCCGCGGCGGCGCCCTCGACGCAGACGCCTGCGGCCGGGGCCGGCGGCGCAGCCGCCCTCGGCCTCACGCCGCGCCAGGCCGACGTGCTGGCGCTGCTGCTCGCGGGCAAATCCAACAAGCTGATCTGCCGCGAGCTGAACCTCGCCGAGGGCACGGTGAAGAACCATGTCGCGGCGGTGTTCAAGGCGCTCGACGTCACCACGCGCGTGCAGGCGGTGATCGCCGCCGCGAAGCTCGGCATCAAGCCCTAGGCCGAAAGGCCTGGGCCGTTCGGGCCGGGCGACTTGCGCACCCCCGGGCCTTCGAGCGGATAGGCGCGGCCCGCTCCTTGCCCTATCGTGCCGCCACTTCTCCAGTGGAGGGCACACCATGTCGTTCGGTCACCTGTCGGTCCGGGCTCGCCTCGCCGGGCTCCTCGTCTTCGTGAACGCGCTGCTGTTCGTGAGCGCGGGTTATGCCTGGTACGCGATCTCCCGGCAGAGCGCCCAGCTCGAGGCGAGCCTCGAGCTCGAGGGCCGGCTCGCCGCGGCGAGCGATCTTTCGCGCCGGGCGCAAGTCGACTTCAAGAAGCAGGTCCAGGAATGGAAGGACCTCCTGCTGCGCGGCCACGATCCCCAGCTCCACGACAAGTACCTCAAGGCTTTCCGCGACCGCTCGGCGATCGTGAAGGAGGAGCTCGCCACCTTCGACGCCCAGGCCCAGGGCGTGGGCCTCGCGACCACGCTCGCCGACCAGGCGATCGCGGAGCACGACGAGCTCGACCGCAAGTACGAGGAGGCCTTCAAGGCCTACCGCATCCCGGATCCGGCGAGCACCTTCGAAGTGGACGGCGCCGTGCGCGGGATCGACCGCGCCGCCACCGACCACATCGACGACATCGTGGCCGTCGTGCACAAGCAGGCCGAGAGCCTCGCCCGGGACGCTTCCCGCGCGGCGGCGGCGGAGAAGACGACCCTGGTGGCGGGCCTCACCCTGCTCGCGATCGTGGCCGCCGTGGTGAGCGCGATCGCCGGCTGGCTCACGATCGCCTCCATCACGCGCCGGCTCCAGCGCGCCACCGAGATCGCCCGCACGGTCGCCTCGGGCGACCTGACGGCCTCCATCGACCCGGGCCGCGACGACGAGCTGGGGCAGCTCCTGCGCTCCCTGCGCGACATGAACGATTCGCTCGCGGGCGTCGTGGGACGGGTGCGGGATTCCGCGCAGACCGTGAGCACCGCCTCCACCCAGATCGCCGCGGGCAACACCGACCTTTCCGCGCGCACCGAGGAGCAGGCCTCCAGCCTCGAGGAGACCGCCGCCTCCATCGAGGAGATGACCGCGACGGTGAACCAGAACGCCCAGAACGCGGGCCAGGCCAACCTGGTGGCGGCGGGCGCGGCGGAAGTCGCGCGCCGCGGCGGCGACGCCGTGGGCGAGGTGGTGAAGACCATGGAAGGCATCCAGGCCAGCTCGCGCAAGATCGCCGACATCATCGGAGTCATCGATTCGATCGCGTTCCAGACCAACATCCTCGCCCTCAACGCCGCGGTGGAAGCCGCGCGGGCCGGCGAGCAGGGGCGCGGGTTCGCGGTGGTCGCGGGCGAGGTGCGCAGCCTCGCGCAGCGCTCCGCCGAGGCCGCCCGGGAGATCAAGTCCCTCATCACGGATTCCGTGGAGCAGGTGAACTCCGGGGCGAAGCTCGCCGACGGCGCGGGCCGCACCATGGAGGAGATCGTGGCGAGTGTGAGCCGCGTCTCGCAGTTGATCGGCGAGATCGCGACCGCGACCAGCGAGCAAAGCTCCGGCATTGCGCAGGCGAACCAGGCGGTGGGCGAGCTCGACAAGGCCACCCAGCAGAACGCGGCCCTGGTGGAGGAATCCACCGCCGCATCCGAGTCGCTCCGGCGCCTGGCCATCGAGATGGCCGACGCCGTCTCCGTTTTCAAGCTGGGCGACCGCGCCGCAGCGCCTCTCGCGCTCGCGGAGCGCCCTGCACGTGCTCCCGCGCTGGCCGCGCGCGAGGCGCCGCCGCGCCTCGCCCCGATGCGGCCCCGGGCGCTCGCCCCCGCGGCGGGCGTCGAGGAATGGAAGGAGTTCTGACATGTCCCGCACCGACACCCGCATAGCGCGCAGCGAGTTCCTGTCCTTCCGGCTCGGCCAGGAGGAATACGCGATCGACATCCTGCAGGTGCGCGAGATCCGCGCCCACGAGGCGGTCACCCGGATCGCTTCCGCGCCCGCGTTCGTGAAAGGCGTGATCAACCTGCGGGGCGCCATCGTGCCGATCGCGGACCTGCGGCTGCGCTTCGGCTTCGCGCCCGGCGAGAACCACGGCGTCATGATCGTCCTCGACCTCTCCGGCTGTCCGGTGGGCATCGTGGTCGACGCGGTGTCCGACGTGGTGGCCCTCGCCCCCGAGGAGATCCGCCCGGCGCCCTCGATGCAGGGCGTGATCGAGGAAGGTTTCATCTTCGGCCTCGCCCCGGTCGACGGCCGCATGCTGATCGTGCTGGACATCGCCCGCGTGATGGCGAGCTCCGGCATGGCTCCCGCGCAAGCCGCGTGATCGTGAACGCTCCCATCAGCGCGGAGCTGGCGCTTGGCATCGCGCTCGCGCTCGAGTCCACCGAGTCGGACATCGAGCGGGCGCGCGAGCTGGTGCGCGAGACCGAGTCCGCCTCCACGGAAGGCCGGCTCGCCGAGCAGCTCCTCGCCCGCGCGCAGCGCCGGCTGGAGAAGGTGCGCGACGCGCTGAGCTCCTTCGACGAGCGCGCGCGGCCGTGAAAAGCGCCCTGGCGACCGTCGCGGCGGGCATCGCGCGTTTCGCGCTGGCGCTCGCCTTGGCGTGTGCATGGACGGCCGGGCCGGCCCACGCCGCCGCGCCCGCGCCCCCCGCACGCCTCGTGGTCGTGACCGACGACCACTATCCGCCCTACCTCTTCCGCGACGACGACGGGCGCCTGCAGGGCATCGTCATGGACAAATGGGCGCTGTGGTCCCGCAAGACCGGGATCGCGGTGGAAGTGCGGGGAATGGAATGGACCGGCGCGCAGCGCAGCGTGCTCGACGGCGGCGCCGACGTGATCGACGGCCTGGTGCTCACCCCGCAGCGCTCGTCCCTGTTCGAGTTCTCCCGCGGCCAGGCGCCGATGCAGGCGCGGCTTTACTTCCGCCGCTCGCTGGGCGGGATCCGCGGCGCCGCCGATGTGCGCGACCTCCCCGTGGGCGTCAAGGACGGCAGCGCCTGCGCCGAGTGGCTGCGGGAGCGGGGCGCGCGCAAGCTGCGCACCTACGCGGATTCCGAGGCGCTGGTGCGGGCCGCGGGCCAGGACGAGGTGGGCGTCTTCTGCATGGACGCTCCCGTGGCGAGCTACTTCCTCTATCGCGACGGGCTTGCGGACGCCTTCCGCGAGACCCCTCCCCTGTACACGGCCGCGCTGCACTGGGCGGTGCGCCGCGGCAACGGGAAGCTGCGCGAAGCCGTGCAGCGCGGCTTCGACGGCATCGGGCGCGAGGAGCTGGATCGCATCGAGGCCCGCTGGGCCGGCCGGGCGCTGCGCTCGCCGCTGGACGTGCGCGTGCTCTACGCGCTCGCCACAGTGCCCGCCGCGCTCCTCGCCCTGTCGCTGCTGCTCGTGCTGTGGAACCGGTACCTGAAGCTCAAGCTCCAGGCGCGCTCGCGCTATTTCTCCACTCGCGACGCCCTCACCGGGCTGCCGAGCCGCCCGCTGCTCTACGACCGCCTCGGCCAGGCGCTCGCCCACGCCGAGCGCAAGGCGAGCATGGTCGCGGTGCTCTTCGTGGACCTGGACCGCTTCAAGGCCCTGAACGACACCTTCGGCCACGAGTTCGGCGACCGCATCCTCAAGGAGGCGGCCGCGCGGCTCATGCGCTGCACCCGGGAGGCGGACACCGTGGCGCGCATCAGCAGCGACGAGTTCGTGATCGTCCTCACCGACGTGGAAAGGACCGACGCGGTGGCCAACCATGCGCGCACCGTGCTCGAGGAGCTGCACCGCGCCTTCGACCTGGAGGGCCAGCGCGTGTACTGCACGGCGAGCATCGGCATCGCGATCCATCCCGGGGACGGCACCAGCCCCGCGGCCCTGATCCAGAACGCCGACATCGCGATGTACCGCGCCAAGGAGCGCGGGCGCAACAACTTCCAGTTCTTCCTGCGCGAGATGCACGAGCGCGCCGTGCGGCGGCTCAAGATCGAGACCGCGCTGCGCGGGGCGCTCGAGCGCCGGGAGTTCGTGCTGCATTACCAGCCGCGCATCGCCGTGGGCACCGGGGAGGTCACCGGATTCGAAGCACTGCTGCGCTGGCGGCATCCGGAGTACGGCGTGCTGTCCCCTTCGGAGTTCGTGCCGATCCTGGAGGACACCGACCTCATCGTGGCCGTGGGCGAATGGGTGCTCGCGACCGCCTGCGCGCAGATCCGCGACTGGCACGCGCTCGGCATGGGCGCCAACGCCATCTCGGTCAACATCTCGGCGCGGCAGTTCCGCCGGCCCGGCCTCGACGTCCTCGTGGCCCGCCTCCTCGCCGAGACCGGCATCGACCCGGGGCTGCTCGAGCTCGAGCTTACCGAGTCGCTGCTGATGCAGGATCCCGAGGACACGATCCGCACGCTGCGCCAGCTCGAGCGCTACGGCGTGCGCCTGTCGGTGGACGACTTCGGCACCGGCTACTCGAGCCTCGCGTACCTGCGCCGCTTTCCCATCGACGCGCTGAAGATCGACCGCGCCTTCCTCTCGGATGCTTCCAGCTCGCCCGAGGACATGGCGATCACGCTCGCGATCATCAACCTCGGCCGCAGCCTGGGGCTCAAGGTCGTGGCCGAGGGCGTGGAGACGGCCGCGCAGCTCGAATTCCTGCGCGCCCACGGCTGCGACGAGATGCAGGGCTTCCTCTTCAGCGAGCCGCAGCCGGAAGCGCTCGCGCGGGCGTGGTACCTGCGCCGGCTCGAATCGGCCGCCTAGGGCTTCTCGCCTCGGCGCGGCGCGGGACCCGCTTCCGGCTCGCGGCGGATTTCCTCCCGCAGCCATTCGACGAACGCGCGCACCTCGGGGCGCTCCCGCGCTCCGGCCGCGAACACCGCGTGGAAGCCGCGCGCGAGCTGCTGCTGGCGCCCGAAGAGCGCCACGAGGCGCTTGCCGCGGATGTGCTGGCGCGCGAGCGTCATGCGCCCCAGGGCGATCCCCTGCCCGTGCAGCGCCGCCTGCAGCACCTGGTCGTACTGGTCGAAGGTAAGGCTGCCCGCGGGCGAGAGCTCCTCGACGCCCGCCGCTTCCAGCCACGCTGCCCAGGAGAGCCACGGCAGGCGCCCGGTGGGATCGTGCAGGTTCAACAGCACGTGGTGGCGCAAGTCCTCGGGACGGGCCAGGGGACGGCGCTCGGCGCGCGCCTGCCGCGCATACCCCGGGCTGCACACCGCCGCGATGTGCTCGCCCACGAGGTACACGGAGCCCGGCGGCGCGCGGTCGAGCGGGCAGTCGCGGATGGCGAGGTCGATGCCGTCGCGTTCCATGTCCACCACTTCGTGGCTCGCGCTGATGCGCACGTCCACGTCCGGGTGCGCCTTGCGCCAGCGCGCGAGCCGCGCCACGAGCCACAGCGACGCGAACGAGATCGTGGTGGTCACCGTGAGCACGTGGCCGGTGCGCGACTCGCGCAGCCGCCGCGTGGCCTCGCGCAGGCCGTGGAGCATCGGGGCCACGACGCGGTAGTACGCCTGGCCCGCCTCGGTGAGGCCGAGGGCCTTGTGGCGGCGCTCGAAGAGTGCGACGCCCACGAAGTCCTCGAGCGCCTGGATCTGGCGGCTCACCGCCGACTGGGTGAGGTAGAGCTCCGCGGCCGCCCGGGTGAAGCTCAGGTGGCGCGCCGCCGCCTCGAAGCCCCGCAGCAGGTCGAGCGGAGGCAGCGCGCGGGGGCGATTAAGCATTCCCTGCACGCATGCAGACAATGCGCCGAATTCGTTTGCCGCAATCCTTCATGGAGGAAATACTCGGGTCCCTGGGAAAGGCATTTTGCATGCGCTGGAAGCATCCAGCAACTACCGCGGCTGTGGCACCCGGCGCAGCCGCCCCGAAAGGACACGTCATGGAACTCAACCTGAAGGCTCCGATGCTCACCCTCGAGACCGGGGAAGTCCTCTCCCTCGACGACGCGAGGGGCGCGTGCATCCGCGCGCGCACCGGCACGGTCTGGGTCACCGAGGAGGGCAGCCGCGCCGACCACATCGTCGGTCCCGGGGATACCCTGCTGGTGGAAAGCCGCGGCCGCACCGTGGTGCAGGCGCTGCAGACGGCATGGATCTCGATTCGCGAAGGCTGCGCGGCGGCGAACGATCCGTCCACGGTCGAGCGCGCCCCGGACCATCCTCCCGAGGAGCACGTCTTCACGTTCGGGGAGCGCATGCTCACGCGCTACTACTGATTTGCGCCCCGGCGGGGGGAGATGCCCGGGCCGCCCGCGCCGGCCGGCGAGCCCGGCGCTAACGCGCGTATTCGATGTCGACCACGATCGTGGCACCGTCATCGGTGGGTTTCAGGCCGCACTTCACCTGGCCGCAGCGCCACACGAGGAGGTAGAGCGGCGCCTGCACCCGGGCTTCCGAGACGTCGATCGCCGCCGCGTAGGGCACCGAAGCCGAGCGGTCGAGGGAGGCGGGCGCGAACTTGATGCCCGCCTGCCAGCCGGCGTATTCACCGGCGCCGCTGCGCGGCTGGCTGGACACGTAGAGCGCCGCGCTCCTTTCGTTGTAGCGGTTGCGTCCGACCACCGGCACGGGGTCGTCGATGGCCGAGTCCATGCGGTCCTTGAACACCACATCGATCCCGCGCAGCTCGCCTTCGTTGTCGGGCGACATGTTCACCACCGCCGATTCCGTTCCCACCACGCTGCCACTCGCGGAGGGAAAGTTGATCGCCTCCGTCACCACCCCCCAGACCGTGTTGTCGGGACCGCTGCTCAGGGAAAACGCGCGTCCCACGGAGCCCACGGCGCGCTTGTGGGCCGCACCCTCCCCGAGCATCACGAATCCCTGCAGCGCCGAGTATTCCGGCCGCGGCGCCTGCGTGTCATCGACCAGCATGCGGAAGTCGCCCGGATCGGCCGCGGCGAATCGAACGCAGCCCGCGAAGGCCAGCAGCAGCAGGCGGCTTCGGATCATGTCCTTCTCCCTTGCCGCCATGGGACCACCGCAGGGGTGCGGCCCGCAGCCGGATAATCGGCGGCCTCCAGGCGGAATTTTCCGGCGTTCCGCTACGCGCGCTCGAGCAGCATCGCGTCGCCGTAGCTGAAGAAGCGGTAGCGCTCGGCCACCCCGTGGGCGTAGGCGCGGCGGATGTTTTCCGTGCCGGCGAATGCGCTCACGAGCATGAGGAGCGTGGAGCGCGGAAGGTGGAAATTGGTGAGCAGCCGGTCGACCACCCGGAAGCGGTAGCCGGGCAGGATGAAGAGCTGCGTCTCGGCGCTTCCCGCCGCGAGGGGTCCCGCCGCGGCCGCCGATTCGAGCGCCCGCAAGGTCGTGGTCCCCACCGCCATCACGCGGCCCTTCGCCGAGCGCGCCTTCGCGATCGCCTGCACGGTCGTCTCGGGGATGCCGTACCACTCGGAATGCATCACGTGCGCCGAGACGTCTTCCACGCGCACCGGCTGGAAGGTGCCCGCTCCCACGTGCAGCGTGAGGGTCGCGAGTGCCACGCCTTTCGCGCGCAGCGCATCGAGCATGTCCATGTCGAAGTGCAGCCCTGCCGTGGGGGCGGCGACCGCCCCGGGCGAGCGCGCGTACACCGTCTGGTAGCGCCGCTCGTCCTCGGCATCGGCGGCGTGGGTGATGTAGGGCGGCAGCGGGACCTCGCCCCACGCATCGAGCACGTCGAGCACGGGGCCGTCGAGGAACAGGAGCTCGTAGAGCTCGCCGCGCCGCTCCAGCACCTCGGCCACCCGCCGCGCTCGAGCACGATCTGCCCGCCGGGCCGCGGCGGCTTGCTCGCGCGCACGTGGGCGAGCGCCCGCGAAGCGTCGAGGATGCGCTCGACGAGGATCTCCACCGCGCCGCCGCTCGCCTTGCGTCCATGCAGGCGCGCCTTGATCACCTTCGTGTCGTTGAACACCAGCAGGTCGCCGGGAGCCACGAAGTCGGCGAGCTCGCGGAAGGCGCGGTCCTCGATGGCGCCGGTGACTCCGTCCAGCCGCAGCAGGCGGCTCGCGGAGCGCTCGGCGGGGGGATGCTGCGCGATGAGCTCGGGAGGCAGCTCGTAGTCGAAGTCGGCCAGGTGCATCCCTCGATTATAATTTCGACTCGCACCCGGAGCCGGGATGGCGGAATTGGTAGACGCACGGGACTCAAAATCCCGCGGTGGCGACACCATGAGGGTTCGATTCCCTCTCCCGGCACCACGCTCGCGGCAACAAATGAAAAAGGGAGCGATCGCTCGCCCCCTTCGTCGCTGCGCCCTTGCGGGCGGTGCTTAGCGGCAGGTCGCCGGAACGTACTTGGCGAGGCCGTCGTAGGAACACTGCCAGCCCACGATCGAGTCGCCGTCGCCCGCGGCCGTGAACGTCGGCATGGCGGTCTTGGAGGGCGACATCTTCACGATCTTGCCCGTCTGGTCGGCGATGTTGTTCACCGTGGCGCTGATCACGCCGGCGGCGACATCCATGTTCGACATGTACTGCGTGGGGGTGTTCGAGCAGCCCGCAGCGGTGATGTCGGCGGGCAGCACGTTCTTGGCGGCCGCGGCTTCCGAAACGCCCGTCTTGCACGCGCTCACCGCGGCCAGCACTTCGGTCATCTTCGAACGGTTGAGGTAGTCCTGGTACGCGGGGATGGCGATGGCGGCCAGGATGCCGATGATCGCGACCACGATCATCAGTTCGATCAGGGTGAAGCCCTTCTGGGACTGCTTCATGAGATTCCTTTGGGTAGGTACGGCATGGGAGGATCCGGTTTGCCCCGAGGTGAACGCAACTAACGTGCCCGGCCGAAGCCACGGGCCATATGGTCGAATGCGTGTGCCTATACAAGGTGTTGGAGGGAACAGCCGGCGCGCCGCGCGCTTCCGGCCGGATGCGCATCCCCGCCCCAGGCGGCACAAAGGGGGCACGTAGTGACTATTCGCGGTCCCGCATCTCCCTGGGGACGGAATGCCGCCCTGGAAGGCCGGCATAGGGCCTCCCGGCGCGGGCTTCGGTACACTCTGGCCAATTCATCGGCCTCGGGGAGGGGCGCCGTGCGCAAGGTCCTTTTCATCTTCAGCGTGCTCTCCGACGGCGACGTGGAGTGGCTCGCCGGCGCCGGCGAGCGCGTGCACGCCGACCCGGGAATGGTGCTGATCGCGCTCGCCGCGCGCGTGGAGTTCGTGTACTTCGTGCTCGACGGCCAGCTCGCGATCCGCACGCGCTCCGGCGAGATCCTGCGCACCCTCGAATCGGGCGAGATCGTGGGCGAGATGTCGCTCGTCGATCCGGCGCCCACCACCGTGTCGGTGGAAGTGACGAAGGAATCGACGCTGCTGCGCATCCCCGACGCGGTGCTGCGCGACCGGCTCGCCGCCGACCTGGGATTCGCCTCGCGCTTCTACCGCGCGCTGTGCGTCTTCCTCGCCGACCGCATGCGCCAGACCACGGGACGCCTGGGCTACGGCGCGGGCGCCGAGGATCCCCATGCGCGCGACGAGCTCAACGAGGAATTGCTCGACACGGTGCATCTCGCGGGCGCGCGCTTCGACCGGATGCTCAGGCGCCTCGCGGGCTGACCCCATGCCGGTCGACGACTCCGCGATCTTCCGCAAGGCGGCGCTCGACCGCCTCGCCTCACCCGAGCGCATCGACGAGCGCGTGGGCATGCCGCCCTATCCCCTTCCCCTGCTCGCGACCCTCGCCGCGCTGCTCGCCGGCGTGGGCGCGTTCGCCGCATGGCTGCTGCTGGTGCGCTGAGCGGCGAAGAGGCCGCCTCGGCCCCCGGGCCGGAGTCGGCGCGCGCGCCGCTGCCGGAAACGCGCCTGCACCGCACGCCCGTCATCCTGCAGCTGGAGGCGGTGGAATGCGGCGCGGCCGCGCTCGCGATGGTGTTCGCCTACCACGGCCTGCACGTGCCCCTCGAGCAGATGCGCATCGAATGCGGGGTGAGCCGCGACGGCAGCAAGGCGGGAGGGCTGTTGCGCGCCGCGCGCGGCCGCGGCATGGTCGCGCGCGGATTCCGCAAGGAGCCGCGCGAGCTGGCGGCACTTCCGCTGCCCGCCATCGTGTTCGTGAACTTCAACCACTTCGTGGTGCTCGAGGGCATCCGCGGCGCCCGGGTGTGGCTCAACGACCCGGCGCGGGGCCGGCGCAGCGTCGATATCGCCCAGTTCGACCGGTCCTTCACCGGCGTGGCGCTCACCTTCGAGCCGGGTCCCGAATTTCGCCGCGGCGGCGCGGCACCCTCCGCGGCGCGTTCCCTCGCGCGCTACCTGCGCGGCTTCCATCCCGCGATCGCGCTCGCCTTCACGCTGGGGCTCGCGCTCGTGGTCCCCGGGCTCCTCCTGCCGTGGCTGCTGGGCCGCTTCGTCGACCAGGTGCTGGTGGCGCGCATCGGCGGCGTGGCGGGGCCCCTCATCGTGGGCCTGCTGGCGGCGGCAGCCGCGCGCTCCGTGCTGCTCCTCGCCCAGGCGCGCCTCGTCACCCACACTTTCGGGCGCGCGGTTCGCGCCTCCGCTCGGGGCTTCCTCGCCCACGCGCTCACCCTGCCGATGGCCTTCTACGCGCAGCGCTCCCCCGGGGAAATCGCCGCCCGGGTCGGGCTGAACGAGCGCGTGGCCGAGACGATCTCGAACGACCTCGCCCGCCTCGCCCTCGACCTGGTCACCGCGAGCTTCTTCCT
>JAANCK010799811.1_pt1 | contig 11672 bp, 7 predicted proteins | sample 7277841 | NCBI WGS metagenome assembly JAANCK01 (sample SAMN14222788, study PRJNA588281) | permafrost metagenome | isolation source: Arctic cryosol methane SIP | place: Canada:Nunavut | collected 2015-07 | reverse complement strand
GCTGCCAATTTTCTACCACCAACTCCTGGTCAACGAGCGAAGGCCCCAAAGATCCCCAGAATCCCGACCTGATCATCAGCGGTGGTTCTCGGCGGGGCCAGGCCTCTGGTTCTTTTTTCTCGGAGCTTTCGATTTTCTCCGGCTTGATCGACGACCGAAGGTCTGGCCCCAGGGATTCCAAGGATTGCAGCTCTCGTCAGGGCCAGATCTTCGATTCTGCCCCAGCCCCTCCAGCCAGCGTCAGGCGGCGCGGTGGAATGCCGTTCCTCGAAGAGTCCGGCCGCGCCTCCGTGGATTCGGCGCTCGGAGGCCGAGGCTTGGCGAACATCGTTCCTGTACCGGGTACACTTACACCTTCACTGGAGGAAAACGTGACCCATCGCTTCTGGCTTTGTATCTGTCTGGCCGTACCGGTTTCCCTTTTCGCCCAGAACTACAGGATCGACACGATTGCTGGAATCGGCACGTTCGGAGGTGACGGTGGTGCGGCTACCGCGGCGCTGATCAGTCCTGGACCGGTGGCCGTCGATGCGAACGGCGTCGTCTACGTATCGGATCCTGGGAACAACCGTATCCGCAGGATCGACAACTCAGGCTCGATCAGCACGCTGATCGGCAGAGGCTCCGGCACCTTCCGCGGCGACTACGGGCCATCTGTCCTTGCAGGCATGACGACCGCCTACGCGATTGCGTTGGATGCTGCCGGCAATCTCTATTTTACGGACGACGGCAGCCAGCGAATCCGCGAAGTCACCACGGGAGGTGTCGTCGTGACCATCGCCGGAAACGGAACTTGTGGGACGCCAACGGCTGGCATGAACGCCTCGCAGGCTCCGCTCTGCGATGTCGAGAGCGTCGCCGTCGATGGGCAGGGGCGCGTCTTCTTCGGCTCCGAAAGCCGGGTCTGGATGGTGGCGGCCAACGGTACGCTGGTGCTGATCGCCGGGAACGGCGGATTCGACGCAAGCGGCGACGGCGGTCCGGCAACATCCGCGCAGATCGGCTATCCCGGCAGCATCGCGGTGGATGCCAGCGGCAATGTCTACATCGCCGATCAGTACAATTTCAAGATCCGCGAAGTGACGACAGACAAGGTCATACATCCCGTCGTCACCATCTCCAACAACTCTGCAACGACGATCGAGCTCGCACTGGACACTTCGGGCGCTCTCATTTATGTGATCGGAACCAAAGAGGTATTCAAAGTTCAGGGATCGCCGTTCACTGTGGCCACGCTGACGGGAGACTCAACTGCCGACTTCCTCGCTGTCGATCGCACCGGCGCCCTTTACGTCTCATCTATCAACGACGAGCGGATCCTGAAAATCAGCAACGGCAGCACGGCCGTCATCGCCGGCGCGTATCCCTACGGCATCGACCCGCTTCCGAGCCCGGCGCGCAACGTTCGCCTGCATCTCAATCCGCTGCTTATCGGTCTGGCCGTCGACTCCGCGGGAAACGTCTATTTCCCTGAGCTGGACGGCAACCTCGTGCAACGCATCGACAAAGTGACGCCCGCCGGAACGATGACCGCGCTGCCCGCGCCGGCGAAACTTCCGACCAACGGCGATTTCACCGTCCAGGCCGTCGCCGTCGGTCCGAACAGCGCGATCTACTTCAGCACGTTCACGCAGGTTTACCGGCTGGAGTCCAATGGGACTGTCACGCTGATCGCAGGCGCTCCCGGATTCCCGTCAGCCGTTGGCGATGGAGGTCCGGCCACGTCCGCCAGGATCAGCAATCCATCGAGTCTGGCCTTCGACACATTCGGGAACCTCTACATCACCGAGCCGTTCGACAGCCGCGTCCGCAAAGTGACGCCGCAAGGCACGATCACCACCTTTGCCGGTAATGGTCACGCAGGCAACAGCGGCGATGGAGGCCCCGCCTCCGGCGCGCTGCTTTCGACGCCGGTCGATGTGAAGACCGACAACAACGGCAATGTCTTCATCGGCGATCTGACCGCTTCGGTCGTTCGAAAGGTCGCATCCAACGGCATCATCTCGACGGTCGCCGGAAACGGCACGAAGGGTTTCAGCGGCGACGGCGGCCCGGCCACGCAGGCGACGATCAGCGGTGCCGCCGCAATCGCGGTGGACCCGTCCGGCAACCTCTTCATCGCCGACCATCCTTCCGCCGCCTCCACAATCTCTCCCGCCACCGACAACAACCGCATCCGCATGGTGAACACCTCGGGCATCATCACGACGGTCGCCGGTCCCATCTACGGCTACAACGGTGAAGGCATCGCCGCGACCACGGCAGCCATGGGCAATCCGGTCGCTCTCGCCGCCGACGCGCAAGGCAATATCTACCTGAACGAGTCCGGCACCCAACGCATCCGAAAACTCACCCCCGTGGCCAATCCGGTCCAGAGCAAGCGACGGGCGTGTTGTAAGTAATCGAATCGCCGCGGCGAAGCGCGCACATCGCCTTCGCCGCGGTGGGCATCCGTGTCACAGTCTTATTGCTTTAGCTCCCAAGGCTAGACGCCGATCGCGCGCACCGCGCGTTCGGGACCTCGTTCTGGGTGATTGCGCGGCGAGCCATGGAAACGCGTCATACTGATCGCACCTCATGGGCTTTCAGCCGGTCATCCGCTCTACGCTAGATGTCACGCGCTGCTCGCCTTACGTTCCGCCGCGCGAAGAGCGTCTAGAAATCCATCGGGAGTTCGGAGTCCACCGGCTACTACTCGACCGATGAAGCCACTCAAAGCCCGCTCCGAGAGGCGAGACCAACTTGGGTTGCGAAAGTCCGCGATCGAAGAACGTTCGAACGCCACCGGCCGGTCCGACGCAATCACGTTCTCACGTCCATCTCCGACATTCCACGCGGCGTCTGGCCACGTTCTGCGCGTTCTCTTTGGTACCAGAGGGAAATCGAGAATGTCACCTGGATTCTTGATTCGCTCGGCGACCCATTTCGCCACCGGTACAGAGACGGCATTGCCGACCAACCGCCAGCGGGGATTGCGATCCGTCGTCGATTTGTCCGCGGGGGCCGTCCATCCGACCGGGTAGCCTTGCAATCGTTCGCAGGCTTCCAAACTCGGCGTCAGAACCTCGCCATCCGGAAACAGGACCGCGGGGGGGGACGCGATTCCGAGCGACGATCCCACTTTCAGGGGCGGTATTCCGTCCACCGTCAAACCGATACCTGACCGTCCTTCTGTCCAATAGAAGCCCAGTGGTAGTGATAGATCGCGATGCGGAGTAGGTCCTGCCGGCTGTTCGTCTGCGAACAGTACGGTTCGTGGGTCGATCTCCCGGCTGGCAATGAAATAGACACGCCGTCGGCGTTGCGGCAGACCGAAACCCATTGAATCCAAAACTCGATATGCCCACTTGTATCCAAGCTGCTCAAAGCGGCTGACCAGCCAGTCCATGGCTTTACCGGAGTCGAGTTGCAGCATGAAGTAGACGTTCTCGATGACAACCGTCGGCACGAGCGAATCTTGGATTAGCTCGAACATCTTTCCGACAATCCCCGATTTGGTTCCGGAGATCCCCGTCTTGTCCCCAGCCATGCTCAGGTTCTGACACGGAAATCCGGCTGTCAGAAGCGATGTCGCTGACGACAGGTGTTTCAGTTCGAGGATGTCGCCGAAGACCTCCGCGTCCGGAAACCGAGTTTTCAAAACGGCTGTCGCCGCGGGATCGATTTCGACGAGAGACTGGCAATCAAAACCGGCTTCGGCGAAGGCCAGCTCGAAGCCTCCAATGCCGGAGAACAGACCGGTGACCGACATCAGTTGGGAGATCCGCACATCGATCGTAAGCCTCTCATCTTTCGGGACTTGACGGCAGCAGAGTATCCCAGCAATATGCAGTGGTGGATTCCCGACTGTCGTTGCCCCCTGATCTCGTGAAATCGCCGGAGGTATCGGCCGAGGTCGAGGCACTCCATCGCCGATGCGGAGTCTACACGAAGGCGACGGTGGTCCGCCGAATCCTCGATGCAGTGGGTTGGAAAGCCGATGCTGACCTCTCGTCAGCGCGCCTGCTGGAGCCCGCCTGCGGTGACGGGGCGTTCGTTACCGAGGCGGCGCGGAGGTTAGTCGTGGCGCTGGCTGGCCGGAATGTGGAACTGACGGCGCCCATGCTCCGTGAGCGCATCACCGCGTTCGAACTGCATCCCGGCGAAGCTCGACGAGCGCGGGAACGCGTGGTTGATACTCTCCGAACGCTAGGTGTACATCATCGAACGGCGGTTGCTTGCGCCGCCGCGTGGGTGATCGAAGGTGATTTCCTGCTTTTGGAGGAAGACGCGGTCGGCTACACGCACACGGTGGGAAACCCGCCCTACGTAAGATGGTCACGCGTTCCCACGCAGCTCAAGGAAAGTTACGAGCGCGTCCTCTCGCGAACCATGACGGGCGGAGATCTAATGTTGCCTTTCCTCGATCGGGCGCTCGAATCGCTGGCACCTGGTGGCCGGTGTGGTTTCATTTGCTCTGACCGGTGGCGCTACATGGCGTTCGCAGAGGGATTCCGGACGAAGTGGCTGCCGCAGTTAAAGATCCGCTCCGAACGTTCGCTGCCGGCTGGGGAGGCATTTACCGCTTCTGTGGGTTCGTACCCCAGCATTCTCATTGCGTCCAAGGCTCCGTCGATACGTGGGACAGCGCCGGCAGTCCTGACTCGATCGCACGGCAAGACCCTCGCTGAGCTCGGGTGTAGTGTGAGAGTGGGTCCCGCGTTGGGTCATACGCCAGCATATGTCCTGAGGCCCCAAGAGAAAGATGTCGAATCTCACCTGCTGCGGCCCTGGATTGACGGTTCAGAGATCGGCGCGGGAACGGTCCTGTGGACTGGACGGCGAGTGATTATAATGTACCAGGGCGGTAAGCTGCTCGACCTTACCCAGTTCCCGCGGCTAAGAAAGAGACTAGAGCGGTTTCGTACTCAACTGATGCAACGCGCGATCGTAAACAATGGCGCGGTTTGGTATCGTCCGATCGACCGGTTGCTTGCGTCAGACTGGACTCGTCCCAAGCTCCTGGTTCCCGAACTTGCAAAGGTGCCGCGGGTCGCGATTGACCGTTCCGGCGCTGTGCCATCTCACGGCGTCTACGCGATCTTTGCTCACGACGATGATGTTGACGCGATCTATGCGAAGCTGAAGGGGGACAGGCTGGCGTCAGCGCTGAGAGGCGTCTCGCCACGGGTCGGCAATGATTTCGTCCGCTGTTATAAGCGCTTTCTAATGCTGGCGCGCTTCTAAACGTCGAGATGGGTCGCGAGCCGCTCCAAATATCGCTGTAGCAGACCGGGCTTGCTGGCCAACACCTCCTGCAGGATACCGGTTATCCCACCTTCATAACCGTGCACGGAAGTGGTCATCGCCAGAAACATTTCAACGGGATCCGATGTGCACATTGGGAACGCCGGATAACTCGTCGGAACCCAGTCCGGAAGGCCAGCAATCGTCAACAGGTTATCGCCGCGAAGCATCTTCTGGTTCATCTGTATGTGAGCATACCTATGAGTCCCATGCTGCGGAGGCTCAAAGCGAAATCCCAGGCAGTTCTTTCCGCCGCACAGCAACAGGAGATCGAAAGAGGCGTTATTTGCGCCATCGCGGAACGGGAGAAACAAGCATTGTTCAATGTGTTTATGGTGAACCTTCGGCATCGGAATGAACAACTGACGCGGGTTCGCACGTGTAATCGAGGCGATTGCATACATTGCCTCGTCTTCCCCTTCAGCGACCTGGCTCTTTAGCAGCGCTCGCACCCGTTGCTTCGTCTGGTCACTGGTGGACTTGGCCGACCTCCAGTCGCTGATACCGCGGCGAGCGTACGCCTGCATCAGATCGATGACGTCATTGAGCGGCATAGACCTTTCCGTTCACTAGCTTGCGAGCCTTGTCCGAGGAGCGTAGCGTATGCCGTTCAGGTCCGAGATGTAGCGTCGGTTCCAAGAACTCTCGAATTCAGCAGAAAATTCGATAGGCGGTCCACTCCCGTCGGATCCCAGCCGATATCGAAACCTGGACTCATCTTCGCAAAATACGACGTCGGCCCATAGCTCGTCTTGAGAATTGAGAAAATGGTCGTTCAGTTGTTCGTCGGCTTTCAGGCTAGGCCACCAGAAGGAGTCCGTGTGTACCCATTCCGCATGTACGAACTTGGCGGGAGACAAGTGTTTGTCATACAGCTCAGTATCCAATCCAAACGGTGGAGCCAGAGAGTCGACGACTGAGTTCCAATCATCGATCTGGCCAGCGCGATCGAGCAGCAGGAAAGGAAATCTCGTCAGTAAGTGCGGTACGTCCACCAACGGTTCTTGCGGCCCTAGCACGTCGCGTCGGAACCACAGATCGATGTCGGCCGCTACCACGCGGCAGATCATTTCGTGCAATGCGTCGTTCCCGTTCCCCTCGCGCGCGGCATTGTCGAGCAGGCGCCGATCATCCTTGAAGGGCAAGGATCTGTCCTTTGTGAGGAACACGCTTCGAAACGTAACACCACGAAGGCTCGCGGGTTGGCCTTCTTCCGAAGTCGCGTCGGGCGACAGCGCACCTCGAGCATGAAGTGAAAGGAGCTCCTCTCCGGCCTGGTCAAACCCGAAGGAGTCCAAAATGGAGGCGTCGAGGCGTGTCTTCAGGAACTCGACCTGCGCCTTTCGGCGCGCGGCGGCCGTATCTAACCGCGGCCAGTACCACGGGCAGAACCTGTCATGCGCATCCTGTGGGTTCCCCGTCCATAACGATTTATTCTCGAGATGGTTGGCGTTAATGGCGAGGTCCGCACGCGTCGAGAAGTCACCAACGAGGTACCGCAAATCGAAGTCCACGTCGGGATTCATGTTCAAAGACACGATGTAGCCGCAGCGAGTGAATGCTCTCACGTAACCGGCTATGGACTCAGCAGTAAGGGGTGGCGCATCCTTGATATCAAGATAAGTGAGGTTGTTGTCGAGAATGACAATGTCAGCTTTGTCGAATGCGCTCTCCGCGTGTTGATAGCTTCCGGGGTTGTCTCGGCACGCGCGGACCCTTGCAAAGAGTGTTGTCAGCGCCGCCAGAAGGGCAGAGCCGATCAGCGTTGTGGGCTCTAAACCCACCGCTTGAAGACGATCGACGACACCCTGCCGACTGGTCTCTTGGTCGTCGCATATGAGCACGTTCATTTCTTCGCCCCTCTCCATGAGACCTCAAACGTGGTTGAGAATCCCGCGATTGGTTCGACGAACCGCACGTCGGCGAGTCGTCGGCGCGCAAGCATGCGAACGATGGCCAGCCCGAGCCCCTGCCCTCCGATCGCGATAGACCGTTTGTCTTGACTCAGCCGCAACGCTCTCTCGAACGGCGCGAACAGTCTGTCTGATTCGGAAAGCGGCACTCCCAGCCCCTGGCCCGTATCGCTCATGTGAAGCCATTCGCGCCCACGTCCATCGCGTCCTCCAGTGAATAGTATCTCGCGTTTCGTGCTGTCCAAAAGGGCGTTCCATGCGTTTGACAGAATGTTCTGAAGCAAGGCAGACCACTCGGCAAGAGATCCGACGGGGAAACGAAGGTCGGCCGGTACTTGATCCAAGTTGATCCGTACGCCCGGCATTAGCACGCTCATTCCCTTGACCGTCTGTTTTATGACCGCATGAACCCGGAGGCGGTCTGTCGCCAACTTGTCCTCGCCAGAAAGTAGCGGAGCAAACAGCTCTCGCAGTGAATCGAGGCGATCCTTGCCTTCATCGAACTCTTTTGCGAGATCCGCCAGCTCCACGAGGGCGTGCTTCTTCGCCAACTCCCGTAGTCGACGGCCGATTCTTCGCAGAAAAGCGCTCTCCCGCGAGATCTCGTGATTCAACGCGAGTGCGGTCATCCCTGCCGAAGCGAGGGGAGCCAACAGCGCCGCCCGCTCATCAGCTAGTTCCTCCTCTGTCCGTCGAGCCCTGACAGCATCATCCAACTCGCGCTTGACGATCCGGTAGACGGAAGGAGATATGTCGCGTTTGCTCTCTTCGAATACTTCGACTGCTCGCTCCAATCTCGTGGATGACGGTTCAGACGGTCGTTGACTTTCAAGCGACTCAAGGTGGCGAGCGCGATATCGGTTGGCGTAATAATCTATCGAAAAGCGAACGAGATCACGGAGTTGGTAGAACGCCGTATTGTCATGTAATCGATCACGACCTGGTTGAAGCTCAAGGTGGATTGCCTTGCTTTTTGGAGACCTCCGTGCAACCCACCGCTCGTGATTGGTGTCGATCTCGACAGCGCCAAAGGTCCGCCCGGTTGCAGGAAGATCCAACATATACCGGTTCTGCATCTGTAGGTTTTCCGGCAAAAGGTCGGATTGGTTGAGCCTTCGGCTTTGGTCCGCGGCAATGTTGAGCCAATCCTCGCCGACACGATAGGCCTTGGAGCCGTAGTATGGAAGGCGAAAGCTAGCGTCATACATCGAGACGTTCCCAAAGCGTCCGAGGTACTCACGCAGATCTGTTACGGAGACGCCACCAGGTTGCCTGCCGACTGTCTTGAAGATTAGTATTTCGAACTCTGCGCGATCAATCAACGAAGGGGTGGTTTGCGTCGTAGCTCGGACAGGGACTGGGACTGTGGTTTGGAATTCCTTAGCCGTGTCATGCGCGGTGGGGTAACCCTTTCTGAATTCAACCTTCACTACCGCCTTTCCACCTGCTCGGCCATTGTCGAGGTTACCTCGGATGCGCGCCTTCCAATTTGAGAAGACGGCCTTGATGGTCCGATCGAACGCTTCATGTGCCGCGGCGATGTTGGGCGCTTCAATGTCGACTCTAAACTCGTCTCGTTTAGAAGTAGTGGGTCGCCTCGACGGCTGCTTGAAAGGTGACCGCAGCATCCAGATATCGTTCCCGAGTTCTTCCAGAGTGCTGGCGTCCCAAATCGTTTTAAGGCCCTTCAACTCGATCCGTGTACCGAACTTGCTACCATCTGCGTAAGATTCCGCGTAACTTTCGGAACCCCAGGTCACGGTCACCTTGCTCAGGTCGGTGCCTCTCACAGCTGTCCGCCAGTCCAGCGCCGCGTGGACGCCGCGCTTACGGTGCTTTCTTGATGTGCTGTCGAGTACAAGTTCATTCGCGAGGAACTGGGCCGATAAGCGTCCGATACCCTTGGAGCCTGTTAGGGGCCGCTTGAAGTTCGACGATGTGCGCTCGTCCACCTTATGCGTCGTGGCGATTCGCATCCAGTGCTTCGCGAAGTCGTCATCGGTCATCCCGTCGCCGTTGTCGGATACGACGATCATGTTGGCACGAAACTCGATGCGGCAGACGGTTGCATCTGCATCGTAGGCGTTTTTCACAAGCTCGCCGAGCGCGATCGCAGGACGGCCGATCAGCTGTTCGCCGAGTTCCTGGAGAATCGCCGCGTCGACGATGAAGCTCTCTGTAGGCATCGCAAGTTAGGGCAGCGCTGGCACTCGAATTGGCCTACGGCGCCTTGCTTCCCACTTCGCGATGTTACCTCGGAAGATGAACTCGGCGGCAGGAAGATGCTCATGTGAAGGTCGTCAGATGTCGGCCTGGGGTCAGATCCGAGAACCTAGCTGCGTGTGGAACGACGCCGAATGGTGGGGCTCATCAGTTGGCGCGCACCCTTGGTCGGCGAGTTCGTGCGTCGGCCGCAGGCTACCGGGCTTGCTGCAATCAGGCGAAACGTTGTAGTCGTCGACGCACGACCGTCATAGCCCTCATATCTTGTGTTTCACACTCCCAGATCACAAGTACACCGTAGCCTTGCTCACGTAGAGCGGCTTGTACACGTGCATCACGAGCCAGATTCGCGTCAAACTTGTTCAGCCAGAATTCGCGGTTTCGCGACGGCGTCGTGGCGCGCTTGCAGCCTCGGTGGCGATGCCAGAAGCATCCATGAACAAAAATGGCCCACTTCCGACTACGGTTTGCCACATCGGGTGAACCCGGAAGGTCGCGGTTGTGAACGCGAAACCTACGGCCAAGCGAATGCAGCGCTCTACGCACTGTCAGCTCCGGCGACGTGCCGTGTTGCCGAACGCGGCCAAGGCGCGCGGAGGTCTCTGCGTCGATCACAAGATCATGGCGAGACGGTGTTCTGTCACGTGGAGGACGCGCTCGCGGCATGACGGAATCATTGCACGCATGCTAGATGCCGGATGCCAGTCGGGCGGCTTGCGCTTGAGATCATCCCGAAGGATCAGACACTCGGTTCATCCATCGTGTCGAGATTTACGAAACGGAGGGGCGTGTGAGAATGGCGCCTTCTCGCGTACGCACAAGGCGCGGCGAGGTTCAAAAGACGGCAGCATCATGCGACATCGCTGACAGGAGCCGCGTTGCGGCTCGACATCGTGCTGCCCACCGATGCTGCGATGACGCACGCAATCGCGACTATCTGCAGCAGCGCCAGTTTTTCCTGCAGCAGGATGCGTCCGATTACCGCACCCAGTGCTGGCTCCACGCTCATCAAGACGCCGAACGAGTGCGCCGGCAAGTGCTTGAGGCCGAACATTTCCAGCGAGTAGGGGAACGCGCCTGAGAGGATGGCTACGGCGATTCCGATCGGCAGGATCGCGGGATTCAGGAGCGGCTTGCCAACGACGGCAACGCCGAACGGCAGCACGAAGAGCGCGCCGGTGGCCATGCCCAAGGCGGTGGCGGTTCCGCCGTGTGCCGAGGAGCCGGCGCGCTGGCCGGCGAGGATGTAAGCGCCCCAGCAGGCACCCGCGAGGAGCGCCCAGAGGACGCCGTGGAGGTCGACCGATGGGGATGCGCGGAAGATCGGGAGGATGAGGATGATCCCCGCGGCAGCCAGCGCGGCCCACACGAAATCGATGGCGCGGCGCGACAAGAGCACCGCAACCGCCAGCGGTCCGGTGAACTCGACAGCCACGCCGATTCCGAGCGGCACCGTCTTGAGCGCGATGTAAAAGCAGAGGTTCATTCCGCCCATGGCCATGCCGTAAATCACGATGGTTCGGAGCTCGGCGCGAGTCAGCTTTTGCCGCCACGGCCGCCAGATGGCGCAGAGGATCAGCGCGCCGAAGCCTAATCGCAGCGTGGTGGTCCCAACCGGTCCCACGAGGGGAAACAGTTGTTTGGCGAGCGAGGCACCCGTCTGGAACGAGACCATCGCCACGAGCACGGCCAACACCGCCAGGAGCGTGCGGCTCATGTCGTGCCGGGCTCCAGGAACTGCATTCCGATCCAGGAGCAGGTTGAGACTTTGCGCATCAGGCTTACGATCTCGCCCGCCGTGGATTTGTTCGTTTTGTTGTTTGCCATCAGGGCTTCCATTGTCATTCTACGTGGCGTGATGCCCCGCGCTTTGGCCGGCTGGGTGGCTGTCGTGCCTGTAATCCATAAGGCCTCGGCGTATCCCCGATTTACCCACCGCGGCGGGACGCCCCGATGGCCGCGTGCGAGACGCCCACACTCCTCAGGCGCTCCGAGACATGCGCGTCGTAGGGAGTGCTGTCAGCGCGGTCGTGATTGGCGAACTGAGAGGCGTGTAAGAATGGCGGCTGATACAAGGTCGCGGAAGAGGAGTCGTCTGCCGATGTGCACAAACGAACGTGTTCGCCAGTTCTTCGGCCTCGCCGTGTCGATCCAACTCCTGTTGGCGACGTCTGCATTTGCCTCGGCGCACGATCCTTCGCCGTCGTTGAAACCGCCGGCGTCGATGCAGGAGGTTGTTGTGATGAGTGG
>JAANCK010817463.1_pt1 | contig 11673 bp, 9 predicted proteins | sample 7277841 | NCBI WGS metagenome assembly JAANCK01 (sample SAMN14222788, study PRJNA588281) | permafrost metagenome | isolation source: Arctic cryosol methane SIP | place: Canada:Nunavut | collected 2015-07 | reverse complement strand
CCCCAGCCCCGGCGCTTCACGCCCGACCCTCCCTTTTCAGGGGAGGGATATTCAAATCCAGCCCTTGAGTTCGCGCAGCACCACGTCGCGAATCACCGCCATGCCGCCGGGAGAGTCGTTCAGACAGGGGATGGCGGCGAAATTCTCGCCGCCGGCATGGCGGAAAATCTCGGCGTTCTCCATGGCGATCTCTTCCAGCGTCTCCAGGCAATCGGCGGCAAAGCCCGGCATGATGACCGCGACATTCTTCACGCCGCGCTCGCCCAGCGATTTCATGGTGGCGTCGGTATAGGGCTTGAGCCATTCCGCCGGGCCGAAGCGCGACTGGAAGGTCATGATCAGCCGCTCGTCGTCGAGCTTGAGCTTCTTGCGCAGCAGCGCCGTGGTCTCGCGGCAATGCTTGTCATAGGGATCGCCCTTGGCGACGTAGTCTTCCGGCATGCCGTGGAACGAGGCGACGATCACCTTCGGCTTGAAGCTGAGCTTTCTCAGCTCGGCGGTAAGCGAAGCGGCGAGCGCGTCGATATAGGCGGGCTCGGCGTAATAGGGCGCCGCCACCCTTAAGGTCGACTGGAAGCGCATTTTGGCGAGCGCGCGGAATGCCTCGTCGCAGACGGTCGCGCTGGTCGCCGCCGCGTATTGCGGATAGAGCGGCACCAGCAGGATGCGTTCGCAATCCTGCGCCGCCAAAGCCTCCAGCCTTGAGCGTATCGACGGATTGCCGTAGCGCATCGCCCAGTCGACGCGGATGCGCTTGTCGACTTTGTCCAATATCTCTTCCAGTTTGTCGGACTGCGAGCGCGTGGTGGTCTTGAGCGGCGATTCTTCGCGCAGTTTGTTCCAGATCTTGTCGTAGTCGCGCCCTTTGCGGCCGGGCCGCACGGTGAGAACGATGAGATTGAGCACCAGCCACCATTTGATGCGGTTCTCCTCGATCACGCGGCGGTCGGAGAGAAATTCCTTCAAGTAGCGGCGCATCGCCCAGTAGCCGGTGCCGTCGGGCGTGCCGAGATTGACCAGCAGCACGCCGATGCGGCCACCGGTGGTGGGGACGGTCATCGGGCTCATGGCGCCCGCTCGTCGGCGATCACCTTGCCGTCGTTCGGCAGCGAACCCGGCGCCACCAGTCTGACCGCTCCTTTGAGCTTGGTGACCGATTGCAAGGTGGCGGCAATGGCGCTTGCCAAAGCGGCATCGGGCTTGGCGCATTCCGCTGCCAGCGTCATGCTGTCCTGCTCGGCCTCGCGGCCGACTACCAGGCGCAGCCGGCCAAGCTGCGGATGACGCGAGGCTACTTCTGCGATCTGCTTGGGATGCACGAACATGCCTTTGACTTTGGCGGTCTGGTCGGCACGGCCCATCCAGCCCTTGATGCGGTTGTTGGTGCGCCCACAGGGCGAGACGCCCGCCATCAGCGCGGACAGATCGCCGGTGCCGAGCCGGATCATCGGATAGTCGGGATTGAACGAGGTGACCACCACCTCGCCGACTTCGCCTTCGGCGACCGGGTCGCCGGTACCGGGCTTAACGATTTCAAGGATCATCGTCTCGTTGACGATCATGCCTTCGCGCGCGGGCGACTCATAGGCGATCACGCCGAGCTCGGCGGTGGCATAGCATTGCAGCACGGCGACGCCGCGTGTCTTCAGTTCCTCGCGCAATGAAGCCGGCAGCGCAGCGCCGGACACCAGCGCGCGTTTGAACGAGCTCGCGTCCTTGCCGGTCTTCTCGGCGGTGTCGAGCAGGATTTTGAGGAAATCCGGCGTGCCGACATAGCCCGATGGCCGGTAATGCGAGATCGCTTCCAATTGCTGCTCGGTATTGCCGACGCCGCCCGGAATGACCGCGCAGCTGAGCGCATGCGCGCCCGACTCGAGAATAAAGCCGCCGGGCGTGAGGTGATAGGCAAAGGAATTGTGCACCACATCGCCGGCGCGGAAGCCGGCGGCATGAAGCGCGCGCGCCGCACCCCACCAGTCGGCACCCTCGCCCTCTGGCTCGAAGATCGGGCCGGGCGACATCAGCAGCCGGCGCGCCTTGCCGGGCGCGGTGACGTTGAGCCCGCCGAACGGCGGATTATCCTTCTGCCGCGCCGCGATGTCGGACTTGCGCAGCACCGGCAGTTTGGCGAGCGCCGCGCGCGAGGTGACGGATTTCGCATCGACCCCGGCGAGCAGCTTGGCCCAGCCCGGCGCGCTCATGGCGCGCGCCACGATCTCCGGCAGCCGCGCGCCTTGCTCGCGCTCGCGCAGAGCGGGGTCGCGGGTTTCTAGCTGATCGTAGTAATCGGCCATGATCCTCTCCACGTCACGCCCGGCCTTTTGCCGGGCATCCACGTCTTACCGACTATTAGCAAAGCAAGACGTGGATGCCGGGACATAGGCGAGCAAAGCGACGCCGTCCTTTGGACGGCTATGCCCGGCCATGACAACAAAACGGCAGCGCATAAACTACGCCAGCCACCTTTTCCGCCGCCGGTAATGCTTGCCCTCGCGGAAGCTCTTGCGCCGGCCGCCGGAAATGCCGAGGTAGAATTCCTTGACGTCCTCGTTCTCGGCGAGCGACTTGGCGTCGCCGTCCATCACCACGCGTCCGTTCTCCAGGATGTACCCGTAGCGCGCGAAGCGCAGCGCCATATTGGTGTTCTGTTCGGCAAGCAGAAACGACACGCCTTCCTTCTCGTTGAGGTCTTTGACGATCACGAAAATCTCCTCGACGATCTGCGGCGCCAGGCCCATCGACGGTTCGTCGAGCAGGATCATTTTCGGGCGCGACATCAGCGCGCGGCCGACGGCGCACATCTGCTGCTCGCCGCCCGAAGTATAGCCGGCCAGCGCGTTCCTGCGCTCGGCCAGCTTGGGGAAGTAGCCATAGACCATATCAAGATCGCGTTTGGTCGCCGCCTTGCCGTCGGTACGAGTGAACGCGCCGGTGAGCAGGTTCTCCTCGATGGTGAGATGGCCGAAGCAATGGCGGCCCTCCATCACCTGGATGCAGCCGCGCTTGACCAGATCGTTGGGCGAGCGGTTGTGCACCTCTTCGCCATCGAACAGGATCGCGCCCTTGGTGACCTCGCCGCGTTCGGCATGCAGCAGGTTGGAGATCGCCTTCAGCGTGGTGGTTTTGCCGGCGCCGTTGGCCCCTAACAGCGCCACGATGCCGCCCTTTGGCACGTCGAGCGACACGCCCTTGAGCACCAGGATGACGCGGTTGTAGATGACCTCGATGTTGCTCACCGAGAGAAACGATTTCTCGGTTGCAGCCGATGCGGCGATTGTCGCGGTTGCGGCGGATGACAACGGTCGGGCTCCCGTCTTTCAGTAAGGCAGGCGATGGGAGGCGGAGACGCCGCCTCCCATCGTTTTTATCGGCGATGCACGCTCAGCCGAGCGCGCCGCGCCTTATCGCCGGGTTCAGCTCTCCTTCGAGCAGTCGCGCGGCGTGATCTTCTTGTCGGCCGCGTACTTCTCCGACGCCGCCTTGACCATCGGGTCGAGGATCGACAAATCGGCCTTGTAGTATCCGGAGATGACTTTCCACTGCTTGCCATCCCATTGCTGGACGCGCGCCACGTCGGCGCCCTGGTGGTCCTGGCAGGTGAACTTCAGCGGCTGCAACATGCCCTCGAAGCCGAGCTCCTTGAGCCGCGCAGCGGTCAGGTCGAGGTGCTCGAAGCCCCAACGAACCTGCTCGCCGGTCATCGGCTTGTTGCCATACTTCTTCATCGCGGTGCGGATCGCCTCGGTGCCGATCATCGAGTTGATCACGCCGCGGTTATAGAGCACTTGCGCGTAATCGTCCTTGGACATCGACTTGCCCTTGGAGATGACGAACTTGTCGAGGTCGGCATGCACCTTGAACTTGCCGGCGCCGTGCTGGAGCATCAACGCCTTGTAGCCGATCGACTGAGCGCCGGCCGGCGTCACGTCGGGCTCGGCGCCCGACCACCACACGCCGATCATGTGATCGCGCGGATAGCCGACCGCCGCCGCTTCCTTGATAGCGGTCGAGTTCATCACGCCCCAGCCCCAGAGCAGCACGTAGTCCGGACGATCCTGACGGATGGCCAGCCACTGCGACTTCTGCTCGACGCCCGGATGCGTGACCGGTACCGCCTTGAAGGTGAAGCCGTTGATCTTGGCGCGCGCTTCCAGCGCCGCGATCGGCTCCTTGCCGTACGGGCTGTCGTGATAGACCAGCGTGATCTTCTTGCCCTTGAGCTTGTCGAAGCCGCCGAGTTCATGCGCGATATGCTGGATGGCGACGTCGGCCGCGGTCCAGTAACTGCCGACGGCGACGAAGTTCCAGGGGAACACGGCGCCGTTGCGGCTTTCCGAACGGCCATAACCCATGGTCAGCAGTGGAATCTTGTCGCCCGGCGCCTTCTCGGTCAGCGCGAAGGTGATGCCGGTCGACAGCGGCGAGAAGTAGCTCGCGCCGGTCGGGCCTTTGCCCTTCAGGCGCTCGTAGCATTCGACGCCCTTGTCGGTGGCATAGCCGGTCTCGCATTCCTCGAATGCGATCTTGACGCCGTTGATGCCGCCGTCGCGTTCGTTGAGCATTGTCAGGTAGTCGGCGACGCCGTCGGCGAATGGAATGCCGTTCGGCGCATAGGGGCCGGTGCGATATACTAGCAGCGGGAAAAACTGTTCATTCTGCTGAGCCGTTGCCGGCTCGGCCATCGCTGTCGCGCCTAGGGCGATAGCGGCGAGAGCCAAGGTAAGCTTCCTCATGAGTGTCCCTCCTGTGTAACCGGCCAGCGGCCGGCGCATTGAAGCGTTTGTTCTATTTTCGTGGCGAGGCGTGCCGCTCCAACCCACGCGCCCGCACTGAATGAGTTCAAGCCTAGGCCCTCAATAGGGGTAAGGCCAGAGCCTCAACTTCTCCTTTCCGGTCAACCAAAGTCTAGCAAAACCATGCGGTTCGACGATCAAGAGCCAGCAGATCAGCGCGCCGGTGACCATGAACACCAAGAGCGACACGGTCTCCACCGAAACCGGGATGCCGAGTGCATGCGGCACCTGGTCGAGCAGGATCGGCAGCACCAGGATGAAGGCGGCGCCCAGGAACGCGCCCATGATCGAGCCGAGACCACCGATAATGACCATGAACAGGATCTGGAACGAACGGTCGATGTTGAAGGCGAGCGGTTCCCACGAACCGAGATAAACGAAAGCCCACAGCGCGCCGGCGATCCCCATCACGAACGAGGAAATCGCGAAGGCCGTGAGCTTGGCGTAGAGCGGGCGGATACCCATCAGCTCGGCGGCGATATCCATGTCGCGGATCGCCATCCACTGCCGTCCGATATTGCCGCGCACCAGATTCTTGGCGAGCAGTGCAACCACCGTCACGAAGATCAGGCATAGCAAATAGCGCTCGATCGGCTTGTTGACGATCAGCCCAAAGAATTTGAGCTCCGGCGCGGTTACCGAACCGGACGAGGTGTAGTTGGTGAACCACTGAATGCGGATGAACACCCAATCGAAGAAGAACTGCGCGGCCAGCGTCGCCACCGCGAGATAAAGCCCTTTGATGCGCAGGCTGGGCACGCCGAACAGGATGCCGACAATCGCCGACATCAGGCCGCCGAGCAGGATCGAGGGCAACACCGGCAGCGGCGGAATCGAGATGGCGAACAGATCGAACGGAATGTGCACGCCGGTGCCGAACTTGTAGGCGCTGTAGGCGCCGATCGCCATGAAAGCGCCGCTGCCGAGCGATAGCTGGCCACAATAGCCGGTGAGAATGTTGAGGCCGACGGCCGCCAGCGACAGAATCAGAAATGGAATCAAGATGGCGCGCAGCAGATACTCGCCGCCGAATGGCCAGATCTGCAAGGCGTCGAGCAGCGGCACGCCGATGAAGGCGGCGCCCAGCAGCAGCCAGAGCGCGATGCGATCTTGGCGAATCGTGAAGATCGCCATGTCGGCGGTATAGCTGGTCTTGAACTGGCCGGTCTCGCGATACAGCACGCTGCAACCCCTCAGATTCGCTCGATGATGCGCTCGCCGAACAGCCCCTGCGGCCGCATCAGCAGCACCACCAGCGCCAGCACATAGGCGAACCAATATTCGATGCCGCCGCCCAAGGCGGGACCGAGATAGGCCTCGGCGAGCTTCTCGCCGGCGCCGATCATCAGTCCGCCGATGATGGCGCCGGGCACCGAGGTGAAGCCGCCGATGATCAGCACCGGCAGCGCCTTCAGCGCCAGGAAGGTGATGGAGAACTGCACGCCGAGCTTGGTTCCCCACACCGTCGCCGCCGCCAGCGCCACCAGTCCGGCGACCAGCCAGACGATGAACCAGATCCAGTTGAGCGAAATGCCGACCGACTGGGCGGCGGCGTGATCGTCGGCCACCGCACGCAACGCGCGCCCGGTCTTGGTGTGCTGGAAGAACAACGCCAGCACCACCACCAGCACCGCCGCGATAAATCCGCCGAAGACGTCGATCTTGCTGACCAGGATGCCGCCCGGGAACGACTTCTCGAACAGGAACCAGGCATCGCTCGGAAACAACGGCAGCGGATAGACGTCTGAGCCGAAGAGCATCTGCGCGCCGCCTTCGAGGATGAAGCTCACCCCGATGGTCGCCATGAACAGTGTCAAACCGTCCTGGTTGACCAGCGGCCCAAGCACGAAGCGCTCCACCAGCCAGGCGGTGATCGCCATGATCGCCGCGGCGAACACCAAGCCGAAACCGACCGCTGCCCAGAACGAAAAGCCTTGCGCCACCAGCATATCGAGTGCGCGCACCAGCGCCAGACCGGCCAGCAGCACCATCGCGCCTTGCGCAAAATTGAACACGCCGGAAGCCTTGAAGATCAGCACGAAGCCGAGCGCAACCAGCGAATAGAGCACGCCGGCGAGCAGGCCGCTGAGCAGCACTTCGACAAACTGGCCAAACGCAACCATGCGCTACATTCCCCCGTTCCCGGCCTTCAATGCGCCACGCCGAGATAGGCGTCGATCACCGCTTGATTGTCCCTCACCTCGTCGGGCGTGCCGTCGGCGATCTTGATGCCGTGGTCGAGCACGATGACGCGATCGGACAGATCCATCACCACGCCCATGTCGTGCTCGATCAGCGCGATGGTGGTGCCGTAGTGATTGTTGACGTCGAGAATGAAGCGCGACATGTCTTCCTTCTCTTCCATGTTCATGCCCGCCATCGGCTCGTCGAGCAGCAGCAGGTCCGGCTCCATCGCCAGCGCGCGGCCGAGCTCGACCCGCTTCTGCATGCCGTAGGGCAGCCGCGCCACCTGCACCTTGCGGATCGCCTGGATCTGCAGGAAGTCGATGATCTCCTCGACGCGATGGCGATGCTCGACTTCTTCGGTCAGCGCCGGACCGACGCGCAGCAACTGCCAGAGGAAGCCGCGGCGCATCTTCAGCGTGCGGCCGACCATGATGTTGTCGAGCGCGCTCATGCCCTTGAACAGCGCGACGTTCTGGAAAGTGCGCGCGATGCCGCCGATGGCGGCTTCATGCGGGCGCATCTTGCTGCGGGCCTCGCCCTTGAAGGTGATGCGGCCTTCCTGCGGATGATAGAAGCCGTTGATGATATTGAGCATCGAGGTCTTGCCGGCGCCGTTCGGCCCGATGATGGCGCGGATCTCGCCCTTGCGGATATCGAAGGAGACGTCGCTCACCGCCTTCACGCCGCCGAAGGACAGCGAGACGTTCTCTACCGCCAACAGCACGTCGTCGACCGCGACGTTGGGTCCATCCGGGGCTCTCATGCCGCCTTCCCCATAGGGACGACGACCGGCGCTATCGCCATGTCGCGGATTTTCACGCGCGCGCTGATCACGCCCTTGCGGCCGTCCTCGAACGTCACCTCGGTCGAGATATCCGCCTCCTTGGAGCCGTCATACAGCGCCTTGATCAAAGTGGCGTAACGCTCGGCGATGAAGCTGCGGCGGACTTTCTGCGTGCGCGTGAGTTCGCCGTCGTCGGCATCGAGTTCCTTGTGCAGGATAAGGAAGCGCTTGATCTGCGTGCCCGCCATCACCTTATCGGCGGCGAGCGAGCGGTTCACCTCGGCCACGTGCTTCTCGATCATATCGTAGACCAGCGGGTGACCGGCGAGCTCCTGATAGGAACCGTAGATGACGTTGTTGCGCTCGGCCCAGCTGCCCACCGCGGTAAGGTCGATGTTGATCATCACGCTGACGAAATCGCGCTTGTCGCCGTAGGCCACCACTTCGCGGATGTTGGGATAGAATTTGAGTTTGTTCTCGATGTATTTCGGCGGGAACAGCGTGCCGTCGTTGAGCTTGCCGACATCCTTGGCGCGGTCGATGATCTTCAAGTGCCCGGTCTTCTCGTCGAAATAGCCAGCGTCGCCGGTCTTCACATAGCCATCGGGCGTCATCGCCTCGGCGGTCTTGGCATCGTCCTTGAAGTAGCCGGCGAACATGCCAGGCGACTTGAACAGCACCTCGCCGTTGTCGGCGATGCGGATGTCGACGTTCGGACAGGCCGGGCCCACGGTATCGGAATAGATTTCGCCGTCCGGCTGCGCGGTGACGTAGAGGAAGGCTTCGGTCTGCCCATAGAGCTGCTTCAGATTGAGGCCGATCGAACGATAAAAAGCGAACAGCTCGGGCCCGATGGCTTCGCCCGCGGTATAGGCGACGCGCACGCGGGTAAATCCGAGCACGTTCTTGAGCGGGGCATAGACCAGGATATTGCCGATCCCGTAGAGCAGCCGGCCGATGAGGGCGACCTGCTGCTTGTTAAGGATGCGCTCTCCATATTTGCGCGCCACGCCGATGAAATAGTGGAACATCTTGCGCTTGATGTAGCCGGCGTCCTCCATGCGGATCATCACGCGCGTGAGCAGAACCTCGAGCGTGCGCGGCGGCGCGAAATAGAAGCTCGGCCCGATCTCGCGCAGGTCGGCCATCGCGGTATCGGCGCTCTCCGGGCAGGCCATGCAGAAGCCGGCGACCAGGCCCTGCGCATAGTTCAGGTAATGATCGCCGACCCAAGCCAGCGGCAGATAGGCAAGCGCCACATCCTTTTCGGTCAAATGATCGAAGATGACGGTGTCGGTGGCAGCCTTGATCGAGCGTTCGCCGGTGAGCACCACGCCCTTGGAGGTGCCGGTGGTGCCCGAGGTGTACAGGATGATGGATGGATCGGAGCCTCGGCCGGCGGCGATCTCGGCATCGAGCCAGGCGGCGACCGCCGGATCGGCGAGCGCCTTGCGGCCGTCCGCGATGATGTCGTCCATCGCATGCAGCTGACTGTGGTCGTAGTCGCGCATGCCGCGCTTCTCGTCGTAGACCATCTGCTCGAGCTTCGGCAGCTTGTCCTTGACCGAGAGGATCTTGTCGACCTGTTCCTGGTCCTCGACCGCCGCGTAACGCGTCTCGGCATGGGCCAGCACGAAGGCGAGTTCCTCGGCCACCGCATCCGAATAGACCGGAACCGGGATGGCCCCCAGCATCTGCGCGGCCATCACCGACCAATAGAGTTTCGGCCGGTTGGCGCCGACGATGGCGATGGTCTCGCCGCGTTTAAGGCCGAGCCGGCTCAGCCCGACGGCATAGGCGCGCAACAGTTCGAGCACCTCTCCCCAGGTCCAGGTCTGCCAGACGCCGAGGTCCTTGTGCCGCATGGATGGCCGCGCCCCATACAAATGGGCGTTGCGAATCAACAACTTAGGAAACGTATCCGCCGTCGCGGCGACGTTTTGCGACACGGCTCTATCCTCCCGGTCAGCCTGCGCGTTGCCCGCGCATGATATTTCATCGGTCGCGGACACCGCCACCGGAACTCCTTCTGAAGTTTCTATAACAGAATGCCGCCAAATGATCTGTTCGACTAGCGGCCACTTGACAGACAAGGGGGCCAAGTCATCCTAGGCGTGCGGGCGCGTGTCGGTGGCCCACAGGTTGTGCTAGCCGCCGTAGCGGCTCAGGCGCTCCAGATCCAGCACCGTGATGACGCCGTGCTCGACGCGCAGCAGGCCTTTGCCTTCCAGAATTTGCAGACTCTTGTTGGCGGCCTGCCGCGACAGACCGCAGAGCAGGCCGATCTCCTCCTGCGAGATTTCCAGCTGCATGCCGAGATTGGGGTAGAGCACCGGGTTGAACAGCCAGGCGATATTGCGCGCCAGCCGGCCGGTCGCATCCAGCATGCGGTCATATTCGGCCAAGGCGATGAACTGCCCGAGCCGCTCGTTGAGCTGGCGCACCAGGAAGCGGTTGAAGGCGACGGAATTTTCGAACAGCCAGAGGAATGTGGCGCGCTCCATCAGCGCCATGCGCGTGTCGCGCAACGCCACCAGATCGTAGTGCCGCGGCTCGTGCTTGAGCACGGTGCCCTCGCCGAACCAACCGCCGGCGCGGATGCCGGCGAGCGTCACAGCCTTGCCGGTGCGCGACACGATGCTGAGCTTGACCAAGCCGGCGGTGACGCCGGTCCACGATTCCAGCCGGTCGCCGCGATGACAGATATAGGCGCCTTGGACGTAGGATTTTTCCACGACGCCGCGGCGGGCGTGCTCGAATTCCGGTTCGCGCAGGTCGAGCGACCAGAAGGCGATGCGCCGCAATTGCTCCGCCGCGATCACTCGGCGGCCTTGAGAAACGGCGCCGCGCCGGCGCGGAATTGCACGCGCAAGGCGGCTTCCTCGGCCTTGGCGGCGGCCAGATGCCGCGCCTTGACCGGCCCGAAGCCGCGGATTTTTTCCGGAATGGCGGCGAGCGCCACCGCGGTGTGATGATTGCTCGACGTCAGTTCCGCCGCGATCGACTCCAGCATAGCTTCATAGTCGGCGATCAACTGGCGCTCGGTGCGGCGCTCTTGCGTGTAGCCGAACGGATCGAGCGCCGTGCCGCGCAGCAGCTTGAACTTCGCCAGCACGCGCAGCACACCAAGCATCCAGGAACCGAACGACATTTTTTTCGGCTCGCCGGTAACGGGATCGCGCCTGGCCAGTAGCGGCGGCGCCAAATGGAATTCGAGGCGCAGATCGTCGCCGTCAAAGGTCGATTTCACCCGCTCGACGAACGAGGCGTCGCTGTAGAGCCGCGCCACTTCGTATTCGTCCTTGTAGGCCATCAGCTTGAACAGATAGCGCGCCACCGCTTCCGACAGCGTGCACTGTCCGGGCGCTTTTTTGGCTTCCACCGCGCGCATTTTCTCGACCCAGTCGCGATAGCGCCGCGCATAACGCTTGCTCTGATAAGCGGTGAGGAAGGCGACGCGGCGCTCGACCGTCTCGGCAAACGACTGCGAGAGCTTGAGCGAGTCGTTTTCCTCCGCACCGTGCGGCTTGAGCAGAGCGTCGACCGCGGCAGGCTCCGCCGCCGCGCGCCGGCCCCAGCGGAATGCGGCGATATTCTCCGCAACGGACTGCTCGTTCAACTCGATCGCCCGCTCGATCGCCTCGGCCGACAGCGGCAAGGCGCCGCTCTGGTAGGCATAGCCGACCATGACCATGTTGGCGGTGATCGCGCGGCCGACGATGTCGGAGGCAATGCGCGTCGCATCGAAGAAATGGCTGCGCTCTGGCCCGGCCGCGCCGAGGACGGCGCGTTTGAGCCGCGCGGTCGGCAGCGAATAGTCGGCATTGCGGGTGAAATCGCCGGGCAGGAATTCGAACGTGTTGACCAGCACGCGCGTGCCGCCGTGCTTGATGGCCGTGAGCACTTTCT
>JAANCK011320550.1_pt1 | contig 11674 bp, 11 predicted proteins | sample 7277841 | NCBI WGS metagenome assembly JAANCK01 (sample SAMN14222788, study PRJNA588281) | permafrost metagenome | isolation source: Arctic cryosol methane SIP | place: Canada:Nunavut | collected 2015-07 | reverse complement strand
GGGCCCCATTGACGGCCACAGGCCGTCAATGGGGATCGACCCGGAAATCGACTTGCAGCTTCATGGGGCCTCGATGACCCCATGAAGCAACAGGCGTATAACAGCGCCACCAAAAGCCCGCCTCAGCGGGCTTTTTGTCTTCTCGACCCCCTTATTCTTCCAAACATCAACGGAACGGTCGCCTGTGCCTCAAGCCATCAGCAGGACGCCGCTTTCGCGGACAGCAAGCGCTTCAGCGTCGGCTTCTCCGGCGTCGGCACCACCACGCGGCACTCCAGTCGCCTTCGCTGAAGAACGTCGGCCAGTCGGCGGCGTTCATGCACGACGGTCGGTTCGCCACCCTGGACGAGGTGGTCGAGCACTACAACAGTGGCGTCAAGGACGGCCCCCGCGCTGGACAAGCGCCTCAAGAGGGTCGACGGCAAGCCGCTGACGCTGAACATGGCTGACGACGACAAGGGTGCCCTGGTGGCGTTCCTCAAGACACTGGCGGACCGGTTCTCGCCGCCAATCCGGTGTTCGGCAATCCGTTCCGCCGCTAGGCGGCCGCGCGTCATTCCACCAGGTCTTCGATCACAAGGTGGCGATACTTCTGGCCGTAGGAGATCGGCGCATCGTGCAGCACGCTCATGACGTGCGTGCTTTCCTCGGCTGACGGGGCGTGGATCATCAGCGCGTGGTGCCCCTGGCTGGCCAGCTGGGCAAAGTGCCGCACCGTGTCGGCTTCGGTACCAGCGGATGGCAGGGGCATGTCGGCGTTGCCCACCGTGTGGGCAACCTGGCCCTGGATGTCCGTCGGAGTCAGCAGGCTGACGGCTTCGCTGTCGTAGCCCGCGCCCCGCAGCTTGCGTTCGGCGTCGCGTGCGTCCTGCGCGGTGGGGAACATGAGAATCATGTACCCCGTCGGGTAAAAGACCCCGCGCAGAGTCAGCATTCGGGGTTCGAGGGTGAAGGGTTTCATTTCAGTCGTCTGGTCAGGCGCCCATTGGCGCTCGAAAGTCACATCCCGACTGTCGGCGCGCCCAGGCGGCGCTTGTAGGACGGGCCGCACCCGGGCCATCGCGGACAGTGGCCGCCACGCCGCCGGCAATTCCAGGGCGGGCCCCGGCGATCGCAGCTGAGGTCGCCGCCCTTGCGCTTATCCCTTGCGCTTATGATGGCCCGGCGAAACAACTTTGGAACGCACCGAGGGGCTCTCCATGGCGAGCGCGACGGAAGACATCGCCCATCCTGCTGGCTCGCCTGTACCCCAGCCGTTGCGCTCCCGGCTTTTCATGCTGGTGGCCAGCGGGTTGTTTCCGCTTGCCATTGCCGCCTTGATCGGGACGGCCTATCTGATCCAGCAGCGGCGGCACGATGCGCAGCGCTCGGCCCTGGAGCTCTCACGTGCCTTGTCGACGGCGGTGGATTCGGAATTGAAGTCGACCATCGGCGTGTTGGAAACCCTGGCCGTTTCAAATGCACTGACCGCCAACCAGCTGGCGCCATTTCGAGCGCTGGCACAGCGGGTGGCCGAGCGACAAGGGTGGCGCAACGTCCTGCTGGCCGATCCCAAGGGCAACATCTTCCTGAGCAGCAACATCGCCATCGGTGGCGACGCGCCTCGCATGCCGCTGGACCCGGCCAGCATGCAGCGCGCGCTCGCCTCGCGCGCGCCGGTGATCGGCCGCGTTGTCGAGGGCCGGCGCATGGCCGGCAGCGCCTTCGCGGTGCGCGTTCCGGTGATGAAGGACGGCCAGCTGGTGAATGTGATTTCGGCGGTAGTGAGCACCGAACAGGTCCTGAATGTGCTGACGCGCCAGCATGTGCCGTCAACCTGGGTCGTCGCCATCTACGATCAGGGCGGTGCGCGGGTGGCCCGGAGCAAGTTCAACGCCGCGATGCGGCCATCGCCGTCCATGCAGGCGCTGCTCGACACCGGCGCGCGCGAGGGCATGGGCCTGACCTACACGCTGGAGGGCGTGCCCAGCTTCAGCGGCTTCAGCCGGCTGGCCGATTCGGGCTGGACCGTTGCGGTTGGCATCTCGGTCCAGGAGGTTCACTGGGCCCTGCTGCCATTGTTGCTGTCGCTCGGCGCCGGCCTGCTGGCGTCGCTCGCGCTGTCGGCCTACCTGGCCTGGTTCTTCGCCCGCCAGGTCAGCGAGCCGATTCACACGCTCAAGGAAGCGGCTGATGCTTTGGGCCGGGGCGACCGGGTCGACTTGCCGACACTTGGCATCGCCGAACTCGACGAAGTGGCGGTCGCGCTGAACAGGGCTTCGGCCGAGCGCGCCGCTGCCGTGACCGAGCGCCGGCGAGCTGAAGCCGAACGGGAGCGGTTGCTGGCCGGCATGACCGAGGCCCTGCGCCTGGCCGAGGAGGCGGGACGCGGCAAGGACGAATTCCTCGCAGTGCTCGGTCATGAACTGCGCAACCCACTGGCACCGATCACCACCGCGTTGAGTCTGATGGAACGCAAGGGCGATGAGCGGACCCGTCCCGAGCGCGAGATCCTGCAGCGCCAGCTGGGCTACATGGTGCGGCTGGTCGACGACCTGCTGGATGTCTCGCGCATCACCGGCAAGCGGCTGGCAATCCGGCGCGAGCCGTTGCGGCTGGCCGGCCTGATCGAACCAGTCATCGAGGCGGCTCGCTCGCAACTGGGAGGCCGGTCGCTGCGGGTCGAAATGGCACCCGAGGCGCGAGACGCATGGGTGCGCGGGGACGAGGTGAGGCTGGCCCAGATTCTGAGCAACGTGTTGGGCAACGCCTTGAAATTCACAGTGGCGACGGGTCACATCCAGGTGGCCGTTAGCGCGCCGGGCGATGAGGTGTTGATCGAGATCCGCGACGACGGGGCGGGGATGCCGCCCGAGGTGCTGGAGCACGCCTTCGATCCGTTCTTCCAGGCGCCCCAGGAGGTGGACCGTGCCCGCGGCGGGCTCGGCCTTGGCCTGGCGATCGTCAGGAGCCTGGTCGAGCTGCACGGCGGTAGCGTGAGCGCTGCCAGTGAAGGGCCGGGCCGTGGGACGACGATCACGCTGAGCGTGCCGCGTCTCGACCCACCCCCGTTGAGTGCCCCGCCCGGGCCGACCGAACCCGCGCCCGGAACCGGAAACCTGCTGGTGGTCGACGACAACCGCGACGCGGCCGACGCGACCGCCGCCTTGCTCGAACTGGTTGGTTACCACGTGCGGGTGGCTTACCATCCCGACTCGGCGCTGCAGCTGCTGTCCGGGTTCAGGCCCGACGCTGCGTTGCTCGATATCGGCCTGCCGGGCATGAGCGGGTACGAACTCGCGGCCGCCATGCGGGGGCCGCCGCACCGCTTCACCGGCCTGCTGGTCGCGGTCACCGGTTATGGCGACCAAAACGACATCGCGCAGGCCTTGCGATCCGGCTTCGATGCGCACCTGACCAAGCCGGTGGGCGCCCAGGTCTTGCTGGACCTGTTGGCATCGCGGTTGCGGCAAACCGGCTGAGCCTGCTGAGCGACGCGTCGGTGAAAATGCCGTCCAGCCCCATGCATAACCCCCATCTCCCAGCCTCGGCCGCCGCCAGCCGGTGGCGCCTTTCCGTCGCCCCGATGATGGATTGGACCGATCGCCACTGCCGTTATTTCCACCGGCTGCTGAGTCGCCACGCGCTGCTGTACACGGAAATGATCACCACCGGCGCCCTGATTCATGGCGACGTGCCGCGGCACCTGGATTTCAACGCCGAGGAGCATCCGGTGGCGCTGCAGCTGGGCGGCAGCGATTTCGCCGAACTGGCTCACAGCGCCCGCCTGGGCGAGCAATGGGGCTACGACGAGATCAATCTCAACTGCGGCTGCCCCAGCGAGCGGGTGCAGCGCGGTTCCTTCGGCGCCTGCCTCATGGCCGAGCCCCAGCTGGTGGCCGATTGCGTCAAGGCCATGGTGGACGCCGTCCAGGTGCCGGTCACCGTGAAGCACCGGATCGGCATCGACAAGGACGAACGCTACGGCTTCGTGCGTGACTTCGTGGGGGCGGTGAGCGAGGCCGGGTGCCGGGTCTTCCTGGTGCACGCCCGCAATGCGTGGCTCAAAGGCCTGTCGCCCAAGGAGAACCGCGAGGTGCCGCCGCTTCGCTACGAGCTGGTGCACCGCCTCAAGGACGACTTCCCGCACCTGACCATCGCGGTCAATGGCGGCATCACCACCACGGCCGAAGTGACGCGTGAACTTGGCGTGCTGGACGGGGTCATGGTCGGCCGCGAGGCTTATCACAACCCGTGGTGGCTGGCTGAATGGGACCCGGGCTTTTTCGGCGAGGCGGCCGAGCCCTGGCGCACCCGCGAATGGGTCGAGGAGCGGATGTCCGAGTACATGGCGCGCGAGGCTGCGGCCCATGGAACGCCCTGGAGCGCGATTGCCCGGCACATGCTGGGCCTGCGCCATGGGATGCCGGGCGCGCGCCGCTGGCGCCAGGTGTGGAGCGACCACCGCCTGAAGGACCGGACGCCGCGAGAGGTGATGGCTCTGGCGCACGAGAGCGCGGCCGCCGTGGCCTGAAATCAGGGATTTCCAGTGGCGGCCATCCCGCCAAATGCTTTAAACTTAAATAATCCAAGCTTGGAGCAATCATGAACATCGTCTGCATCGGCGGCGGCCCCGCGGGCCTCTATTTCGCGCTGCTGATGAAACAGCAGAACCCGGCGCACGAGATCAGCGTGGTCGAGCGCAACAAGCCCTACGACACATTCGGCTGGGGGGTGGTGTTCTCGGACCAGACGCTGGGCAACCTGCAGGCGTCCGACGCGCCGACGGCGGGCGACATCCTGGGCGCCTTCAACCACTGGGACGACATCGAGGTCAACATTGGCGGGCGCCAGATCCGCTCCAGCGGCCATGGCTTCTGCGGTATCGGCCGCAAGCGCCTGCTCAACATCCTGCAGCGGCGCTGCGAGGAGCTGGGCGTCAAGCTGGTGTTCGAAACCGACGTGCAGGACGATACCCAGTATCCGGAGGCCGACCTCATCATCGCCAGCGACGGATTGAACAGCCGTATCCGCGGCAAGTACGCGGCCAGCTACCAGCCCGACATCGACCTGCGCAAGTGCCGGTTTGTCTGGCTGGGTACGCACAAGCGGTTCGAGGCGTTCACGTTCGCCTTCGAACACACCGAGCATGGCTGGTTCCAGGCCCATGCCTACCAGTTTGATGGCGACACATCGACCTTCATCGTGGAGGCCCCGGAAGAGGTCTGGCTGAAGGCCGGCATCGACAAGATGGAGAAGGAGGAAGGTATCGCCTTCTGCGAGAAGCTGTTCGCCAGATACCTGGATGGCAATCCGCTCATGTCCAACGCCGCGCACCTGCGTGGCTCGGCTCAATGGATCCGCTTTCCCCGTGTGGTCTGCGGCAACTGGGTGCACCACAACGGCCGCGCCCCGGTGGTGCTGATGGGCGATGCCGCCCACACCGCGCATTTCTCCATCGGATCGGGCACCAAGCTGGCACTGGAGGACGCGATCGAGCTGGCCCGCTGCATCGCCAAGGCGCCGGGCGACCTGGCGCAGGCGCTGGCCGACTATCAGGCGGTGCGCAGCGTCGAGGTCCTGCGCATCCAGAACGCCGCACGCAATTCCACCGAATGGTTCGAGAACGTGGCGCGCTACGCCCATTTGCCGGCCGAACAGTTCGCCTATTCGCTGCTGACCCGCAGCCAGCGCATCAGCCACGAGAACCTGCGCCTGCGCGACAAGGACTACGTCGAGGCGTACGAGGACTGGATCGCCGACCGGGCCGGGTTGCATCGCGCACCGCCGCACCAGCCGGTGCCGCCGATGTTCACGCCGTACCGCGCGCGCGGCGTCACGCTGAAGAACCGGATCGTGGTCTCCCCGATGGCCCAGTACTCCTGTGTCGACGGTGTGCCGGGCGATTACCACCTGGTCCACCTCGGCGCGCGGGCCATGGGTGGTGCCGCCATGGTGGTGGCCGAGATGACCTGCCCAACCGCCGATGCGCGCATCACGCCCGGCTGCCCCGGGCTGTGGAATGAGGCGCAGCGCGACGGCTGGAAGCGCATCGTCGACTACGTTCATGGCCACACCGACTGCAAGATCGCGCTGCAGCTTGGCCATGCCGGCGCCAAGGGTTCGACCCGCGTGCCCTGGGAAGGCGAGGACCAGCCGCTGGCCCAAGACAACTGGCCGCTGATATCGGCTTCGCCGCAGCAGTACCTGGACGGCGTGAGCGACTGGTCGCGGGCCATGAGCCGCGCCGACATGGAGCGGGAGCGCGATGACTTCGTGCGCAGCACCCAACTCGCCGCGCAGGCCGGGTTCGACTGGCTGGAGCTGCATTGCGCCCACGGCTACTTGCTGTCGGGCTTCATCTCGCCCCTGACCAACCAGCGTACCGACGAATACGGCGGCACGCTGGAAAACCGCTTGCGCTATCCGCTCGAGGTGTTCCGCGCCATGCGCGCCGCCTGGCCGGAACAGCTGCCGATATCGGTGCGGATTTCGGCTCACGACTGGGTGGAAGGCGGCATCACGCCCGATGACGCCGTGCAGATCGCGCGGGCTTTCAAGGCGGCCGGCGCCGACATGATCGACTGCTCGTCGGGACAGGTGAGCAGGAAGCAGCAGCCTGTGTATGGGCGGATGTACCAGACCCCGTTTGCCGACCGCATCCGCAACGAAGCCGGCATCCCGACCATCGCCGTGGGCGCGATCTCCGAGGCCGATCACGTGAACAGCATCATCGCCGCCGGCCGCGCCGATCTGTGCGCCATCGCGCGGCCGCATCTGGCGAACCCGGCCTGGAGCTTGCAGGAGGCAGCCAAGATCGGGTATTTCGAGGTGGAGTGGCCCAAGCAGTACCGGTCGGCCAAGACTCAGCTCGAACGCAATCTGGAGCGCGAAAAGTCCCTGGCTGCCCAGGGCGCAGGGCTGACGCCGCTGGAGCAGGCCAATCGCGCGCAAGGTGTCTAATTCACAACAGGAGAACTTCATGAGCAATGCAATCGATCGCGTCGACCCGGCGCTCGCCGCCGGCAATCGGCGGCCCCAGGCCGGCTACAAGGCCCGCCATTTCCTCTGGAAAGTGACCGAAGGCGTGGCCACCGTCACGTTGAACCGGCCAGAGCGCAAGAACCCGTTGACCTTCGACTCGTACGCGGAACTGCGCGACCTGTTCGGCCAGCTGAAATACGCCGATGACGTGAAGGCGGTGGTGATCGCCGGCGCCGGCGACAACTTCTGCTCCGGCGGCGACGTGCACGAGATCATCGGGCCGCTGGTGCGCCTGAAGGCGCCGGAACTGCTGATGTTCACCCGCATGACCGGCGACCTGGTGAAGACCATGCGCGCCTGTCCGCAACCGATCGTGGCCGCGATCGACGGCGTCTGCGCGGGCGCCGGTGCGATCGTGGCCATGGCTTCCGACATCCGGTTGGGCACGGCGCGCAGCAAGACCGCCTTCCTGTTCAACCGGGTCGGTCTGGCTGGTTGCGACATGGGCGCCTGCGCGATCCTGCCGCGGCTGATCGGCCAGGGCCGGGCCAGCGAGCTGCTCTATACCGGCCGCGCGCTGGGCGGTGAGGAGGGCGAACGCTGGGGCTTCTTCAACCGGCTCTGCGCGCCGGAAGCGCTGCTGGCCGAGGCGCAGGCACAGGCGCGCGCCATCGCCGAGGGCCCGACCTTCGCCAACGGCATCACCAAGACCATGTTGCACCAGGAGTGGGCCATGACGATCGATCAGGCGATCGAGGCCGAGGCCCAGGCCCAGACCATCTGCATGCTGACAGAGGATTTCGCCCGGGCCTATAACGCATTTGTTGCCAAGAGCAAGCCCCGCTTCGAGGGCAATTGATCAACCCAACCGGACGCCGACCATGAGCGATACCCGTTACCTCGACTGGCCTTTCTTCGATGAATGGCACCGCCAGCTGGCGCTCCAGCTCGATACCTGGGCGACCCAGCATGTGCCGCACGAGCATGGCGCCGATGTGGACGGCGAGTGCCGGGCCCTGGTGCGGTCGCTGGGTGGCGCCGGCTGGCTTCAACACGCGGTCGGCGGCAAGCCCTACGGCGCCTCCGATGTGATCGACACGCGCGCCATCTGCCTGATCCGGGAAACGCTGGCCCGGCACAGCGGGCTGGCCGACTTCGCATTCGCGATGCAGGGGCTGGGCTCGGGCGCGATCAGCCTGCAGGGCACGCCCGCGCAGAAGGAGCACTATCTGTCACGGGTGGCCCGCGGCGAGGCGATCTCGGCGTTCGCCTTGTCGGAGCCGGAGGCCGGGTCGGACGTGGCGGCCATGCAGTGCAGCGCACATGTCGAGGGCGACCATGCAGTGATCAACGGCGAGAAGACCTGGATTTCCAACGGCGGCATCGCCGACTTCTACGTGGTGTTCGCCCGCACTGGCGAGGCGGCCGGTTCGCGCGGCATCTCGGCCTTCATCGTCGATGCCGGGACACCGGGCTTCGAGGTCGCCTCGCGCATCGAAGTGATCGCACCCCATCCGCTGGCGCGCTTGCGCTTCACCGATTGCCGGGTGCCGCTCACTCAGCGCATCGGCGCGGCGGGCGAAGGGTTCAAGGTTGCGATGCGTACCCTGGATGTGTTCCGCACCTCGGTCGCGGCGGCCGCGCTGGGGCTGGCGCGGCGGGCCCTGGACGAGGCGCTGCAGCGCGCCAAGACGCGCAGGATGTTCAACCAGTTCCTGGCCGACTTCCAGCTGACCCAGGCCAAGCTAGCGCAGATGGCGACCACCATCGACAGCTCCGCGCTGCTGGTGTACCGGGCTGCCTGGCAGCGTGATCGGGGCCGCAATGTGACCCGGGAAGCCGCGATGGCCAAGCTCACCGCCACCGAGGGGGCGCAGCAGGTGATCGATTCTGCGGTGCAGATCTTCGGCGGCCTCGGGGTGGTCAGCGGCCAGACCGTGGAGCGCCTCTATCGCGAAATCCGCTCGCTGCGCATTTACGAGGGCGCCAGCGAAGTGCAGCAACTGATCATCGCCCGCGAATTGCTGAAAGAGGGTGCGTGATGCGAGTGATCCTGCCAAATGGCTGGCCGCGGCCCAAGGGTTATGCCAACGGCGTTGCCGCCCGTGGCGAGATGCTGTTCATCGCCGGCATGATCGGTTGGGACGAGAAGGGCGAGTTGGTCAGCGACGATTTCGCTGTCCAGGCTCGCCAGGCGCTGAAGAATCTGGCGGCAGTGCTTCATGCGGCCGGGGGAAAACCCGAACATATCGTCCGGATGACGTGGTACGTGACCGACAAACGCGAATACCTTGCTTCGGCTCAAGAAGTCGGACGAGCGTTTCGCGAGATCATCGGTTCCTACAACGCGGCGATGACGGCGGTGGAGGTGACGGCCCTCATGGAAGACCGGGCCAAGGTCGAAATCGAGGCGACGGCGGTTTTGCCCGACAGCCCGTCCCCAACATGATCGGGCAGCGCATGGCCGGACCTTCTGCTCTCTGAAAGCACCCCATGGAGAATACAAAATGGACCTTCGGACTCACCATGATGATTGTCGGCATGGGAGGAACGTTTTTGACGCGCTGGATCCTGGGTCTGGTCATGGACCTGCTCAAGAAGGTCTTTCCCCTCGCCGATAAAGCTGGCAGTCTGGAGAAGAAGTAACAAGATCACCCTGGTCACGCGCTGCGCTCGATCAGGGATTCCGAGGGTTTTTTGCGGGATCTGTGAAGGGGCTTCCCCTTGCCCGGGTCTCCTTAGGAGGGGGATACAACATGTTCGAGAGCCTCCAGACGGGCCTGTATGGACTGACCTCCGGGGTCAGTTATCTGTTCACTCAGGGCGGACCCAACGTGGTCATGCTCCTGATCGCCGCTGGCTTGCTTTACCTGGGCGTGAAGAAGGAAGTGGAGCCGCTGTTGCTCGTGCCCATCGGGTTCGGGTGCCTGCTTGTCAACATCCCCCTGTCCGACCTGATGGAGCCGGGCGGCCTGCTGAAGATCCTGTACGACATGGGGATCGCCAACGAAGTCTTCCCGCTGCTCATTTTCGTCGGCATCGGCGCCATGATCGACTTCGGCTCCCTCCTTGAGAACCCGAAGATGCTGTTGTTCGGCGCTGCCGGCCAGTTCGGCATTTTCTTCACCTTGCTGCTGGCATTGGCCCTGGGCTTTCCGCAGCTCGAGGCCGTCAGCATCGCCGTCATTGGCGCGTGCGACGGCCCCACCGCCATCTACGTCGCCTCGCAGTACGCGCCGCAATTGCTGGCGCCGATATCGGTCGCGGCGTATTCCTACATGGCGCTCGTGCCCATCATCCAGCCGCCCATCATGCGGGCGCTGACCACACCTGCGGAGCGGGTGATCAAGATGGCGCCGATCAAGCGCAGCGTCTCTACCACGACCAAGCTGCTGTTCCCCATCGTCGTGACGCTGGTCACGGGACTGCTCGCACCGAAGGGACTGCCCCTCATGGGGACGATCATGCTCGGCAACTTCATGCGCGAGTGCGGGGTGGTGGCGCGGCTGACCAAGGCCTCCGAAAACGAGATCGCCAATATCGTCACGCTGTTCCTGGGCCTGGCGATCGGCGGCACCATGGAGGGCCACGCCTTCCTGAAGCCCCAGACGCTGATGATCTTTGGCATGGGCTTCATCGCCATCTGCATGGATACCGTGGCCGGGGTCGTGTTTGGCAAGATCGTCTGCAAACTCACCGGCGGCAAGGTCAACCCGCTCATCGGCGCGGCCGGGATTTCCGCCTTTCCCATGGCCGCACGGGTGGTCCAGGTCCAGGGGCAGCTCTATGACAAGAAGAACCACCTGCTGATGCACGCTGCCGGCGTCAACACCGGCGGCCAGATCGGCTCGGTCGTGGCTGCGGCGGTGATGCTGTCGGTGCTGAAGGGGATGGGCTTAATTTAGCTCACCGAGAAAAATCGCTGGAGCGATTTTTCTCGGTGGTTTTGGTCAGTGCGGCGCCGACCGGCAAAGCCGGATCGTCACCGCAAGAGGGGCCGCGCTGCACGTTGTTCCGCGCGGTCCAGGTGAGCTTCGCCACACCACCACCGGTCGCTCGAGTGAAGCTCCGCGTGCGAAGCGGCAAACGACGCCCCGTTAAATTCCGCTAGCGACACGTGGACAGCGCGGAGCAACGCGCAGCGCGGTCCCCTCTGTGAAGAGGAGCCGGCTTCGCCGGTCCACTTCACACTGTTCAGACCAACACTGAAAATCGCTATGCGATTTTCAGTGTTGATTACCCACGGATGATCCGCGGCAGCAGCATCTGGTGGCGCGGGCAGATCGACTTCGGGTCCTGGTAGCAGGCACCGGCAAACGCCTTCAGGTAGCCGCGCAGCGCCTTCAGATCCACGATCTCGTCGACGAAACCGTGGCGGGCGCAGTACGCCGGCCTGGAAGTATCCAGATAGCTCTGCGCCATCTCGTTCATCTTCTGCGCCAGCGGCTCGAGCGGCTTGCCCGAATCCTTGTCCTTGATCGCGCGGCGGGCGTAGGTGGCTACCGCCGCCGTTTCCCCGTGCATGACGTAGATTTCGGTGGCGGCCGTCCCCAGGGTGAAGGCGTTCTGGCGATTGGCCGTGGGTCCGCCCATGATGTAGTGGGCCGCGGCGCTGCCCTTGCGCAGCACCACCAGCATCATCGGCACGTCGGCCTGCTGGATCGAGTACACGAGCGACTGGCCGATCCCGAGCAGCTCCGCCTTTTCGGCG
>JAANCK010854216.1_pt1 | contig 11705 bp, 9 predicted proteins | sample 7277841 | NCBI WGS metagenome assembly JAANCK01 (sample SAMN14222788, study PRJNA588281) | permafrost metagenome | isolation source: Arctic cryosol methane SIP | place: Canada:Nunavut | collected 2015-07 | reverse complement strand
GCTTCCGCCCCGGCGTCACCGAGCGCCTGGGCCTGGGACCGGACGCCTGCCTCGCGCGCAATCCGCGCCTGGTCTACGGCCGCATCACCGGCTGGGGGCAGGACGGGCCGCTGGCGCAGGCTGCCGGCCACGACATCAATTACATCGCGCTGTCGGGCGCGCTGCACGCCATCGGGCGCAAGGGCGAGGCGCCGCTGCCGCCGCTCAATCTGGTGGGCGATTTCGGCGGCGGCGGCATGTATCTGGCTTTCGGCATCGCCTGCGCGCTATTCGAGGCGCGGGCTTCGGGCAAAGGTCAGGTGATCGACGCCGCGATGAGCGAAGGCGCGGCCAGCCTGATGGCGATGTTCTACGGGCGCATGGCAGCGGGCCACTGGCGCGATGAACGCGGCGTCAATGTCCTTGATACCGGCGCGCCCTGGTATGACACCTACGAAACCGCGGATGGAAAGCACGTGGCGATCGGTTCGATCGAAGGCCGCTTTTACGCCGAACTGCTGGCGCGGCTCGGATTGGATCCAGCCACGCTGCCGGGACAACATGAACGCCAGCGCTGGCACGAGCTGCACGCAGCATTCGGCGCCGCGTTCAAGCGCAAGACCCGGGACGAGTGGTGCCGCGAGATGGAAGGCACGGACGTGTGCTTCGCGCCGGTGCTTTCTCTGGCCGAAGCGCCGCAGCATGCGCACAACCGCGCGCGCGGCGCCTTCGTAGCCATCGACGGCGTGAGCCAGCCGGCGCCGGCGCCGCGTTTTTCGCGCACCCCCGGCGCCGTCCCCCGCAGCGCGCCGCAGCGCGGCCAGGGCGGGGCGCAGGCGCTGGCCGATTGGGGTTTCCCCGAGGCAGACATCGAGGGCTTTCGCGCGCGTGGCGCGACGATGTTCGACAGCTGAAATTGCCCTGCGCTCAGCCTTCGCCGGAGCGGTGCCGGCGGCCTGACAAGGCCAGGCTCAGCGCCTGTATCCACACCCTGTGCTTATAGGCGCGGGACATCGACGCATTGGCCGGGCTGGTCGAAGGCAGGCGACCATGGTTTTCCGGCCAGAGCCCGTCCGCGAGCGCAGGCAGCACGTGCTTGCGGTAGCTGGCCTCGGCCTTGGCGCCATTGAAAAAGACATGCGCAATCCGCGGATGGGCGCGATAGAACCCGGCGAAATCGTTGGCGCTGATGCTCGCGTCGTCGATGGCCGAATCCAGGCTGCCTTCGCGCACGCAGGATGCGAGCACGTCCCACAGCGCGATGCCGCTGGATTTCAGCGCGCGCGTCCGCGCGGCATAGGAAGCGGACGGCGCGGCGCCGGTGACATCGCCGAGGATGCGCCAGAACAGGTTCTGCGCATGTGCGTAGTACTGGCCGGCCGCAAGCGAGGCCTTGCCCGGCATGCTGCCGAGGATCAGCACGCGCGCCTTCGCGTCCGCGACCGGCGGAAAACCCTGAACCCGGGTCATGCGCTCATTGCTTCTGCGGCAGCGTCGCCGGAATCGTGAGCAGCGGCTGTTTCGGCATTTCGCTGCCGCTGAACAGCAGGCCCCAGAAAAACCAGACGCCGAGCGCCGCCAGCAGCGCGCACAGGACCAGCACATATTTCAGCGCCCGTCGCTCTCCAGCCTCGCTCTCTTCGATCCGGTCCAGGGCCTTGCGCACCTTGCGCAAGGCCGTCTGTTCGGTGGTGCGCTGCGCGTGCTCTTCGATGGCAGCGCGTTCGATGTCGTTCGGCGCTTCGGTGCTCATGGGGCTTGGCCCTCGTCCGCAAGGAACTGCCAACCGGCAGATCGGTGTGACGCCCAGTTTACGCCATGGCGCGGTTGCGGACGCAGCCGCAGCTTCAGGCAGGCTGCGCCCGACCCGCCATGCGCCGGCTGATATCGCGCCAGGTGGCGACGATGCGCGCCGCATTGTCGCCGCCGCGCACGATGGTTGCGGAGACCGAACATGGAACGATGGACCCGTCACGGTTCCTGAACGTGACGTCGATATCGACCGCCCTGCCGTCCTGCCTGATGGCTTCGAGCACGGCGTCACGGTCGCGGGGATCGGAGTACAGGGCATCCGCCGACGTGCCGATCAGGTCCTCGCGTTTGTACTGCCCCTGCGAGAGCGTCGCGACCTGCGGGCCTATCTCCAGGATGGCCCCGTCCAGACTCGTCTCGACATAGACATCCTGCAGATTGTCGTAGATGCGCCGGAATTTATCTTCGGTCTCGCGCAGCCTGCGGTTCGCCTCTGCCAGCTGCGCCATCTTGTCCTCGAGCTTGCGCTCAAGCGCCGACTCGTGCAAAGCATGGATGGCGGCATCGTCCAGCGGCGCGGCCGGGGCCGGTGCGACGCGCCCGCTCCACTGCCCCAGCACCGCACGCAGCTCGGTCAGGAACACGCCAGCCTCGAGCGGCTTGATCAGGTAGCGCACCGCGCCCAACGCAAGGGCGAACTGCTCGTCATCGGGGCGAACGTAGGTGGCGGAGTAGAAAACAAAGGGAATGGGCCTGAGCGTCGAATCCTGCATCCAGGCGCGGCACAGCGCGAAGCCGTCCATGTGCGGCATCAGCACGTCCGATACGACGACATCGGGCGGATCCCGGCGTGCATCGGCCAGGGCATCCAGACCATTGCCCGCAGCCGTCACCCGATAGCCGTTGACCTCGAGCAGCAGCTTGAGGAGATTGCGGTTCTCCTCGTGATCCTCGACGATCAGTACATGGTCCATGAAACGCCTTCCGGCCGTGCTTGCGCCGGTGTCGTCGAACTATTGACAGGAATTTGTTGAATCTCTGGCACGTCTGCCTCGCGGCGATTATGCTGGCCTCAAGGAGCTGCGATACTTGAGCGTAAGTCAATAATTATAAAGTAGAAAAAAAAGCACCCCGGGGTGTATCGAAGTTCCCCTCCTTTATCTATAAGCAATTTTCGCGCCATATTCAAGAACTTAGGCAAGGCACAGCGGACAGAATCGCAGCCACGCGTCCGGCTGCGTATTCGCCGGTGCCTCAGAATGGAATGGAAATCCCTGAAGCCGCGTAGCCGGTGTCAGCCGGGCAAGCGGTACTGCTGCTCCCGGAACAGGCGCAGGCAGGCATCGACCACGTCGGCGTCGTAGGCGCTGCCGCGGCCGCGTTCGATTTCGGCCAGCGCCTTTTCGATGCCCAGGCCCGGTCGGTAGGGCCGGTGCGAGGACATTGCTTCAAGCACGTCGGCCACCGCCATGATGCGCGCCTCGAGCAGGATCGCATCTCCCTCGAGGCCCTGCGGGTAGCCGCTGCCATCCATGCGTTCGTGGTGTTGCAGCGCGACCTCCGCCACCGGCCAGGGAAACTCGACGCCCTTGAGTACATCGTAGCTCGCCTGCGCGTGTCCCTGGATCAGCTGGTATTCAGTCGTATTGAGCTTTCCCGGCTTGGACAGAATTTCGGCAGGGATGGTGATCTTGCCTATATCGTGCAGATAGCCCGCAACCCGCAGCCCCTCCTGCCGCCGCGCATCGAAGCCGAGCGCGGCGCCGATCGCGACCGCGATCTCGGCCACCTTGCGCTGGTGGCCGCCGGTATAGGGGTCGCGCATTTCGCCCAGGGTCGTGGCCACCTGCACCGTGCTCATGAACGCGTTTTCGAGCTGCGCTACGTAGTGTTGAATCTGGTCCTCGGCGCGCTTTTTCTCGGAGATGTCCTGCATCATTCCGAGTATCGCCGGTCGGCCCTGATAGGTCGCGCGATTGCCCTGCAATCCAATCTCTATAATTGAGCCGTCCTTTCGCGCGGCGGAAAATGTATGGCTCACGCGACCGTCCTGTTCCTCAAACAATCGGCGCAAGGTGTCATTCGGCGCCTCAAGGGCATTCCCCGCTGCAATCGCTATCAGGTCTTTTCCCAGCAGTTCGGCTTCCGAGGAATAGCCAAGTATCTCGGCAAAGCGGGGATTGCAATAAGCGAGTTTCTTGTCCTGCACGATGAATATCCCGGTGAAGGACTGCTCCACCAGACTGCGGAACCTGGCCTCCGCTTCAAGCAGTTCTCTCTCGGCGCGCTTGCGCTGCCGCTCGTATTCCAGATTGTCCAGCGCATACGCCACGTCTACCAGCATTCGGTCAAGCAGCGCGTTCATTTCATCATCGAAGAATCCCGGTTCAGCGGCATTGAGCATGAACACGCCTATCGGCTCCCCGCCGCGCCGCAGCGGGATCGCCGCAAAGGACCCAATCCCTGCAGCCAGGACGATCGCGTTCCACGGCAGGCCGCTTAATTCGGCCGGCACAGCGTTGCGAATCACGATGCGGTTTTCGCGGAAGGCGATCGAAGCGGAAGTCTGGTACTCGGGCCGCGCCGGGTCGGTGCTGCAAACCAGCTCGGCCAGCAGCTTCTCCATTGTCCCGGCAAAGGCCACGTGGCGCAGGATCTTCGCCTTCTCGTCGGCGATCCGCACCACAGCGCCGCGCATCCCGCCACGCTCGACCGCGACGCGGCACATGTCCGCGAACAGGTCCTCCTCGCTGCGCGCGCGTGCCAGAATCTCGTTGGTATGGGACAGGGTGGCATAGATACGCTTGACGCGCCGGACCTGCTCCTCGGCAATCCTGCGCTCGGTAATGTCCTGCGCCCTGCCGCGCACGACAGGTTCGGCGACGCCTTCGGTACGCAGCGTGTTGTGGTATTCCCACCAGCGCGTCCTGCCGTCCGAGGTGCGGATTTTCATCAACCCGTGCGCCGTGCCTTCGATCCGAATCTTGTCGAGGTAGGCAGCGAAACCGGCGCGCGCGCCCTGGTCCAGAAGGTCGGTCAGATTCCTGCCGACCAGCGCCTCCTGCGCGTATCCGGTGAACCAGACTGCCGCCGCATTCACCGACAGCAGCTTTCCTTCCAGGTCGTGGGTGCAGATCAGGTCCTGGCTGTTTTCGACCAGATCGCGATAGCGATCCTCGCTCGCGCGCAAGGCTTGCTCGGCGCACTTGCGCACGGTGATATCGGTGCCCACGCCGCGGTAGCCGATGAACGTCCCCGCGGCATCGAACACCGGATCGCCGCTGATCGAAATGAAGCGCTCGGTGCCGTCCGTGCCCAGGCGCGACAGTTCGAATTGGCGAAACGGCTGGTGTGCGTCCAGCATGGCGCGGTGCGCGGCCCAGCCAGCCGCGTCCGGCGACAGATAGGGTATGTCCCAGCGGCGCTCGCCAATCTGCGCGCCGCGCTCGAACAGGGACACCGAGCTCGTTTTCTTCGAGGCCGAAGTCCGCTGCACCAGGCGGTGCTCGGTGTCGCTTTCCCAGTAGAAGTCCGAGGACATCTCGGTAAGATTGCGAAATCGCGTCTCGCTCTCCTCCAGCCTGCGTGTTGCCAGCTCCAGTTGCACGATCTTGTCCCCGAGCTTGCGCGCGAGCGCCGACTCGTGCAGCGCATGGGCCGCGGTTTCGTCGAGCGGCTTGGCCGGGACGGGTGCCGGGCGCCCGGTCCAATCCTGTAGCACCGCGCGCAGTTCGGCCAGGAACGCTTCCGCCTCCAGCGGCTTGATCAGGTAGCGCACGGCCCCCAGCGCAAGCGCGAATTTCTCGTCATCATCGCGAACGTAAGTCGCGGAGTAGAAGATGAACGGGATGGCCTTGAGCGCCGCATCCTGCGTCCAGGCGCGGCACAATTCGAAGCCGTCCATGTTCGGCATCAGCGCGTCGGAAACGACCGCATCGGGTGGATCGCGCCGCGCCGCGGCCAGCGCCTCCAGCCCGTCGCCGGCGCCGGTCACCCGGTAGCCGTTGACCTCGAGCAGGAGCTTGAGCAGACTGCGGTTCTCCTCGTGGTCCTCGACGATCAACACATGCTTCATCGGCATTCCTGGCCTCAAATCCGCCGCGGGAAGCACGCGTGCTCAGCGCGGAACGAAGCCCCAGTCTACGCCTTGTGCCGGCCGGCAGAACAGCACGGTTCGAACCGACCAGACCGTTCGTCCAGATTGACTGCGGTGGCAGCCTGCGCCGGCCTTAGGACAGGAATTGCATTACCGCGGCAACGGTCGCCGCAGGATCTTCTTCCTGCGGCACATGCCCGAGGCGATCGAACACGATCAGGCGGCTGGCGCCGATAGCGCGGTGAAAGCTGTCCGCGTCGGCCGCCGGAAGCAGCCGGTCCTGGGCGCCCCACAGGATCAGGGTCGGCAGCTTCAATTCTGCAATGCGCCCCGGGCGGATGTCCGCCGGCGCCTGCGCCAACCGCCGCGCCAGTGCGCGCCGGTTGCCCTGGTGCAGGGTGAGTTCGAAATAGCGATCGACCAGCTGCGGCGAAACCTTACCCGGGTCGGCGTAAACATTGCGCAGGCTGGACTCGATCACGCGGCGCGGCAAGCTGCGTTCCATCAAACGGTTGAGCAGCGGAATCCTGGCGATGCGAAAACCGAGCGGAATCGATTGCGGCTGGAACGGATAACCGGCCGCATCCACGAGAATCAGCTTGTCCACGCGCGCCGGATGCGCCAGCGCGGTCTCCCAGGCCACCTGGCCGCCGAAGGAGTTGCCCGCCAGCACGCAGCGCGGCACGCCGAGCGCATCGAGCATGGCGGCGACAAAGCGCACATAGCGCTCAATGCCATAGTTCGCGTCCGGCGGCGGCTCGGTCAAGCCGATGCCGGGCAGGTCGAAGCGGATTACGCGCCGCGTCGGCTTGAGCGCGTTCGTACATCCGTCCCAGGTATGCAGACTGGACGAAGTCCCATGCAGCAGCACCAGTGGCAGCGGGTCGTCGCGCGGGCCTTCGTCGCGCAGGTGCACGCGCATGCCCTGTACCTGCACGAACACCGAAGGCGCCTGCGCCCAACGCGCCTCGAGTTGCGCCAGCGGTCGGTCCGGCTCCCAGTTTGCCGCGACGACGAGCGCAAGCGCGAGCAGCGGCGCCGCAATCAGCGCGGCGAGGACCGACGCATACCAGCTCACTTGATCCTGGAATAAGGCGTGGGTGCGAGCATGTAGTTTTCGAGGTGGTGCAGGATCGGCCCCTGCTCCTCGGACTTGGCGCGCGCGGCCAGCCATTCCGGATCGGCCGAGAAGGCGTTCCATTTGCGCTCGCGCTCGGCCAGGCTTTCCCACTCCAGCATGTAATACAGGGCGTGGTTCGACGGTCCGATCAGCACGGTCCAGAAACCGGTTTGACGGATGCCGTGCTTCTCCCAGATCTTGAGGGTGACGTTGGCGAAGCGATGGTTGAGATCGGCCAGGCGGCCCGGCATGCAGTGATAGATACGCAGTTCATGGATCATGGTTCCCCGCTTCGGTTGGTTGTTGGAAGTGCGGCGGGATTTGCTAGCCAATAGGCCCGGCGCGTCGGCGCAAGTATCGTCGACGCGTGATGTGCGGTCAAACCTCGATCTTCAGCGGGCGCGCGGCGCGCCGAGGCGCGCGCGGATCGCGCCGTCGAGCGCCGCGACTGCGTGGAACTGGCCGCTGCGCTCCGCCTCGTGCACCATCTCGACCAGAACGGCGTTCAGCGGCGCGCCCACACCCAACTCCTGTCCGAGGCGAACCACTTCGCCGTTGAGGTAGTCGATTTCCGTCGGCCGATGGCGCCGCAGGCTTTGCAGCGTCGAGCCCAGCAGCGGCCAGCGGCTCTCGAAGCGGCGCGCCTTGGCCGCGGCCACCACAGCTGCGAGCCGCAACGGCAGCCATTCGATCAGATAAATCAGCGTCGCCGGCGTGTCGGGCAGCGAGCTCAGGCGTATGCCGGCCCGCTTTGCGACGCGCAGGCCCTCGAGCATGACCTTTACCGCCAGCAGGCGCAGCGCGGGATCGGCATAGATCTGATGAAAAGTGGCATTGCTCAGCGCGGGAAACGCGTTGTTCAGGTTGACGATCAGCTTGAGCCAGTGCACGCCGCGGATATCGTCCGACAGGCTCGTCGGAACGGCAGCGCGCAACACCGCCGCGACGGCTTCGGTCTGCGCGTCGTTCGGGCCGAACGGGCGCCCGATCACCAGCGGACCGGGATAAAGCAGGGTCACCGTCCCCGCAAGCAGATAGGTCGCGTGGATGTTCACCACGGCGCTGATGAGCTGCTGCGGCGACAGCACGCTGGCAAGCAGCTCGTCGCTGCGCACGCCGTTCTGGAAGCTCACCAGCGGCACGCCATCCAGAAAAGTCCGATTCGCCTGCACTGCGTCGACCACGTCCTGCGTCTTGACCGTGAGCAGCGCGAGTTCGGGACGAAAATCGAGTGTTTCCGCCGCGGCGACGCGGACGGTGAATGCGCCGCGCGCGCCATCCACGCGCAAGCCGTCGCGGCGGATCGCCTCCACCTGCGCCGCGCGGCCGATCAGGGTGATTTGATGCCCCGCCCGGCGCAGCAAGGCGCCGAGCGCGCTGCCGATCGCGCCGGCGCCGATGATCGCAATACTTTTCATTGTCCCTGCATTGGTCGTGCGGCCAGGTGCGAAAGTATATGCCCCTGCGATAAGCTGCGGTTTCGCCGGCGTCCGTTACGGCAAGGAAGCCGCCGAACTCGCCTGGCGCCGCACCATCGAATTTCTGCATTCGGCGCTCGGCGCCTTAGGAGCTCCGGCAAGCCCGATTTTGCGCAGGCCGGCTTTGGTGCGGCGCAAGGTGGAAAAACTGCCGGGATCAGGTATTGTTTGCGCGCTTCAGAGAGCGGGGCAGGGGCGCGATAAGCCACCACCGCCGCACGACCCGAAATCCCTAATTGAAGGATGGATCCCATGCTCAAAATATTCGGCATACGCAAAGCATTGCTCACGCTGGCAATCTTCGCCCTGTCGGCGACTGCCGCGCAGGCGGACACCAAGATTCATTGGTACGGCCAATCCGCGTACAAGATCGAAACGCCCTCCGGCGGCGTGATCCTGATCGACCCATGGCTGACCGTCCCGACCAACCCGGACAAAAATTCGATCACGGAGCTGGGCAAGGTCGATTACATCCTGATCACGCACGGCCACCGCGACCACGTCGGCGACGCCCTCGAGATCGCCAAGAAGACCGGCGCCAAGGTGCTCGCGCCGTACGGGCTGGGATTCAACCTGGTTTCGGTGCTCGGCTTTCCCCAGGACCAGGTCATGACCGGCGGCAACGTTGGCGGCACCATCGACTTGCCCGCTGCCGGCGCCAAGGTGATGATCGTCAACGCGCTCCACGGCTCAGAGCTGACTGCGCCGCAGCTGCCCCAGCCCGCGCCCGGCCAGCCGGCCGCGCTCACCAGCGGTAACCCGGTGGGCTACGTAATCGAGATCAAGGGCGGGCCGACCATCTACCACACCGGCGACACCGCCGCGTATGAGGACATGAAGCTGATCCCCATGTTCCACCACATCGACCTGATGCTGGCGTGCATCGGCGGGTACTTCACCATGGACCCGGCGGGCGCCGCCCTCGCGGTGCAGTGGGTCAAGCCGACGCACGTGATCCCGATGCACTTCGGCACTTTCGGCCTGCTCGCCGGCACGCCGGCGCAGTTCAAGGGGGCGCTGGACAAGCGCGGCTTGGGCAAGCGCATGATTGAAATGAAACCGGGCGAAGATCGCAGCTTCTAAACTCAGGCATTGGGACGAGGGAAGGCATTCCCTCGTCCTGTCCGCGACGCTCAGGCCCAGAGACCGCGCAGCTTCCCCGCGACGTCCACCTTCGCCGTGCCCCCGGCCGCGACATCTCCTGTTTCGATTTCACCCCAGGTCACGGCCTCCAGGCAGCCCATCACTTCGCGCGTGAGAAAGCGGCTCTTCGCGCCGTACACATGCCGGTCGCCGCTGCGCGACTGCTGCGTCACGTAGTACTTGAGCGGCGCGATCAGGTCGAGTTCGGTCTTGGCGCGCGTCATCGCCACGTACAGCAGCCGCCGCTCTTCCTCGACCAGCTCCGGGCGCCCGGTGGAAAACTCGGAGGGGAAATTGCCGTCGGCGACATTGAGCAGATGCACCGCGTCCCACTCCTGGCCTTTGGCCGAGTGGATGGTGGAGAGAATCAGGTAATCCTCGTCGAGCAGCGGCGTGCCGGCGAGATCGCCCGAAGCCTGCGCCGGATCGAGCGCGAGCTCGGACAGGAAACGCTCGCGCGTGCCGAATTGCTGCGCGATGCGCTCGAGCTGCAGCAGATCTCCGGCGCGCACCTGCGCGCTGTCGTGCAGACGCTCCAGATGCGGTTCATACCATTCGCGCACGCGCCCCATCTGCCCTTGCCACGGCCCCTCGGGCGTGGCAAGCGCGCGCATCAGCCCGGCAAATGCGGGCCAGGCCTCGCGCGCCAGCGGCGGCGGCGCGAACTGCTGCAGGCCGGCCCAGGCATGCGCATTCGCGGCAAACGCATCGAAACACCTGGCCGCCGCGGCCGGCCCGACGCCGGGTATGAGCTGCAGCGCGCGAAACGCAGCGATGCGGTTCTTCGGATTGTCGGCCCAGCGCAGCAGCGACAGCGCGTCCTTCACGTGCGCGGCCTCGAGGAACTTCAGGCCGCCGTATTTCACATAGGGGATATTGCGGCGCACCAGCTCGAGTTCGAGCACGTCGGCATGATGCGAACTGCGAAACAGCACCGCCTGGCGCTTAAGCGGCACGCCGCGCTCGCGCGTCTCGAGCACGCGCGTGACCACGTACTGCGCCTGCCCCATGTCGTCCAGCACGGTCACGTAGCGCGGCCGCGCGCCCGCGCCGCGCCGCGCCTGCAGCGTCTTGCGGTATTGCCGCTCGCCGCCGGCGATCAGCGCATTAGCCGCGTCGAGGATGCCCTGGGTCGAGCGGTAGTTCTGCTCCAGCGTCACTACCTCCGCCGTCGGTGCAAACTGAGCGGGGAAGCCGAGGATGTTCTCCACCGTGGCTGCGCGAAACGAGTAGATCGACTGGGCGTCGTCGCCGACCACGGTGAGGCCTGCGCCCGAAGGACGCAGGCCTTTCAGGATTTCCGCCTGCAGCACATTGGTGTCCTGGTACTCGTCCACCAGGATCTGATCGAACTGCGCGCCGATGTCGCGCGCGAGCCCCGCGTCCGCACACATCGCATGCCAGTAGAGCAGCAGGTCGTCGTAATCGAGCGCCTGGTGGGCAAGCTTGCGCTCGACGTAGGCGCGATACAGGCCGGTCAGTTCCTGCTCCCATTCGGCGCACCAGGGAAACACCGTGTCCAGGGTTTCTGCAAGCGGCCGCTGGGTGTTTACCCGGTGCGAGTAGATCGCGAGGCAGGTGTCCTTGCGCGGGAAACGCTTCTCCGCCTTGGTGAGCCCGCGCTCGTGGCGCAGCAGGTCCATCAGGTCGGCCGCATCGCCGCGGTCGAGCACGCTGAAATTCGCATCCAGCCCGACGCGCGCCGCGTAGCTCCGGATCAGGCGGTTGGCGATCGAATGGAAGGTACCCGACCAGGGCAGCTTCACCTCGGCCTGCGTCTCGCCGACGATGCGCTGCGCGCGCCGCGTCATTTCGGCGGCCGCGCGCCGCGTGAACGTCAGCAGCAGGATGCGCTGCGGATTCACCCCCTGTTGCACCAGATGAGCTACGCGATGCGCGAGCGTGTTGGTCTTGCCGGTGCCGGCGCCGGCGATGATCAGCAGCGGCCCAGCATGGAACGCGCCGTCCGGCGCGCGCTCGCCGTAACCGGCGGCGGCGCGCTGTGCCGGGTTCAGGGTGTCGAGGGTGGAGACGGCTGCCATGCGGCAACTATAAAGCATGGCTGTATGTTTATCCAGTAGCAAAGGCCCCCGAGAACATCGTGCGCTCTACCAGCCGCTGCCGCCGCCCCCTCCGC
>JAANCK010377670.1_pt1 | contig 11726 bp, 13 predicted proteins | sample 7277841 | NCBI WGS metagenome assembly JAANCK01 (sample SAMN14222788, study PRJNA588281) | permafrost metagenome | isolation source: Arctic cryosol methane SIP | place: Canada:Nunavut | collected 2015-07 | reverse complement strand
TCGCCGCCAGGTTGCCCCGCGCTGCCGCTCGACTTGCATGTGTAAAGCATTCCGCCAGCGTTCAATCTGAGCCAGGATCAAACTCTTCAGTTCAATCCAGTTTGTTGCAACTCACAAAGAATCACAAAGATCCAAAGTGAGTACTGCTCGTGCTTTCAGCCTCAACCCAATACATCAGGCCTCGGCCAGCGCACGCAGCACCCACCTCTATCGGCTGTAACTTGTTAAAGAGCGATGCCGACCGCGCCTCGTTGCGCTAACAACGTGACCAGTCAGCAGAGCCGGTGATTATACGCATATCGTAGCTGGACGGTCAAATCCGAACTCCAGCCGACGCTCAGCCGGCCTTCCTCAAGGTGACCCTGGCAAACTTGCGCTTGCCGACCTGAAGCACATAGGTGGCGCCGGGTGCCAGCCGCAACGCCTTATCGCCGATTTTCTCGCCGTTCACGCGCACCCCGCCCTGCTCGATCATCCTCAACGCGTCCGAAGTGCTAGGACATACCCCTGATGCCTTCAACACGCTCGCGATCGCGCTTCCCTCGGCGGGCACCTCGATCACCTGCTCGACGAGATCCCCCGGAATTCCCCCGTGGCGAAAGCGCGCCTCGAACTCCTCGAGAGCACGGACCGCGGCGGCCTGGCCATGGAATCGGGCGACGATCTCCTGCGCCAACCGCACCTTGATGTCGCGGGGATTGCCTCCTTCCTCGACCGTTCGCTTCCACCCAGAGAGGGTGGCGAGCGACTCGAAGGACAGGAGTTCGATGTAGCGCCACATCAACTCGTCGGACACCGACATGAGCTTGCCGAACATCTCGTCCGGAGCGTCGTCGATGCCCACGTAGTTGCCGAGCGACTTGGACATCTTGTTGACGCCATCCAGTCCCTCGAGCAGCGGCATCGTGAGGATGACCTGGGGCTCCTGCCCGAAGTCCTTCTGCAATTCGCGCCCCACCAGGAGGTTGAACTTCTGGTCCGTGCCGCCGAGTTCCACATCCGCCTTCATCGCCACGGAGTCGTATCCCTGCATCAATGGGTACAGGAACTCGTGGATGGAGATCGGGCGGCGCTCGGCGAAGCGCTTGGCGAAGTCGTCGCGCTCGAGCATGCGGGCGACCGTGTATTTTCCCGCCAGCTTGACTACCCCGTCGGCACCCAGCTGGGAACACCATGTCGAGTTGAACATGACTTCCGTCTTCGCGGGGTCGAGCACCTTGAAGACCTGCGCCTTGTACGTCTCGGCGTTCTGCGAGATCTGCTCGGGAGTGAGCGGTGGGCGCGTGACATTGCGGCCGCTGGGATCGCCGATCATTCCGGTGAAGTCTCCGATCAGGAACATCACGTGGTGACCGAGATCCTGGAACTGACGCATCATGTTCAGCACCACCGTATGCCCCAGGTGCAGGTCCGGCGCGGTGGGATCGAACCCGGCCTTCACCCGCAGCGGCTTACCCTTCGCGAGTTTCCTCGTGAGGTCGTCCTCCACGATCACTTCGTCGGCGCCGCGCCGGATGACGTCGAGCCCGAATGACTGAGTCATTGATTTGATTCCGTTTTTAGTCGACTGCGTATGCTTTTCTGATATGCTGTGGCAGCCGATTCCGACTCAGCCGCTGATGAATGCCCAAAAAGGCGACAGTTTAGCGCAGCGATCCGGGGCGCCGGGCTTGTTGCGACAGCTTGTCTTCGGTGTCCTCCTGCTCGTGTTGCCCGCGATGACCGTGCTCACGGCATTCGGGGTCGCTCCCGGTACCGCGACCCAGGACTTGCCGCAGACACTGGTGCGCGAAGACATTGCGCTGCCGGCGCTGGCCCCCGCGACGACGCAGCCTTCCCGCTACGTGAACCAGGAACGGGTGCTTCGCGGTGATACCGTGGGCGCCCTTCTCGAGCGCCTCGGGGTGCGCGACGACCGCGCCATGGACTTCCTGCGCAGCGATCCCATGGGCCGCACGATCTTCCGCCAACTGGTGCCCGGAAAGATGCTGCAGACGGAATGCGACGAAGACGGCTCGCTGCTCGCGTTGCGCTATTTCACGAGCCCGGCGGCATTGCTCGAAGTTACGCGCAATTCCGCCGGGTTCGTGTCCCGCCAGCGCGCCATCTCCGATCCCCCGCGTCTCGTATACAAGACCGCGACCATCGAATCCTCGCTCTTCGCGGCCACCGACTCGGCGGGCATTCCGGACGCGATCGCCTTGCAGCTTGCCCGCGTCTTCGCGACGGACATCGATTTCCATTCCGACCTTCGCCGCGGCGACCGCTTCTCCGTCGTCTACGAGATGATCTACGACTCGGGCGAGCTCGTGGCGCCGGGCCGCATCCTGGCCGCGCAATTCGTCAACGGCGTGCGCGTCTACCAGGCGGTGCTCTTCAAGGACGAGGATGGCAATGACGCGTACTACTCGCTCGACGGCACGAGCCGCGCCAAGGCGTTCCTGCGCTCGCCCGTGGAATTCACGCGCATCAGCTCCAGATTCGGCGCGCGCTTCCATCCCATCTTCAAGAACTGGCGCAACCACACGGGCGTGGACTTCGCCGCGCCCAAGGGCACGCGCGTGCTCGCGGCCGCCGACGGAGTCGTGATCGCGGCCGGTGTGCGCGGAGGCTACGGCAATGCCATCGAGATCCGGCATGGGGGCGGGATCACCACGCTTTACGGGCACCTCTCGGGGTTTGCGAGCGGCGTGCGATCCGGGACCCGCGTCCACCAGGGACAGGTGATCGGATTTGTCGGCATGACAGGATGGGCGACGGGGCCGCACCTGCACTACGAATTCAGGGTGGCCGGCGTCTACCAGGATCCGCTTCGCGTGGCATTGCCCAAGGCCGATCCGGTACCCGCGCGCCTCAAGGCGCAGTTTCTGCAGGTCGCGGCGAACGCGCGGGCCACGATCGACCTCGTGAGCACGGCGACTCCTGCCCGCTTCGAATAGCGGTGGCCGCGCTCTTCGTCGGACTGATGTCGGGTACCAGCCTCGACGGGGCCGACGCCGCGCTCGTCGATTTTTCGTCGGCTTCGCCCCGCACTCTCGCTTTCGCCACCGTCCCGTTTCCCAGGGAGCTGCGCGAACAAATACTGGCGCTCTCCGAGCCGGGCCGGGATCACCTCGAGCTTGCGGGCACGGTCTGCCTCCGGTTGGCCGACCTGTACGCCCGCGCCGTGGAGGGGGCCATCGCCGCGGGCGGAGTGCCACGGCGCAGCGTCCGGGCGATCGGTTGTCACGGTCAGACCGTACGGCATCGGCCCGACCTCGGCTTCACGATCCAGCTGAATGATCCCGCGCGGCTGGCGGAGGCGACCGGCATCGACGTGGTGGCGGATTTCCGGCGCCGCGACATGGCCGCCGGGGGACAGGGCGCGCCGCTCGTGCCTGCCTTTCACGAGAAGGTGTTCAGGCACCCTTCGCGCTCCCGTGCGGTGGTGAACATCGGCGGAATCAGCAACGTCACTTGGCTTCCCGTCGCCGCGAGGACCCTCGGATTCGATTGCGGCCCCGGCAACGTATTGCTCGACGAATGGGCGCGAAAGCATCTCGGGGCCGAATTCGACGAAGATGGCCGCTGGGCTTCCGAAGGCCGAACGGATGCGCCCCTGCTCGCCAGGCTTCTGGAGGAGCCGTTTCTAGCGTGGCCTCCGCCCAAGAGCACGGGCCGGGAACTCTTCCGGTTGCAATGGCTTGAAGATCGGTTGCCGCGCGAATACAGGGCGGCGGACGTGCAGTCCACCCTCACCGATTTCACGGCACGCGCCATCGTGGGCGCCATCGACCGGTTCTGCGAAGGGACTGACGAGATCTACCTGGCCGGTGGCGGGGCGCGCAATCCGCGACTCGTGGAGCGCATAGAGATCCTGGCAGGCGGGAGGAAGGTCGCGCCGACCGACGTGCTCGGCGTGCCGACCTCGCACGTGGAGTCCATGGCCTTCGCGTGGCTTGCGATGAAATGCGTGAGGCGCGAGGCAGTGGATCTGACCGCCGTCACGGGCGCCCGCGAGCCCCGGATACTGGGCGCGATCTATGCCGCGTGAATACGACGATGGGAGCTAACGCTCCCCTCTGTACGTGCAAGCCGCCGCGGGTGTCGCGGCGAATGCCTCAGACGCTGAAAGACGAGCCGCAGCCGCAGGTCGAGGATGCGTTCGGATTCTTGATCACGAACTGCGCGCCCTCGAGCCCCTCGGTGTAATCGATCTCCGCGCCGATGAGGTATTGGTAGCTCATCGGGTCGATCAGCAGGCTCACCCCGTTCTTCTGCATGACGGTATCGTCTTCATTGGCGGCCTCGTCGAACGTGAATCCGTACTGCAGGCCGGAGCAGCCGCCGCCGGTGACGAACACCCGCAGCTTGAGCTCGTTGTTTCCCTCTTCCTCGATGAGGGACTTCACCTTGTTGGCCGCGCTCTCCGTGAAGATGAGCGGATCCGGCATCGCCGTGGCCATGTCGTTCATGATGTTCTCTCCAGTGTGATCGGGATTCAGTCGGTCTTGCCCGACGCGGGTTTCAGCTCGATGATCTTGTCGTTCTTCTGTGGGCTCTCGTACACCAGCTGACCCATGACGATCGCGCCGACGTGGATCTCGATCGATTTGTACGAAACATTCCCTGTGACACGCGCCTTGGGCAGGAGTTCGACGTATTCGGAGCCCCGTACGGGTCCCGCGATCGTGCCGTTGATCACGACGTGCGCCACGTCGATCTCGCCCTCGACTTTCGCCAGCTCGGAGACGACCAGCGTTCCGGGCTTGCTGCCGGTCGCCTTCACGTTGCCCTTGACGTGGCCGTCGATGCGCAGCCCGCCGGTGAACGTGATATCGCCCTCGATGGTGCTTCCCGCGCCGATCAGGCTGTCGATCGGACTCGGCTTGTTGGATTTTCCAAACATGGGAAATTCTCCCTACGGCAAGTTGACCGTACGGGACAGTTTAACCTGTCCCCCCGGAAGCGCAAGAACACGCACTTCCACGCTCCTCAGGACCGCTCCCTCGGGTATCGCGAGCCGCCCTTCCACCTTGTGGTAGAAACGGAACTCGAAGCTCGCCGACGCCTCCGGCGAGGCCGGGTCGGGGTAGACGATCGCCTTGGCCGCGGACCCCTGCTCGACGTGGGCCACGATCTGCACCCTGCCCTTGAAATCCTGCTTGCGCTGCCCGCCCTGCGTGAGCAGCATGTGGTAGAGGAACTCGCCGGATCCGGGGTCGCGCTCGACCTTCAGGTCCGTGACCCCAACGCCCTCCGGGCTGGCTCCGGAGGACATCAGCCGCCGCAGGAATCCCAGGTCCTCCTTCTGCGCCGCATTCTCCTCCTGCAACTGGGCCACGGTGCGGGCGAGCTCGCCCTGCGCGGCCTTCTCGATCTGTAGCTGGCGCTCGCGCTCGACGAGCGTCGCCTTGGCCGTATCCAGCTCCGCCTTCAGTGCCTTGTTCTGCGCAGTGAGGGCGGTGATCTGCTGGCGCACCTCGTCGAGGCTCGAGCCCGTGATGCGGTAACTGTTCTGCACCACCCACCATACAATCGCCGCGACGGCGACCATCATCAGGATGTTGAGCAACCATCGCCAGTACCAGGCGTGCTGGGAGCGGATCGCCATGCGCGACGAGCCGATGCCGAAGTTGCTGCGCAATCGCCGCCCCAGGCCTCGCATCAGGGCACCACGGCGATCTGCTCGAGGGCACGGCTCTCCGGAAATCCGAACATGAGATTCATGTTCTGGACCGCCTGCCCCGCCGCTCCTTTCACCAGGTTGTCCTCGACGGCGAGGACCACGAGCGTATCCCCGTCGAAGGGACGGTGGACCGCCATGCGGCACTGGTTGGTCCCCCGCACCCATCGGGTCTCGGGCTGCGAGCCGCTGGGCAGCACGTCGACGAACGGCTCCTCCCGGTAACGCGCTTCGAAGAGCGCCTGGAAATCGGTGTCGGCGGTGATCCGCGCGTATACCGTGGCCAGGATGCCGCGCACCATGGGTACGAGATGGGGAACGAAGGTGAGCCCCAGCCGGCGTCCGGATGCGCTCTGCAGGCTTGCGAGGCTCTCCAGGATCTCAGGATGGTGGCGATGGCCTTTCACCGCGTAAGCCTTGAAATTGTCCGAGGACTCGGAGAAGAGCAGGTCGACCTCCGCCTTGCGGCCGGCGCCGCTCACTCCCGATTTGGCGTCGGCGATCAGGTGCGCGTGATCGACGAAGGTCGTCTCGACGAGCGGCAGCAAGGCAAGCTGGATCGCCGTGGCGTAGCAGCCGGGGTTGGCCACGAGGCGCGCGCTGCGGATCCGTTCCCGGTTGATTTCGGGCAGCCCATAGACGGCTTCGGCGAGAAGCTCGGGCGCCGCGTGGGAAGCCTTGTACCACTTCTCCCAGACCGCGCGATCCTTCAAGCGGAAATCCGCCGAAAAGTCCACGATGCGCGCCCCCGAATCGAGAAGCGGGCGCACCTGCCCCATCGCTACCCCGTTGGGTGTCGCGAAGAATACGCAGTCGCAGCCCTTGAGGGGAGCGGAAGCAGGATCGGTGAACGCGAGGTCGCAATGCCCACGCAGGGACGGGAAGTAATCGGCGACTTTCACGCCCGCCTCGGCACGGGAGGTGATCGCGACCACTTCCACGTCGGGGTGGCCAGCCAGCAATCGAAGGAGCTCGACGCCCGTGTATCCGGTGCCTCCCACCACGCCAACCTTGATCATCACATCCTTTCCAGCGCATTTGCCGAGCGCCGCCATCGGCTCCAGAACGACAAAGCCGCCCATACAAGGCGGCTTTGCTCGTGCCCGGCAACTGCCTTCGTTGCCCTCCGCCCTATCGCTTCGAGAATTGCTTGCGGCGTCGCGCCTTGTGCAAGCCGACCTTCTTGCGCTCGACTTCGCGCGCATCGCGAGTCACGAGCCCGGCCTTGGAGAGCGTCGGCTTCAGGGTGGGATCGTACTCGATGAGGGCGCGGGTGATCCCGTGGCGGACCGCACCGGCTTGCCCCGATTCCCCGCCCCCGAACACGTTCACCTTGATGTCGAACGTCTGTGCATGGTTCGTGAGCTCGAGGGGCTGGCGCACGATCATGCGACCCGTCTCGCGCGAGAAGAACACTGCGAGGGGCCTGTCGTGCACGGTGATCTCGCCCTTGCCCGGCTTGATGAACACCCTGGCCACCGCGTTCTTGCGCCGTCCCGTACCGTAGTTGTATTTTCCGATCATGTGGTTTCCTTAGATCTCAAGGGCCTTGGGTTGCTGCGCAGAATGGGGATGCTGGGGACCGGCGTAGATCTTCAGCTTCTTGATCATCGCGTACCCGAGGCGCCCCTTGGGCAGCATGCCCTTCACCGCGAGCTTGAGCACGCGATCGGGATGGCGCGCCTGCAGCTTGGTGAAATTGGTCTCGTAGATGCCGCCGGGATAAGTCGAGTGGCGGTAATACTTCTTGTCCGTGGCCTTGGCGCCCGTCACCCGGAGTTTTTCCACGTTCACCACGACGATATAGTCGCCGGTGTCGACGTGAGGAGTGAATTCGGGCTTGTGCTTGCCGCGCAGGCGCCGGGACACTTCCGCCGCGAGACGGCCCAGGACCTTGTCCGTGGCGTCCACGACGAACCAGTCGCGTCGCACCGTTTCCGGCTTCGCCGAAAAGGTCTTCATGGGGATTCCTTTCAGTTCCGCGACCCTGGGTGCCGGCGCCATGCCGATACTTTGGCCGCTTTGTTTTGGAAGAGCGAACCGGAAATTATAGGGAAATCAGCTCTTTGTGTCAAACCGGGTCTCCGATAGAATCGGGGGGCTCACCGCCCTCCCCTTCCTTCGTGATCCCGACATCAACCTCCCGCTTCGAGCAATATGCCCGCATCGCCGCCGCCGGCCTGATCGTCGTTGGCTGCATCCTGGTCCTGCGGCCGTTCCTGGGCGCGATCCTGTTCGCGGCCGTCATGTGCTTTTCGACCTGGCCATTGTTTGTCCGCCTGCGCGACCGGACGGGAGGGCGATCGTGGATCGCCGCCATCGTATTCGTGCTGGTGATGATCCTCGCACTGGCCGTCCCCGTGGCACTGGCGGCCCAAAGCCTCGTGGTGCACTCCTCCGACATGGTGGAGACGGTGCGAGGATTCATCGATCAGCGTGCGAATTTCGAGCTTCCGGAATTCGTGCGGCGCATTCCGATGGTGGGCGGTGCGCTGTCGGACTACTGGCAGATCCTCATGCAGAGCCAATCCGAGCTCGTGGGTCTCGCCAAGAGGCTTGCGGATCCTGCCAAGGCGCTTCTCGTCACTCTGGGCGGGGCCATCGGCCAGGGGTTGGTCCAGGTTCTCATTGCGATCTTCGTCGCGTTCTTCTTCTATCGCGACGGAGAGCGCGTACGCCTTCTCCTGCTGGAAGGCATGGCGCGCCTGGCCGGACCCGAGCATGGCGGAGCCCTCGTGGCGACCGCGCAGAATGCGGTGCGCGGCGTGGTGTATGGCCTCCTCGGGACCGCCTTCGCGCAGGGCGCCGTCGCGGTCCTGGGATTCTGGATCGCGGGCGTCCCCGGCGCGTTCCTGCTGGGCGCCTTCACGTTCATCCTGTCCGTCGTTCCCATGGGACCTGTGCTCGTTTGGGGCAGCGCGGCCGTATGGCTGTATGCCCACGATCTCGTGGGATGGGCGATCTTCATGTTGATCTACGGCGTAGCGGTGATCAGTTCCGTGGACAATTTCGTGAAGCCCATCCTGATGAGCCGCGCGGGCGGCCTGTCCATGCTGCTCGTAGTCCTCGGCGTATTCGGCGGTGCGGTGGCATTCGGGTTCATCGGGGTATTCGTGGGTCCCGCGCTTCTCGCCGTCGGGTGGAACCTCACGAAGGCGTGGCTCGACAAGCCCGCGCCGGACGGCCCCGAAGCGCCTTCGACTTGAGCGCCCCGACGTACAATCGATCGCCATGAAGGCACGCGTGCAGCTGGTGGAAGGAATGTCCTTTGTCGCCGAGAGCGGGAGCGGTCACGCGGTGGTCGTGGACGCCTCGCCCGAGGCGGGCGGTCGCAACCTGGGCGCAAGGCCCATGGAGCTCGTGCTCATGGGCACGGGGGCGTGCAGTGCGATCGACGTGGTGCACATCCTGCGCAAGTCGCGCCAGGCCGTCACGGGCTGCGTGGTCGAGCTGGAAGCCGAACGCGCCGACGTCGACCCGAAGGTCTTCACGCGCATCCGGCTCCGATACGTCGTGACGGGCAAGGGTCTCGGCGCCGCCCAGGTGGAGCGCGCGATCAAGCTGTCGAAGGAGAAGTACTGTTCCGCGACCGCCATGCTCGCGAAGACGGCGCAGGTCGAATTCGAGTACGAGGTGCGCGAGGCCTAGCGGGTCAGAACCAGTAGGCCGTCCGCGTCATCACCCGGGATGCCGCGCGCATCGCCGATTTCACGGCAAGCGGCAAGTCTTTCGCGCCGAGCGCGCGACCCATGGCCCCATGCCGGTTCTCGTCGTCGCGCATTTGCGCCACGATCGCCCGGCTTTGATGATCGTCGGGCGGGAGGCGATCGAGATGGCCTTCGAGGTGGCGCTCCACCTGATCCTCCGTCTCGGCCAGGAATCCGAGGCTCCAGCGATCTCCGGCAAGCCCCGATGCGACACCCCACGCGAACGATCCGGCGTACCAGAAGGGATCGAGGTAACTTGGACGGGACCCCAGCTCCTGCAGCCGGTCCCGGCACCAGGCGAGGTGATCGCGCTCTTCAGATGCGGCGGACCGGAGCGCGTCGCGAACGGCATCATCCCTTGCGACCAGCGCCTGGCCGCTGTAGAGCGCCTGCGCGCAAATCTCCCCGGCATGGTTCACCCTCATGAGTCGCCCGGAAAGATCGCGGGCCGGTGCGTCGCCCGGCCCGTCGCCTTCGGCCCGCGGAGCGGGACGCGCAGGCACCGCCGTGCCCGACAGCGCCCGCAATCCTTCGTCGGCGGCAATCAGGAGGTGGTCCAGCGCCTCGGAAAGCGATGCGGGAAAGGGAAATGCCATTTCTGCATGATCTCATTTCCCAAAAGAAAAAGGGCGCGGCCGAAGCCGCGCCCTGCATCGTGACAGCGAATCGCCGTCAGGCGATCAGAACACGTGCTGCAGGCCGATTGCGGCGCCCGTCAGATCGTTGCCCTTGGCGAGCGGGAACGTCGCCGTGGTGGCGGTGCTGCAGGTCGCCTGTTCGTTGTTGTCCGTCTTCATGTATTCCGCGATGAAGAAGGTGCGCTTGGAGAAGACGTACTTGTAGCCGATCGTGTTGCTGTTGCAGCTGGGCTCCGCGCCGCTGGCGCCGCCGTCCTTCGAGTTCTGGTGCTGGTAGATGAAGTTGTGGTTGCCCATCGTGTAGACCACGCTGGCGAGCCACTCCTTGCGCTTGGAAGGATCGTTGCCCGATACGGCGTTCTTCTTGATCTCTTCGTATTCTGCGCCCAGCTTGACGGGCCCGAAGATGAAGTAGCCGCCAACGCTGGTGCCGCTCTCCTTCTTGACGGTCGCCGACGGGTCCTTGTGGTCCTCGTACGCCAGGAACGCGTACAGCGGTCCCTTGGTATAGGTGATGTTTCCGCTCGTGTCATGCGGGTTCGTGGTCGCGGTCTTGCCCTCGTTCACCTGGTACATGAGCTTGAACGCGAATCCGCCGAACGACGGCGACCAATACTGGATCATGTTCTGGTCGCGACGGTCGAAGTTGCCCTGGTCGTGGCCCAAGCTCGCCATGCCGGCCATCGTGAGGTCGCCGAATGCGTCGACCGGGTAGGTCGTGACCTTGTACGGCGTATCCCAGCGCCCGATCACGACGCTGCCCCAGCCGCCCTGCAGGCCCACGCCGCTGTTGCGCTGAGCGAAGCCGGTGTCGTTCTGGTCCGGTTTGAAGCCGGTTTCCAATTGGAAGAACGCCTTCAGGCCGCCGCCCAGGTCTTCCGTGCCACGAACGCCGAGCAGGGAAGCCTGGTCGGAAACGCGAGTGCGACGGGGAATCTCGGCGGCGGTCCCGCCGGCATTCCCTTGCAGCGACTCGATCGTCTCGTAAACCCGGCCGTACAACGTGACCGGGTTCGCGGTCTGAGCCATGGCAGCCGGCACCATCGAGGCGCTAGCGATTGCCAGGGCGATCAGCTTTTTGTTCATCAGAATCTCCTTTGTTGAAGTGAGGCCGTGTGTTCGCTTCTAGTGATTCTTCGAAACCTCGTGGGGATTTTGTCGCCCCGATTCTAGGAACTTCTTTGAATTCTTTTTTGGAAGCCATCCGCATCATGCCAAAGCCATGGCCATGGCTCAAGAGGTTTTTCGCCAATAGCGCAACAAACCCGGCCCGTTGTTGTGCCCCAGCAACAGGTTTCAAGGCGACCCAAAGAACAGCCTCCCAAGCGCGTCGCCAGGTTCCGCGGACTCCATGAGCGCGCTACCTACTAAGTAGGCGCTCACTCCATGGCTCCTGAGCCTGGAAACGTCCTGCGGCGTTGAGATCCCGCTTTCCGTGACCAGGACGCGGCCCGGGGGCACCCGGGAAACGAGCGAAATCGTGGTCTCGAGCCGCGTTTCGAAGGTGCGCAGGTCCCGATTGTTGATTCCGATCAGGGCCGTGGGCAGCCGCAGCGCCCGCTCCAGCTGTTCGGCGTCATGGCATTCGACGAGGACATCCATGCCCAGCTCCGTCGCGACTCGGGCCATGAGATCGAGCTCCTCGTCCGGGACAGCGTCCACGATGAGCAGGATGCAATCGGCGCCCCAGGCGCGCGCCTCATGCACCTGGTACGG
>JAANCK010738089.1_pt1 | contig 11728 bp, 8 predicted proteins | sample 7277841 | NCBI WGS metagenome assembly JAANCK01 (sample SAMN14222788, study PRJNA588281) | permafrost metagenome | isolation source: Arctic cryosol methane SIP | place: Canada:Nunavut | collected 2015-07 | reverse complement strand
TCGAGCGCAGGTGGGTCTACCTGCACTACTTCAAGCAAGGTCAGCCCACGGTCAACTGGCTCGATCCAACCTTTGCCGGGGTCCGCATGGTCATTGGCGATGCACTGCACTCGCTCAGCGACCTCGGATCGGGCGCTCTACGCCTTGACGCAAACGGCTTCCTGGGCGTGGAGAAGAGTGCCGTCGGGCTGCCCGCCTGGTCTGAGGGCCACCCGCTCTCGGAGGCGGCCAACCAGCTGATCGCCAGCATGGTCCGCAAGGTCGGGGGCTTCACCTTCCAGGAGCTGAACCTCACGATCGACGACATCAAGATCACCTCGGAGGCCGGCACCGACCTCTCGTACGACTTCATCAACCGGCCTGCCTATCAGCATGCGCTGGCGATGGCCGACACCGAGTTCCTGCGCCTGACGCTCAACGCCTCGCTGACGATCGGGGTCAACCCGGTCCAGCTGGTCCACGCCCTGCAGAACCACGACGAGCTGACCTATGAGCTGGTCCACTTCGCCACAACCCACAAGGACGACCCCTACGTCTACCACGGCGAGGAGATCACCGGCGGAGAGCTTGCCGGGACCATTCGCCAGGACCTGATCGACCGTCTGACCGGTGAGGCTGCGCCCTACAACCTGATCTTTACGACGAACGGGATCGCGTCAACCACCGGCACAGTGATCGCCGCCGCTCTTGGATACAAGAGGATCGACAACCTGAGCGAAGAGCAGATCCACCGGATCAGGCAGGCGCATCTCTTGCTGGCAATGTTCAACTCTCTTCAGCCGGGGGTGTTCTCACTCTCGGGCTGGGATCTGCTCGGCATGCTGACCGTCGACCCCGACAAGATCGCGCCACTTCTCGAGACCGGTGACACTCGTTGGATCCACCGGTCCAGCTACGACCTGATGGGGTTCAACGACTCTGAACAGCCCACGACCGGGATGCCCGAGGCACGGAGCTTGTACGGTCCGCTGCCGGAACAGCTGCGGGATCCCCACTCGTTCGTCACCCAGCTTCGCCGGATCCTCAACATCCGTAGACGCTATGGCATCGCCACAAGCAGGCAGGTCGACGTGCCGGAGGTATCGAACAAGGCGAGGCTGGTCATGGTGCACGAGCTCAGCCATCCCGGAAAGCACCAGGTGACGGTCCTGAACTTCGCCCCGGACGGGATCGTGGGGACGATCAACTCATCCCATCTGGTCCCCCGCTCGGTCGTGTTCGACATGTTCACCGATGAGGTGCTGGGCGAGGTGGACGACCTCCACAGCTTCAGCATCGCCCTGGAGGGCCATCAGGGCAGGTCCCTGTTCATCTCGCAACCAGCCGGTGCCCGACCACCGGCTTAGCACCGCCACTCCGGTGGGAACGGGTCCGGAACGACGTCAGCACCGTGTCGTCCGCGCAGGTCCCGCCCTACCTGATGGGGAGCCCAAACGCCTTCGCCATCGACGGTGCCGATCCTGCGTGGAAGAGGAAAGGCGGACCCGTCACCTCTTCGAGAAAGCGGGTCAACGAGTAGTGCGTCAGCGGCGCGGCGACAACATTGGCCTTCTGGCTGGGATGGATGACGACGGTAAGAACCCGGTTGTCCGAGGACTTGTCGTCCTCGTCAGCGGTGAGGACCACTGCGAGATGCCCCGCCGTCCAGTCCGGCCCTTCGAAGATCTTGGTCATCCAGCTCTTGAACCATCCGTCCGCGGCGCTCAGCGGGCAGTCGTGCGCATCGTTGCAGAGGCTGGGGATGACCATCCCGACGTTCGGCAACGTCCCGCTTGCGATCGCCCCCGTCAGGCGTGCCAGCGGGACGTCGTACCTCTGACAGATGTCACGTTCGCTGGTGAAGTACGCCCAGGGATTGTGCTTGACGGCGTACGCCGATCCGCTGTCTGTGATCGCGCAGCTCTGCGGCATGCCGTCGACATACACTGCCGCGTTCTTCCCTGAAGCCACTGCCTGGCCGAATACGGACTTCCCGGGAACCGGGTTTTGCGAGGGCTTGTTGTCGTTCGTGATCCCGTAGGTCTGGCCGCCGGCGATAGCGATGTAGTTCGGCAGTGAAGGGTGCTGGATCGCGGTGTAGCTCGTGGCATAGCCGAACTGCTGGGCGAGACCAAAGGCATAGGGCATACCGGACTTCATCTGGCTCAGCGAGTGGTTCTCCTCGATGAAGACCAGCACCTTGGTCACGACGCCGGGTGGAACGAAAGCCCCAGTAGGCGTCGAGGTAGGGGTGGACGTCTGCGCGGGCGCCCGCCCTACCGACGCCGCCACTCCGGGCGATGCGCTCGTTGTGGAGCATCCGGACGCAGCCAGGGCAAGGACGCCGGCCAGGGCGACACCACGAGCGAACCCGATCAACGAGGCGAGCCACCGGCCTTCTCGTAGGACCACAGCTCACTGCTCATGCCGACCTGCGGTGGCGAGGGCTGACCGGCTTGTCCCGACTCACTCCGGTGGCCCGACCCGAATGCCGACGAGGTCACCCAGGCGTGGAACGACTCGTCGTCGGCCCAGCGGGTGATGACCAGCCAGGTGTGGCGCTCGTCGGTCGGCTTGAGCAGCTCGAAGCCTTCGAAGCCTGGCTGGCCGTCCACGGCTCCTGCTCGGGCCGCGAAGCGGCGAGCCAGCTCATCACCGCTGTCGGCGGGCACGGTGATCGCATTGATCTTGATGATGGTCATCGAGCTTCTTTCTCGTGAGTGGACCCAACGGGCGGCGCGACCCGTGGCATTACGACTGGCGCTGTTTTCGACTCGTCTTCGGGACCGACGCTCAGAACTCCCCGTTGACGAGGCCCATCACTTCGATTCGCCAGTCGGCAAAGCTCATCTCCGGCTCGCGCGCGCGCAGCGAGGCAAGCGCCTGCTCACGGGTCGGCTCGCCGCCCAGGGCCACGGCCGCGATGTGCTCGGCCGACTGGTCGTGGGGTAGCACCCGCACCCGGATCCGCGTGGCGGACTCGTCGGCCTGGATGGCATGGGCGAGAACGTCCATCAACGCCAGCCGCGCGCTCTGGTCATCGGGGGCTGTTGCCTCCACGGGAGTGTTGCCCCCGACCAGGACCACCCGACCACCGTCTGACATCGCCGGCAGGATCGTCGACGAGGCGGTAAACCGCGAGATCAACCCGTCCTCCAGGAAGTTGCGCACACGTTCGATGACGGCCTTGCCGCGCGCGGCGACCTGCACGGGAAGCTGCACGTAGCAGTCCACGGAACCAGGCGCCACACCTGCCAGGGCCGCTTCCAGCTTTGCGAGATCATCGACGGCCGTCACCTCCGCGCCCGCCTCCCTCAGTGCCGCCGACACCTCCGCCACCCGCTCAGCCGCTCCCGTCACTACTACCTTCGAGCCCACGGTCTCGCCCCTCTCAGTCGCTGTCAGCAGATCGTAGCGAACGTTGGTTCGCATCACGGGTTGCGGACCGTCATGACCCGCTCCCGATGTTGGGACAGCCGGCCTTAGTGGCGACCGTTTCGGATCGTGACGGCTGGGCTACATCTGGCTGAAGGCGGCCGTGGCCGGGTCAGCCCCGAGGCGCGAACCGCGATCCAACGCGGTGACGGCATCCAACTCATCGCTGTCGAGCGAGACTGCGGCGGCGCCGAGGTTCTCGCGCATTCTGTCCGGGTGGGTCGACTTGGGGATCACGACGTTGCCCATGCCCAGGTGCCAGGCGAGCACGATCTGCGCAGGTGTCGACCCATGCTTCTGCGCCAGCGAGGTGAGGGTCGTCGCTTTCAGGTCCGACCCCTGGCCCAGCGGGCTGTACGCCTCGACCGCGATCCCGTGAGCGCGCGTCATCGTGGACAGGGCGGTCTGCTGGAACGTGGGATGGACCTCAATCTGGTTGACGGCAGGGACGACGGTGGCCACCGCCAGCAGCGACTCCAGGTGGTCAGCAAGGAAGTTGGACACACCGATCGTCCGCGCTCTGCCATCGGCGTGGATCTTCTCCATGGCCTGCCACGCGTCGACGAACAAGCCCTGCGAGGGAACCGGCCAGTGGATGAGGTACAGGTCAATGGTGTCAACGCCCAGGGACCTCCGGTTGGTCTCGAAGGCTTCGACCGCCGTACCGTGCTCGCCGTTGCGCAGCTTGGTGGTGATGAAGATCTCTTCGCGCGGAATACCGGAGGCTTCGATAGCAGCGCCCACGCCGGCTTCGTTGCCGTAGGCAGCGGCCGTGTCGATGTGGCGGTAGCCGGCTTCCAGCGCCGCTTCAACCACGCGCTGGGTCTGATCCTGCGGGACCTGGAAGACGCCGAAACCGAGCTGGGGAATGCTGACCCCGTTGTTGAGCAACAGGTGGGGGACGGTGACCATGTTGAGCTCCATGTTCGTCTGGCGGGAGAGACTCTTCGAGCCTAGAGATGGCAGGGGGCTTGGTGAATGGCCGACCTGACCCGAGGTGGAGCAACGGGTTGGTCAGCGACCCAGGTTGACGCTGATCCGGTGGACTGCGCCGTCGCTGACGCCCCACCGGGCGAGAACGTCGCGGTAGACCCCGCCGCGGAGCAGCTCCTCGAAGGCCCCCTGAACGGCGTCACGCAGGCCGGGCTGACCCTTGGCCACGACAATGCCGTACAGCCCCGGCTCGTACTGCGTGGTAGACGCAAGCTGGTAGTGAGACTTGGTACGTGGGTCGTTGACAAGGAAGACCGCGGGCGGAAGGTCGTTGAGCACCGCGACCGCGCGGCCGGTGCGCAGCTCCACGAGAGCGTCTGAGTTCGTCGTGTAGGTCCTCATGATGATGGGGTCGGCGCAGTTCTTCTGCGCGCGCGCAAGCAGGTCCACCTGCGTCGTGCCCTTCTCAACGGCGACGACCTTGCCGCAGAGGTCCTTGATATCGGTAACCCCGGCCGGGTTGCCGCGCTGAACGACGATGGACGTGCCCGCACTGAAGTAGTCGACAAAGTCAACGGTCTTCGCGCGCTCGGGGGTATCCGTCATGGCAGACATGGCCAGGTCCATCCCACCGGCGGCGACGTCCGGGAGCAGCTTGACGAAGTCGGCGTTGACGAACTGGAGGCGTACCCCCAGCACCCGGCCGATCTCGACGCCGAGGTCAGGTTCCATGCCGATGATGGTTCGGCCGTCGGGCGCGAACGAGGACATCGGGGCATAGGACGCGTCGGTGCCCACCCGCAGGACGCCCCGATCCCTGACCGTCTGCGGGAGCCGATCGTGCAGGGCCCGGTTGAAACGCGCTCCATCATTGGCTGTGGCCGTCGTCGCCGCAGGGGTGGCGCATGCCGCTGGAAGTGCTGCCATGACCGCCAGGACAAAACCCGCAACCACACGGCGTGGACGAGGGGAAGGGCTCATCTCGTTGCCCTCTCGGCGTGGACTTGGGGGACGGCTCATCGGGTTGCCCTCTGGCTCTCGAATCCGGTGTTTGCCGGGGCACCATGAGCTGCCGCCGCAGGAAGGGCCACGACGGGCAGGGTACCGAAAGCTCGGGCAACCTCGGCCCAGGGAAGCGGCCTCGACCAGAGATAGCCCTGTGCGTGGTCGCACCCGGCGTCCACCAGCCAGTCGGCGACCTCTTGCGACTCCACGCCCTCGGCGGTGACCAGACACCCGAGGCTGTGGCCGAGGTCGATGACCGAGTGCACGATGACGCGGTCCTGCTCGTTGCCGGAGATGCCGGAGACGAAGGTGCGGTCGATCTTGACCTCGGACACGTTAAGGGTGCGGATCTGGGACAAGCTGGTGTAGCCGATGCCGAAGTCGTCGATGGACATCGCAATGCCTTGGGCGGCAAGCGCGCCAACAACCCGTCCGGCCATCCCGGTATCGAAGGCCAGCGCCGTCTCGGTCACTTCGAGATGGAGCCGCTCGGGTCTCACTCCGGCCTCCTTCAGGATCATCTGGACGGTGGTGGCAAAGGTCAACGACCCCAGATTTCGGGCGGAAACGTTGACGGCGACGGTCCAGTCGTGGCCTGCCGCCGTCCAGGCCGCGTGGTCAGCGAGCGCGCGTCGGAGCACCCAGCTGGTCAGGGGTTCGATCAGCTCGGAGCGCTCGGCCACCGGCAGGAACTCCGAGGGTGGCAACAGGCCGCGTTCAGGGTGCTCCCAGCGCACCAGGGCCTCGACGCAGCTGACCCGGCCGGTGCCCAGCTCCACCTTGGGCTGGTAGTAAAGGACCAGCTCGTCACGCTCCAACGCACCGCGCAGCGCGCCCTGCATCACGAGGGAGTGTGTCGCTTGCTGAGGGGTCGCAGGGTCGTAGCCGACGACACCGGTCGAGCCGTGCTTGCCCTCGTACATGGCGGAGTCCGCATGCTGGAGTAGGGCTTCGACCGTATCGCCGTCGCTCGGGTAGAAGCAGACCCCGAAGCTCGCCTCGACGCTGAGGCAGATGCCGTTCAGCACGACCTCCGCGGCCAGCTCGGCGCGAACCCGGGTCAGCAGGGCCACCGTTTCGTCGCGGCCCCCTCCGCGCGGCAGCACCAGGCCGAACTCGTCACCACCGAGCCGACCCACGGTGTCGTCGGTGCGAAGTGACTCGGTGAGCCGGTGGCCGACGATCTTCAGCAGCTCGTCGCCCGCTTGGTGACCCAGGGTGTCGTTGACCTCCTTGAAGTGGTCGAGATCGATGAGTACCAGTGCCCCCGGCGCCCCTCGACGCCCTCGTGCCAGGGCCGCCTGCGCAGCTCGGCGGAACAGCTCTCGGTTGGGCAGCCCCGTCAGTGAGTCGTGCAGAGCCTGATGTTCGTGGTCCGCGGCCTGCCTCCGCAGCGAGCGGGTCGTCCACCACGAGATCAGGGCCAGGACGGCATAGAGCCCGAGGAGGGCAAGGGCGATCCGGATGACCGTGCGAGTGGTGTCGGCCTGCACCTTGGCGGCGATCGCGTCGTACGGCAGGTACACCTGAAGTACACCCGTCGTCTGACCGTCGGCCGCAGCAACCACGGGCTGAAGGACGCGGATGGCCAGGGATGAATGCGGGCCGCCCTGGACGATCTGCACCTCGGTGCGACCCGCTGCGGCTGCCCGAAACGCGGGATCAGTTGCGGCAGGGGCACCAAGCACGCTGCCGTCGTCCGAGAACAGCACGATTCCCGTCAGGCTGAGCAGATGAAGCCGGGATACCGAGCCCTTGAAGATGGCAAGGTCGGTGGCCGACTGCAGTCGCTCACGAACAGCGCTGCTCAACCCCACGGACAGGTCCGCCCCGCTGAGAGCCGGCGCGATGGCCATCTCCTCGATGACGGCAGCCTGGGCTCGACCCTGGTCACGACCGCGCTCGAGCCCTTGGTTCTGGTAGCCGCGAACGAGAACAACGCCCAGCACAAAGACCGGCACCAGGCTCGCGAGGGAGTACACCGCGAAGAGACGGGTGCCCGTTCGACTGCCCCGACGAATCATGATCACCCGGCGACACCTGACGCTGCAGAGGGAACCATGGGGACGAACGGGCAATGAGTCGGTTTCACCAGCGACGTCCTCACGAATGACCCCACTTCTTTCTCATGCTTGTTGGGTGTGCATTCTGCCGTCTCGATCCCTCGGTGGCGATCACCCGTTCGGCTCGTGTCGCGAGCGAAATATGCAAGTGCCTGCGGTCGGTCGGGCTGCTTCAACTTCGAGATTCGCCTCACTTCCGGTCGGTATAGTCGCGACATGACCTTGTTCGCGGCAAGCGGTGCTCTCAGGTCGACACAGCACCACGCCCCGCCGAAGTGAGGAGCCCCCGCCGAACACACCGTCGGTGGTTGGCCGCCGCAGCGGCTGTAGCCCTGGTCGCGGCCGGCGCGATCATCACAGCCTCCGTGAGATCCAGTCCCGAGACTCAGTCCCGGTCGCGGTTCGTCACGGGCACACCGGAGGCCGGCGCGCCTGTCCAGCTGGACACGACTATCTACCTTCCGGCCGTGACGCCGGCGCCGGCAGTCCTGCTGGCGCATGGATTTGGCGGGTCGAAGACCGATCTGGACGCCGAGGCGCGCTCGCTGGCCCAGCATGGCTACGTGGTGCTGGCCTACACGGCACGGGGGTTCGGTCGCTCGGGTGGGCTCATCCATCTGGACGCGCCGACCCATGAGGTTGCCGACGCCAGCCGTCTCATCTCCTATCTCGCGACGTTGCCACAGGTACGCAAGGACGCCACCGGTGATCCGCGCGTGGGGGTGGCCGGTTCCTCGTATGGCGGTGGCCTCGCGTTGCTGGTGAGTGCCTACGACAAGCGCGTGGACGCAGTGGCGGCTGACATCACCTGGAACGACCTCTCACAAGCGCTTTTCCCGAATGCCGCAGGCGGCCAGCCCGGGGTGTTCAAGAAGCTGTGGGCCGGTGAGCTGTTCACCTCGGCCTCGGGCCAGAAGGGCGGGGCCTGCGGACGCTTCGCACCAGACCTGTGCGACGCCTATCAGCAAGCGGCCACCACCGGCGAACCAGACGCGTCGATCCTCGCACTGCTCAAGGCCTCCAGCCCGGCTGGCGTGCTGAACCGGATCAGCGCCCCCACTCTGCTCAGTCAGGGGGAACAGGACTCCCTCTTTCCCCTTGGCCAGGCGGCTGCCAACGCCAGAGGAATCGCGGCGAACGGCACCCCGGTCAAGGTGATCTGGCGTTCTGGAGGACACGACGGCGGGACGTCGACGGCGGATCTGGAGCGATACCTGGAGGGCTGGTTCGACCCTGTTCTGCTTCACCAGGGGCAGGTGAACGCCTCCTTCGACATCACGGTGCCCGGTGCCGGCATCTCCGCAGCCACCGGACGTAACGTGGCCGAGAGCATGCAGGTCGACCGCGGCTATTCGAGTGGGGTGACCCACCGCGTAGGTGTCAGCGGCCGGTCCCAGACGATCTACGCACCAGCCGGAGGGAGCCCGGCCTCCGTGACCTCGGTCCCCGGGCTGGGCGGCCTGCTCAGCACCGCAGCAACGCTCACCGGCTCTCGCAGCCTGACCGCGATCCCGGGCCAGGTTGCAGTCTTCGCCTCGCAGCCGCTTCCCAGCAGCCTTCTCATGGCGGGTTCTTCACAGGTCAGGCTGGATGTGACAGTGCATGGAGCCGCGGATGCGACCCTCTTCGCATCGGCCCACCACGTCGCCGCTGACGGGGCCGACACCCTGCCTGCCGGCCTGGTGGCTCCGATCAGGCTCACCGGACTCACCCCAGGGGTCGCCCGAACCATCACGGTCACGCTGCCGGGAGTGGTGACCAACCTGCCCGCCGGGGATCGCCTTGTCCTGGCGGTCGCCACCACCGATCTGGCCTACCAGCTGCCGAGCTCGCCACGCAGCTACACGATCACCCTCGCCGACCACAGCGTGGCTGTGGCGTCGATCGAAGGACGGATCATCCGTGAAGGGCAGCCGTGGGCGTGGCTGGTCGCGGGCCTGGCAGCAATGGCGATCCTCGTCCTGGGTGCCTTGTTCGCGACGGAACGGCGCCGCCGCCTCCGCCGCAGGACGGTGGCTGCAGAGCTGTTGAGCGTGCCCGTGGCGATCGAGGATCTGGTCAAGGAGTATGGCGACGGATACCGAGCCGTGGACGACGTGAGCTTCCGCGTCGAACGAGGACAGATCGTCGGACTGCTCGGCCCCAACGGTGCCGGCAAGACGACCACGTTGCGAGTCCTGATGGGTCTGATCCGGCCGACGTCGGGAACGGTGCGTGTGTTCGGTGAGCTCGTTGAGGCAGGCGCCCCCGTGCTATCGCGGATCGGAGCGTTCATCGAGGGACCGGGCCTGCTGCCGCATCTGTCCGGACGTGACAACCTGCACCTCTTCTGGGCCGCCACCGGCAGACCTCCACAGGACGCCGACTTCGACACGGCCCTGGAGATCGCCGGTCTCGGCGAGTCCGTCGACCGCCGGGTCAAGACCTTCAGCCACGGCATGCGCCAGCGACTGGCGATCGCCCAGGCGATGCTCGGGCTTCCCGAGGTCTTGGTGCTCGACGAACCCACGAACGGCCTGGACCCGCTACAGATCGCCGAGATGCGGGAGGTGCTGCGCCGGTATGCCGCAACCGGCCGCACCGTCGTGGTCTCCAGCCATCTGCTGGCCGAGGTCGAGCAGACCTGCACCCATGTCGTCGTGATGCACAAGGGCAGGCTCGTCGCGGTGGGGTCCGTGGCTGAGATAGCCGGCGCAGGTCGGATGCAGCTGGAGGTGAGAGACCCCCGGCAGGCCATGGAGATTCTGGCGGCCGCCGGCGTCGAGTCACAGGTGGTGCCGGCACGTCGTTCCCTCGAGGACATCTTCATCGAGATGGTTGGTGCGGACCATGACTGAACCTGGCGCCCCGAGCCCGGAGAAACGCCCGGCACCAACCCGTCGAGGCGTCCACGACAGGCTGATGCAGCTGGCTCCGGTGCAGGACAACGGCTTCCGACCCGAGCGGACGCTGCGCGTGAGCGTCGAGCTCGTACGGCAGCTGCGGCGACGACGTACCCAGCTGACCGCTCTCGTCCTGCTGGCGTTGCCCATCGTCATTGCGTTGGCTTTTCAGCTCAGCTCGGACACGGGCTCCGGGGGGTCGGCCGGGCAAGGTTCGTCCCGCGGCTCCGGGTCAGGGTCAGCCCTGGTCACCCTGGCGACCACGGGAGCGACCAACTTCTCACTCTTCACCGAGTTCGCCTCAGCAGGCTTCCTGCTCGTGGTCATCGTCGCCCTGTTCTGCGGCGACACCGTTGCCAGCGAGGCCAGCTGGGGGTCCCTGCGATACCTGCTCGCGATCCCGGTACCTCGCGCGCGGCTCCTGCGGCAGAAGCTGATCGTTGCGCTGAGCCTCAGCCTTGGCGCCAACCTGCTGTTGCCCGCCTGGGCGTATCTGGTCGGGGGCGTGTTCTTCGGATGGGCACCAGGGCGGTCGCCGCTGGGTGGGACCTTCACCACCGGGGCTGCGCTGCAGAGGCTGCTCATCGTCGTCTGCTACGTCAGCCTCCAGTCACTTCTGGTGGCCGCCCTCGCCTTCCTGCTCAGTGTGCTCACCGATGCACCGCTGGGTGCAGTCGGCGGCGCCACGATGCTCGTCGTCGTGTCCAACATCCTGGACTCGATCACCTCCCTCGATCCCTACAGGCGCTTCCTGGCTACTCACTTCCAGTACTCCTGGCTGGACGCGCTCGGCGCGAACGTCGTCTGGGACGACATGATCCGTGGGAGCGGGCTGGTTCTCGTCTACTCCGCGGCGTTCTTCGCACTGGCCTGGTGGCGGTTCCAGCAGAAAGACATCGTCAGCTGAACCTCGTTGGCCGATGCCGAGCTGCGATGACCGGGGCGCACTAGGCTGCCCGCGTGCTCGAAACCGTTCAGGCGATCCGCTATGTCACGCCGCTGCGCGAAGGCGGATCGCTGCCGGGCATCGTCGAAGCCGACGACCTGGGCACCTACGTCATGAAGTTCCGGGGCGCCGGGCAAGGGCTCAAGGCGTTGGTGGCCGAGGTGATCGTCGGTGAGATCGGGCGGACGATCGGGCTGCGTGTCCCCGACCTGCGCGCTGTAACGCTGGACGCCCGGATCGCCAGGTATGAGGCAGATCAGGAGGTTCAGGACCTGCTGACGGCCAGCGTCGGGCTGAACCTCGGCGTGGATTTCCTGCCCGGCTCCTTCGGCTATGACGGCTCGGTGCCTCCGACGGCACAGGAAGCGGCCCGGGTCCTTTGGCTCGACGCCTTCACGGCCAACGTGGACCGCACGTGGAGCAACCCCAACCTGCTGGTGTGGCATGGCCGGATGTGGGCCATCGACCACGGGGCCGCGCTGTAC
>JAANCK010064990.1_pt1 | contig 11737 bp, 8 predicted proteins | sample 7277841 | NCBI WGS metagenome assembly JAANCK01 (sample SAMN14222788, study PRJNA588281) | permafrost metagenome | isolation source: Arctic cryosol methane SIP | place: Canada:Nunavut | collected 2015-07 | reverse complement strand
TTTCCCCCGGATCGCGCATCCACGACCTCAACAATATGCTGGTGCTTTCCGGCGGCCTCGTCGGCAAGAAGTTGCCGGTGGTGTACCGCCGCGACGCGGCGGGCCTGGTGCACGAGGTGTGGATCCTGACCGAAGCGGAGTACGGCAAGCTCGGTGGCACTGGCGAAGGCGCGGATGGCTACAAGCGCTTTGCCGAACTGCTGTCGCTCATCTTCGGCGCGCGCAAGTAGGAACGCGGAATGACGCGCAAAGTCTTCATCAAGACCTTCGGCTGCCAGATGAACGAGTACGACTCGGACAAGATGGCCGATGTCATGAAGGCCGCGCAGGGCTACGAACCCACGAACGACGTCGAAGAGGCCGACCTGATCCTGTTCAATACCTGCTCGGTACGCGAGAAGGCCCAGGAGAAGGTCTTCAGCGACCTCGGCCGCGTCAGGCACCTCAAGCAGAAAGGCGTGCTGATCGGCGTGGGCGGCTGCGTCGCCAGCCAGGAGGGCAGCGCCATCATCGAGCGCGCACCCTTCGTCGACGTGGTGTTCGGTCCGCAGACCCTGCATCGCCTGCCCGAGCTGCTCCGCCAGCGCAGCCTGCAGCAACGGCCCCAGGTCGACATCAGCTTTCCCGAGATCGAGAAGTTCGACGCCTTGCCGCCCGCGCAAGTCGATGGCGCCACCGCGTTCGTTAGCATCATGGAGGGCTGCTCCAAGTATTGCAGCTATTGCGTGGTGCCCTACACCCGGGGCGAGGAGGTTTCGCGGCCGTTCGAGGACGTGCTGGTCGAAGTCGCCGGTCTGGCCGACCAGGGCGTCAGGGAAGTCACCTTGCTGGGCCAGAACGTCAACGCCTATCGCGGCCGGATGGGCGACACCGCCGACATCGCCGACTTCGCGCTGCTGCTCGAATACGTCGCGGACATCCCCGGCATTGAGCGCATCCGGTACACCACCAGTCATCCCAACGAATTCACGCAGCGCCTGATCGAGGCCTACGCGAAGGTGCCCAAGCTGGTAAGCCACCTGCACCTGCCGGTGCAGCACGGCAGCGATCGCATCCTGATGGCGATGAAGCGCGGCTACACGGCCATGGAATACAAGAGCACGATCCGCAAGCTGCGCGCGATCCGTCCCGAACTGGCGCTGTCCAGCGACTTCATCGTCGGCTTCCCGGGCGAGACCGAAGACGACTTCGCCAAGCTGATGAAGCTGATCGACGAGGTGGGCTACGACGACAGCTTCAGTTTCATCTTCAGTCCGCGGCCGGGGACGCCGGCGGCCAACCTGCGCGACGACACGCCCTACGGAGTCAAGCTCAAACGGTTGCAGCAGGTGCAGGCGGCCATCAACGACAGCGCCCGTCGCATCAGCGAGAGCCGCGTCGGCACCGTGCAGCGCGTGCTGGTGGAGGGCGCGTCGCGCAAGGATGCGAGCGAGCTGGCCGGACGCACCGAGTGCAACCGCATGGTGAACTTCAAGGGCCCGTCGCGCCTGGTCGGCCAGCTGATCGACCTGAGGATCACCGGCGCCAACACCCATTCGCTGCGCGGTGAAGTGCTCGTCAAGGAGCAAGAGGCGGTCTGATCCGCCCGCGATAGCTTTCCGCACTCGCCCCCGCAGGGGCAGCCGGATGGCGTGGAATAACATGCAGCGCCATCCCCTCATGAGAAAGGCCGGGCTTTGCCCGGCCTTTCTCATCCGATCGGAACACTTGCAAATCGCCCCAGGCGATTTGCAAGTGACTAGAAGGGCATCTTCGGCATCCCTTTGCCCCCGCCCATCCGCTTCATCATCTTCATCAGGCCGCCGCCCTTCATCTTCTTCATCATCCCCTGCATCTGGTCGAACTCGTTGAGCAGGCGGTTCACTTCCTGCACGTGGACGCCGGCGCCCGCGGCGATGCGCCGCTTGCGCGTGGCCTTGATCAGCTCGGGCTTGCGCCGCTCCAACGGCGTCATGCTCTGGATGATCCCCTCCTTGCGGCGGATGTCGCGCTCGGCCTTGTCCATGTCGACCTGACCCGCCTTGGCCTGCATCTGCGCGGGCAATTTGTCCATGAGTTGCGACAGGCCACCCATGCTCTTCATCTGCTGGATCTGCGACAGGAAATCGTTCAGGTCGAAGCCGGCGCCGCTCTTGACCTTGGCCGCCAGTTTCTGCGCCGCTTCCATGTCGACGCCGGCGGTAACCTGCTCGACCAGCGCCACGATGTCGCCCATGCCGAGGATGCGTCCGGCATGGCGCTCGGCATCGAACACTTCCAGGCCGTCGAGCTTTTCGCTCACGCCGGCGAACTTGATCGGCGCGCCGGTGACCTGGCGCACCGACAGCGCCGCGCCGCCGCGCGAGTCGCCGTCCATCTTGGTCAGCACGATGCCGGTCAGCGGCAAGGCTTCCTTGAAGGCCCTGGCCGTGTTGACGGCGTCCTGGCCCTGCATGGCGTCGACCACGAACAGGGTTTCGACCGGGTTCAGGACCGCGTGCAGTTCCTTGATTTCCCGCATCAGCGCCTCGTCGATCGCCAGCCGGCCGGCGGTGTCCACCAGCAGCACGTCGAAATACTGGCGCTTGGCGTAATCGAGCGCCGCCCTGGCGATGTCCACCGGCTTTTGCTCCGGCGTGCTGGGAAACCATTCGGCGCCGGCCTGCGCTGTGACGGTCTTGAGCTGCTCGATGGCGGCGGGGCGGTAGACGTCGCCCGAAACGGTCAGTACCTTCTTCTTGCGCTTTTCGATCAGGTGCTTGGCCAGCTTCGCCGTCGTGGTCGTCTTGCCGGAGCCCTGCAGGCCCGCCATCAGGATGACCGCGGGCGGCTGGGCGTGCAGGTTGATGTCGCTGACGCCCTGGCCCATGGTGTCGGCCAGTTCACGGCTGACGATGCCCACCAGGGCCTGGCCCGGGGACAGGGAGCCCAGCACCTCATGACCCATGGCCTTGTCCTTGACGCGGGCGATAAAGTCACGCACCACCGGCAGGGCGACGTCCGCTTCGAGCAACGCCATGCGCACCTCGCGCAGCATGTCCTGCACGTTGGTCTCGGTGATGCGGGCCTGGCCCCGGAGCTCCTTGGCCAGGCGGGAAAGTTTGTCGGTGAGGGTGGATGCCATATAAATGCTTCGAGAAGGTGAAGCACGGCTAAACTGTGAAACCATGATTCTAGCCAGTGCGTCCCTCCCGAGCGTGGTGCTGACGCTGATCGCGGCCTTGGCTTACGCCGTGCCGGCGGCGGCCGGATCGCGCATGTCGGACCAAGCGGCCCGCATCGCCCTGCTGGTTGCCTGGCTGGTGCACGCCGTTGTGCTGATCCTGGGCCTGGTCGCCGAGCCGCACCGTTTCGGCTTCGCACCATCGCTTTCGGTCACGGCCTGGCTGGTGCTCACGGTGTATGCGGTCGAACGGCAGATGTTCCCCCAGCTGGAGGCGCGCTGGGCCCTGGCCGGACTCGGTTCGGCCGCCGTGCTGCTGGCACTGGTGTTTCCGGGCAGCGAGCTGCACGTCAGCGCTTCGCCCTGGCTGCCGCTGCACTGGGCGCTTGGCATCTCTTCGTACGGCCTGTTTGCCGCCGCGGTGGTGCACGCGTGGCTGATGATGCGCGCCGAGCGCAACATCCGCAACGCGGCCGATCCCCAGGCCGGACTGCCACTGCTGACGCTGGAGCGCCTCACTTTCCGCTTCGCCACCGCCGGGTTCGTGTTGCTGTCGGCCACGCTGCTGGCCGGCATTCTGTTCAGCGAGACCCTGTACGGGACGGCTCGCGGCCCGCGCTGGGACCACAAGACCGTGTTCTCGGTGCTTTCGTGGCTGGTCTTCGCCTCGCTGCTGCTGGGTCGCTGGCGCTTCGGCTGGCGCGGCCGCAAGGCAGTGCGCGTCCTGTACATCGGGTCGCTCCTGTTGCTGCTCGCGTACGCCGGATCGCGTTTCGTGCTCGAAGTGGTGCTGAGACGCCCGACATGAAATTCCTCCTGGTCCTGGCCGTGATCCTGGCGGTGCTGTGGCTGCTGCGCAGCAGCCGGCGCGCGGATCCTCCAGATCGCGGTCAGGCCAGACAGGCCCCGGTGCAACAGCAGGAAATGGTGGAATGCCCGGTCTGCCGGGTGCATCTGCCGCGCGCCGACGCCTTGCCGGGCCCGAACGGGCAGTTGTATTGCTGCGCCGAACACCGGCTGCGCGCCGAGGCCTGAATTGGCGGCCCCGGCATCCGATTCGGCTTTCTCGCTCCTGGGCCCGGCGCGATCCGACGCGCCACCAGCCTCGGCCTTTTCACGCCTGTGGCGCGGCTTCACCAACGCCCGGGTCGCGATCGCGGTGGTGCTGCTGGTGCTGCTCGGCGTCCTGTACACGCTCGCGCCGGCACTCAACGTCAGCCGCTGGCTGATCGGTCTGTGTTCGAGTTACCTGGCCGCCGCGCTCGCCGTGCGCATGTTTACGCGGCCGCAACCGCCGGGGCGCTCGTTCGACCCCCAATGGGTCTCGACCATCGGTGTCGACCTGGTGGTCTATTCGACCCTGCAATTCCTTCAGGCCGGCGGCATCAACTATTCCCCGCTGTTCGCGCTTCCGGTGCTGATGGGGTCGGTGCTGGGTTCGGGCCTGCTGGCGCTGGGCACCGCGGCCGGTGTGACATTGCTGCTGCTGACCGATGCCTGGGTGCTGTCGCTGCATTTTCCGAGCGAAACCGCGGCCCGGTTCCTGCAGGCCGGGCTGACCGGCACGGGCTACTTCGCCCTCGCCTTGCTGGTCAACCAGCTCGCGGCGCGGTTGGAGCGGGAGGAACGCGCGGCCCGGCAGGGGCAACGAGCCGCGCGGGTGCAGGTCCAGGTGAACGAGCTGGTCATCGAAACCCTGGCCGACGGCGTGTTGGTGGTGGACGCCAAAAGCCGGGTCCATGCCGCCAATCCGGCGGCACAGCTGTTACTGGGCTTGGGCCATGCCGACCGCAAGTCACGCTTCGCGCTCACTGCCCAGCCGCGTTGGCAGCCGCTGATGGCGCTGGCGCAAACGACTTTTGCGCAAGGCCGGCCGCAGGTCGGCGAAATGTCACTGGAGCAGGAGCGCGGAGACGTGCGGCGTGTCCACGTGCGCGCCCGCCTGACGGCAGCGCACGAACAGCAGGGCGAAAGCCTGTGCGTGATGTTCCTGGAGGATCTGCGTGAGATGGAAGCGCGATTGCGCACCGAAAAGCTGGCCGCGATGGGCCGGATGTCGGCGGCGGTGGCGCACGAAATCCGCAATCCGCTGGCGGCGATCGCGCAGGCCAACGCCTTGATGGAGGAAGACCTGCAGGAGCCGACTCTGAAGCAGCTCAGCGCCTTGGTGCGCAAGAACACGCAGCGGCTGGCCCAGATCGTCGACGAGATCCTGGACATCTCGCATGTGCGGCACGAAGGCATGCCGGCGTTGCCACTGCTCGAACTCGATCCGGCGGTGGCCATCGCCTGCGGTGACTGGGCGCGGCAGACCCAGAGCGACAACCGGCTGCAACTGGCGCTGTCGGCGCCGGGTGCGCACATTTCGTTTGAGCCCGACCACCTGCGGCGCGTGCTGGTGAACCTGCTGGACAACGCCTTGCGCTATGCCGGCAGCCAGTCCGACTCGATCCGGGTCACCACCGAGGTGGTCGGCGACACCGCCCGGCTGGGAGTCTGGAGCGACGGCGTTGGCCTGGACGCCACGGTGCAGCAACGGCTGTTCGAGCCGTTCTTTTCGTCGGAAAGCCGTTCCAGCGGCCTGGGCCTGTACATCTGCCGTGAATTGTGCGAGCGCCACGGTGCGACGATCGGCTACCAGCGTCGAACGGCGGGCGAAGGCGCCGGCCGACGGGACGGCAACGAGTTCTTCGTCAGCTTCAGTGCCGGCGCGTCCCCCTTTGCCAGCTCAGCTTCATTTGACACAATAGCGGCTTGATGCCATCGGCCTTAGCCACACCCGCGCAGGTTCTGGTCGTCGACGACGAACCGGACCTGCGGACCCTGTATGAACTCACGCTGCTGCGCGAGGGCTACCGGGTCGAAGCCGCCGGCACCCTGGCTGAGGCCTGGCAGATCCTGGACGGCAAGAAGTTCGACGCGGTGATCACCGACATGCGGTTGCCGGATGGCCTGGGGCTGGAACTGCTGCATCGGATGGCGGCCCAGCAGCGCGGCGAACGGTGCATCGTCATGACCGCCTATGGCTCGGCGGAAAACGCGGTGGAGGCTTTGAAGGCGGGCGCATTCGACTACCTCACCAAGCCGGTCGATCTGAAGCAGTTCCGATCGGTGGTGGCCTCGGCCATCCAGGACAGCGGCACAACACCGAAGGCGCGGGCCGCTCCTGGAGCCGCCCGGCAGCCGAGCGGCGAAAGCGTTGCCAGTGCGGCGAGCGCCCTGCAACGCCTGGTGGGCGAGTCCAAGGCCATGTGTCAGGTCAAGGAGCGAATCGCGAAGGTGGCCCGCAGCATGGCGCCGGTATTGGTGCGCGGCGAATCGGGTACCGGCAAGGAACTGGTGGCCCGCGCCATCCACGCCTGCAGCCATCGGGCCGATGGGCCGTTTGTGGCGGTGAACTGCAGCGCCATTCCGGAATCGCTGCTGGAGGCCGAGTTCTTCGGCGCCAAGAAGGGCTCGTACACCGGGTCGCACCAGGACCGTGAAGGCTATTTCCAGGCCGCCCGGGGCGGCACGCTGTTCCTCGACGAGATCGGCGACCTGCCCCTGGCCATGCAGTCGAAGCTGCTGCGCGCCATCCAGGAGCGCCAGGTGCGATCGCTGGGTTCGACCCAGGAAGACGCCGTGGACGTGCGCATCGTCAGCGCCACGCACAAGGACCTGGCGGCCGATGTCCGCGCCGAGCGCTTCCGCCAGGACCTGTACTACCGGCTGAACGTCATCGAGATCCTGGTTCCGCCGCTGCGCGACCGGCGCGAGGACCTGCCGGTCCTGTGCGAAGCGTTGCTGAGGCGCATCGCACAGGAGTCGGGGATGCCTTTACCCGTGCTGTCGCCCTCGGTGCTGCAACAGTTGTGCGAGCACCCCCTGAGCGGCAATGTGCGGGAGCTTGAAAATCTGCTCCATCGCGCCGTGGCGCTGAGCGACGGCGACGAGTTGCAGGTGGACTTCGCGCCGACCGGGAAAGCCGCCGCCGAAGGCACCGGCGTCGCGGAGCCGTCGGCGCCCGTCCTGGCACAGCCCCTGTCGGCGGCCGCGTCCGCAGCGGCGATCGAGCCGGCCGACAGCGTCCCGGCCGACCTGCAGGCCTACCTGGATCAGCAGGAACGCGAGATCCTGGTCAAGGCCCTGCATGAGAGCGGATTCAACCGCACCGCGGCAGCGCAACGGCTGGGCCTGAGCCTGCGGCAGATCCGCTACCGCATCGCGCGGCTGGCCATAGCGGCCCCGGGCGGCGACGAGGCGAATGACGAGCCGGCCTGATCCGCAGTCGACGGCCCTCTGGTGCTCCGGCTGGTACCAATTCGCCCGGGCGCTGGCTTCGCCCAACTTCGGACAGCGGCCTGCCGGCGCACCGATCGATCTGATCGTGCTGCACTCGATCAGCTTGCCGCCAGGCCAGTACGGCGGCGGGGAGGTGCAGCAGCTTTTCACCAACACGCTCGACTGGAACGCGCATCCCTACTTCAAGACCCTCGAGGGGCTCGCGGTCTCATCGCACTTCTACATCCGGCGCCAGGGCGAGCTGTGGCAGTTCGTGAGCTGCGATCACCGTGCCTGGCACGCGGGGGCCTCGCACTACCGCGGTCGTGGCGACTGCAACGACGATTCGATCGGCATCGAACTCGAAGGCCTCGAAGGCGAGCCGTTCGAGCCGGCCCAATACGAGGCCCTGGGCGCGCTGTGCGCCGCGATCGCGCAGCACTATCCGGTGCAGCACATCGCGGGACATGAGCACATCGCTCCGGGCCGCAAGCAGGACCCTGGCCCCGGCTTCGATTGGCGGGCACTGCGACAGATCCTGGCCTGGCCGACCGAGTGTTTTCCCGCATAGCGGCGGGGCTGCCCGCGGGCTTTATTCACAGCCGAGTTCAGCGTCGCCGATACGCTACAGGTAGTGGTTGTAATCCTGGCAGACACTAGATATAGTGGCCAGCGTTGAGCAATCCGTTGACCTGAATTCCCCGCCGGTGGCCCTCGCGCACCGGTGTTCTCCCCAAAATTTGCGAAAGAGAAGAAATGCAAATTGCCTTGAGCACACCTTCCACCGCCAACATGACCGCGGCTACCGGTGCCGGCATCAGCCCGTCGGGCGTCGCCGCGCCCACGGCCCTGACCCACTACCAGATCATCCGGCGCAACGGCGCGGTGGTCCCGTTCGAGCCGACCAAGATCGCAATTGCCATGATGAAGGCGTTCCTCGCCGTGCACGGCACGCAGGGCGCGGCTTCGGCGAGCGTGCGCGAGACGGTGGATGAGCTCACTCAGGCCGTCATCCGGGCGCTGGTGCGTTCGCGGCCCGCCGGCGGCACCTTTCATATAGAAGACGTGCAGGACCAGGTCGAATTAGGCCTGATGCGCGGCGGCCACCATGAGATCGCCCGCGCCTACGTGTTGTACCGCGAACGTCGCACCCAGGAACGCGCCAGGCAAAGCGCTGGCGAGCAGCCTCAGGCCCCGGTCCTGCATGTGCTGGATGCCGGCCAGCGGGTGCCGCTGGACCTCGAGCACCTCAAGGGCCTGATCGTCTCGGCTTGCCAGAACCTCGGCGCCGACGTCAAGCCGGAGCCGGTGCTGGCCGAGACCATGCGCAACCTCTACGACGGCGTTCCCATGGACGAGGTCTACAAGGCCTCGATCCTGGCCGCGCGCACGCTGATCGAGAAGGATCCCGACTACACCTATGCCACCGCACGGCTGTTGCTGCACACCATCTTCAAGGAGGTGCTCGGCCGCGATCTGCCGCCCTCGGAAATGGCGCAAAGCTACCCCGACTACTTTCCCGGTTTCATCAAGAAGGGCGTGGACAACGAGTTGCTCGACGAGCGGCTGCTGCAATACGATCTGAAGCGGCTGGGCGCCGCGCTCAAGGCCGAGCGCGACCTGAAGTTCGACTACCTGGGCCTGCAGACCCTGTACGACCGCTATTTCCTGCACGTGCGCAAGACCCGCATCGAGCTGCCGCAGGCCTTCTTCATGCGCGTGGCGATGGGCCTGGCCCTGAGCGAGATCGACCGGGAAGCCCGCGCGATCGAGTTCTATGAAGTCCTGTCGAGCTTCGACTTCATGTCCAGCACACCCACCCTGTTCAACAGCGGCACCCTGCGCTCCCAGTTGTCGTCTTGTTACCTGACCACGGTTCCGGACGACCTGGACGGCATCTACGAGTCGATCAAGGAAAACGCCCTGCTGTCCAAATTTGCGGGCGGGCTGGGCAACGACTGGACCCGGGTGCGGGCGCTGGGCTCGCACATCAAAGGCACCAACGGCGAATCGCAGGGCGTGGTGCCGTTCCTGAAGGTCGTCAACGACACGGCTGTGGCCGTGAACCAGGGCGGCAAGCGCAAGGGCGCGGTCTGCACCTACCTGGAAAGCTGGCACCTGGACATCGAGGAGTTCCTGGAACTGCGCAAGAACACCGGCGATGACCGCCGGCGCACCCACGACATGAACACCGCCAACTGGATTCCCGACCTGTTCATGCGGCGGGTCATCGAAAAGGGCGAATGGACGCTGTTCTCGCCCTCCAATGTCCCGGATCTGCACGACAAGTTCGGCGTCGAGTTCGAAAAAGCCTACGTCGCCTACGAGGAGAAGGCCCGACGGGGCGAGATCAAGCCCTGCCGCACGCTCCAGGCGACCGACATGTGGCGCAAGATGCTCAGCATGCTGTTCGAGACCGGTCATCCCTGGATCACCTTCAAGGATGCCTGCAACGTGCGGTCGCCCCAGCAACACGTCGGGGTCGTGCACTCGTCCAACCTGTGCACCGAAATCACGCTCAATACCAGCGATACCGAAACGGCCGTCTGCAATCTCGGCTCCGTCAACCTGCTGCAGCACCTGAAAGACGGCGCCGACGGCCAGGTGCTGGACCACGACAAGCTCAAGCGCACCATCACCACGGCGATGCGGATGCTCGACAACGTCATCGACATCAATTACTACGCCGTCAAGAAGGCCCGCGACGCGAACATGCGTCATCGCCCGGTGGGCCTGGGCATCATGGGCTTCCAGGACGCGCTGTACCAGTTGCGCATCCCGTACGCCTCCGACGAGGCCGTGGCGTTCGCGGACCGGTCGATGGAAGCCGTCTGCTATCACGCCTACTGGGCCTCGACCGAGCTGGCCCGCGAGCGCGGCAAGTACTCCAGCTTCAAGGGGTCGCTATGGGACCGCGGCATCCTGCCGCTGGACACGCTGGACCTGCTGGCCCAGCAGCGCGGCGGTTACGTCGAGGTCGACCGCTCGGCCACCCTGGACTGGGAAGCCCTGCGCCGCAAGGTCGCCGCGGACGGCATGCGCAACTCCAACTGCGTGGCGATCGCGCCGACGGCAACCATTTCCAACATCATCGGCGTGGATGCCTCGATCGAGCCTTGCTTCGGCAACCTCTCGGTCAAGTCCAACCTGTCGGGCGAGTTCACCATCATCAACCATTACCTGGTGCGCGACCTCAAGCGCCTGGGGCTGTGGGACGACGTCATGGTGATGGACCTCAAGCATTTCGACGGGTCGCTGCGGCCGATCGACCGGGTACCGCAGGAAATCAAGGCGCTGTACGCCACTGCCTTCGAGGTCGAGCCGAAGTGGCTGGTGGAAGCCGGGGCCCGGCGCCAGAAATGGATCGACCAGGCCCAGTCCCTCAATATCTATATGTCGGGTGTCTCGGGCAAGAAGCTGGACGACACCTACAAGCTGGCCTGGCTGCGCGGCCTGAAGACGACCTACTACCTGCGCACCATCAGCGCGACCCATGCCGAGAAATCGACGGTGCAGTCGGGCCGGCTGAACGCGGTCTCGTCGGGCGGACGCAGCGCGATCGACGCGGCGACCGCGACCGCGCAAGCGCAAATGAGCGCGACGCCAGCGACCGACGTCAAGTTCTGCGCGATCGACGATCCGACGTGCGAGGCCTGCCAGTAAATGAATAACTGTCGGCGTTCTCCGACATGACGTCGATGCAATTGAGCAACACAATCGAGCCGTGAAGCGACCACGCACTTTGCATTTCGCATTCACTGCTCCCATAATCCGAGCATTGGAAAACTTATGTTGACCTGGGACGAAGAAGTCAAGCCCACATCGCCAGCATCGAACAGCGGTTCATTCAGGAACCGTGAGGTGGATCACTCACCTCTTTCGAATCTCTCCCCCGCGTTTCCCCAGTCCGCCTTGCGCACCCTCGACGACGGCGCTGTGTGCCATCCGGCCGGCCAGGTCGCGGTCGCGCAACCGGCGCCGGCTGCCGCCCAGCGCCGCGTCAACGCGGCCGACAAGCGCATCATCAACGGCCAGACCGACGTCAACCAGCTGGTGCCGTTCAAGTACAAGTGGGCCTGGGAAAAATACCTGGCCACATGCGCCAACCACTGGATGCCGCAGGAAGTGAACATGACGCGCGACATCGCCCTGTGGAAAGACCCGAACGGTCTGACCGAGGACGAGCGCCGCGTGATCAAGCGCAACCTCGGCTTCTTCGTGACGGCCGATTCGCTGGCCGCCAACAACATCGTGCTGGGCACCTACCGGCACATCACGGCACCCGAATGCCGGCAGTTCCTGCTGCGCCAGGCGTTCGAGGAAGCCATCCAC
>JAANCK010795264.1_pt1 | contig 11749 bp, 10 predicted proteins | sample 7277841 | NCBI WGS metagenome assembly JAANCK01 (sample SAMN14222788, study PRJNA588281) | permafrost metagenome | isolation source: Arctic cryosol methane SIP | place: Canada:Nunavut | collected 2015-07 | reverse complement strand
GCCATGAAGGCCGCCTCCGAGCCAGTGACGATCAGGCAGCGGATTTCCGGATCGGCGCCCAAGCGCGTGATCTCGTCGGCCAGCCGCGTGCGCAGGTCGAGATTGAGCGCATTGCGCACCTGCGGCCGGTTGAGCCGCAACACGGCGATATCGTTCGATGGGCGTTCGATCAGCAGCGTATCCGGCGCAGTCATGGCATATGGTCCATCGCAAGTATGGGAAGATTGCCTATCATGCAGGTGCTCGGTTTACAAAACGAGCCTGCCTGTAGCATACAACAAATGGTTCACGCCAAGCGGCGTCCCGGGGGTTGCTTGCACGCTCTGTCGCATCTGTTCGAGCCGCGCGGCATCGCGATTGTCGGCGCCTCCGCCGATCTCACCCGCATCGGCGGGCAACCGGTGCGGGCGCTCAACCGCTTCGGATTTCGCGGCGGCGTCTATCCGGTCAATCCGAAATACCAGGAGATCGACGGCCTGCGTTGTTACGCCAGCGTCGCCGACATCGGCGCGCCTTGCGACGTGGCGCTGATCGCGGTGCCGGCACGGGCCGCCTGCGAAGCGGTGCGCGCCTGCGGTGCGGCCGGCATTCCGTTCTGCGTGGTGCTGAGCGCCGGCTATCGCGAGACTGGCTCCGTTGGCGCCGCGCTCGAAGGAGAATTGCGCCGGGCGGCGGCCGAATCCGGCACCCGCCTGATCGGTCCGAACTGCCAGGGCCTGCTCAATCTCACCACCCGGCTTTACGCCGGCTTCGGCTCGGTGTTCCAGGAGCCAGACCTGCTCGCCGGCTCGGTGTCGCTGGTCTCGCAAAGCGGCGGCTTCGGCTTCTCGGTGCTGATGAGTTGCCACGAACGCGGCGTCGGCTTTCGCGTCGCGCTTTCCACCGGCAACGAGGCCGACGTGACCACGCCGGAAATCATCGAGGCGCTGATCGAGGATCCCGGCACCCGTATCATCTGCGCCTATATCGAAAGCGTCGCCGACGGCCGCCGCCTGATGGCGGCCGGACGCCGCGCCATCGCCGCCGGCAAGCCTTTGCTGGTTTGGAAATCGGGCAACAGCGCCGACGGCGCGCGCGCCGCCAGTTCGCACACCGGCAGCATGACCGGACGCTACGACATCTATCGCGCCGCCTTCCGGCAATCCGACATCATCGAGATTTTCGACATCGACGATCTGGCCGACGCCTGCCGTGCTTTTCTCGGCGGCGTGCTGCCGGCCGGTCCGCGCGTCGCCGCGGTCGGCATTTCCGGCGGCGCCGGAATTCTTTTCACAGAACGCGCCATCGCGCGCGGCCTGACGCTGGCGCAGCTTGGCGAACAGACCAACAAAGTTCTGCGCGCCGCCATCCCGCCCTTCGGCTCAATTGCCAATCCGGTCGATGTGACCGCATCGGTGTTCAACGATTTCGCGCTGCTCACCGGCGTGATCAACGCGATGCTGGCCGACCCTGAGGTCGATCAGCTCGCCGTGATGCTCGCCTCCATGCCTGGCGATGGAGCGCTGCGCAGCGCGCGCGCCATCCGCGATGCCATCGCGCGGCATAATAAGCCCATCATGCTGGCCTGGGCGCCGAGCCGCAAACGCGCCGAGGCGGCCCGCGCTTTGCTCGATGAAGGCCAGGTGCCGATCTATGAATCGCCGGTGCGCGCGGCGGATGCCGCCGCCTGGCTGGCCGGATTTTCGGCGGCACGCTCGGCCGCGCCAGCGGCCGCGCCACCGAGCGTCGCACGCGTCACGCTACCGGCGGACAGCGGGCCGCTCGATGAAGCAAAGAGCAAGGCGCTGCTGGCGCGGATCGGCATTCCGGCCGCACGCGAACGCGTGTTGCCTGCCGACAGTGAGAAACCGGCGACGCTCGACTTGGAATTCCCTCTGGCGGTGAAAATCATGTCGCGCGACATCGCGCACAAGAGCGAAGTCGGCGGCGTGGTACTCGGCGTGGCCAATCTCGACGGCATTGCCGCGGCGATACGCGCCATCCGCGCCAACCTCAAGCGGCAGCGGCCGGATGCGGCCATCGACGGCTTCATTGTCGCCGAGATGGTTTCCGATGGATTGGAAACGCTGATCGGCGTGGTGCGTGACCCCTCGTTCGGACCGGTGGTCGCCTTCGGGCTCGGCGGTATCGCGACCGAAGCGCTCAAGGACGTGACCTACCGCGTGGCGCCGTTCGGCGCCGATGTGGCGCGCGCGATGATCGGCGAGTTGCGCGCCGCCGCGCTGTTCGGCGAATTCCGCGGACGCGGCGCGCTCGATGTCGATGCGCTGGCCGATGCGATCGCCCGCGTATCGGTGCTGGCGGCGCAGGAAGTGCGGATCGCCGAGCTGGATATCAACCCGCTGTTCGTGCGCCCGCGCGGCCAAGGCGTGGTGGCCGCCGACGCTCTCATTGTCATGCGCTAGCGCGGCAGCGAATTGACCGCCGCCAGCGCGTCGATCACACCAGCGCCGAAATCGCGCCGGCTGCCGGCGATCGGATGCGCCGAGCGGATCATCGCATTGCGCACCTGCGCGGGCGTCAACTTGGCGTCGCGCGCGAGCAGCAGCGCCGCCACCCCGCTGGCATGCGCGGCCGCCACCGAGGTGCCGGAGGTGACCTGGTAGCCGCCCTCGGGCGCCGCCGCCAGGATATCGACGCCGGGCGCCGCCACCGCGACCTGCGTTCCGCGATTGGCCTGCGGCAGCAATTTGTCCTCGGCATCGGTCGCGGTGATACCGATGACATGCGCGTCCGCTGCCGGGTAGAGCGGCGGCGAACGCGGCCCGGCATTGCCGACCGCCGCGATCAGTACCATGCCGCGCGCCTCCGCCTTGCCCAGCATGTCGTGCATCATGGCGTCGCGCGGCCCGGCAAAGCTCATATTGACGATGCGCGCATTCTTGGTAGCTGCCCAGTCGAGCCCCTTCATGATGTTGAAGGTCGTGGCCTGCGCGCTGTCGCCGCCGCCCGAGAAAGCGCGCACCGCCAGCAGCTTCACTTTCGGCGCAACGCCGATCAGTTTGCTGTGCGCGGCAATGGCGCCCGCCATGGCGGTGCCGTGCGAATGCGCCGGCCCCGGCGTACCGATGGCGTCGTATTCCTCCGCGATCACGCCGGCCAGATCGGCATGGCTGCTGTCGATCTTAGAATCGATCACCGCCACCAGCACGTCGTCGCCGTTGCTGATGCGGTGCGCCTCGGTGAGATGCAGCTTGGAGACGACATATTGCGCGGCGGCGGCATCCGACGGCGTGGCGGCCTGCGCCTGTTGCAGATCGTAGAGGTAATTCGGCTGCGCGGCGACGATGCCCGGATAGCCCGCCGCTGCGCTGAGTGTCGCCGTCACCGAGAGGTTGCCGGTGATACGCCAGCGCTGCACTGTGCGGTCCATGAGCGTGAACCGCTGCGTATCCAAATGTCTGATTTGCAATTTTCGCGCCATCCGCGCGAGCGTTCGTTCAGAGACCCGGGAATCGATTATCAGCAGCACCTCATCGCGCACGTGGTGAATGTCGCCCGCTCGCGGAATGCTGATGTGACGGCCGCGCCCGGAGCGTCCGGGCGGGTGCGACGGCGCGCGCGGATGGCCCGATGCGGCGACGGTAAGCGGGAAATAGTAGTCGGCGATCAGCCAGCCCGGCGGCCCCAGCATGCAGCCCAGCGAGGTATGGTAGAATTCATTGGGTGTCAGTTCGCGACCGAGCACGGCGGTACCAATCATCGGCGACACCACCACGCAAGCGAACGAGCCCACGGCATAGAAACCGAGCGGCGTCAGCGTGGGAGGCGCAACCCGTACAATGGGCGGCGGGGGCGCCGTGCTTTGCCCCAATGCCGGTGTCAGCGCGCCCAAGACCGCCGCGGTCGTCAGTATCGCAGCCGTTGCGAACCGTCGCATACGCCACCCCATGCCCGCCGGAACAACCGGCCTCGCCATTGTACATGGCGATTGGTCTGCCGCCACGCCCAATAGGTTCAATCGCGGGTAATTGTGGACTGACGGTTTACTCGGCGCGCGCGGCCGCGGCCCCGATCAGCTTGCGGCATTCGACAAGCTCGTGCAGCACAGCGTGCAATTTTCGTACATCCTCGCGCGCGAGCCCAGTGCTGGCGCCGGCCGGTGCGAGCACTGGAGCAGCCGGCTCCGGAGGCGGCGGTGCCGGCTCGCTCGCGGCATGGAGCGCGCGATCGGCCGGCTCGACGCGCGGCACCGGCGCGCTGTGCAGCGGCGGCTCCTGGCGCGCCTCGTCGTGACGCTCGCCGAGATCGCGGCCGATCAAGGACGTGAGCCGTCCGCGCAGGCCGCCGCCCTCGTCATCCGGCGCAAGTTCCGCCGCGATGCCGTCATCGACGAAATCCTCGTCATCGCTCGCGCCATGCGGCGGCTGGGCAGCGCCTTCCTGCCAGACCACGGCCACGAATTTGGCGCTCTGCTCGCGCAGGATGCGCTGCACACCGCGGATGGTGTAGCCCTCGCCGTACAGTAGATGGCGAATGCCACGCAACAGATCCACATCGTCGGGACGATAATAGCGCCGCCCGCCGCCGCGCTTCATCGGCTTGATTTCGCGGAAACGGCTTTCCCAAAAACGCAACACGTGCTGCGGCAGATCGAGTTCGTCCGCCACTTCACTGATGGTGCGAAATGCCTCCGGCGCCTTGTTATCCAAAGCGGGCTCACTCCATGCTGGAATCAACGCGTTGACTGAAACGACCGTTTATATTTGCGCGTGATCTTATCCGAAAACCGGATCCCATCCACGGAACAAGTCCGAGGACAAGCTTTTCGGGATCACGCGCTTACGCTTCGTCGGCGACGTCGTGGCCGTTGATGCGCTGCTTGAGGATCGCCGACGGCTTGAACACCATCACCCGGCGCGGCGAAATCGGAACTTCCTTGCCGGTTTTGGGATTGCGCCCGATACGCTGGCCCTTTTTGCGCACGACGAACGAGCCGAAAGAAGACAGCTTCACGGTTTCGCCACGCTCAAGGCAGTCGGTGATCTCCTTGAGCACCAACTCCACAAGTGAGGCGGATTCGGTGCGCGACAGCCCTACCTTTTGGTAGACCGCTTCGCACAGATCAGCCCGCGTTACTGTTTTTCCGGTCATCGCCTCGCAGCCCCTGGGCGAAGATACTGAATTATCGACGATATTAGCAAGATCGGAATCGGTCAACGGGGTGATTTAAAATGTGAAGGCGCGACCGCCGACGGCCCCGATACCCTCTGCCCGGTGGCGGACATTGGCGGGCCGCCTCACCAGCGCAGCAGGGCCGAACCCCAGGTGAAACCGCCGCCCATGGCTTCCAGCAGAATGAGGTTGCCGCGCTTGATGCGCCGGTCGGCGACCGCGTCGGCGAGCGCCAGCGGTATCGAGGCCGCCGAGGTATTGCCGTGCCGGTCGACCGTGATCACCACTTTTTCCGGCGCGATGCCGAGCTTGTGGGCCGAGCCGTCGATGATGCGCTTGTTGGCCTGATGCGGCACAAACCAGTCGATATCGGCGGCACTGGTGCCGGTGGCCTTGAAGGCGTCGTAGATCACGTCGGTAATCATCGCCACCGCGTGCTTGAATACTTCGCGCCCCTCCATGCGCAGATGGCCCACGGTCTGGGTAGAGGATGGACCGCCATCGACGTAAAGCTTGGCTTTGTGGCGGCCGTCAGAGCGCAAATGGGTGGTCAGGATACCGCGGTCGGCTATCGTCCCGGCCTGCGGCTGCGCCTCCAGCACCAAGGCGCCGGCGCCATCGCCGAACAGCACGCAGGTGGTGCGGTCGTTCCAGTCGAGGATGCGGGAGAAGGTCTCCGCCCCGATCACCAGCGCCCGCTTATGGCTGCCACTGCGCAGCAGGCTGTCCACTACCGAGAGAGCATAGACGAAACCCGAGCAGACCGCCTGCAGATCGAAGGCGGCGCCCCCGGTGATGCCGAGCCCGGCCTGCACCGTGACCGCGGTGGCGGGAAAAGTCTGATCCGGGGTCGATGTCCCCAGCACGATCAGGTCGATCGTATCGGCCTCGACATGGGCATTGGCGAGCGCCGCGCGGGCGGCATGCAGCGCGAGATCGGAGGTCAGCTCGCCCGCCGCCGCAATATGGCGTTCGCGGATGCCGGTGCGCTGCACGATCCATTCGTCGGTGGTCTGCACCGAACGGGCCAGCTCGTCATTGCTGAGAATTCGCGCGGGAAGGTAGCTGCCGCAGCCGAGGATTACCGAACGCATTATAGTCACGAAGCTGCTCCGCTCGCCTGGCGCGCCGTCGCCGTTGCCGTTGTCGTCGCCAGCAGGTCGCGCGCCATCGATTCTCCGATCTTGGCGAGCAATTCGTAGCGAACCATGTCGTAGCCCAAGTCGATGGCCGAGGCGAAGCCTTCGGCGTCGGCGCTGCCATGGCTTTTGATCACGATGCCATTGAGGCCGAGAAAAGTGCCGCCATTGGTTTTTTGCGGGTCCATCTTGTCGCGCAGCGTGCGGAACGCCTGACGCGCCAGCAGATAGCCGAGGCGGGCGGCCAAAGTGCGGCCCATGGCACTACGCAGATACTGACCGAACTGGCGCGCGGTGCCTTCCGCGGTCTTGAGCGCGATATTGCCGGCAAAGCCCTCGGTGACCACCACGTCGACCACGCCCTTGCCGATATCGTCGCCTTCGACGAAACCATGATAATCGAAATGCGGAAAATGTCCTTCGCGCAGGATGCGGCCGGCCTCGCGTACCGCCTCGAGGCCCTTGACCTCCTCGACCCCGATATTGAGCAGACCGACGGTCGGCCGCTCGATATCGAACAGCACGCGCGCCATGGCGCTACCCATGGCGGCAAGATTGACCAGATGCGCCTCGTCGGCGCCGATCGAGGCGCCGACGTCGAGCACCACCGACTCGCCCTTGAGCGTGGGCCAGAGCGCGGCGATCGCCGGCCGCTCGATGCCCTCGATCATCTTGAGATTGAAGCGCGCCATCGCCATCAGCGCGCCGGTATTGCCGGCCGAGACCACGACATCGGCCTCGTGCTTCTTCACCGCATCGATCGCCAGCCACATCGACGACTTCCAGCGCCCATAGCGCAGCGCCTGGCTGGGTTTGTCGTCCATGCGGATCGACACCTCGGTATGCACCACCCTCGACTTGGTCTTGAGCCGCGGCAGGCCCGCGAGCAGGGGCTCCAGCACGGCCTGGTCGCCGAACAGCAGATATTCGATATCGGGATGACGGGTGAGCGAGATATCGGCGCCCGGTAGAATGACCGACGCACCATGGTCGCCACCCATGGCGTCAAGCGCGATGCGCACGTTATCGGGCATGGACGGACCTTGGCGGCGTTGACTTGAGCGCCGGCAAAATGGTCAGCGGGTTTCGACGCACGGAGGCGACCATAACGTCTCGCCCGCCACAGACAAGCCGGTTTTGCACCGGGTCAGACCCTGTGGGCCCGGTCATGTCTGGCTGCCTCCCAGCCGCTTTTTCAATGCTTGCAGACCGGAAAAAGGGTGTGCACCCTCGTCTTCGCTGTTGGGCGGAGTGAATTTGGCATCCTCCTTACGCGGATAGGGGTTGATGCCAAGCATGAGGAATTCGGCGGCAATGGCGCCCAGATCCACCATGCCGCCGACCAGCGGCTCCGGATCCTCGTCGGATTTTGGCGTTTTGGCCTGCGGCGCAAAGCGCAGGTCGACCACCTCCTCGACCGGGCTCTCGATCGGTTCCAGGGTCACCACGCAGCTCTGCCCGACGCGCGCACACACCTGGCCGGCGACATGGACCCCCTCCCCCTGGCGGGTCAGGTCGAAGACGGCCGCCAGCTGCGGCAGCTCGCGCACAGCGGCGAGTTCGGCCAGCGCGGCACGGGCCGCAGCCGGGGCCTCGATCTCGATATGCAGGCCGCTGTCCGGGATCTTCTCCACGGCCACCGGCACGCTCCAAGGAACGCTCGCGGGGTTGGCGGTTTTGTCCATTTTGGTCTCGTTTTCGTTATCCTGTCACCGTTGGGATAGCGGCAGGGTCAGGAAAGCGAAGTGTGCCGGCGGCCAGGGCGGCCGTTTCCTGCCCCTTCAAATCATGAACCGCGGCCCGAATATAGGCCGCCAGGCGTCCCGCCGCAGCCGGGCTGGCTGACGATCCACTATAGATATTACGCGTTACCGTCGCGACCAGCGCTTGGCCTGCATCGGCTGCGCTTAGCGCGGCCCGATAGGCATGCGCACGGCCATAGAAGGCCTCGCCCATGCGCCGCATTTCCTGTGGCACCTTGAGGTCGCCTACCCCCATTTCTCGCAAATTGTGGTCCATGTCCTGGCAAAAGCGGTCGAAAAGCCCCTGTGTGAGGCCTCGCAAGCCCGCTTCCGGCGTCAGACGCTCGAGCGCCAGCGCCAGGTGCAGCACGATCAGGTCGAAACGCCCATTAACCGTGTCGGCGACCGTATAATCGCGATAGAAACAGGGTAATCGCGCCTGCGCCACGATCATGCCATACAGGGCGGAAATGGTGTCGGCCTGTGCGCCGCGGCGAAAGCGGGAAAAGCGGGAAAAGATCATTGCGTTGGTTCGGGGACCGAATGCGGTTTGGCTCACCAAGCGCGGGTACGTCATGGCGACCACCGATGCAAGACCGAATTGGGGTGGCGGGTTTGAGCTCGAATAACGTTTTCAAACGCAAGGCGCGCCTGGCGCTGATGCTGGCCGCCGTGCTGACCGTCACCGGCTGCGGCAGCTTCCATGAAACGCTGCAGCGCGGCTATGTGCTGCCGGAAGGCGCGCTCGAACAGATTCCGGTCGGCGCCAGCCAGGAGCAGGTGCTGATCGTGCTCGGCACGCCATCCACCGTCGCCACCGTGAACGGCGAAGCGTTCTATTACATCTCGCAGAAGGCTCAGCGCGAGGCCGCCTTCATGCCGCACCAGATCACCGATCAGCGGGTGGTCGCCGTTTATTTTGACAAGGACCGCCGGGTCGAGAAGTTGGCCAATTACGGCATGAAGGACGGAAAAGTCTTCGACTTCATGACGCAGACGACGAGCTCCGGCGGCAAGGATCTCAGCTATCTGCGCAACATGTTCAAGAGCCTCGGCGTCGGCTTCCATGCACCGCAATGACCGGCGTGACGGGCATCCGCGTCATGTGAAAAGGGCCCGCAATGCGCGGGCCCTTTGTTTTTGTATCGCGCTCGCGCGAGTTCTTAGTGCGCCAGCACCGCCAGCAGCAGCAGCGCCACGATGTTGGTGATCTTGATCATCGGATTGACCGCTGGGCCCGCCGTGTCCTTGTAGGGATCGCCGACGGTGTCGCCGGTCACCGCCGCCTTATGGGCGTCCGAGCCCTTGCCGCCGTAGTGGCCGTCCTCGATGTACTTCTTGGCGTTGTCCCAGGCGCCGCCGCCCGAGGTCATCGAGATGGCGACGAACAAGCCGGTCACGATCACGCCGAGCAGCATGGCGCCGAGCGCCGAGAAGCCGGCCGACTTGCCGACCGCGCCGCCACCCGCGACGAAATAGATCGCGAAGTAGCAGACGATCGGCGACAGCACCGGCAGCAGCGAAGGCACGATCATTTCACGGATCGCGGCCTTGGTGAGCATGTCGACCGCGCGGCCGTAATCGGGCTTCTCTTTGCCCTTCATGATGCCCGGATGCGCGCGGAACTGCCGGCGCACCTCTTCGACGATCGCGCTGGCGGCACGGCCGACCGCGGTCATGCCCATCGACGCGAACAGATAAGGCAGCATGCCGCCGAACAGCAGGCCGACCACGACGTAGGGATTGGTCAGCGCGAAGTCGAGTTTGACGCCGGCGAAGTACGGATGCGCCGCCGTGTCCTTGGCGAAGAAAAGCAGGTCCTGGTTATAGGCCGCGAACAGCACCAGCGCGCCGAGGCCGGCCGAACCGATGGCATAGCCCTTGGTGATCGCCTTGGTGGTGTTGCCGACCGCATCGAGCGCGTCGGTATATTTGCGCACGGTCTTCGGCAGGCCGGCCATTTCGGCAATGCCGCCGGCATTGTCGGTGACCGGACCGAAGGCGTCGAGCGCCACCACCATGCCGGCAAGCGCCAGCATCGCGGTGACCGCGATCGCGATGCCGAACAATCCGGCTTGCCCGTAGGACACCAGGATGCCGGCGATGATCACGATGGCGGGAGCCGCGGTCGACTCCATCGAGATCGCCAGGCCCTGGATCACGTTGGTGCCGTGGCCGGTCACCGAGGACGACGCGATCGACTGCACCGGTCGGAAATTGGTGCCGGTGTAGTATTCGGTGATCCAGATGATCAGGCCGGTCACCACCAGGCCGACGATGGCGCAGATGAACAGCGACTGGCCGGTATAGGACACGCCGGGAATCGCGCCGAAGCCGACCAGGCGGTAGGTGATGTACCAGATGGCGAACAGCGAGAGCACCGCCGAGGCGATGAAGCCCTTGTACAGCGCGCCCATGATCGACTGGCTGGAGCCGAGCCGCACGAAGAAGGTGCCGGCGATCGAGGTGATGATGCAGACGCCGCCGATGCCGAGCGGATAGATCATCATGTTGAGCAGCGACGGCGTGCCGGCGAAGAAGATCGAGGCCAGCACCATGGTGGCCACGATGGTCACCGCATAAGTCTCGAACAGATCGGCCGCCATGCCGGCGCAGTCGCCGACATTGTCGCCCACGTTGTCGGCGATGGTGGCCGGATTGCGCGGATCGTCTTCCGGAATGCCGGCTTCCACCTTGCCGACCAGATCGCCGCCGACGTCGGCGCCCTTGGTGAAGATGCCGCCGCCGAGACGGGCGAAGATCGAGATCAGCGAGGCGCCGAAGCCGAGCGCCACCAGCGCGTCGATCACGGTGCGGTCGTTCGGCGCATAATGCAGGGTGCCGGTGAGGAAGCCGAAATAGAGCGTGACGCCCAAGAGCGCCAGGCCCGCCACCAGCATGCCGGTGATGGCGCCGGATTTGAAGGCGAGCTCCAGTCCGCCGGCCAGCGTCTTGGTGGCCGCCTGGGCTACCCGCACGTTGGCGCGCACCGACACGTTCATGCCGATGAAACCGGTGGCGCCCGAAAGCAGCGCGCCGACCAGGAAGCCGATGGCGACCAGCCAGCCGAGGGTAAAGCCGATGATGACGAAAATCACCGCACCGACTATGCCGATGGTGGTGTATTGGCGCTTGAGATAGGCCTGCGCTCCTTCGCGCACGGCGGCCGAAATCTCCTGCATCTTCTTGCTGCCGGCGTCGGCGCTGAGCACCGAACGGGTGGCCCAGATGCCATAGAGGATCGCGAGCACGCCACAGCCGACGATCATCCACAATGTATTCATGGTGGCTTCAACCTCGATTTGGAATGGCTGGCGGAAGAAACGCTCCCGCCGGTGCCAGGAGCGTCGAGGATGGCCGCTTTATAAGGGCGCTTCACCCCGACCGGAAAGCGCGTGGATATAGCCAAAAAGGTGGCGGCAACGCAACGCGGAAAAGGCTCCGGATAACTACTATATGCTTCCCACCCCCCAGGTTCCGCGCCCCAAACCGCAGCAAGACAAGCGAAAGCGCCCGTATTGGCGGCCCCGGGTAGGCCCTAGTCCCCTCTTTCGTCCCTCGCATAAAGCGAGGGGATGGCGCGCCGATCGGCGCGTCATTAGTCGATGTGCACGCGTCCATTTGCGGACACGTGGCGCCTCTCGGCGCGCCATCGCGGCGTCTTCCAGCGCCGGTCCGCGCTTTCCGGCGAGCTTGACGCCCCACCTGTCAGCGAGCTCCTCGCGCCCGGTCCTTATGCCGGGGGGCGGGGTC
>JAANCK010927197.1_pt1 | contig 11758 bp, 7 predicted proteins | sample 7277841 | NCBI WGS metagenome assembly JAANCK01 (sample SAMN14222788, study PRJNA588281) | permafrost metagenome | isolation source: Arctic cryosol methane SIP | place: Canada:Nunavut | collected 2015-07 | reverse complement strand
TCGCGTGGTACATGCTCGTGGGGCGCTGGTACGAGTCCACCGACGACGCGTACGTGGGCGGCAATGTGGTGCAGGTGACGCCGCAGGTGGCGGGCACGGTGGTGATGGTGGGGGCCGACGACACCGAGCGCGTGCAAGCGGGCCAGGAGCTGGTGCGCCTGGATGCGTCCGACGCGCGCATCGCGCTCGCCCAGGCCGAGGCGAACCTCGCGCGCACCGTGCGCCAGGTACGCACCCTCTTCGCGAGCTCGGGACAGTCGGACGCCGCGGTCGCGCAGCGCCAGAGCGACCTCGAGCGGGCGCGCGCCGACCTTGCCCGGCGCGAGCAGCTCGCCTCCATCGGCGGCGTATCGGCCGAGGAGATCCAGCACGCGCGCGAGGCGGTGGTCGCCTCCGATGCGGCGCTCCTCGCGGCAAGGGAGCAGCTCGCGTCGTCGCGCGCGCTCGTGGACCGGACCACCGTCGAAGACCACCCGGACGTGCTGGCTGCCGCCGCCAAGGTGCACCAGGCCTACCTCGACGAGGCGCGCACCCGGATCCTCGCGCCGCTCTCGGGCGTGGTCGCGCGGCGCAGCGTGCAGGTGGGCCAGCGCGTGGCTGCGGGCACGCCGCTCATGGCGGTCGTTCCGCTCGAGGACGTGTGGGTCGAAGCCAATTTCAAGGAAGTGCAGCTTCGCGACCTGCGGGAAGGACAGGCTGCCAAGGTCGAGGCCGACCTCTACGGCGGTCACCTGGAATACCACGGGCGCATCGTGGGTTTCGGCGCGGGAACGGGTGCCGCTTTCGCGCTGCTTCCGGCGCAAAACGCCACGGGAAACTGGATCAAGGTGGTGCAGCGCGTGCCGGTGCGCATCGCGCTCGATCCGCAGGAGGTCCGCGCGCATCCGCTGCAGGTGGGGCTGTCGATGACGGTGGAAGTCGACACCCATGGCCACCAAGGCGAGCGGCCGTCCCGGCCGGCGAAAGAGCCCGCCACGAAACAGGAAACCCGCGTCTTCGACGCGCTGAGCGCCCAAGCCGACGCGCGCGTGGCGCAGATCATCGCGCTCAGCGTCGGCAAGCCCGCGAGCCCCGCGAACGGCCATGGCCTCGGCCGCTGAAGCCCCCGGGAGCGCGGATCCTGCCGCTGCGGCGGGTCAGTACTACACGGGAGGAATGCGCCTCGTCCTCACGCTGATACTCGCCCTCGCGAACCTGATGGAGGTGCTCGACATCACGATCGCGAACGTGTCGATTCCGTCCATCACCGGCGAGCTGGGCGCCGCACCCAGCCAGGGCGCATGGATCATCACCTCCTACGCGGTGGCCAACGCGATCACGGTGCCGATCACGGGCTGGCTCGCGGAACGCATCGGGCAAGTGCGGCTCTTCGTCACGGCGATCGTGCTCTTCACGATCTCCTCGTTTCTCTGCGCGATGGCGACAAGCCTTCCGATGCTGATCACGTTCCGCGTGATCCAGGGCGCGGTGGCGGGCTTCATGATCCCGCTCTCCCAGTCACTCATGATGATGAACTACCCGCCCAACAAGCGCTCGATGGCGCTCGCGATCTGGGCGATGACGGTGACCGTCGGCCCCATCATCGGCCCGATCCTCGGCGGCTGGATCACGAGCAACTACCACTGGTCGTGGATCTTCCTCATCAACATTCCCGTGGGCATCTTCGCGGCGTTCGGCACGTGGCAGCTGCTGTCCGACCACGAGACACCCACGCACCGGGTGCCGGTCGATTTCGCGGGGATCGCGCTCCTCGTGGTGTGGGTGGGCTCGCTGCAGATCCTGTTCGACAAGGGCAACGAGCTCGACTGGTTCGGCTCGCCGTTCATCGTCGGCCTCGCGGCCACGGCGGTGGTCGGGTTCACCTTCTTCGTGATCTGGGAGCTCAACAACGACCACCCGATCGTGGACTTGACGCTGCTCGCCAACCGCAACTTCACGCTCGGGGTGCTCACGCTCTCCCTCGGGTTCGCGCTCTTCTTCGGGATGACGCTGCTGCTGCCGCTGTGGCTGCAGACGCAGATGGGATACACCTCGCAATGGGCCGGCTTCGTGCTCGCCCCGGCGGGCGTCTTCGCGGTGCTGCTCTCGCCCGTGGTGGGCAAGACGCTGCCCAGGGTGGGGCCGCGCCTGTATGCGAGCATCGGCATCGCGACCCTGGGAGCGCTCGCCTTCATGCGCGCGCGCTTCACCACCGACAGCGACTACTGGACGATCGCGACTCCGCAGATCCTGCAAGGCATCGGCATCGCGTTCTTCTTCGCGCCCCTCATCAGCATCTCCCTGGGCGGCATCCCCAACGCGAAGATCGCGCGCGCCGCGGGACTGCAGAACTTCATGCGCATGATGGCGGGCAGCTTCGGCGCCTCGCTCATCATCGCGGCGTGGGACCACCGCCAGGCGCTGCATCACACGCGCCTCGTGGAACACCTGGCGCTCGGCAATCCCCAGGTGACGGACTTCGCGCAGAAAGCGATGGGCGCAGGGTTCACCGCGGAGAAATCCAACGGCCTGCTCGAGGGCCTGGTCCAGAGCCAGGCCTACATGCTCGCGACCAACGACATCTTCTGGCTCTGCGGGGTGTTGTTCGCGATCCTGGTGCCGCTCATCTGGATCACGCGCCCGCCTTTCGGGCAGGCGGGGGCGGCGCACTAGGCGGGACGCAGCATCCCCTCGAGGCGCGCCTTGGCCCGCGGCCACTCGGAGCGGATGATCGAGAAGTAGACCGTGTCCCGGACGCGCCCGGCCCACGGGATCACCATGTGGCTGCGGAAAGTGCCTTCCTCCACCGCGCCGATGCGCGCGATGGCGGCGCGGGACTTCGCGTTGAGCGCGTCGGTCTTGAGCTCCACGCGGTTCGCCCCGAGCGCCTCGAAGGCGTGGGTGAGCAGCAGCAGCTTCGCCTCGGTGTTGGCGCCGGTGCGCTGGTGCGCGGGCGTGAGCCACGTCCAGCCGATCTCGAGGCGGCGGTGCGCGGGCTCGATGTTCCCGTACCGCGTGCTGCCGATCGCCTCACCGCTCGCCTGGGCCACGATCGCGAACGGCATCGAAACGCCGCGGGAGCGCTCCTCGAGCGCCGTTTCCACGTAGGCGCGCATTTCCTGCGCGTTCCTCACCGGCGACGGGATCCATTGCCACAGCTCCGGCGCGAGTCCCACCTTCGCGAGGGCCTCGGCGTGGTCGAGGCGCAACGGCTCGAGCCGGACCACGCGCCCGGGCAGGGTGACGGGCTCGACTTTCATCGGCGGACTCGCCGCGGCTTCCACCAGCGTCCCTCCTCGTGCGATTCGCGGGGATTACCCCGCGGCAGAGGGCGAATATACCGCCCGGGACGGCGCGGAGTAACCCTGCGAATCCAATGGGAATTCCCGGGATTTGCGGGTATAATCCCGGTTCAGGTGCTCGTGGCGTCTCATCCGGTTAACGCCCCCACCCATTCGCGGTTCACGTTCGAACCCCCGAATTTCCCAAGAGAAATTTCATCTGCCTGAACCGGTTTCGAAGGCGAGTCCTTCGCGGGCCGATCATCAGGAGACTGACATAAGCACGACCTTCGAAAGCCTCGGGCTGCTGCCCGAGCTGCTTCGCGCCGTCGCGGAGCAAGGCTACACGGAAACAACCCCCATCCAGGCGCAAGCCATCCCCGTCATCCTCGCGGGCCGAGATCTCCTCGGCGCGGCCCAGACCGGCACCGGCAAGACCGCCGGATTCGCGCTGCCGCTGCTGCAGCGCCTGGCGCCGCTCGCCACCAAGAGCTTCTCTCCCGCGCTGCACCCGGTGCGCTGCCTCATCCTCACGCCCACGCGCGAGCTCGCGATCCAGGTGCACGAGAGCGTCCAGACCTACGGCAAGCACGTCCCGCTGCGCGCCTTCTGCGTCTATGGCGGCGTCAACATCAACCCGCAGATCGAGGCCCTCAAGAAGGGCGTGGAGATCCTCGTGGCCACGCCGGGCCGGCTCCTCGACCTGGTGGGCCAGAAGGCGGTGAACCTGGGCAAGGTGCAGATCCTCGTCCTGGACGAGGCCGACCGCATGCTCGACATGGGCTTCATCCCCGACATCAAGCGCATCATCGCGCTGCTGCCCAAGGCGCCCATGCGCCAGACGCTGCTCTTCTCGGCCACGTTCTCCGACGAGATCCGCCGGCTTTCCGCGCAGTTCCTCAACGACCCCGCCACGGTCGAGGTGGCGCGGCGCAACACGCCCGCGGAGCTGGTCACGCAGTACGTGTACAACGTCGAAACCGCGCGCAAGCGCGAGCTGCTCTCGCACCTCGTGCGCAAGCACGACTGGGCGCAGGTGCTCGTGTTCTGCAAGACCAAGCACGGGGCCAACCGCCTCGCCTCGCAGCTGCAGCGCGACCAGATCAACGCCGACGCGATCCACGGCAACAAGAGCCAGAACGCGCGCATCCGCGCCCTCGAGGACTTCAAGGAGGGCAAGGTGAAGGTGCTCGTCGCCACCGACATCGCCGCACGCGGCCTCGACATCGAGGAATTGCCCCACGTGGTGAACTTCGACCTGCCCCACGTTCCCGAGGATTACGTGCATCGCATCGGCCGCACCGGCCGCGCGGGCGCCACGGGCGAGGCGCTCTCCCTGGTCGGAAACGAGGATCGTCCGCTGCTCGCCGCGATCGAGCGGCTCATCAACCGCAAGATCGAGGTGCGCCAGGCCGAAGGCTTCGACGCCGGACGGCGGGCCGAATACCCCGATGAGGCTCCCCGGAGCCAGCCGCGCGGCACGCGCGGGGCCAAGGGCCGCGGTGAGGGACAGCAGCCTCGCCGTGAAGGCAAGGGGCGCACCGAGACCCCGAAGGGCCAGGGCCGCCAGGAAGACCGGGGCGGCGCGCGCACGGAGCCCCGTCCCCCACCGCGGGGACGCGGGGAACGACAGCGCGAGGAGCGTGGGCCGCGCATCGCGACCTCGCCCGTCCCGCGCACGTCGGGCAATTCCGGCGGCATGGATTTCAACAAGCCTTACGAACCTTCGAAGACGGCCGCGCCCGTGGAGCAAACGGAGCCGTCTCCGGCTCGCAAGAAGGCTCCCACGACAGTGCCCGCGCTCTTCCGTCGCAAGGCCGCCGCGTAGCGCCAGGCCCCGGCTTTACGGCGGACGCCGCCGGCCCCGCTGGAGTAAAATTCCGGCATAACCTTCCCGAGACCCGCGCCCAGAGTGCGGGTTTCTTTCTTCCGATGCGCGACGCCGCTCCCCAAGCCATCAGCCTCGAGGACTACACCCCTCCGGCATTCCTCATCGCCGCCGTGGACCTCGAGGTCGACATCCGGCCCTCCCTGGTGACCGTGCGTTCAACCCTGAAGGTGGCGCGCAATCCGGCGCATCGGGGCGCCGACAGCCCGCTCGTGCTGGACGGCGCGGACCTCGAGCTGTTGTCGGTGAGCGTCGATGCGCGCCGCCTCGATTCCGCGCAGTACCAGGCGGATGCCTCGCACCTCACGATCCCGGCGGTGCCCGACGCTTTCACCCTCGAGACCGTGGTGCGCTTCGACCCCTGGAAGAACACGAGGCTCGAGGGGCTGTACGCCACCGCGAGCGGCCTCGTGACGCAATGCGAGGCGGAAGGATTCCGGCACATCACGTATTTCGCCGATCGCCCGGACGTCATGGCCCGCTACGCGGTCACGCTGTGCGCGGATCGGGAGCGCTTCCCCCGGTTGCTCGCCAACGGCAACCTCGTGGCCCAGGGGCCCGCGGAACCCGCGGGATGGTTCGCGCGCGCCGTGCAGGCGATGCCGCCCGGCGGCCCGGAACGGCACTGGGCGAAATGGGAAGACCCGTTTCCCAAGCCGTGCTACCTCTTCGCCTTGGTGGCCGCGGACCTGGAGCTCCTCGAAGACGGATTCACCACGCGCTCGGGACGCAAGGCGCTGCTCCAGGTCTACGTGGAGCCGGGCAAGCTCGACCAGGCGGGCTTTGCGATGCAGGCGATCAAGAACTGCATGCGCTGGGACGAGGAAGTGTTCGGACTCGAGCTCGACCTCGAGCGCTTCATGATCGTGGCGGTATCGGACTTCAACGCCGGCGCCATGGAGAACAAGGGCCTCAACATCTTCAACTCGAAGTACATCCTCGCGCGCTCCGATACCGCGACCGACTCCGACTATTTCGCCGTGGACAAGGTGGTGGCCCACGAGTACTTCCACAACTGGACCGGCAACCGCGTCACCTGCCGCGACTGGTTCCAGCTCTCCCTCAAGGAGGGCCTCACCGTCTATCGCGACCAGGAATACAGCGCCACGGAGTATTCGCGCCCGGTGGTCCGCATCCAGGAGGTGCGCGACCTGCGCAACCGCCAGTTCCCCGAGGACGCGGGCCCCATGGCCCACCCCGTGCGGCCCGAGTCCTACGTGGAGGTGAACAACTTCTACACCGCGACCGTGTACGACAAGGGGGCCGAAGTCGTGCGCATGTACGCGACGATCCTGGGCAAGGACGGATTCCGCCGAGGCATGGACCTCTATTTCCAGCGCCACGACGGCCAGGCGGTGACGTGCGACGATTTCCGCGCGGCGATGGCCGACGCCAACGGCGTCGAGCTGGGACAGTTCGAGCGCTGGTACTCCCAGGCGGGAACGCCCGTGGTTGAATGCCGCGGCGAGTTCGACGCCTCGGAGGGAACGTACGCTCTGCACGTGCGCCAATGGTGCGCGCCTACGCCGGGGCAATCGGGCAAGCGCCCCTTCGTGATCCCGATGGCCGTGGGACTGGTGGATGGGCGGGGACACGACATGCCGCTCAACGTGGAAGGCGGCACCGTGAGCGGGGCACGGGGCGCGGGCACAACGAGCGCGGTCCTGCTCCTCACCGAGGAAGAGCACCGGTTCGTGTTCACCGGCGTGTCCGAGCCGCCGGTGCCCTCGCTGCTGCGAGGCTTCTCGGCACCGGTGCAGGTCCGGTTCGACTATACGGATGCGCAATTGATCCACCTGATGGCATTCGATTCCGATGCGTTCAACCGGTGGGAGGCCGGACAGGCGCTCGCCATCCGCATCCTGCTGGCCGGCATCGAGCGCATGCGCGCGGGCGGGGAGATGGACATTCCCGCGGCCTACGCCGAGGCGATCGGCCGCACGCTCTCCGACGGATCGAAGGACCCGGCGTTCGCCGCCGAATGCCTGCAGCTGCCCTCGGAGGGGTATCTCGCCGAATGCATGGACGTGGCCGACCCCGACGCGATCCACGGCGCGCGCATGCGGCTCGCGCGCGAGATCGCCTCGCGCTACCGCACGCGGTTCGAGGGCGCGTTCCGGCACTTTTCCGCGTCCGGACCCTATTCCCCCGACGCCGCCGCTTCGGGGCGGCGCGCGTTGCGCAACACGGCGCTCGCGTACGTGAACACCATCGACGACGCCACCTCGCGCGCGCTCGCCTTCCTCGAGTTTCGCCGCGCCGAGAACATGACCGACGCGATGGCCGCGCTCACGTGCCTCGCGAACTGCGCCGGCGCGGAGCGCGAGCGCGCGCTTGCCATGTTCCACGACAAGTGGAAGGACGAGGCGCTCGTGATGGACAAGTGGTTCCGCGTGCAGGCGACCTCCTGGATGCCCGGTACCCTGGAGCGCGTGAAGGCGCTCGCCGCCCATCCTTCCTTCGACATCAGGAATCCCAACCGCGCGCGCGCCCTGCTACACGCCTTCGCGGCGGAGAATCCGCTGCATTTCCATGCCGCGGACGGAAGCGGCTACCGGTGGATCGCCGAGCAGGTGGTGGCGCTGGACCGGCTGAATCCGCAGGTCGCATCGCGCCTCGCGCGCGCCTTCGATCGCTGGAAGAAATACGACGCCGGGCGCCAGGCGCACGCGCGCCTAGCGCTCGAATCCATCCGTTCGGCCGAAGGGCTGTCGGGCAACGTCGCCGAGGTCGTGGGGCGCGCGCTCGACTAGCGCCCCATTGCGCCCGCCCACGAAGCGCTCGAGGCAGCGCGCGGCGTGAGCCCGCGGAAACGAAAACGGCCGCCCAAGGCGGCCGTCTCGCGGGAAGCGGGAAAGCTCAGTTCTTCTTGATCGCCTCGAGCATCTTGAAGATGCCCTTGGGCGCGCCGAGGAACAGGCGCTTGAACGCCTTGGGCAAGCAGCGGCGTTCGAGGGTGTTGCGGCGGACTCGTTTGCGTTCGGCCATGGGATTCTCCAATGCGAACCGGTGATTATACTGGAGCGCCGCTCATTCGAGAATCTTGGCCTTGCCGTCCACGATCTGCGCCGGCACCTGCCGCCCGTCGGGGAGCACGACGTGGCCCTGGGCATGCTCGAGGCCCTTCTCGAAGGTCCCCTCGAAACGCCCGCCGTCGAGGAGCCAGAGCACGCCCTTGCCGTCGGGACGGCCGTCCCGGACCTCGCCCTGGTAGCGAAGGCCCGACTGGTACCGGAACGTGCCCTGCCCCGTGATCATGCCTGCCACGATCTCGCCTTCGTACAGGTCCCCGTTGGCGAACCGGTACTTCCCGAGGCCGCTCGCCTTGCCATCCACGAAGTCCGCCTCGATGCTGTCGCCGTTGGTCCAGTAGTAGCGCCCGTGGCCCTGGATGCGGCCCTGGTCCATTTCGCCCTCGTAGCGGTCGCCTGCCTTGAAGCGGTAGGTGCCGGCGCCCTGCGCGACGCCGTCGGCGAACAAGCCGTCGAAGGAATCGCCGTTCTTCGTGGTGTAACGGCCGCGCCCGGCGATGGTTCCCGACTTCACCTGCCCCTCGTAGGAGTCGCCGTTGGCGAACTGGTAGCGCCCGGCGCCGTCGGGCCGATCGTCCTGGAACTGGCCCTCGTAGCGATCGCCGTTCTTCCACACGCACAGGCCTCGACCCTGCTTCAGCCCGTACTGGAAGTCGCCCTGGTACGTGAGGGACTTCGTGACGAGCTCGCCGCGCCCGTGGGGCAGCAGGCCGCGCACCGCGCCGCGATAGATGGAGCCGTCCGCGAATATGAGCTCGCGCATGCCGGGCGCGAGCTCGGGAACCGGGGGCAGATCGGCCGCGCGCGCGCACGCGATGCAGCACGCGAGGGCCGCGAGAATGGCGCGCCCCGGGCTCACTCCAGCTTATGGCGCTTGATCTTGCGCCAGAGCGTGGACTTGTCGATGCCCAGGACGTCCGCGGTCGCGGCGCGATTGCCGTGGTGCTCGCGCAGCGTCTTCGCGATGAAATGGGCCTCCACCTCCTCGAGGCTCTGCGGCGAGGCGTGTTCCAGGTTGTGGACGCGAACCTCCTTCTCCTCCAGCAGCTCCGAAGGCACCGAATCCACGTCGAGGATCTCTCCCGGGGAAAGGATGAGCATGCGCTGGACCACGTTTTCCAGCTCGCGGCCATTGCCGGGCCAGTCGTGGCGCACCAGTGCGGTGAGCGCCCGCGTGCTGAATCCCCGCGCGGCCTTTGCGAGGCGCGTCGCGTGCTTCGCGAGGAAGTAGCTCGCCAGCACGGGAATATCGCCCCTGCGCTCGCGCAGCGGCGGCAGGTGGATCTCCAGGACCTTCAGGCGATAGTAAAGGTCCATCCGGAATTGCCCGGAGCTCACGAGCTCCGGCAACGGGCGGTTCGTGGCGGCGAGCAGGCGCACGTCGGCCCGCCGGGGTTCCGTGCTCCCCATCCGGAAGAAGGAGCCGTCCTGGAGCACGCGCAGCAGCTTCGCCTGCAGCGAGGCCGGAGCGTTATTGATCTCGTCCAGGCACAGGGTGCCCCCGTCGGCGACTTCGAACAGGCCCGGCTTCGAGCGGCCGGCTCCCGTGAACGCGCCCGCCTGGTAGCCGAAGAGCTCGCTTTCGATGAGGTTGTCGGGAATCGCCGCGCAGTTGATGGCGACGAACGCCTTGTCGCGGCGACGGCTGTTGGCGTGGATCATCCGGGAGACGATCTCCTTGCCGGTTCCCGATTCCCCCGTGACCAGCACGGCGCAGTCGTACCCGGCGAACGCCTTCACCAGCTCCCGCGCCGAGTCGATCGCCGGGCTCTTGCCGATGAGCCCGTCGTCCTCCCCATGGGTGCGATGGGACTCCCGCAGCTCGTGGTTCTCGCGGTTGAGCTGCGCGTACTGCAGCGCGCGCTCGATGGTCCGGCGCAGGTCATCGGGCTCGAAGGGCTTGCGCAGGTAGTCGTAGGCGCCGCTCTTCAGCGCCTCCACCGCGGACTCGACGGTCCCGTGCCCCGTGAGCAGGACGACTTCCGTGAGGGCGCTGCGCTGCTTGGCGTACCTCAGGACGCGCAGGCCGTCGGCGTGCGGCATGCGCAGGTCCGTGAGCACCACGGTGACGTCTTCGCGCTCGAGGATGTCGCTCGCGACCGCCGCGTTGCGGGCCGCCAGCACCGTGGCGTCCAGGGTCGCCAGCACCTCGGCGAGGAGCGTGCGCATCGCGTCGTCGTCCTCGACGATGAGGACGACGGGACGAGGCGCGGGCCCGGCCCGGCCTTCAGGCGTTGGCGCACTGGCCACGAAGGGCGGCTCCGGCGAGGGGAAGCTTGAGGATGAATCGGGCTCCGTCCCGATAGGTGGAATCGCACAGCAGCGTCCCGCCGATTCCCATCACGATCGACTGGCTGATGGCAAGCCCGAGGCCGGTGCCTTCGTTGCCTTCCTTCGTGGTGAAGAACGGATTGAAGACGCGATGGCGCAGGCCGGTGGGGATGCCCGGGCCGTTGTCGGTGACCGTCACGACGGCGCTGGCGCCTTCCGTGCGGCTCGTGACCACCACGCGCGGCTCGGGGCTCGCGCTCGCGCCCGCCTGCAGGGCATTGGTGATCACGTTGACCAGGACGATGTCGAGCTGTCCCGAGCCGCCCAGGACGTGAGGGTCATCGCGCAGCTCCATCTCGATCGGCACGTTGTATGGGTTGCGCCGGCAATCGCAGATGGTCGCGACCACGTCGCGGATGACCGTGTTGATTTCGCAGGTCTCTGGCGCGCAGCGCTCCTTGCGGGCATAGGCGAGCAGGCTGTCGATGATCCGGGCGCAGCGCTTGGCCTCGTTGTAGATCGCCTGTCCGTACTGCGCGCGCTTCGCCTCGCTCGTCCCGCCGGCGTTCAGGAGCTGGGCGTATCCCACGATGGTCCCCAGGGGCGTATTGAGCTCGTGCGCGACGCCTCCCGCCAGCTGTCCCATGGCGACGAACTTCTCCGACTGGTGCGTGACTTCCTGGAGCCGGCGGTAGTCGGTGACGTCCTGGAGCATGATGACGGCGCACGGATCCCTCGCGTCCGGCGAGTGCTTGAAGAAGGTGACGCTCAACGTGAAATGGCGCCGCGCATCGGCGTCGCCCAGCACGATCTCCCGACTGCTCACCTGCTGCTCGTACAGGAACGCCTCGCGCAGCAGCTCGCGGCCCTCGTCCGCGAGCTTGAGCAGATCGAAGAGGTTGCGCCCGCGCAGCTCGACGCCGGGCAGGCCGAAGAAGGCATCGGCGAGATCGTTGGACGTGGACACGCAGAAATCGACGTCCACCGCGAGCATCACGCAGGGCAGCCCGCGCAGGATGGCGTCGTTGCGGTTGCGCTCGCTGATGATCCAGAGCTGCGAGCGCTCCATCTCGTCGAAGAGCGAGCTCAGGCGTCGCGCGAGGAGGTTGTAATCGGCGACCACGGTGTCGGGGAGCGATGGGGCGGACGCATCCGCGGGCTCCAGGTGTCCCTCCAGCGCCCGGAGGATCGCCCGGTGCACGGCCACCACGTTCCGGTTCGCGACGCGGTATCCCAGGGAAAGGCCGGCGCCCACGGAGACTGCAATGGCAAGCGGTCCCCAAATCCCGTCGGGGAAGGGTAGGTGG
>JAANCK010001020.1_pt1 | contig 11773 bp, 8 predicted proteins | sample 7277841 | NCBI WGS metagenome assembly JAANCK01 (sample SAMN14222788, study PRJNA588281) | permafrost metagenome | isolation source: Arctic cryosol methane SIP | place: Canada:Nunavut | collected 2015-07 | reverse complement strand
ATGGGGGCCAATGTTCGCGGCGGACCGAACTGGATAGAGGTCTCCCGCGGGGCATGGCCGCTGCGCGCCATCGACCTGGACTGCAATCACATTCCCGACGCCGCCATGACGCTCGCCATGCTGGCCTTGTACGGGAACGGGCCCAGCACGTTGCGCAACATTGCCAGCTGGCGGGTCAAGGAAACCGATCGGCTGGCGGCAATGGCGGCCGAATTGCGCAAGCTCGGCGCCGCAGTTGACGAGCGGGCCGATGCCATTTCGATCACGCCGCCGTCGCAATGGGCGGCCGCGAGCATCCGGACCTACGACGATCACCGGATGGCAATGTGCTTTGCCCTGGCGGCCTTCAATCCGGACGCCGTGCCGGTGCGCATCGAGGACCCGGCCTGCGTGGCCAAGACCTTCCCGGACTACTTTGAGGCACTGTTCTCGGTGGCGCACACGGCCCCGCCCCGCGTTCCGGTGATCTGCGTGGACGGGCCGACCGCGTCCGGCAAGGGAACGCTGGCTGCGGAGGTCGCCCGACGCCTGGGCTACCACTACCTGGATTCCGGCGCCCTGTACCGGATCGCCGGCCTGGCCGCGATCCGGGCCGGATTGGCGCTGGACGTGGCGCACGAGCATCGGATCGCCAGGCTGGCCGAAATATTGCCCCTGCGCTTCCTGGACGGCCAGGTCCTCTTGGGAGAACTCGACGTCACGGAGGAGATCCGGACCGAGGCAGCCGGGATGAACGCCTCGGAGGTGTCGGCCCTGCCCGCGGTGCGCACCGCGCTGGTGGCGTTGCAACGAGGTTTCCGCCGGCTGCCCGGGCTGGTGGCCGACGGGCGCGACATGGGCACCGTCATCTTCCCGGACGCTCACCTGAAGGTCTACCTCACCGCGAGCGCCGTCCAGCGCGCCGAACGCCGACATAAGCAGTTGATTTCAAAGGGGATTTCCGTTACAATCGCCACTCTTCGCGCAGACCTGGAAGCGCGCGACGCGCGGGATTCATCCCGGCCCGTCGCACCGCTCAAGCCCGCCGGGGATGCCCTCCCGCTGGATAACTCAAGCCTGTCGATTGAAGAATCGGTGGCGCTGGTGCTTCAGTGGTGGGACGAGAAGCAGCCCTTCGGCTCCGGCCTGAAAGCTGCATGACGCGAAGGCCGCAGGGCCCTCGCAACGGCCCACACCGCCCTTCCAGCGCGCCAGCGCACAGGCAGTGTGGTTCTACAACGTAACCCGCGGCATCCGTCGCAACAAACGCCGTCCCAGTCTTAAGAACAGCCGCTCGCGATATTGCCTATGCGGATGGAAACCTGCTGACGCGCAAGGAAATCATCAATGTCTGAATCCATGGAATCTTTTGCCTCGATGTTCGAGGAATCGCTGCAGCGCTCCGAGATGCGCGCCGGCGAAGTGATCACCTCCGAGGTGGTCCGTATCGAGCACAGCTTCGTGGTCGTGAATGCCGGCCTCAAGTCCGAAGCCTACGTGCCGATCGACGAATTCAAGAATGACAAGGGCGAAGTCGAGGTCCAGGTGGGCGACTTCGTGTCGGTGGCCATCGACGCCATCGAGAACGGTTATGGCGACACCATCCTGTCGCGCGACAAGGCCAAGCGCCTTGCCTCCTGGATGAGCCTGGAAAAGGCGCTGGAGTCCGGCGAATTCGTCACCGGCACCACCAGCGGCAAGGTCAAGGGCGGCCTCACGGTGCTGGTCAACGGCATTCGCGCCTTCCTGCCCGGTTCGCTGATCGACACCCGTCCGATCAAGGACCTGACGCCGTACGAAAACAAGACGATGGAGTTCAAGGTCATCAAGCTGGACCGCAAGCGCAACAACGTGGTCCTGTCCCGCCGCGCGGTGGTCGAGGCCTCGATGGGCGAAGAGCGCGCCAAGCTGATGGAAACGCTGAAGGAAGGCTCGGTCGTCCGCGGTGTGGTCAAGAACATCACCGAGTACGGCGCGTTCGTCGACCTCGGCGGCATCGACGGTCTGCTGCACATCACCGACATGGCCTGGCGCCGTGTCCGGCATCCGAGCGAAGTGGTGCAGGCCGGCCAGGAAATCACCGCCAAGATTCTCAAGTTCGACACCGAGAAAAACCGTGTCTCGCTGGGCCTGAAGCAGATGGGCGACGACCCGTGGATGGGCGTCAACCGCCGCTACCCGCAGGGCACCCGCATGTTCGGCAAGATCACCAACATCGCCGACTACGGCGCGTTCGTGGAACTCGAGCCCGGCATCGAAGGCCTGGTGCACGTTTCGGAGATGGACTGGACCAACAAGAATGTCGCCCCCAGCAAGATCGTCTCGCTGGGCGACGAAGTCGAAGTCATGGTCCTCGAGATCGACGAAGACAAGCGCCGCATCAGCCTGGGCATGAAGCAGTGCAAGGCCAACCCGTGGCAGGAATTCGCGCAGAACACCAAGCGCGGCGACCGCGTCAAGGGTCCGATCAAGTCGATCACCGATTTCGGCGTGTTCGTCGGCCTGGCTGCCGGCATCGACGGCCTGGTGCACCTGTCCGACCTGTCCTGGAACGAGCCCGGCGAGCAGGCCGTGCGCAACTACAAGAAGGGGCAGGAAGTCGACGCGATCGTGCTGGCCGTGGACGTGGATCGCGAGCGCATCAGCCTGGGCATCAAGCAGCTCGATGGAGACCCGTTCGCCACCTTCGTGTCGGTGCACGACAAGGGCTCCGCCGTGTCGGGCAAGGTCAAGACGGTGGACCCCAAGGGCGCCGAGATCGACCTGGGCCACGATATCGTGGGTTACCTGCGCGCCAGCGAGATCTCGCGCGACCGCGTCGAGGATGCCCGCAACGTGCTCAAGGAAGGCGACGAAGTCAACGTCGTCGTCGTCAACATCGACCGCAAGACCCGCAACATCCAGCTGTCGATCAAGGCCAAGGACATGGCCGACCAGCAGGAACAGATGTCGAACCTGTCGCAGCAGTCGGCCCGTGAGAACGCCGGCACGACCAGCCTGGGCGCCCTGCTGCGCGCCAAGCTGGACAATCCCGAGTCGAAGCAATAAAGGTGAAAACGCGGGCGGGGCTCCGGTCCCGCCCGCTTCCTTGTGCCCATGACTCGAAGCGATCTTGTCGAAGAACTGGCCGCCCGTTTCGGCCAGCTCACGCACCGCGACGCCGAATACGCCGTCAAGACCATTCTTGACGCGATGGGCGAAGCGCTGGTGCGCGGGCACCGGATCGAGATCCGGGGCTTCGGCAGCTTTTCGATCAACCGCAGGCCGCCCCGGTTGGGGCGCAACCCGCGTTCGGGCGAGAGCGTCCAGATTCCCGAGAAGCGCGTGCCCCACTTCAAGCCGGGCAAGGCGCTGCGCGAGGCGGTGGACGAGCGCACCGCGCAGATCGCGGCCCGGACTCAAGGCTGAACCCACCCGTTCGCTAGAATCGTTCTTCCCACTGAGGAAGTCCGGATTGAAATACCTCATGTGGCTGCTCAAGGCAGCCATTTTTTTTACCCTGTTCGCTTTCGCGCTGAACAACCAGCAGGACGCGACGGTGCACTTCTTCTTCGGTACCGTGTGGCGCGCCCCGCTGGTGCTGGTGGTGCTGGCCGCATTCGCGCTGGGACTGGCGGTTGGAGCGCTGGGAATGGTGCCGCGCTGGTGGAAGCATCGCATGGCCGCTCGCCGCTCGACCCCGGGCATGGCCGTGCCGCCCGCCGGCGCGCCGGACTCGACCCTGCACCATGGACTTTGACCTCAGCTGGGTGCTGTGGGGCCTGCCCATCGCCTTCGTGCTGGGCTGGTTGGCGTCGCGCCTGGACCTGCGCCAGTTGCGCATCGAGAACCGGCAGGCGCCCAAGGCCTATTTCCGGGGCCTCAATTTCCTGCTGAACGAGCAGCAGGACCAGGCCATCGACGCCTTCATCGAGGCCGTGCAGGGCGACCCGGATACCTCCGAGCTGCACTTCGCGCTGGGCAACCTGTTCCGGCGCCGAGGCGAGTACGAGCGCGCCGTGCGAGTGCACGAACACCTGCTGTCGCGCGGCGACCTGAGTCGCGCCGATCGCCACCGCGCCCAGCATGCGCTCGCTCTGGACTTCCTCAAGGCCGGCCTGCTGGACCGCGCCGAAGAGGCGTTGCGCAAGCTCGAAGGCACCGCTTTCGAAAGCCAGGCCCTGACGGCGCTGCTGGCGATCTACGAGCGCACCCGCGATTGGGCCCAGGCGACCGAGGTCGCAGCCAAGCTCGACGCCACCGGCCAGGGCGCCTTCGGCGGCCGGCAGGCCCACTACCTGTGCGAGCAGGCGGTCGCTGCGGAGCCCGCGCAGGCCGAACAATTGCTGCGCCAAGCCATGAAGGCCGCACCGGAAGCGGCCCGTCCGGGCATCGACCTGGCCGCATTGCAGCGCCGCGCCGGCGACCCGGGGGCGGCCTTCCAGACCCTGTTGAACACGGCGCAATCGGCCCCGATCGCCATCCCGCTGATCGCCAGGCCGCTGATGGAGGCCGCCGTGGCGTGCGGCCGGCAGTCGCAGGCGCTTCAGATGCTGCAGGCGAGCTACGAAGTGTCTCCTTCGCTGGACGTGCTGGAAGCGGTCGTCGCGCTGGAGCCCGATCGGGCGGCGGCCCGCGACCGGTATGTCGAGCACCTGAAACGCGAGCCGTCGCTGGTGGCCGCGGCAAAATGGCTGGCCGGGGAAAAGCTGGAGCATGAGCAGTTCCATGCGCCGGTGCAAAAGGCGCTGGACCAGGCCGCGAAGCCGCTGACACGCTATCGCTGCGCCGCCTGCGGCTTCGAGGCCAAACAGCACTTCTGGCATTGCCCGGGCTGCCAGGCCTGGGACAGCTACCCGGCGCGCCGAGTGGAAGAACTATGAAGATATCCAAGCAGCAACTGGCCAAGGCCCGGGTGCTCGTCGTCGGCGACGCGATGCTCGATCGCTACTGGCACGGCGCCGTGGACCGGATCTCGCCCGAGGCACCGGTGCCGGTGGTCAAGGTCTCGCGCGAGGAAGAGCGCATCGGCGCGGCGGCCAACGTCGCCTACAACGTGGCCACCCTGGGTGGCCAGGCGACGTTCCTGGGCGTGGTTGGCGACGACGAACCCGGCCGCCGTCTGGAAGCGCTGTTGCGGGCGACCGGGATCGAGACGCACCTCAAGCGCGATCCGGGCCTCAGGACCACGGTCAAGTTGCGCGTGATCGGCCGGCATCAGCAACTGCTGCGCATGGACTTCGAGAGCGAGCCCGACCACGAGGCGCTCGCCTCGCAGACCGAAGCGTTCGCGCGGTTGATGCCGCAGCATGACGCCGTGCTGTTTTCCGATTACGGCAAGGGCGGCCTGGCGCACATCACGGCCATGATCGAACAGGCACGGGCCGCGCGCAAGGCGGTGCTGATCGACCCGAAGGGATCGGATTATTTGCGCTATGCCGGTGCCACGGTGATCACGCCCAACCGCAGCGAATTGCAGCAGGTGGTCGGCGCCTGGCGCAACGACGATGAACTGGCGGCCAAGGCCCGGCAGTTGCGCGAGAGCCTGCGGCTGGACGCGTTGCTGGTGACCCTGGGCGAGGACGGCATGACACTGTTCGACGCGCAGGGACAGGCCCATGTGCAGGCGCAGGCACGAGAGGTCTTCGACGTCACCGGGGCCGGCGACACCGTGATCGCCACGCTGGCCGCCCTGGTTGCCGCAGGCCTCTCGCCGCGCGACGCGATGCCGCTGGCGAACAAGGCCGGCGGCATCGTCGTGGGCAAGTTCGGCACCGCCACGGTTTCGTATGAGGAGTTGCTTGGATGAAGAGTTGGTACACGGCCGGTTCTCGCTCCGACATGACTTGCCGAGGCAAGTTAGTCTTCGCTGAAGCCGGCAGGAGGTCATCGTGAGAGTTGTAGTTACCGGAGCGGCCGGCTTTATCGGCAGCAACATCGTCAAGGGACTGAACCAGCGCGGCATCGACGACATCATCGCCGTGGACGACCTGACGCAGGGCGACAAGTTCCGCAACCTGGCCGACCTGAGGATCGCCGACTACGTCGACCTGGACCTGTTCTACGACCTCTTCGCCGAAGGTTTCTTCGGCAAGGTCGAGGCCGTGTTCCACGAGGGCGCCTGCAGCGACACCATGGAAGCCGACGGCAAGTACATGATGGACAACAACTACACGCTCTCGTGCGGCCTGTTCAAGGCCTGCCAGGAGCGCGGCTCGCGCCTGCTGTACGCCTCGTCCGCGGCAACCTATGGCGGCTCCCAGACCTTTCGCGAGAGCCCTCAGTTCGAGCATCCGCTCAACGTGTACGGCTACAGCAAGCTGCTGTTCGACCAGCGCATGCGCCGCGAATGCGGCGAGGATTTCAAACGCGTCAAGCGCCAGGTGGCGGGGTTCCGCTACTTCAACGTCTACGGACCGCGCGAGCAGCACAAGGGCCGCATGGCCAGCGTGGCTTTCCACCAGTTCCACCAGTTCCGCGCCGAAGGCAAGGTGAAACTGTTCGGAGAATACGGCGGCTACGGGCCGGGCGAGCAGAAGCGCGATTTCGTGTTCGTCAACGATGTCGTCGCGGTGAATCTCTGGTTCCTGGACCATCCCGAGCAATCCGGCATCTTCAACCTGGGTACCGGCCGCGCCCAGCCGTTCAACGACGTCGCGGTCGCGGTGGTCAATGCCCTGCGGTCTGGGACCGGGACGGCCCCCTCCGACGCCGGCAGTGCCGCCCGGCAAGGCCTGATCGAGTACGTTCCCTTCCCCGATGCCCTGCGCGGCAAGTACCAGAGCTTTACCCAGGCGGACCTCACAGTCCTGCGCGCCGCCGGTTGCGACCATGTGTTCGCCGACGTTCAGTCCGGGGTGGCCAGTTACATGGCCTCACTCGCCTAGGGCCAGGACCGTCAACCGCCGCGCGCTGGCGACCGTTAGTTCACAAGGTCACCGCCGCCGTCGGCGGAGGCGAGTTTCAACAACCCATCAGGAGCCCATCATGTGGAAGAAGATTCTGGTCATTCTGGCGATGCTGTACGCAGCGGCCTCGTTCGCCGCCGTTGACGTCAACAAGGCCACGGCGGCCGAACTCGACGGCATCAAGGGGATTGGCCCCGCCATCTCCGGCAAGATCATCGACGAGCGCAAGAAGGGCTCGTACAAGGACTGGCAGGACTTCATCGACCGCGTCAAGGGCGTGGGCGAAAGCAATGCCGCCAAATTTTCGGCCGAAGGCCTGACGGTGAACGGCAGTTCCTTCAAGGGGGCAGCCGTCACCAAGAAGGACGAAAAGAGCGCTGCGAAGGAAGAGAAGAAGGCGACCCCGACTGCGGCCAAGGAAGAAGCCAAAGACGCCAAGGCGATGACCAAGGAACAGAAGAAGGAAGCCAAGGCCGCCGCCAAGGAAGCAAGGAAAGAGGCCAAGGCGGAAAAGACCATGGCCGGTGCCAGTGCCGCCAAGCCCGCGGCCAGCGCGGCCAAGACCGCTGCAAGCGCCAAGAAGTAGCCCGGGACTGAATCAACAGAGAACCCGCTCCGGCGGGTTTCTTGTTTCCTAGGCCAGCGCGATCAGGTCGGTGACTCCGGGATCGATTCCCGCTTGCGCCAGCAAGGTGGTGGCCTGCCCGCGGTGATGGGTCTGGTGATTGAAAAAGTGCGTCATCGCCTGCCAGGCCGGATGCTCGCGCCGCGTGCCCTTGCTGTTGGCGTAGCGCATGGTCTGGACCAGGAATTCCGGCGGCATGTCGCGCACCCAGGTCTCGATCGCCTCATCGAGACGCTCGCGCCGGGCCCGCAGGTCGCCCCACTGAGCATGCAGTACGGTCTCGTGCACCGCGCCCGGCGGCAGTGCCAGCAGCTCGCCGGTCAGAGCCGGACAGCTGGCTCCCTGGGCCACGAAACGTTGCAGCCAGAGCTGGTCGCCCCAGACCAGGTGATTCAACGTGCCATGGATCGAGCCGAAGAAGGCGCCGCGATCGCGCTTGCGCTCCTCGTCGGAGAGACGTTCGCAGGCGTCGTACAGCCGCTGGTTGAACCAGCGGTTGTAGCGTGCCAGAAACCGGTAGTTCTCCAGCAGCACAGTGGCATCCATGCCCCGGATTGTGCCGCCTACGCAGGCGGTCCGTAGCCGCCCCCACCCGGGGTGTGGATCTCGAACACATCGCCGAGCATCATCTCGGCCTGCCCGATGTGTTCCAGTTGCTCGACGGAACCGTCGGCGCGCACGACCCGGTTGAGCCCGACCTGCCCAGGTTGACCGCCGGCCATCCCGAAGGGACCGTACCTGCGGCTGTTGGACAGGATGCTTGCGGTCATTTGCTCGAGGAAGCGGATGCGCCGCAACCCGCCATTGCCGCCCTTCCAGCGCCCGGCGCCGCCCGAGCCCGGGCGGATCTCATAGCTGTCCAGCCGCACCGGGAAGCGGAACTCCAGCACTTCGGGATCGGTAAGGCGCGAGTTCGTCATGTTGGTTTGCACGACACTGGTGCCGTCGAAGCCGCCGATCTCGCGGCCGGCCGCATCGAGCACGGCGCCGGCCCCGCTGCCGCCGGAAATGGTCTCGTAATACTGATGCCGCTGGTTGCCGAAGGTGAAGTTGTTCATGGTGCACTGGCTGCCGGCCATGACGCCGAGTGCCCCGTACAGCGCGTTGGTGATGCAGGACGAGGTCTCGACATTGCCCGCCACCACCGAGGCCGGCGGGTCGGGATTGAGCATGGAGCGGGCCGGGATGATCACCTTCAGCGGCTTGAGGCAACCGGCGTTGAGCGGGATGTCGTCATCCACCAGCGTGCGGAACACGTACAGCACCGCGGCCATGCACACCGCCGTGGGCGCATTGAAATTGTTGGTCTGCTGGGGGCTGGTCCCGGTGAAATCGATTTCGGCGCTGCGTTGCTTGGCATCGACACGGATCGCGACCTGGATCTGCGCACCGTTGTCCAGCGGCAGCGTGAACGCGCCGTCCTTCAGTCGGGTGATCACGCGCCGCACCGATTCCTCGGCGTTGTCCTGGACGTGGCCCATGTAGGCGCGCACCATCTCCAGCCCGAATTGGGCGACCATCTTGCGCAGTTCCTGCACGCCTTTTTCATTGGCCGCGACCTGGGCCTTCAAGTCGGCCAGGTTCTGCTCGGGATTGCGGCTCGGGTAGGCGCCGCTGCGCAGCAGAGCCAGGATTTCCGCTTCCTGCAGCACGCCGCGATCGACCAATTTGACGTTGTCGATCTGCACACCCTCCTCGTCAATGCGGGTGGAGAACGGCGGCATCGAGCCGGGCGAGGTTCCGCCGATATCAGCGTGATGGCCTCGGGAACCGACGTAGAACGTCGGTTCTGCGGCCGGCGCCGTTATGTGCCCACCCTCTCCCCTGCCCTCCCCCGTCATGGGCGAGGGTAACTGTAGATAGACCGGCGTGATCACCGTCACGTCCGGCAGATGGGTGCCGCCGTGATAGGGATCGTTCAGCACATAGACGTCGCCCGGCGACATGCGGCCGGCGTTCTCGCGAATCACGGTCTTGATGCTCTCGCCCATCGATCCCAGGTGCACCGGCATGTGCGGCGCATTGGCAATCAGGTGGCCTTGCGCGTCGAACAGCGCACACGAAAAGTCCAGGCGCTCCTTGATGTTGACCGAATAGGCGGTGTTCTGCAGCTGCAGGCCCATCTGCTCGGCGATGTTCATGAAGAGGTTGTTGAAGACCTCGAGCAGCACCGGGTCCACGGTCGTGCCGGCGGCATACGTTACGCTGCGCGCCACCCGGCGATCCAGCACGATGTGGTCGAGGTCGGTGATGCTTGCCTCCCACCCCGGCTCGACAACGGTGGTGGCGTTGCGCTCGGCAATGATGGCGGGGCCGGGGACCCGGTCGCCGGGCCGCAGGTCCTCGCGCACCACCAGCGCCGCATCGTGCCATTGCCCACCCGAATACATGCGGACGGTCTCGCGGCGCGGCACTTCGCGCGCCGGGTTCATCGGAAGGCGCGGTTCCACCGCGGCCTCGCCCGGCACCACCGCCTCCACCGAAACCGCCTCCACCATCATCCGCTTGCCGCGCATCAGGAAGGCAAAGCGCTGGCGGTAGGCGGCCTCGAACCCGGCCACGATGGTGTCCAGGTCGCCGAAGGGCACCACCAGCGCCGAATCGCTGCCCTCGTAGCGAACGTGGACACGGCGATGCAGCAAGATGTCGCCGCCGCCGGACTGCTGGCGTCGCAGTTCGGCCTGGGCCGCGCCGCCCAGGGCCTGGAGCCGCTCGGTCACCTGGGGCAGCGATTCGGGCCCCAGCGGCAGCTCGATGGCCTGCTCGCGGATGGTGTTCTGGTCGGCCAGGCCCATGCCGTACGCCGACAGCACGCCGGCCAGCGGGTGCACGAAGACCCGGCTCATGCCCAACGCGTCAGCCACCATGCAGGCGTGCTGCCCACCGGCGCCGCCGAAGCACTGCAGGGTGTAGCGCGTCACGTCGTAGCCGCGCGCCACCGAAATCTTCTTGATGGCATTGGCCATCTGCTGCACGGCAATCTCGATGAAGCCTTCGGCGCACGCCTCGGGCGTCAGCTTGGCGCCGGCGCTGTCCCTGGCTGCGCTCGCATCGATGCGTTGGGTCAGCTCCAGGAACTTGGCGACGACGATCTCATCGCTCAACGGTTCGTCCGCGTGCGGGCCGAACACCTTGGGGAAATAGCGCGGCTGTATCTTGCCCACCATCACGTTGGCATCGGTGACTGCCAGTGGACCGCCGCGCCGGTAACTGGCCGGACCCGGGTTGGCCGCGGCGCTGCGCGGGCCCACGCGGAAGCGCGAGCCGTCGAATTCCAGGATCGAGCCGCCGCCCGCCGCCACGGTGTGGATGCTCATCATGGGCGCGCGCATGCGCACGCCAGCCACCTGGGTTTCGAACTCGCGCTCGAACTCGCCGGCGTAGTGCGAGACGTCGGTGGAGGTGCCGCCCATGTCGAAGCCGATGACCTTGTCGTGCCCCGCCAGGCTGGCGGTGCGGGCCATGCCCACAATACCGCCGGCCGGGCCCGACAGGATCGCATCCTTGCCCTGGAAGGCGTGGGCATCGGCCAGGCCGCCCGAGGACTGCATGAAGAACAGCTTGACGCCGGGCATCTCGGACGCCACCCGCTCCACATAGCGTCGCAGGATCGGCGACAGGTAGGCATCGACCACGGTCGTGTCGCCGCGGCTGACGAACTTCATCATCGGGCTGGTGCCATGGGAGGTGCTGACCTGGGTGAAGCCCGCCTCGCGGGCGATGCGACCGGCCGCCTGTTCGTGGGCCGTGAAGCGGTAACCGTGCATGAAGACGACGGCGACGCTGCGCAGGCCGCGGCCGTAGGCAGCCGTCAGCTCATCCCTCAGATGCTGCTCGTCGAGCGGAACGATGACTTCGCCTTGCGCGGCGACGCGTTCACGCGCCTCGATCACGGCGCTGTACAGCAGCTCGGGCAGCACGATGTGGCGGTCGAACAGGCGCGGCCGGTTCTGGTAGGCGATGCGCAGCGCATCGCGAAAGCCGCGCGTCGTCACCAACAGCGTGGGTTCGCCCTTGCGCTCCAGCAGCGCATTGGTCGCCACCGTGGTGCCCATCTTCACGCAATCGACGCGCTGGGGGGTGATCGGCTCACCCGGCTTCAGGCCCAGCAGGTGGCGGATGCCCGCGACGGCCGCGTCGGCGTACTGCTCGGGGTTGTCCGAAAGGAGCTTGTGCGTCACCAGCGTGCCGTCGGGCCGGCGGCCGACGACGTCGGTGAACGTGCCGCCGCGATCGATCCAGAACTGCCAGCGTTTGTCTTCCATGGGCTTGCCCTTGTGTT
>JAANCK010144727.1_pt1 | contig 11785 bp, 8 predicted proteins | sample 7277841 | NCBI WGS metagenome assembly JAANCK01 (sample SAMN14222788, study PRJNA588281) | permafrost metagenome | isolation source: Arctic cryosol methane SIP | place: Canada:Nunavut | collected 2015-07 | reverse complement strand
GTCGCCATCGTCGGCGGCTCCAAGGTCTCCACCAAACTGACCGTGCTCGAAGCCCTGTCCGAAAAATGCGAACAACTGGTGGTCGGCGGCGGCATCGCCAACACCTTCCTCGCCGCGATGGGCAAGAACGTCGGCAAGTCGCTGTGCGAACATGACCTGATCCCGACCGCGCAGGCGCTGATCGAGAAAATGACCGCGCGCGGCGCAACCATTCCGATTGCCGTCGACGTGGTGTGCGGCAAGCAGTTCGACGCCAACGAACCCGCCGTGCTGAAAGACGCGGGCGACGTCGCCGACGACGACATGATTTTCGACATCGGCCCGAAGAGCGCCCAGGAACTCGCCGACATCATCATGAAGGCCGGCACCGTGGTGTGGAACGGCCCGGTTGGCGTGTTCGAATTCGACCAGTTCGGCGAAGGCACCAAGACCATCGCCATGGCGATCGCCAACACCAACGCCTTCACCCTGGCGGGCGGCGGCGACACCATCGCCGCGATCCAGAAATACGACATCTACGACAAGGTGAGCTACATCTCCACCGCCGGTGGCGCCTTCCTCGAATACCTGGAAGGCAAGACCCTGCCCGCCGTGGCGATTCTGGAGGAACGTGCCAAAGGGTAAGCTGTGATCGGTAAACGGTGAGCGGTTTTCGCTCACCGTTTTTGTTTGAACCCGCTTACTCCTCACCACTCACAGCTCACTCAATATGATCCGCAGAACCAAAATCGTCGCCACCCTCGGCCCTTCCTGCTCCGATGCCAAAACCCTGGACCGGATGATGGAAGCCGGCCTGGATGTGGTGCGTCTTAATTTTTCGCACGGCGTCGCACAGGATCATATCGATCGTGCTGAAATGGTGCGCTCGCTGGCCCGCACGCGCGGCCGTGCGGTCGGTGTGCTGGTTGACCTGCAGGGCCCGAAGATCCGTATCGGCAAATTCAAGGACAACAAAATCACGCTGGCCAAGGGCGATGTGTTCATACTCGACGCGGCGTGCACGCTGGGCGATCAGGCCCGTGTCGGTCTCGATTACAAAGAGCTGCCGAATGACGTCAAGCGCGGCGTTACCCTGTTGCTGGACGACGGCCGCATCGAATTCTGGGTCGAATCCGTCAATGGCACGGAAATCGTCTGCAAAGTGGTGCAAGGCGGCGTGCTGTCCAACAACAAGGGCATCAACCGCAAGGGCGGCGGCCTGTCCGCCGCTGCGCTCACCTCCAAGGACATCGAAGACATCAAGACGGCTGCCGCACTGAAGGCTGATTACCTCGCCGTGTCGTTTCCGCGTTGCGGCGCCGACATGCGCCAGGCGCGTGAACTCTTGCGCGCAGCCGGCGGCAAGAGCCTGCTGGTGGCCAAGATCGAGCGCACCGAAGCAATCGAAAATCTCGAAGAAATCCTCGACGCGTCGGACGCCATCATGGTGGCGCGCGGCGACCTCGGCGTCGAAGTCGGCGATGCAGCGGTTCCTGCGCTGCAAAAACGCATGATCCGCATGGCGATCGAGCGCAACAAGGTGGTGATCACCGCCACGCAGATGATGGAATCGATGATTTCCAGCCCGATCCCCACCCGCGCCGAAGTGTCGGACGTGGCCAACGCCGTACTCGACGGCACCGATGCGGTGATGCTGTCGGCCGAAACGGCGGCGGGCCAGTACCCGATCGAGGCCATCCAGGCGATGGACCGCGTCTGCCTCGAAGCCGAGAAGGAAACCGAGCTGAAATTCTCGGGTGAACTCCTGATGAAGAGCTTCCTGCGCGCCGATGAAGCCATTGCGATGTCGGCCGTATTCACCTCGGTGCACCTCAACATCAAGGCCATCGCCGCACTCACCGAAACCGGCAATACCTGTTTGTGGATGAGCCGCCTGTCGACCCGGGTGCCGATCTACGCCTTGACACCCCAGGTTGAAACCCGTAGAAAAGTCACTCTTTTTCGCGGCGTCTACCCGATCAACCTGGTTACCGCCAGCAAGGAACGCGACGTGCTGCTGGCCGAGGCCGAAGAAGAACTGCGGCAGCGCGGTGCGGTGCGGGATGGCGACCTGATTCTGCTCACCATCGGCGAGCCCATCGGCCAGTCTGGCGGCACCAACACCATGAAAATCGTCCGTGTGGGCGACTCGAAGAAGTCCTGATTCCGCTGAATTTTAAATAGCTCGCTGTAACTTTTTTAAACTAGGAGACTGAAAATGGCCCTGATTTCCCTTCGTCAATTGCTCGACCATGCTGCTGAAAACAGCTATGGCCTGCCCGCGTTCAACGTCAACAACATGGAGCAGGTCAAGGCCATCATGGAAGCCGCGGCTGCCGTGAATTCGCCGGTGATTCTGCAAGGTTCCGCCGGCGCCCGTTCCTACGCTGGCGAGCCCTTCCTGCGCCACCTGATCCTGGCCGCGATCGAAATGTATCCGCAGATTCCGATCTGTATGCACCAGGACCACGGTGCGTCCCCCAGCATCTGCTTCCGCTCGATCCAGTCCGGCTTCAGCTCGGTGATGATGGACGGCTCGCTGCAAGAAGACGGCAAGACCCCCGCCACCTACGAATACAACGTCGCCACCACCGCCAAAGTGTCGGAAATGGCGCACGCTGTCGGCGTCTCGGTCGAAGGCGAACTGGGCTGCCTGGGCTCGCTTGAAACCGGCATGGCCGGTGAAGAAGACGGCCACGGTGCCGAAGGCGCGCTGGATCACAGCCAGTTGCTGACCGATCCCGATGAAGCCGCTGACTTCGTCAAGAAAACCCGCGTGGATGCGCTGGCTATCGCCATCGGCACCTCGCACGGCGCCTACAAGTTCACCCGCCCGCCCACCGGCGACATTCTGGCGATCGACCGCGTCAAAGCAATTCACGCCCGTATCCCCAACACCCACCTGGTGATGCACGGTTCGTCTTCGGTGCCGCAGGAATGGTTGGCCATCATCAACAGCTTCGGCGGCGACATGGGCGAAACCTACGGCGTGCCGGTCTCCGAAATCGTCGAAGGCATCAGGCACGGCGTGCGCAAGGTCAACATCGACACCGACCTGCGCATGGCATCGACCGGCGCGATCCGCAAGCACCTGGCCGAAAACAAGTCCAACTTCGACCCGCGCAAATTCCTCAAGGAAGCCACCAAGGGCATGAGCGACATCTGCCGCAACCGTTTTGAAGCCTTCGGCGCAGCCGGCATGGCCAGCAAAATCTCCAAGATTTACAACCTGGAAGAAATGCAGAAGCGCTACGACAAGGGCGAACTCGATCCCAAGGTCAACTGATCGCTGGTTGATTGATTGAAATGAAAAGGGACGCTGCAGCGTCCCTTTTTTATGGCCAAAAAGATCTGGCGCACGCCCGCTGCCAGCGCAGCCGCAGCACGCATGCTGGCCGCCTGGCAGCGGCCATGGCATGATGAAACGCATGCCCCCGGAACCTTCAAGCCCCGCTGTTTTTGTCGCCCGCGGCCTCACCAAGATCTACCGCATGGGTGAGGTCGAGGTGCGTGCGCTGCGCGGCATCGACCTCACGCTCTATCGCGGCGAACTGGTGGTGCTGCTCGGTCCCTCGGGCAGCGGCAAGTCCACCCTGCTCAACATCCTCGGCGGGCTCGACGCGCCGAGCGGCGGCGAAGTCCACTACCTCGACCACAAACTCACCGGCGCGTCCGAAACCGAACTCACCCGCTTTCGCCGCGAGCATGTCGGCTTCGTGTTCCAGTTCTACAACCTGATTCCCAGCCTCACCGCGCGCGAGAACGTCGCCGCGGTCACCGAGATTTCGGCTGCGCCGATGCGCCCCGAAGACGCGCTGGCATTGGTTGGGCTGGGCAACCGCCTCGACCATTTTCCCGCGCAGCTGTCCGGCGGCGAGCAGCAGCGGGTGGCGATCGCCCGCGCGGTCGCCAAGAATCCGGCGGTGCTGCTGTGCGACGAGCCCACCGGCGCGCTCGATTCCGCCACCGGCGTGGTGGTGCTCGAAGTGCTGGAAAAGGTGAATCGCGAACTCGGCACGCTAACCGTGCTGATCACCCACAACGCGGGCATTGCCGACATGGCCGACCGCGTGATCCGCCTGTCCGACGGCCAGATTGCCGAGATACACAGCAACCCCACGAAGAAGGCAGCGCGCGAGCTGTCCTGGTAAACCCTTCCAGCCAAACCATGCGCGCCCTCGACCGCAAACTGTTCCGGGATCTGTGGCATCTGCGCGGCCAGGTGCTGGCGATCGCGGCGGTGATCATGGGCGGCGTCGCCACCATGGTGATGTCGCTTTCCACCTACGATTCGCTGGTCACCACGCGCGATCGTTTCTACAGCGAATACCGCTTCGCGGAGGTTTTCGCCAGCCTGAAGCGCGCGCCCGATCCCGTGGCCGAACGGCTGGCCGCGCTGCCCGGGGTGGAACGCCTGGAAACGCGGGTGCGAGCCGGGGTGAAGCTCGAAGTGGCCGGGTTCAGCGATCCCATCACCGGCCTGCTGCTGTCGCTTCCGGATGCCGGCGCGCCGCAGCTCAACGCGCTACACCTCAAGCGCGGGCGCATGGTGCAGCCCTGGAGCACAGACGAGGTGGTGCTGTCCGATACGTTTGCCGATGCCCATCGCTTCCAGCCGGGCGATACGCTTGCCGCCATCATCAACGGCAAGCGCAAAACGCTCACGGTGGTAGGCGTCGCGGTGTCGCCGGAATATGTCTACCAGATCGCGCCCGGCGCCATGTTTCCCGATTTCAAGCGCTACGGGGTGCTGTGGATGGGGCGCAACGCGCTCGCCGCCGCCTACGACATGAAAGGCGGCTTCAACCAGGTCAGCCTGACGCTGGCGCGTGATGCGCACGAACAGGATGTGATCGACCGGGTGGATGCCATCCTCGCGCCCTACGGCGGCACTGGTGCGTATGGGCGCCGCGACCAGTTCTCCAACCGCTTTCTGACCGAGGAACTGAAGCAGTTGCGGACCATGGCGACGGTTTTCCCCGCCATCTTTCTCGGCGTCGCCGCGTTTCTGCTCAACGTGGTGCTGAGCCGGCTGATTGCGCTGCAGCGCGAGCAAATCGCCACCCTCAAGGCCTTCGGCTACAGCTATCTGGCGATCGGCGTGCATTACGTCAAGCTGGTGCTACTGATGGTCCTGCTGGGCGTGGCGGCCGGAATTACGCTCGGCACCTGGTTCGGCCAGGGGCTTTCCCATGTCTACACGGAAACGACGTTCCGTTTTCCCTACCTCGATTTTCACCTCAGTGCCGGCATCATCCTGATTGCGCTGGCGGTCAGCAGCCTGGCGGCGGTCAGCGGCACGCTGCTGTCCGTCACCCGCGCGGTGCGCTTGCCGCCGGCCGAGGGCATGCGCCCGGAGATGCCGGAGACCTACCGCACCACGCTGATCGAGCGCATCGGTCTGCAGCGCTGGTTTTCGGCGCCGACGCGCATGATCCTGCGCCACATCGAACGGCGCCCGCTGAAGTCGCTGCTGACGGTGCTCGGCATCGCCTGCGCCTGCGGGCTGATGATGGTGGGCAACTACCAGAAGGGCGCGATCGACTTCATGGTCGATGTGCAGTTTCGCCAGGCCTCGCGCGAGGACCTCGGGCTCACCTTCATCGAGCCCACCTCCGGCCGCGCGCTGCACGAACTGGCCGCGCTGCCGGGCGTCGATTTCGTGGAAGGCTTCCGCGACGTGCCGGCGATCCTGCGTTTCGGGCACTACCATTACCGGGCAGCACTGTTTGGCATCCAGCCGCAAGGCCAGTTGCACCGCTCGCTCGACGCCCAGCTGAAGCCGGTCGCGCTGAAGCCTGGCGGCGTGGTGCTGACCGATCACCTGGCCAACCGGATCCTGCACGTCAAACCGGGCGACATGCTGACGGTTGAAGTACTGGAAGGCCGCCGCCCGGTGCTGCAGGTGCCGGTGCTGGGCATCACCAAACAGTATCTGGGGGTGTCGGCCTACATGCAGCAGGACTCGCTGAATGCCCTGATGCGTGAGGGCAACACGGTAACCGGCGCCTATCTGGCGGTGAAGCCGGGCACCGAAGCCGCACTCTACGCCAGCCTGCACGAACGCCCGCGCGTGCTCGGCATGGTCGCCAACGCGGCGGCGATCCAGAGCTTTTACGCCACCATCGGCGAGTTCATCCTGTTTTACAACCTGGTCGCCACCGTGCTCGCCGGCGCCATCGGTTTTGGCGTGGTCTACAACAGCGCGCGCATCGCCCTGTCCGAACGGGGGCGCGAGCTCGCCAGCCTGCGGGTGCTGGGCTTCACCCGCGGCGAGATCGCCTATATCCTGCTGGGAGAATTGGCGCTGCTGACGCTGGCGGCGATCCCGGTCGGTTTCCTGGTCGGCGTTGGGTTGGTCGGCATCCTGGTGGTAGCGTTCAGGAGCGAGCTTTACCGGCTGCCGCTGATCCTGACCCCGGAAAACTACGCCATGGGCGCGAGCGTCGTCATCGTTTCCGCGCTGCTGTCCGGCCTGCTGCTGTGGCTTCGCCTCGGCCGGCTGGATCTGGTGGCAGTGCTCAAAACACGCGAATAAGGCTAACGACACACCATGCAACTACGCGCAAAAATCGGAATGCTGGCCACTGCGGCGCTGGTCGCGGCCGGACTCGTGCTGGGCTTCATGCCGCGCGCGTTGCCGGTGGACATCGCAACGGTGGCACGCGCGCCGCTCACGGTGACGGTGGAAGAAGAAGGCAAGACCCGGGTCAGGGAGCGTTACCTGGTGTCGGCGCCGGTGGCGGGCTACGTGCGCCGCATCGACCTCAAGGCGGGCGATGCTGTTGCGGCCGGGCAGGTGCTGGCGATCATCGAACCCGCCCGTTCCGTCGCGCTCGACCCGCGCACGCGCGCGCAGGCGCAGGCGCAAGTGAGCGCCGCCGAAGCCGCCCTCGCCGTCGCCCAGGAAAATGCCCGCGCCGCGACAGCCGATGCGCAGCTGGCGCAGCAACAACGCGCCCGCACCGAATCCCTGCGGCAGTCGAATTTTCTATCGGCGCAGGCACTCGACACGGCACGCAGCGCGGAAACCCGTGCCCAGGCCGCGCAGCAGGCCGCGACACACACAGTCAAGGTGGCGCGCTATGAACTGGACATGGCGCGCGCAGCCGTCGTCAACACCACCCATCTGCAGAGCGGCGGGGCGACCGAAGCCCTGCAGGTGCGCGCACCGGTGGCCGCGCGCGTACTCAAGCTGCAGCACGAAAGCGAGGGCGCAGTCAGCGCGGGCCAGCCGCTGCTCGAGATCGGCAACCCCGAAACCCTGGAAGTCGAAGTGGACGTGCTGTCCACCTACGCGGTGAAAATCGCCCCCGGATCGAAAGTGATTCTGGATCGCTGGGGCGGCGACCAGCCGGTGCAGGGCAGCGTGCGCGTGGTGGAACCCAGCGGCTTTACCAAGATTTCCGCGCTAGGCGTCGAAGAGCAGCGCGTGCATGTCATCGTCGACTTCGTTTCACCGCGCGAAGCCTGGCAGCGCCTGGGCGACGGCTTTCGGGTGGAAGCGCGGTTCGTGCTGTGGGAAGGCCAGGACGTATTGCAACTGCCAACCAGCGCACTGTTCCGTCACGGCGAGGGCTGGGCCGTGTTTGCGGTGAAAGGCGGCCGCGCCCGCCTGACCCCGGTCGAGACGGGCCAGCGTGCAGGACTGGCGACACAGGTGGTGTCCGGGCTGGCTGCCGGTGCCAAGGTGGTCAGTCACCCGGACGATAGGCTCAGTGATGGCGCGCGGGTGAAACCGCGCTAGGGTTCGGGGCGCTCCGCGAAGGGCTTCACTGCAATTCCTTTGAACTTATAAATAATGCGGCCTTGGCCCCTTTAACCCTCCGGTCGAGCTCGTGGTCGCAGGTGATTCAGTGCGTGCTTGAAGGTGCTGGGGAGCAGTTGCCTTTGCAGGTAGGTCTACGCCAAGGAAACGCGGGCTGGTGTCGATGTGTTTGTAGCGCGCCATGCGGTCGGTGCCATCATGCATTCAATGACGCGATGTTGATGCAGGCGGGGGGCTGGGGCAAGATGCAGGGATTGATATTTTTGGGGCTTTTTCTACAGCCTCGTTAGGTGGCTGAATGAAGAAGCTCCCCGATCCAGAGCGAGTGGTCAAGCGAACGATCGAGCTACTCGGTGGAGTCGAACGAACCAGACAGATCACCGACCAAGAACTCGGTGAAATGAATCAACGCTGGAACCAGGATGTTGAATCAATCGGTCGAATTCTTCGCGCTCATCTCTACGTGGAGCACTACATGACCGAGTACCTGGAAAAGTCGAACCCTAGACTTGGCTCGGTTGGAAATGCAAAGCTCAGCTTCGCCCAGAAGGTTTCGCTGCTCGATCCAGACGATCCGCGACTTCGGGAAGTAAAGGAAGGCGTCAAGCACCTCAACACAATACGGAACCGTCTTGCGCACAGGCTCAGCGCAACCGTCACACCTGAAGATTCAGCCGTCTTCCTTCGCGCGCCATACTTCGGTGAAATGCGTGTGGAACGGGCTAAACCCGATCACCCCAGTGATGACCCGTTGGATATCCTCGAAGAGTTCGCGCAGCACGCCAGCCACTCCTTTACACAGAAATTCAGCTTAGTGAGCAAAGCTCTTGCTCAAGCCCTAGGAGAGTGCGGTGATGCTCCAGCCACCTAACCCTTCCATCGAGAGGGACGTCCAAGGGCTGTCGCTCTTGTCCGCCCTCATGTCAAACGTTAGAGCTCATCATGCCAAACGAAAAGCTTGCTAGAAGCATTTACTCGCTGCAGAACAAGATCGTTCGCGAGCTCAACAACGCACACATCTTTCTAGAGCAGGCTCAACCACTTCTAATTGAGGCGAAGGCAAAATACGAGAACAGCAAATCCAAAGCAGATCGTCGCTACTACGTACCATCTGTTGAACGCAGAAAATTTGCAAAGCGAACTGATGCAGAACTTAAAGATATTTATGCGCACTTCACTTCGAATGGCTTATTCGAAGCATTCCTAGTCAACAGCGTTTCACAGTTCGAGTCATTTCTTGCGGATGTCATCATCAAGTTCTTGACGCACTATCCTTTGCGTATCACCGAGACAGTCCAAGGTATGCCTGCCTGTCCCAACATCTCCCCACGAGACCTTGTGGCGGCTGCCAATAAGGACGAGCTACTCCAACGCGTCTTTTCTGACCATGTGGATAACGTCTTTCGTCAACGCCCAAGTCTCTACATGGCATATCTTGCAAAGCTACTTAGCGTCAAAACTGATCCGAGCTTTGCTGATTACTACGAAGTCTGTGCAACACGTGACCTTGTCGTTCACAACAACGGCATCGCCAATGCCCTTTACATTGAGAAGGCAGGTGCTAAAGCACGGGGCGCTCTCGGGCAAAAAATCGCGGTCGACAAGGACTATTACTATGATGCCCTAGCGAAACTGAAGAAGGTTTCCGGAGCTATCAAGCGTGATATTGAGAAAAAATATGGCAAAGGCGAAGAAGAGATTTAACCCTTCGTTGTGTGGCTAAAGTGTGTGGTTAAAGGGGCCAGGGTCGGATTTCCTCAACGGCTGCTCAGGCCGATAACCTGACTGTCGATCCCCGCCGTTTATGGGACTCCGGGTTTAGCCCAGCATCGCCTTCAACGCCGCCAGCCGATCGCTGCCGCTGGCTTTGGCATCGGCGGTGGTCGGTTTCTCCGGCTGGCGCACGTCATCACCCAACTCGTCGATGAAGCGTGACGGATCACAGGCGACCGATTCGCGCGCGCGCTTGCGGCGCGCGCAGTAAGACAGCGTGAGCGACCTTTTTGCGCGGGTGACGCCGACATACATCAGGCGGCGTTCTTCTTCCAGGCGGCCTTCATCGACCGCATCGCGGTGCGGCAGGATGTTTTCTTCGATCCCGACCAGAAAGACGTGGCCGAACTCCAGGCCTTTGGCGGCGTGCAGGGTGGACAGGCGCACGGCGTCGGGGGCTTCTTCTTCGCGGCCTTCGAGCAGGGTGATGAGCGCGATGGTTTGTGTCAGCTGCAGCAGGTTCTTGTCGTCTTCCTCGCCCTTTTTGGCGATCCAGGCGGCGAACTCCAGCACGTTGTTCCACTTTCCTTGCGCGACGCGGGTATCGTCCTGGTCGAAAATATAGACTTCATAGTCGATCGATTTCAGCAGGTCGTTCAGCACCTCGCCGGCCGGTTCGCGCACCACGCGTTCTTCGGTGCGGTTGATGAAGTGGCAGAACTCAAGCAGCGGCGCCAGATGGCGTTCACCGATCTGCGATGCGGCAGCGGCCGAGAACACCGCCTCGAACAGGCTGACGTGCAAGGTGGCGGCGACCTGGCCGAGCTTTTCCAGCGTCGCCGTGCCGATGCCGCGCTTGGGCGTGGTGACGGCGCGGATGAAGGCCGGATCGTCGTCGCTGTTGGCGATCAGGCGCAGGTAGGCGATCACGTCCTTGATCTCGGTGCGGTCGAAAAACGACTGCCCGCCGGACAGCTGGTACGGCACTTTTTCGTTGCGCAGCGCCTGCTCGAACACGCGCGCCTGATAGTTGCCGCGATACAAAATCGCGTAGTCGCGCCACTCGGTGCGGTGCTGGAATTTATGCGACAGCAGCCGCATCACCACCGATTCGGCCTCGTGCTCGTCGTCCTTGGTCGGCATGATCTGGATCGCGTCGCCGTGGCCGAGGTCGCTCCACAAGCGCTTTTCGAACAGTTTGGGATTGTTGGAGATCAGGCTGTTGGCGGCTTTCAGGATGCGCACCGTCGAGCGGTAGTTCTGTTCCAGCTTGACCAGATGCAGGTGCGGGTAATCCTCGCGCAATTGCTTCAGGTTGTCGGCCGACGCCCCGCGCCAGCCGTAAATCGCCTGGTCATCGTCGCCCACTGCGGTGAACGCTGCGCGCACCCCGGTGAGCTTTTGCAGCAGCCGGTATTGCGCAATGTTGGTGTCCTGATATTCGTCGACCAGGATGTGGCGCAGCCGGTTCTGCCACTTTTCGCGCAGCTCGAAGTGCGTATCCAGCAACTCGGCGGGCAGGCGGATCAGGTCGTCGAAATCGACCGCCTGATAGGCGCGCAGGGTGGCATCGTAGCGGTCGTAGATTTTGGCGTAGACGCGCGCGTTGTCGTCTTCGGCGGTGGCGAGCGCGATGGCGGGCGACTTCAGTTCGTTCTTCCACAGCGAGATGCGGCTCACCGCGCGGCGGATTTCCTGCTTGTCGGTGGTCTTGATGATTTCCGACACGATGCCCGCCGCGTCGGCTGAATCGAGAATGGAAAACGCCGGCTTCAGCTCGGCGAATTTCGCGTCCTCGCGCAGCATGCGCAGGCCCATCGAGTGAAACGTGGTGACGATCAGCCCCTTGGTGTTCACATTCTGGGTCAGCTTGGCCGCGCGATCCGCCATCTCGCGCGCGGCCTTGTTGGTAAAGGTGATCGCGGCGATCGAGCTCGGCTTGTAGCCGCACTCGCCGATCAGGTAGGCGATTTTGTGGGTGATGACGCGGGTTTTGCCCGAGCCGGCGCCCGCCAGCACCAGCAAGGGGCCGTCGAGATATCTCGCCGCTTCGCGCTGCGGCGGGTTGAGTGCGGCAAGCAGGCTCATGCGCCGCCGAATTCGCGGGCGAGGTACGCGTTGATATCGCTCGATTCATACAGCCAGGTTTGCTTGCCCTGCGCATCGGTGATCAGCAGGCACGGCACTTGGGCCTTGCCGCCGCCGGCGATCAGGGCGGCGCGATGGGTGGCGTCATGCTGCGCGTCGCGCAGCTCGATGTTGAGCGACAGGCGCTGGGCAGCGCGGCGAGTTTTCAGGCAGAACGGACACGTCGGGTAGTGGTAC
>JAANCK010009035.1_pt1 | contig 11802 bp, 10 predicted proteins | sample 7277841 | NCBI WGS metagenome assembly JAANCK01 (sample SAMN14222788, study PRJNA588281) | permafrost metagenome | isolation source: Arctic cryosol methane SIP | place: Canada:Nunavut | collected 2015-07 | reverse complement strand
GATGTGGCGGGCTTGTGCAAAGCGGCCACACTGAAGGAGATTGAAGCGCAGAGCTGGTCGCTCAACCCCGGCCGCTACGTCGGCGTCGCGCCGGGCGAGGACGTCAACGATGAGGATTTCAAGGTACAGCTTGAAGCGCTGAATGAGGAACTGGAAGTTCTTAACGCACAGGCGCGTGAGTTGGAGGCGACTATCGCGACCAATATCGCGGAACTTCTGGAATTGTGATGTTGGCTGAGTGGCGTGAATGCAAACTTGGTGACCTGCTTCAAATCAAGCATGGCTTCGCTTTCCTAGGCGAGTATTTTGGCACTGTCGGGACACATGTCGTTTTAACTCCGGGCAATTTTATTGAGGACGGCGGCTTCAAAGAAAAGCGCGAGAAGGCGAAATGGTATAGCGTCCCAATTTCATCGGACTACGTATTGAACGAAGGCGACCTCATCATCGCAATGACTGAGCAGGCGGAAGGCCTGCTCGGAAGTAGTGCAATCATTCCACGAAGCGGCGTTTACCTCCACAATCAACGACTCGGCCTCGTCCAGATTCTGGACCGAACACAGACCGACCAACGCTTCGTCTACTACCTGTTCAACACCAAGCCGGTTCGGCAACAGATTCGTGGCTCAGCTAGCGGGACGAAAATTCGGCACACCGCACCATCACGAATCGCCGACGTGAAAATCTGTGTTCCGCTGCTTAACCTGCAACAACGAATAGCGGGCATCCTGTCCGCCTACGACGAACTGATCGAAAACAGCCAGCGGCGCATCAAAATATTGGAGGAGATGGCCCGCTCTTTCTACCGCGAATGGTTCGTCCACTTCCGCTTCCCCGGCCACGAAAAGCTCTCGCGCGTCGCTTCCGCCCTCGGCGATATCCCCAAAGGCTGGGAGGTGAAGAAGCTCCCGGACGTGGCGGAAGTGAACCGCGCCCAAATCAACGCCCGCAATGCGCCAGGCGAGCTTCACTACATCGACATCTCCTCCGTCAGTCCCGGTCGGATTGACACAATAACGACTTACGCCTTCGCAGACGCGCCCGGCCGTGCGCGTCGCATCGTCCAGCATGGCGACGTGCTCTGGTCCTGCGTTCGCCCCAACCGCCGCTCGCACGCGCAGGTGATGCACCCAGAACAGAACACCATCGCGTCCACCGGCTTCGCAGTGCTCACAGCGACGAAGGTTCCATCCACGTTTCTCTATCTCGCCACTACGACGGACGATTTCGTCGCCTACCTCACCAACAATGCCACCGGCGCAGCCTATCCCGCCGTTACCGCGACAACTTTCGAGAAAGCCGACCTGCTCATCCCGTCCGCGCCATTGTTGAAGAAGTTCGACGAAGCGACGATTCCGATAGCGGAGCAGATCTACACGCTTCAACGCCAAATCCAAAATCTCCGCCGCACACGCGACCTCCTGCTGCCACGCCTGCTTTCCGGGCAGATCCATCTCGCTTGAACCTGGCGCAAAGAAGCAGTGCTCCCCAGCTTGCCATCCCCGCGCCAGTGGCTTGCCCACCTGTGAATCATGGATTACAATACATCCATGATCGAGGTGCTCAAGAGCGAGACCTTTGCGCGCTGGATCGACAAGCTCAAGGATCGGCAGGCGGTGGCGCGGATCAACGCACGCATCCTGCGGCTGTCGCTGACGGGCCAATTGGGCGATGCGAAGGCCCTGCGCGGTGGCGTGAGCGAGATGCGCATCGATCACGGCCCCGGATACCGGGTGTACTTCACGCGCCGCGGCGCGACGCTCGTGCTGCTGCTGGCCGGTGGCGACAAGCGCAGCCAGGATCGCGACATCGAACTCGCGAATCGCATTGCCAGGGATTGGAAGGAACCAACATGAGCGAAAAATTTACCCGCTGGGATGCCGCGGACTCTCTCAAGACCGGCGAAGACATGGCGCTTTACCTCGACGCCTGTCTGAACGAGGACAGCGGCGACGGTCAACTGATCCGCGCCGCTCTCAACGACATCGCACGGGCTCGCGGCATGTCGCAACTGGCGCGCGACACTGGCATCACCCGCGAGGGGCTTTACCGCGCGCTGTCGGATAAAGGCAACCCGGAACTCACCACGGTACTCAAGATCATCAAAGCGCTGGGCATGCAGTTGCACGCGACGTCGTCGACCACGTCCAAACCACGGCGCGCCGCACGCAAGAAAACACCCGCAGATCGCGTCGCGGCCTGATGCAGCGCCCGGCTCGCGGCCACGGGCGTCCGACGTCCGCATTCCCCCTGCGCACGGAATCGTGACTTGAGCGCCCACGCTTACACCGAAGACCAACTCGTCGAACAGCCCGCGATAGCGCTATTCGCGGAACTGGGTTGGACGACGGTGTCAGCGATGGAGGAAGTGTTCGGCATTTCCCCTCACCCTAACCCTCGCCCAAAGGGAGAGGGAATCTTTCTGGGACGAGAAAGCAGCGGCGAGGTCTTTCTGGTGCCGCGCCTACGCGCCGCGCTGGAGCGCCTGAACCCGCGACTGCCCGCCGACGCGATCACCAGCGCCGTCGATGAACTCACGCGCGACCGCTCGGCCATGAGTCTGGCCGCAGCGAACCGTGAAGTTCACACACTGCTTCGCGACGGCGTCAAGGTCGTGGTGCCGGATCGCGAGCGCGGTGGCTTGACGGACGAGCGCGTGCAGGTGGTGAATTGGAACAACCCTGTTGCCAACGACTTCCTGCTGGTATCGCAAATGACCGTGACCGGGCAGCTCTACACCTGCCGGCCGGATCTGATCGGCTTCGTCAACGGCATGCCCTGTGTGGTGATCGAACTGAAGAAGCCGGGCGTACCGGCGCGCCAGGGCTTCGACGAAAACCTCACCAGCTACAAGCACCCGCAGAACGGCATTCCGCAGTTGTTCTGGTCGAACGCCCTGCTGATCGCCTCCAACGGCACGGACAGCCGCGTCGGCTCGCTGACCGCCGAATGGGAGCGCTTTTTCGAATGGAAGCGCATCGAACGCGAGGACGAGCCGCGCCGCGTGTCGCTGGAGGTGATGCTGCGCGGCACCTGCGCGCCTGAGCGGCTGCTGGACATCGTCGAGAACTTCACGCTGTTCTCCGAGTACAAAAGCGGCCTGGTGAAGGCGCTGGCGCAGAACCACCAATACCTAGGCGTGAACAATGCCATCGCCGCCATGCTGGAGGCGCGCAGCGCCGGCCACGGCCGCGGCGGCGTGTTCTGGCAGACGCAAGGATCAGGGAAAAGCTTTTCCATGGTGTTCTTCGCGCAGAAGATCCTGCGCAAGCTGCCGGGCAACTGGAGTTTCGTGGTGGTGACCGACCGCGTGGAGCTGGATGACCAGATCGCCAAGACCTTCGCCGCCACCGGCGCGCTCAGCGCCACCGAAGCCAAGCAATGTCACGCCCAGAGCGGTGCGGAACTGCGCACGCTGCTGGCCGGCAACCACCGCTATGTGTTCACGCTGATCCACAAGTTCCAGAGCACCGAAGTCCTGTGCGACCGCACGGACGTGGTCGTGCTCACCGACGAAGCACACCGCAGCCAATACGACACGCTGGCGATGAATATGCGCGCCGCACTGCCAAAGGCAATGTTCCTCGCCTTTACCGGCACGCCGCTGATCGTGGGCGAGGAAAGGACCAAGGAAGTATTCGGGGACTACGTCTCGATCTACGACTTCCAGCAGTCGATCGAGGACCGCGCCACGGTGCCGCTGTACTACGAGAACCGCACCCCCGAGCTGCAGCTGGTCAACCCGGACCTGAACGACGATATCTACAAACTGATCGAGCAGGCTGAGCTCGACCCGGAGCAGGAAGCGCGGCTGGAGCAGGAACTGTCGCGTCAGTACCACCTGATCACGCGCGACGAACGGCTCGACACCGTCGCTCAGGACATCGTGCGGCATTTCACCGGCCGCGGTTTTCAGGGCAAGGCCATGGTGGTGGCGATCGACAAGGCCACGGCGCTGAAGATGCACGACAAGGTGAAAAACCGCTGGAAGGCAGAACTGGCGCGGGTTTCCAAGGAATTGACCGATATGTCGCCGGCCAATCCGAAACGCGCCGAACTCGAAGCGCTGCGGCAGACGCTCGCCACCACCGACATGGCGCTGGTGGTCTCGCCCGGCCAGAACGAGATCGAGCAGATGAGGCAGCTCGGCCTCGACATCGTGCCGCATCGCAGGCGCATGAAGGCGTCGGAACCGGGACTGGACGAGAAGTTCAAGGACCCGGACGACCCGCTGCGCCTGGTGTTCCTGTGCGCCATGTGGCTGACCGGTTTCGATGCGCCGAGCTGCTCGACCATCTATCTCGACAAGCCGATGCGCAACCACACGCTGATGCAGACCATCGCACGCGCCAACCGCGTGTACCCGGGCAAGCACAGCGGCGTGATCGTGGACTACGCCAATGTGTTCGCCTCGCTGGAGCGCGCGCTGGCCATCTACGCGCTGGGCAAAGGCGGCAGCCTGCCCGTGCGCGACAAGCAGGCGCTGGTGGAGGAATTGCGCAAGGCCGTGGCCGAGGCCACGGCTTTTTGCAAGCAGCACCGCGCCGACCTGGACAAGATCGAGAACGCCAGCGCCGAGAATTTCGCGCGCGCGCAGGTGGTGGAAGATGCCGCCAACCGGCTGCTCGCCCCCGAAGCCGTAAAGCGCGACTTCATGGCCCATGCACGTCTGGTGGATGCCCTGTTCCGCGCGGTGAAGCCCGATCCGGTTGCGGTTGAATTCGCCGCACGCTGCAACTCGATCAAGGCGCTCACGGATTACATTCGCAACTGCACCGAGCCGCCGGATATATCGGAAATCATGCAGGGCATCCAAAAGCTGTTGGACGACTCGATCGGCGCGGAGCCCTTCAAGATCAAGAGCATGGCTTCGGCAAGCTACGTCATCGACCTGTCGAAGATCGACTTCGCCGCGCTGGCCAAGCGCTTCGAGAAGAAAAAGCCCAGCAGCAGCGACCTCGAACGCCTCAAGGCCGCGGTGAAGGCGCAGCTGGAGCGCATGGTGCGCCTGAACCGCACCCGCGCCGATTACCTGGAGAAATTCGAAGTGCTGATCGAGGCCTACAACAGCGGCAGCCGCAACATCGAGGAAATCTTCAAGGACCTGCTCGCTCTGACGCAGACACTGACCGAAGAAGAAGACCGCCACCTGCGCGAGAACCTGAGTGAAGAAGAACTCACCGTGTTCGATATCCTCACCCGTCCCGGCCCGGAACTCAGCGCTGAAGAGCGCGACGAGGTGAAGAAGGTTGCGCACCAATTGCTCGAACGCCTGCATGCGCTGCTGGTGCTCGATTGGCGCAAACGCTCATCGGCGCGCGCTCAAGTACGTCTTGCGATCGAAGATACGCTGGACGACGGCCTGCCGCGCACATACACGAAAGAGCTCTACAACACCAAGTGCGAAGTGCTGTTCGAGCATGTATATGAGAGCTATCAGGGCGACGGCCAGAGCGTGTACGCCGAGGCCGTCTAACCCCGGCTAACTCAGCTGGCGGGGACGACTGCAGTCGCTTCGAGTTCGATCTTGCCCGGGCTGTCGAGCAGATCCGAGACGAAGATCATGCTCATGCACGGGTAGTGTTTGCCCATCAGGCGCTTCCAGATCGCGCCCAACTGCGGACGCGCTGCAAGATAGCCGGGCTTGTCGCAGCAGAACGCGGTGATGCGGCAGATGTGCTCCGGGCGTCCGCCGGCCTCGGCCAGCACCGCGAGCACGTTCTGCAGCGCCTGATCGAATTGCGGCGCAATTTCGCTGGAATGGAATTTCTGCTGCGCATCCCAGCCTACCTGCCCGGCGATGAATACGATGCGCCCCGGCGCCACCGCGATGCCGTTGGCATAGCCGATGGCGGGCGCCCAGCCCTGCGGCGATAGCACTTCCATGTTGGCTCCCTGGTTCAGTCCGACAACACCGGCGGATCCTGATCGGCCTGCCAGTTCGCGTCGGGTTTGGGCGTGCGCTTGAGCCACTCCTCGATCAGGCGCACGTGCTCGGCCTCCTCTTCCTCCATCTCCAATGCGCCCGCACGCACCTCTTTGTCCTTGGTGGATTTCGCCAGGTGCGCGAAGAAATCGCGCGCGCGCTTTTCGTTGTGCAGGGCAATCTGCAGCGCATGGTAGGGCTGCATCAGATAATGTAGCTCGGTCGGGTCCGCGGTCTCCGGCCCTTCCATGCCTTCCCAGCGCACCTTGGCGGCGCCGACCGGCGATTGCTTCCAGCCCATCTGCTCCAGGATCTGGTCGGCGTGGCGCTGCTCGATGCGCGCGAGCTTGCGAAACAGCTCGGCCACCTCGCGATTGTTGTGCACTTCCATCGAATCGGCGAATTCGGCATAGCGCTCTGCCGCCTCCGCCTCCATCGCATAGGCATGTGCCATGAAGTCGGCCGAACTCGCCACTGCCACCGGCTTGCTCGCTGCCTTGGGTGCGGCGCGCTGCGCCGCGCGCGCAGGTTTGGCCACGGCCCGGGTTTTCTTTACCGCCGGCTTCGCGCCGGGTTTCGCGCGCGGCGTGGCCTTCCGGCTGACGCTTGTCTTGCCGCTGGTGCTCTTCTTGGCGCTCTTGTTCGTGCTCATAGTGCGAACTCCGCTTCGAGGTCAGAGGGACGTTTCTTGCCTTTGCCGACGGGCGGCTGGTAGGGCTTGCGATCGCCTTTGTACAGCACGCCGATATTCATGCCGTCGTCGGTCATCAGACGCCGCGCCGCGCGCGCCGCATCCTCGGTGGGCGTGACCGGCGCCTTGCGCACCAGCTGCTTCCATTCGCGCTGCTCCGGACGGAAGGTCACGCAGGGGCTCAGGATCTCGACAAAGGAGAAGCCGGGCGTCCTGATCGCCTCGGCGATGACCTCGGCGGTGCCGTTGGGGTCGCCGGCGAAGGCGCGCGCGACGAAATTGGCGCCCGCGGCAAGCGCGATCACCAGCGGATTAAAGGTGCGCAGGCCGGTGCCGCCCGGCGACAGCTTCGAGTCCCAGTCAGGCTCCGTGGTGGGCGAAGGCTGGCCCTTGGTCATGCCGTAGACATGGTTGTCCATGACGACGTAGGTCAGATCGACATTGCGCCGGCAGGCGTGCAGAAAATGGTTGCCGCCGATGGAGTAGCCATCGCCGTCGCCGCTCGCCACGACCACGGTGAGATCGGGCCGCGCCAGTTTGAGCCCGGCCGCGGCCGCGAGCGAACGTCCGTGCACGCCGTGAAAGCCATAGCAGGTGGTGTATGCCGGAATGCGCGACGAGCAGCCTATGCCCGACACGACGGCGACATTCTGGGGCAGCAGATTGAGCCTGGCGAAGGCCTTGGTAAATGAGGACAGCACCGAGTAGTCGCCGCAACCCGGGCACCAGATTGGCTTGTAGTCGGACTTGAACGCCTGCGCCGTGAGCGGCGCGGCAGCAACGGTGGAATTCATGAGCGGCTCCATTCGGTGATTTGCTGGTGAATCTCGGCGGGGCGCATCGGCAGCGGCCCGGGATGGCGGAAACTCCTGACTTCGCCCGGCAAGTCATACTCGGCGCGAAGATAACGATACAGCTGGCCGGTGTGGTTCTGCTCCACCACCAGCACGCGTTTCGCGCCCGCAAGCGCGGCGGCCATGCCCGCGGGCTGCGCCGGGCTCAGCAGGCGCAGCGAAACCAGGCGCGCCTTGATGCCTTCAGCCGCGGCGCGCGCAAGCGCTTCGCGCGCCGCGCCGGTGCAGGAGCCGAAGGTGACGACTGCCATTTCGCCCGCGCCCTCGATGTCGGCCCAGCGCTGGCCATAATCGTAATTCGCGAGCTTCTTTGCGCGCTTGTCCAGTTGTCTGATGTGATCGCCCGACTGGCTCGAGGGCAGGCCGCGCGCGTTGTGCTCCAGGCCGTCGGCGGTGTACGCAGTGCCGGGCGTGCCCGGAATCGCCATCGGCGATACGCCGGAATCGGTGATCGCATAGCGATTGTAGGGGTCCACCCCGGCGCTCGCCTTCAGGCGGTCGCCGACCAGGCCGATGTCGGCGGGCGGGTCCACCACCGCGCGCGTCTGCCCGAAATACTGGTCGGAGAGCACGATGGCGGGCGACTGCAATGCCTCGGCCAGATGCACCGCCCACTGCGTCGCCGCGACGCAATCGGCGATCGAGTTCGGCGCCACCACCAGGCGCGGCGCATCGCCGTGCAGACCATTGACCGCGATGTTGACGTCGCTTTGCTCGCTTTTCGCCGGAATGCCGGTCGAAGGTCCGCCGCGCATCACGTCGACGACCACAATGGGAACTTCAGCCGCGACCGCCAGCCCGAGCGCTTCGATCATCAGCGACAAGCCCGGCCCGGAGGTAGCCGTCAGCGCAGGCACGCCACCGTAGGAGGCGCCGATGATCATGTTGATCGATGCCAGTTCGTCCTCGGCCTGCACCAGGGTGCCGCCGACTTTGGGCAGCGCCGGCGCCAGCCATTCCAGCACTTCGGTCGCCGGCGTGATCGGATAGGCAGCGCAGAATCGCACGCCCCCGCGCACCGCGCCGAAACCCGCCGCCTGGTTGCCCGTGATCAGCCAGCGCGATTTCGCGTCCGCGCCGGACGCGGCGCCGGCGGCAAGCCGCGGCACCGACTGCACCTTCGCCGCCGCCGCGTATCCCGCATCCGCTGCTGCGAGGTTGGCGGCCATTTTTTCGCCCCCGCCTTTCTTCAGCGATTTTTGCAGCACCGCATGCACCGATTCCAGCGGCAATCCGCACAATCCCGCGCCCATGCCGAGCGCGATCATATTGGGCCAGCTGCCCGGAATCTCCTTGGCCATTTGCTTGAACGGCAGCGGCGCATAGCTTGCGCCGCGCGCGGCGAACACTTCGGGCGGCTCGCCCTGTTCGGGATCGCCCAGCATCACGCTCGCGGCATCGACCGGTATCTCATCGGCAAAGCGGTGAATATTCTGCCAGTCGATGCCGATCAGAACGTCGAAGCGGTCGTCCAGGCATTCGACCGGTGTGCGCGAGAAGCGCAACAGCGCCGCGGCTTCGCCGCCGCGTATCTGCGGTCCGCTCGAGCGCACCATCAGGCCGTACCACCCGGCCTTGGCGGCAACCTCGAACAGCAGGTTGCCGGCGGTCATCACGCCGGCGCCGCCGCTGCCGGTTATCGCTATCGAAATGCTGTCCTTGGTGTTCTCTTTTGGTTTTGACACGGTATGGCCTCCGTCTTGCCAGGCTCTGTGGCGATGGTTCGGTTGCTGCACGTGGTGTTGAAAATTGCCCAAAGGATACTCTCCGATGTAACGGCCCGGTCAAGCCGGATCCGGTTCCGACGGCGCATCCTGCCTTTCTCCCGGCCCGAAACGGCTTAGTCAGCGCCGAACCGGGCTTTTTCAAAGCGCTTGAAATTTGCACTTGACTTCTAAATACGCATTCTAGTACCATAATACGTAAATAAGCATCAAAAAGTCAAGCCGCAGCTGAACACCGGTGCAAACTATAGCTGCGGCCACGCAAATTGGAGCCTGGCACATGAGCACAATCGCACACCGCTGGATGATGACGGCGCCCAAGACCGCCATGCTCGAATCCGCGTTTGATCCGTTTCCGCCGCAGCCCGCCGAGGTCGTGGTCGAGATCGCCGGCTGCGGCGTCTGCCACACCGACCTCGGCTATTTCTATGACGGCGTGCGCACCAACCATGCCCTGCCCCTTACGCTAGGCCACGAGATCAGCGGGCGCGTCGTCGCCGCCGGCAGCGGCGCCGAGGGCTGGATAGGCAAGTCGGTCATCATCCCCGCAGTGATCCCCTGCGGCGAATGCGAGCTGTGCAAGCGCGGGCGCGCCGCCATCTGCCGCGCGCAGAAGATGCCGGGCAACGACATTCAGGGCGGCTTCGCCAGCCACATCGCCGTGCCTGCGCGCGGACTGTGTCCAGTGGACGAGACGCGCCTCGCCGCTGCGGGCCTCGATCTTGCGGAAGTTTCGGTGGTCGCCGATGCCGTGACCACGCCCTATCAGGCGGTGCATCGCGCCGGCGTCACCCCCGGCAGCCTCGCCATCGTCATTGGCGCGGGCGGCGTAGGCGGCTATTGCGTGCAGGTGGCCAACGCCTTCGGCGCGAAAGTCGTGGCCATCGACGTTGATCCGGCCAAGCTCGCCGCAATCGCCGGCAGGGGCGCCGCGCTCACGCTGAATCCGAAAGAGCTCGACCCCAAGGCGCTGAAGGGCGCGATCGCCAAATTCGCCAAGGAAAGCGGCCTGCGCGCGACCGAATGGTTCATTTTCGAGTGCTCCGGCAGCGCCGCCGGCCAGCTCACCGCCTACGGCCTGCTGGTGCACGGCGCCACGCTCAGCGTGGTCGGCTTCACCATGGACAAGGTGGAGATCCGGCTGTCCAACCTGATGGCATTCGATGCGCGCGCCATCGGCAACTGGGGCTGCACGCCGGAGCACTACCCGGCCGCGCTCGAACTCGTGCTCGCCAGCAAGGTGAAGGTCAAGCCCTTCGTCGAAACGCATCCGCTGGCAGACATCAACCGCGTATTCGAGGCGACGCATAGCCGCGAGATCAAGCGCCGCGCCGTCCTGGTTCCGTAACTGTTCCGCAACTTTTTGGAGATCTGTACATGAGCACTGCTGCAGCGTCCGGCGCGACACGCGAATTCAAGAACCACGAGCTAGACGAGGACTACGCCCGCCCCGGCGTGCGCTACGAGAAGCGCCCCGCCAGGACGCCGGACGGCAAGGAGGTGGCCGGACTGTACAACGCCTGGATCACGCTGGACAACCCGACGCAGTTCAACTCCTACACCACCGACATGGTCAAAGGCGTGATCCTCGCGTTCCGTGCCGCATCCAATGCGCGCGACGTCAACTGCGTGGTGTTCACCGGCGCCGGCGACAAGGCGTTCTGCACCGGCGGCAACACCAAGGAATACGCCGAGTACTACGCCGGCCACCCGCAGGAATACCGCGCCTACATGCGCCTGTTCAACGACATGGTGTCGGCGATCCTCGCCTGCGACAAGCCGGTGATCTGCCGCGTCAACGGCATGCGCATCGGCGGCGGCCAGGAAATCGGCATGGCCTGCGACTTTTCCGTGGCGCAGGACCTGGCGCGCTTCGGCCAGGCCGGCCCCAAGCACGGCTCCGCCCCGATCGGCGGCGCCACCGACTTTCTGCCCGTGGTGATCGGCGCCGAGCGTGCCATGGCCGCCTGCGTGCTGTGCGAGCCGTTCTCCGCGCACAAGGCCTACTACATGGGCGTGATCACCGACGTGGTGCCGGCGCTCAAGGTGGACGGCAAATTCGTCGCCAATCCGATGGTGGAGACGAAGCAGATGACCGACGAATTCGGCAAGCTGGTATTCGGCGAGTTCAAGACCGGCGACGCGGCGAAGCAGGCCAAGACGGTCATGGCGAGCGGCAAAGTCGACTTGTCGCTGCTCGACGCCAAGGTCGAGGAACTGTGCGCCAAGATGCTGCTCACCTTCCCCGACTGCACCACCAAGACCATCGAGGAATTGCGCAAGCCCAAGCTCATCGCCTGGAACGCGAACAAGGAAAACTCGCGCGCCTGGCTCGCGCTCAACATGATGACCGAGGCGCGCGCGGGCTTCGTTGCCTTCAACGAAGGCACCAAGGAAGACCGCGAAGTCGACTTCATCGGCCTGCGCCAGCGGCTCGCACGCGGCGAAGGCTGGGGCGACGCGCTGCACAACGCGATCCAGCCGAAGAACAAGCACAAGGGCTGATGCCGTGGCTGCCGCCTCGCCAATCAACGACGGACCGCTGAAAGTCTGGACCGAGCGCGAGGGCGCGCTGCTGCGCCTGCGCCTGGCGCGGCCCAAGGCCTG
>JAANCK010350194.1_pt1 | contig 11830 bp, 11 predicted proteins | sample 7277841 | NCBI WGS metagenome assembly JAANCK01 (sample SAMN14222788, study PRJNA588281) | permafrost metagenome | isolation source: Arctic cryosol methane SIP | place: Canada:Nunavut | collected 2015-07 | reverse complement strand
TTCACATCGGGTGCGGCCGACGAGCTGTCGGAATTGCCCGTTCTTGAATATCGCGCTCGGCTCGGCCCTTCACTCCGCCTTCACCCCCGCCGCCGTGATCACCTTCGCCCACTTCGCGATTTCGTCGGCCAGGAACTTCGCGGCCTGGTCCGGTGAATTGCCGACCGGTTCTATGCCCAGCGCCTCGAAGCGGCCCTTGATGTCCGGCGAGGCCACGGCCTTGGCGACTTCGACGGCCATGCGGTTGACGATCGCAGCCGGCACGCCGGCGGGCGCGAGGAACATCACCCAGGTCGACGACTGCAACGGCGGGCCGCCGGCTTCGGCGATGGTCGGCACTTCGGGCGCGGCGGGCAGGCGGCTGGCCGAGAACATGCCCATGGCCTTGATCTTGCCGCCCTTCACATGGGGCATCAGCGCACTGGGCGTATCGACCAGGATCTGGATGCTTCCGCCCATCAGGTCCTGCAGCGCCGGGGCGGTGCCTTTGTAGGGCACGTGCACCATGTCGATGCCGACGGTCTGCTTGAACAATTCGGTGGTGAGGTGCGCCGCCGCCCCGACACCCGACGAGCCGAATGAAAGCTTGCCTGGATTGGCCTTCCCGTAGGCGATCAGTTCCTTCACGTCCTTGGCCGGCAGGTCGTTGTTGGCCGTCATGAGCAGCGGGGCGATGCCCACCAGCGACACTGGCGAGAAGCTCTTGACCGGGTCATACGGCATGCGGCCGGCGTACAGCGTGGCATTGGCGGCGTGGGCGGCGATCACCGTGAGGAACGTGTAGCCGTCCGGCGTCGACTTGGCGGCCATGTCGGCGCCCAGCAGCGAATTGGCGCCGGGCTTGTTTTCGACCACGATCTGCCAGCCGGTCTGCTCCTGCACTTTCTGCAGGACCATGCGCGTGGCGTTGTCGGTGATGCCGCCGGGCGTGTAGGGCACGATCCACCGGATGGTCTTGCTGGGCCAGGGTTGCTGGGCGAAGGCGGCGCCGCAGCAGGCGAGCGCTGCCAGCGCCAGGGCGGCGCGTCGGGTGAAGCGTTGGAAGGTCATGATGTCGTCCTCTGTTGTTATGGCCGGTGGCGCCGGGTCGCGCACAAACTATACGCCCGCCCCTCCAATACGAACCCCTGGCAATCCCTGCTGCGATGCGTCATCGAACCGGCCCACAAGGGCGCCGGTTTCCCTTATGCTGCACCTCCCCCAGCCACTTGGCCGTAATCGCGGAGACTGCATGACGCAATTTCATTTACTGGACCGGTTGATGGGCGCCCAGCGGCCCGACTTGAGCACCGATGCGCTGTTGCGGGCCTTCGAGGCCACGCCGTACGACGAGCGCGTCGCCGCGCAAAGCACCTACGAGGCCCTGCAACTGGGCGCCGCGCGCAACCCCGACGCGCCGGCCCTGCAGTTCCTGCCCAATGCCGATCCCGCCGAACCGCCGGTGACCCTGAGCTACCGTCACTTCATGGCGGGCGTGACGCAGGCCGCCAACCTGTTCGGACAACTGGGCGTGGGCCCGGACGACGTGGTGAGTTTCCTGCTGCCGTTGCTGCCGGAGAGTTTCATGTCGCTGTTCGGCGCGCAGGCCGCCGGCATCGCCAACCCGGTCAATCCGCTGCTCGAGCCGGTGCAGATCGCCGAGATCCTGCGCGCGGCCAACACCAAGGTGCTGGTGACCCTGAGCGCGCAGGCCGGACCGGACCTCTGGGCCAAGGTCGAGCGCATCCGCAAGGAGTTGCCGGCGCTCGAGGCTGTCGTGGTGCTGAAGGGGCCGGGCAACGGAGCGGACCGCGTGTACAGCTACGAGCAACTGGCGGCCGCGCAGCCTTCGGACCGGCTGCTCAGCGGACGGCGCATCGCGGCCGGCGACACCGCCGCGTACTTCCACACCGGCGGCACCACCGGCATGCCCAAGCTCGTGCGCCACACCCACCGCAACGAGGTCTACCAGGCCTGGTTGCTCGGCCTGAAGCTGCCGGGCAATTGCATCCTGTTCGGCCTGCCTTTGTTCCACGTCGGCGGCGCGCTGACGCAAGGGCTGGCCAGCTTCGCCATGGGTTCGACGGTGGTCGTGCTGTCGCCGGCCGGCTGGCGCAATCCGAACGCGGTGCGCAACGTCTGGCAACTGGTGCAGCGCTACCGGCCGCAGATTTTCGGTGGCGTGCCCACGGTGCTGGCTGCGGCTCTCAACGTGCCGCGCGGCGACGCCGACGTTTCCAGCATCCGCTGGTGCTCGGGCGGCGGCTCGGCCATTCCGGTGGCGGTAGCCAACGAGTACGTGAGGCAGTTCAAGGTGCCGGTGCTCGAGGTCTATGGCATGACCGAAACCGCCAGCGTGCACTTGATGAGCTATCCGGACCGCCCCGTTCGTCTGGGCTCGGTCGGCCATCCCGGGCCGTATAGCCGCGTGCGAGTGGTGCAACTGGACGCCAACGGCCGCTACGAGCGCGATTGCGCGGTCAACGAGATCGGCACGGTGGCCATGCAGGGGCCGGGTGTGTTCTCGGGTTATCTGAGCGAAGCGCACAACCGCACCGCGTTCGTCGAGCCGGGCTGGGTCAATTCCGGCGACCTGGGCCGCCTGGACGAAGAGGGTTACCTCTGGATCACCGGGCGCGCCAAGGACCTGATCATCCGCGGTGCCCACAACATTGACCCGATCGTGATCGAGGAGATCCTGTTCCGTCATCCCGCGGTGGCGCTGGCGGCGGTGGTGGGCGAACCCGATGCCTATGCGGGCGAACTGCCGGTGGCCTATGTGCAGTTGAAGCCGCAGACCCCGGCCGAACCGGCCGATTTGCTGGCGTACATCGCCGAGCGCACGCCCGAGCGCGCGGCCAACCCGGTTCAGGTCTACCTGATCGACGCGATTCCTTTGACGGCAGTGGGCAAGATCTTCAAGCCGCAACTGCGCTGGGACGCGGCCAGGCGCAAGGTTGCGAAGATGCTGGCCGACCTGCAGGAGCCGGGGCTGGACATCGCCGTCACCGTCGCCGCCCATCCGGTGCACGGCAACCTGATCACCGTGCGCCTGCCGGGCTGGCCCGAGTCGCAGCGCGCCGCGATCGAGCGCGCGGTGCACCAGCGCCTGGACCCGCTGACCACGCGCCACGAAGTGGACTGGAGCTGACGGTTACGCCGTCGATCCGCGGAATTTGATGCGCCACAGCCGGCGGGCGGCCTGGCTTTCTCCGCGGGCCAGGCGCAATTTCGGAACGCGACTGGCACGAATGCCCGCGTCCCGGTAGAGTCGGGCGTCAAGAGGAGACGCCATGTCCACTGGCAAAGAGAACGCCGATCGCACCCAAGACAGCGCTGCGCTTGAGGATGCGATCAAGAAGGTCGATCGGCAGGCGAAGGAACTAAGGAGCTTCAATACCGCGGTCATCCGGGAACGCTGGGACCCGCGGGTCGAGCGCCTGCAACAGCGGACCAACGCCACCCTGGCCGAAGTGCTCGGCATGGGCACACCGGCGTACAAGCAGCACGCGATCGGCGCTCTGGCTTCGTCGCTCGACACGACTTTCGGCGACCGCTTCACGGTCGACGAGCTGAAGCAAAGTCTGGCGCAGGGGATCAAGAACGCGACCGCCAAGCTGGAATCTGCCCGCAAGATCCTGGCGCAGCGCCTGGAAGATCTGGCGACTGCACCCACGGTCGAGCCCGAGCCTGCGCCAATGGCCACGCCGCCGGCCACACCGGTGACGCCGGCACCGACCCCGACCCCGACGCCTGCACCCACACCCACACCCACGCCCACGCCAACGCCAACGCCCACGCCAACGCCAACGCCAACGCCCACGCCAACGCCAACGCCAACGCCAACGCCAACGCCAACGCCAACGCCAACGCCAACGCCAACAGGAACCCCCATGTCAACGTCCATGCCAGTTTCCATGCCGACGCCCGAGCCACAATCCGAACCCGGGGGCGGACCTGTGCCGCCGCAGCGGGGTGCAAGCGGCCGCCGTGTCGCGATCGTTTGCCGCCTGGACGCCGCCATCGGCAAGGCCGCGGCGACATTCGTGGAGCGGCTCGGCCTCGAACCGTCGATGGTTCAGGCCCTGGCGAATCAGGGCCAGAGCCGTTCCATCGATGCGCTCGATGAAGTGCGCGGCGCGGATTACGCCATCGTGATGCTTCCGGCCAACGACCTGGGTGCAGCTTCAGGCAGTGCGGCCGTGCACCCGGAAGTCCTGCTGGAAGCCGGCTTCCTGTTCGGCGCCGTGGGGCGCCGCCGGGTGTGCTTCCTGTTCGACGGGCCGCCCGCTCTCGGGCCCGAACTGGAGGGCATGGTGGTGCGCCATGTGTTGGACGAGGCCGGGGTGTGGCGCCTGTTGCTGGCGCGCGAAATGAAGCAGGCCGGTCTCGATGTGGATATGAATCGGGCCCTGTAACGGCTCAGGTCTTCGCCCGCGGTTCTGCTGCGCCCTTTGCCAGGCGGCCCGGGTCGGGCACCGTGATGCTGCGGCCGCGCACCTGGATCAGGCCTTCGTCGACCAGCTCGTGCAGCAGCCGCGAGAAATGTTCGGGTGTCAGGTTCAGGTGCGAGGCGACGGCGCCCTTGGTGGCGGGCAGCGCGGCGGTGCGCGGCCCCGGCCCGGAGCCCGCATTGCGCAGCAGGTAGTCCACCCGGCGCGCCCGCCCGCTGCCGGTCGACAGCCGCTCGACTTCCTGCACCAGCGATTCGATGCGCTGGCTCAGGCCGGCGATCATGCGGCGGGCAAAGCGCGGGTTGCGCCCCAGCTCGTCGAACACCGCCTGCTTGGGCAACTGCAGCACCAGCGCGTCGGTCGCAGCCTGCGCTTCGACCACGGCCGGTCTTTCGAGGAACATCATGGGCTCGCCGAAACTGCGGCCCCCGCGCACGACGCCCGTCAGCCGTTCACCACGCACCGCGCTGCGGGCAATGAGCCGGATCTCGCCATAGACCACGACGTACATCCCGGTGACCGGGTCGCCCTTGCCGAACACGCGCTCGCCGCGCTTGAACGCGTGGCGCGTGGTCGCTGCCGCCAGCCGCTCGAGGGTGGGCGCGTCCAGCCCCTTGAACAGCGGCAGCGCGGCCAAAAACACCTGGGGCGCAATTTCGCGGCGAGCCATCCAGGCTCATTGTTCCACGATGATCAAGGCGGGGTCGTTGGCATGATCGATCAGCAGGGTTCGCACCCAGCCCTGCCAGGCCGAGGCGAAAGCCTGGCGCGCCGTGCGGCTGGCGCCGGGTGCCAGTGCCGCCTGGATCAGCTGACCGAGCCCCAAGGGGCGCGGCACCGCTTCCCCATGGTGCGACAGCTCCACGCTTTGGCGGGTGTCCAGCCGGGTGATCCGCATTTGCCCGCGCAGAGGCCGGTCGAATGCCAGCAAACCCCGCCGGGCATGTTGTCCGCCCAGCCCGTGGAAACCGCCCGGCCCGGCGGCGCCGGTGATCAGGCCCGCGACGCTGGCGATGACGCCCGTCACGCCGGCGTCCTGCGGTTCGCGCATCTCCACCTGCAGCTCGCCGCGGCGCGGCATCTCGCCGGGGTAAAGCCGCGCCAAAGCCGCCCGCGTCATCAGCCAGGCGCCGGCCACGGTGGGACACGAGTGCCCGGCCAGCTTGACCGCGTCGAGGTAGCGGTACTCGATGACGCCGTCCGCCACCGCGCCCAGCGTCTCGGCCAGGGCGTCGTACATCACGATCGCTGGCACGTCGTCGAAGAAGGCGGGCGTCGCCATCGGGCGCGCCGCTTCCGCCGCTTCGCCCTCGGCGCGTGAACGGCCGGGTGCGAGGTCAGTGGCCGAGGTGAAGGGGCTTAAAGCCGGGGTGATCAAAGTATCGTGCATGGTTGTTCGGCAGTGGCGACCTGCACGAGTCCTGGTTGCGGTTGGAGTTTCGGCGCCTTGCCGGTCATGGCATCGGCGCCCCACTTGCGGCCTTGATCCAGCGAGAGCTTGCTGGGCATGGCGTGGCCGTGATCGTGCACCGCCTCCGTTGTTGCGGCGGCAAAGGCCGCCGGCGCAGTGGTCATGGCGCAAGCCGCGATCAGGGCACCCGCCGTGGCCAGCAAGTGATACCTCCACAATTTCATCTCGACCTCCAAGGGATGGGAGCTGGCGAACTTCGCCTGCCTGCATCTTAGGGAGAGGCCCGGGCCGCCGGTTCGACCGGCGTTGCCGCGCCTTAGCAAATGTCAAGAAACGGCGGTGCTGGCGCCGCGGTCATGCTCCTCCAGCCCATCCTGCAGCAGCACCATGCCGCGGTCCCAGGCCTGCGCCATCTCGGCGAACAGCGGGGCGGCGTCCAGCGGCCGGCCCGAGTTGACGGCGCGGGCGGCTTTGAGAATCAGGGCCTTGTTGCCTTGGCCAATGGCGTCGAACAGTTCGGCTGATGGCATGAGGGCCGTCATGTCGAAACTCGCCAGCCACCGCAAATGCGCAGCCGTCAGTTCGAAAGCGGCGCCCGCCTGCCGCACGGAGGCGAAGGCCCAGGCGTGATAGCGGTCCAGGCCGGCCTCGCGCAAATTCGGCAGGTCCTGCGCGAAACGCTCGCCGAAGCGCACGAATGGATTGGTCTTGGGCCGCCAGTCCAGGTGCTTGCGCAGCAGGCGCAACGCGAGCACCGTCAGGTCGTCCGGCGGATGACGCACGATGCGGTCGATGTGCACCAGCTCGGCGAAAAGCGGCAGGTAGCGCGGGTCGGCCGGCGCATCGAGCCGGAACAGGTTGCGGAAGTCTTCGCCCGCGAGTTCGCAATAGCCGGCGTTGTGGAAATAGCCCAGCGTCTCGCCCGCCACATCCAGGTGGGTCAGCGTGATCGTGGTCTTGGTGTGGCGCTGGCGGTAGTCGGTGCCCGCGGTATCGGGCAGCCAGAACGAGTCGGCTTCGGTGCTGATCAACTTGCCGGCGCCCAGGTGCTCCACGGCGTGCTCGACGAGCGGCCGCCAGACGGTCAGCTCCTGCACGTCGATGCCGTACAGGTCACGCAGTTCGTTCAGCGGCGGCTTGAAGAAGGTCCACTGGTCGCCCTCGAAATCCACGGCCAGGGTGTAGCCCAGCGAGGCCAGCGGCTCCAGCTTCAGCGCATGGATCAACTCGATCCACATGTCGCCATAGCAGTTCTTCTCGGCCCACACGGCGTTCTCGCCGTGCAGCCAATGGCGCTGGTAGTGGGCTGCCCGGAGCCCGGGCAGGACTTCCTGGCGGCTCACTGGGTAACCTCTGCCCTGCGGGCTGCGGTGCCATGAGCCTCCGGAACGGCCGAGCGGCTCATGGCCAGAGCTGGCGGCGCACGCTGTCGGGCCAGTGTGCCGGGTCGAAGCCATGGGTCTTGAGCAGCGCCAGCGTCACCCGTTCCAGCCCGAAACCCAGGCAGGCGGTGTGCGCGACGGAGTCGTCCTTGTTGCGGATGCCGAACACGCTGCTGAAGTGGTCCTGGTGCCAGTTGAAGGAACACACGGCCGTCGGTTTGTCGAGCGAGATCACCGGCACCAGGATCTCGAACTTCAGCCGCTGGTCGACCTGGCTGGCCGCCAGCATCTTGCCGGCGCGGCCAAAGAACGGATCGCTGGCGACGTCGCCCGCCGCCGGCAGCCCCAGCCCGAGCAACAGGTCGAGCCCGCGCTTGTACCAGGCATCGCGCCACGCCACCACGTCGTCGGGGCGCCCCATGCGGATGAATTCGCGCATGCGAAAGGCCTGCAGCCGGGTCGGCTCGTCGGAGGGCTCGTGGCGAAACACCCAGCCCAGCACCGAAATCAGCCGGCCGCCCTCCGGCAACAAACCGCTGAAGGTGGGATACACCGGATAGCAGGCCGCCGGCGTGAGCATGACGTCGGTGGGCGAAAGCATGCTCTCCCAGCGCTCGCCGCCATGGACCTTGGCCGACAGCTCGCGCGCCGCTGCGTCGTTGCCGAAGAAGCTGTGCACCGATGCGCAGAGCTGCGGGAAGTTGTCCAGGTAGCCCACCTTCTCGATCAAGGCGCGCGCCAGCACCGGCGGGAAATTCAGCTCCTGCGCGCCGTCCGGCCCGGCGATGCGGCTGACCAGCGCGTTGAAGCGCAGCGCGATGTCCTCGAACACCGGCCCGCGGCCGTAGGTGCCTCTGACGGCGGTGGGAACGATCAGGCCGTGTTCGACCAGGGCAGCGTTGAAGCCGGCGATGTCGTAGGCAACGGTCAAGGCGTGTCCTTGTAGACCAGCAGCATCGACGCGCTCCTGGCGGCGATGCGGTCGTTGGAGATCATCAGCGACGCCGAGAGAGCATCGCGGTAATGCCGGCCCAGGCTGAACGGGCTGTCGTTCTTGTAGCCCAGGATGCCGACGATCTGCAGCGCCCGATGCACGATCTGCGGCGCCGCGTCGGAGCACGAGATCTTCAGGTTGTTCAGGCGCAGCGCCCAGCCGATGCCCGACAGCTCCTCGGCCTGCGCCTGGGGCGCGAGCGCATCGAACGCCTGGGCCGCGGACTGCCAGTTCTGCTTCATGTTCTGCAGCGCCAGCGACACCTGGGCCAGGCGTGTCGCCGTTGGCGGCACGGTACCGGGCGACTGGCGCGCCTGCCCCCGCACGAACTGCGCCGCCTTGGCCACCGCGTCGGCGGCGATGCCGTACCAGAGCGACGACCAGAGGATGTGCGAATAGGGCACCATGGTCTGCGCCGAGCTGTCGGCGAAAGTGCCCGGAACGATCTGCGCCTCGGGACCGGACGACTCGAGCCGGAACCCGGGACTGCAGGTGCCGCGCATCCCCAGCGTGTCCCAGGTCGTGGTCTGCGCCAGCGTGCAATCGTCCTGTTGCACCATCACCAGCACCTGGTCGCTGGAAGCGGCCTGCGGATCCCGCCGGCAGGTCACCAGGATCGCATCGGCCTGATGGCAATAGGAGCCGGTGGTCGCGTCCTTCGTGAGACGGAAGCGGCCGGCGTCGCGCTGAACGGCGCAGATGCTCGATCGGGTGTCGCCGTAGGTTCCGACCTCGGAGGTCATCGACGCCAGCAGGCGCGGGCGCTGCAACATGCCCTTCATGTACTCGCGAAAAAAATCGCTGCTCATGCCGTGCCGCGCAAGGCACGCGAGCTGGCTGTAATGCATGGCCAGTACCATGGCGCTCGAACCGCAGGCTTGCGCCAGTGCCGCGCACATTTGCCCCAGCTCCAGCATCCCGCAGCCGGCGCCGCCCAACTCGCGCGGAACCGCCGCGGCCAGCACGCCCGCTTCGCCAAGGGCGGTAACGGTTTCAATCGGAAATCGGGCCTTGCGGTCGACGTCGTCCGCATGGGGTGCGGCTACTTCGGCCGCAATGCTGCGCGTGGCCTCGAGCAGCGGCGCGAACCCGGGGTGAAATCCCAGCGATGAAGAATCCATGAACCTCCCGAAACCTGAGCGGACGGGAGCGGGCCATAAGCTCTGCGGCGACGGCGCCATGGGGCGCCGTCTTACATTTCGTCCATCCGGTTACGACTATTCTGGCAGTAACGCGTAACGGCGTGGTGTGGCGGTTGCAATTTGTTCGTGATCGGAGATCAGCAAACGTGAGAGTCATGCAGGCGGTGGCTGAGGGAATGTCGCGCAGTGTGCCTGCCGGCATCCGGTTGGGTTTTGACCTGGTGCAGGTGAGCCAGGTTGCGCACTCGCTCCAGCAGTTCGGCATGGCGTTCGAAACGCGCCTCTTCACTGAGCACGAGCTCGCCTATGCGCGGTCCGGGGCAGGGCTCGCGGCCGAACGGCTGGCGGCGCGCTTCGCGGCGAAGGAGGCGGTGATCAAGGCGCTGGCGCTCAGCGATGAGGGCGTGAACTGGCGCGACATCGAAGTGCACAGGCTCGATGACGGAGATTGCAGCGTTCGGTTGCACGGTCGGGCTGCGGCTATTGCCGCCAACCGGGGCGTCGACCACATCCTGGTGAGCTTGAGTCACGACGGCGACTATGCCGGTGCCGTCGCGACGGTGCTTTTCAACAACGAGAATCGAAACCCATCGCGACCATGACCATCCTGCTGCATTCCGAGACGCGGATACGCAATGTGCTGCGCGACTACGGTCGCCTGAATCAGGACGCCGACCAGGTCGACGCCGCTGCCGACCTCTACCAGTGCGGCCTGACTTCGCACGCCAGTGTCAACGTGATGCTGGCGCTGGAAGCCGCCTTCGACGTGGAGTTTCCGGACCACATGCTGAAGCGCAACGTCTTCAGCAGCATCGACTCGATCAGTCGCGCCGTCAGCGAGCTCACGGCTGCCTGAAGGGCGTCGCATGGACGCGCAGATCGCCAGATACCCGCGACGCGGAAAATTGGCTGCCAATTGGTGGATGTGCGCCGCGCCGGCGAGCAGGGCTGCCGTGCGCCCGGACCCGGATGCAGGCTGGGTTGCCATCGGTTCGCCCCAGCCCGTGGCCGCGGCCCTGCGTGACCTCGGTCATTGGTCGCTGGACGAGGCCCCACGGGCTTTCGATGGGCAGGACTGGTGGTACCGGTTGCGGTTCGATCACCCCGGCGCTCCGGGCGAATCGGTGGTGCTGGGCTTCGACGGCCTGGCGACCCTGGCCCAGGTCCAGTTGAACGGCAAGCCGCTGCTGGACAGCGACAACATGTTCATTGCGCACGAATGCGAGGTCGGCGATGCGCTTTTGGCAACCGGCAACGAGCTGCTGATCCGCTGCGGTTCTCTCGACGCCGCGCTGGTCCAGCGGCGCGCCCGGCCGCGCTGGCGCGCCCCCATGGTGGATCATCAGCAGTTGCGCTGGTTGCGCACCACCTTGCTGGGCCGCACGCCGGGCTGGTCGCCCCCGGCCGCCGTGGTAGGCCCCTGGCGCGACATCTGGCTGGAGCGGCGCGATGGTTCGCACTTGCGCAATCTGCGCATGCAAGCAACGGTCAGCGATGGGACCGGCGTCGTGCGATGCAGCGTCGAGTTGCCCATCGGCAGCCCCACCGGCGTTACCCTGGAACTCGATCGCGGCGGAGAGGTTCATTCCCAGCCGCTGGAGGGCAGGTACGGCAGCGGCGAGTTCGCCGGCGAAATGCAATTGCCCGACGTCCAGTTGTGGTGGCCCCACACCCATGGCGAACCCCGCCTCTACCGCGCGACCCTGTGCCTGCGCCAAGCCGACGGGACGCCGGCGCGCATCGCGCTCGGCAACGTGGGGTTCCGCACGATCGAGCTGGACACGGCCAACGGCGACTTCCGGCTCAAGGTCAACGGCGTACCGGTGTTCTGCCGCGGCGCCGTGTGGACACCGCTCGATCCGGTGAGCCTGCGCGCTTCGCGCGCGCAATGCCGCGACGCGCTGATCCAGGCCCGCAGCGCCGGGATGAACATGTTGCGGGTGGCGGGCACCATGGTCTACGAGGAAGATCATTTCTACGAGGCCTGCGACGAGCAGGGCGTGCTGGTCTGGCAGGACTTCATGTTCGCCAACATGGACTATCCGGGCGAGGACCCGGCGTTCCTCGCCTCGGTGCAGTGCGAGGTGCGCCAGCAGCTGGAGCGGCTGCATGCGCGGCCCTGTCTGGCCGTGTTGTGCGGCAACAGCGAGGTGGAGCAGCAGGCCGCGATGTGGGGCGCGCCGCGCGAGCAATGGACCGGCGCGCTGTTCGAGCGGACTCTGGCCGGCCTGTGCGCAGCGCATTGCCCGGGCACGCCCTGTTGGCCGTCCAGCGCGCACGGCGGCTCGTTCCCGCACCAGGCCGACCGGGGCACCACGTCCTACTACGGCGTCGGCGCCTATCTGCGCGGCCTGGACGATGCCCGGCGTGCCAACCTGAAGTTCGCCACCGAGTGCCTGGCCTTCGCCAACATCCCCGGCGCGGCCGCGCTCGAACGCATGCCCGGCGGGCTGACCACTCGCGTGCAC
>JAANCK011735299.1_pt1 | contig 11834 bp, 10 predicted proteins | sample 7277841 | NCBI WGS metagenome assembly JAANCK01 (sample SAMN14222788, study PRJNA588281) | permafrost metagenome | isolation source: Arctic cryosol methane SIP | place: Canada:Nunavut | collected 2015-07 | reverse complement strand
GTACGTCGAACTGCGCGCGCTGCCGTCGGCGCATGGCGTGGTGCTGCAGCCGATCGCCGATGACATCACGGCCGAGCTCGCGCCCGACAAGATCACGATCAGCCGGCCGGGCGGACTGTCGCTATCGGCGACCGCGCTCGGCCAGCAGCAACTGGCGCCCAGCTTCCGTATCTTGACCTTCGACACCCAGATCTGGGGCTTCGACCGCGACGCCAAGTTTAGCGACCGCCAGGCCGAACTGATCCGGATTGCCTCAGCCGCGCCCAACAGCAGGCGCAAACGGGCGCGCTTCAACCTCGCGCGCTTCTACCTCGCGCGCGACATGGCGGCCGAGGCCAAGGCCGTGCTCGAGGTCGCGCTCGCCGACCAGCGTGGCACAGACGACATCACCGGCAGCGTGCTCAAGGCCGTTGCCAATGTCCTGCTCAACCGGCCGGAGGAAGCGCTCAAGGACTTGTCCAATCCGGCCATCGGCAACCAGCAGGATGCGCCGATCTGGCGCGCGATCGCCTTTGCCCGCGAGGGCAAATGGCCGGAAGCGCGCGCAGCCTTCAAGCATGTCGACGCCGCCATGGGCGCGCTGCCGCTCGAATTGCAGCGCATGGCGATGCAGGAGGCGTTGCGCTCGGCCATCGAGGTGCGCGATTTCAGCGAAGCCAAGCGCGTGGTCAATGAGTTCGAGACCCTTGGCGTGCCGCCCGAGCTGGAACCGAAGCTCGCGGTGCTGGTCGGCCGGCTGTATGAAGGTCTCGGCCGCGCCGAGGACGCACTCACCAGATACCGTACTGCCGCAGCGTCCCGCGACCGCCGCGCCGCAGCGCAAGGCCGCTTGCGCGAGATCGTGCTGACATTCGCGGTCGGCGACATGCCGCGCAAGGACGTCATCCACGAACTCGAGACGCTCACCACGGTGTGGCGCGGCGACGAGACCGAGGTCGAGGGCCTAAAACTGCTGGCGCATCTTTACACCGAGGACGGCCGCTATCGCGACGCCTTCCACGTGATGCGCACGGCGATGCTGGCGCATCCCAATTCCGATCTCACCCGCAAGATTCAGGACGAGGCGGCGGTGACTTTCGACAGCCTGTTCCTCGCCGGCAAAGGCGATGCCTTGCCGCCGATCGTGGCGCTCGGCCTGTTCTATGATTTCCGCGAGCTGACGCCGATCGGGCGGCGCGGCGACGAGATGATCCGGCGACTCGCCGACCGTCTGGTGGCGGTCGATCTGCTCGACCAGGCGGCGGAACTGCTCCAGCATCAGGTCGATCACCGCCTGCAAGGCGCCGCGCGCGCGCAGGTGGCGACACGCTTGGCCATCATCTATATGATGAACCGCAAGCCGGATCGCGCGCTTGCCGTCTTGCAGGCGACGCGTTCGGCCGAGCTGTCCAATGAGGTGCGCAATCAGCGCCTGCTGCTCGAGGCGCGCGCCATGTCCGATATCGGGCGCCACGACCTTGCGCTGGAAGTGATCGGCAATATCCAGGGTCGCGAGGCTGTCCGCCTGCGCTCGGATATCCTGTGGGCGGCGCATCGCTGGCGCGACGCCGCCGAACAGATCGAACTGCTCTATGGCGAGCGCTGGCGCGACTTCGCGCCCTTGAGCGAGGGCGAGCGCTCCGACATCCTGCGCGCGGCGATCGGCTATGCACTCGGCGAGGAGCCGATCGGCCTGGAGCGTTTGCGCGAGAAATACGCGGTAAAGATGGCGGACGGGCAAGACCGGCGCGCCTTCGACGTGGTGAGCGCGCCGGTCGGCACCGGCGGCAAGGAATTCCAGGACGTCGCCCGGCGGGTGGCGAGTGTCGATACGCTCGATACATTCCTGCGCGATATGCGCGCGCGCTATCCGGAGGCGGCTATAGTGCCGACTAACGCAAAAGATGCCGCTCCGCCCGTCGTGCCGGCCATGCCGCAAAAGTCGAAAGGGTCGATGTCGAAAGCCAGCACGCCTGAAAAGGCCGCGGTGATTACTCCGCGGACTCCGGCGGCCGCCAACTCGCCGCTGCCGCCGAAAGTGCCGGCCGGCGTGCCGCTCAAGCCCGAACAGCCGACCGGATCGATCACTATCCTGCCGCACGGAACGACGGCGATCCGCTAAGCGGTCGCCGAACGGCATTCCAGTACCGGTTGTTTTAGCTGCCGTAACTCTGGATGAGCGAGCCGGCCACCAGGCTCCAGCCGTCCACCAGCACGAAAAATATAAGCTTGAACGGCAACGATACCACTACCGGCGGCAGCATCATCATGCCCATCGACATCAGCACCGAGGCCACCACCAGGTCGATGATCAGGAAGGGCACGAACAACAGGAAGCCGATCTCGAAGGCGCGCTTGAGCTCGGAGATCATGAAGGCCGGCACCAGCACGCGCAGCGAAAGATCTTCCGGCCTGGCGGGCTCGGCTTCCTTCGCCATGTCGACGAACAGCTTGAGGTCCTTCTCGCGCACGTTCTTCTGCATGAAGGCGCGCAGCGGCACGGTGCCGCGTTGAAAGGCCTGCTCGGCGGTGATCTCGTTGGCCACCAGCGGGCGAATGCCCGTGTCATAGGCGCTTTGCAGCGCCGGGCCCATCACGAAGGCGGTGAGGAACAGCGCGAGCGAGACGATCACCGCATTGGGCGGCGCGGTGGCGGTGCCAAGCGCGGTGCGCAGCAGCGACAGCACCACCACGATGCGGGTGAACGACGTCATCATCACCAGGATGGACGGCGCCAGTGACAGCACCGTGAGCAGCGCGATCATCTGGATCACGCGCTCGGTCAGACCGCCGCCTTGTCCGAAATTGACGCTGATATCCTGCGCGGCAGCCGGCGTCGACGCCGTCAGCACAAGCCCGGCTACTCCGATCGCCACCGTCACAAGACGGACACGGCGGTCGGAAAGACCTATCAAGATTTTCCGGACGGACGGCCCAGCAAGCTGGCCATCTCCTGTTCAAGATTGTCGTAGAGATTCTTGCCTGGCGTTGCTGCCATTTCCGCCTTGGGTTCGAGTGTGGGTTCGAGTTTGGGTTCGAACTTCGGTTCCGGATATGGCTCGATCTTAGCCTCGATCTTAGGTTCGATCTTGGGCTCGAAGTTAGATTCGAACTTGGGTTCGAATTTCGGTTCGAATTTCGGTTCGAGCTTGGGCTCGATGCGCGACTTGAATTCGCGCATCGGGGGGCGTGTGGACGCTTCGGGTCTGGGTGACGCCGTGGGTGGCGGCACGGCCAGCGGATCGGTGACCGGCGCGCGGCGAAGGGCTGCTTCGAGCTGCTGCGCCATCTCCGCGAGGTTATGATCGTTCTGCGCCGGGACCGCGGGCTCGGCGGGCGCCGCAAACGCGGCGCTGGCGCGTGGCGCCGGTTCATGGCGCGGTGGCGGTGGCGCGGGGAGTTCAGGCGGGTTGAGGCGCGTCGACAATTCGGCGGCTAGCCCGGTGAGGCTGTCGGCGGGACGGGCACGCGCGCCCGGCTCTGGCGCATGCCAGGGCTCCTCGGTCGCCGGCGAGCGATAGGGACGCGGCGCCGGAACCGGGACCGGTTCGCTGAGCGGCTGCAGCGGCCAAGTGCTTTCAATCGGTCGAGTGCTTTCGATCGGTCGAGCGTTTTCGGTCACCGGCGCCGGCCGGCCGATGCTCGGCTCGATGCGGGCGGGTTCGCGCGTGATTTCGCGGGAACCGACTGCGCGCACGATATTGGGTTCGACCACCAAATCGGTCGGACCGCCGATCATCAGTAGATGCTCGATATTGTCACGGCGGATCAGCACCAGGCGGCGGCGCGCGTCGACGGTGGTGGCATCGATCACCGCCAGCCGCGGTTGGCGTCCGCGCGTGGCGGCATTACCGAGTCGATTGCCGGCGAAACGGCGCACCAGCCAGGCGGTGAGCCCAATCAGGCCAAGAACGACCACGAAGGCAATGAAGAATTTCAAAGCCATCGGCATCTCCGAGCCGAAAAGGTCGAACATCAATGCGCTCCGTGCGTGGTGCTGGCGGTACTCGGGCGGGAATCGCCCGAATGGTTAATACCGTTAGGTACAATTTGCCGCCCTGAATACTAACAGAGCATTAACAAATAAAGCCTTGTTCCGCATATCCGGCCTGATTTCGAACCGCTAACAATGGTAAATTGATGACGCTGGCGGCGCTCCGCCACTATCCCTTTACCCGCCGTTAACCATACGCCCGGCAAAGTCTGCCTAGCGCGGCCAATTCTCGGGAACGGATTTGGCCGCCGACGGAACCTTCGCGGGGGCGCCATGGCTATCACCGATATTCCTATCCTCTCGATGTTGCGCACCCGGCTGGAATGGGCGCAGGAGCGCCAGCGCGTGCTGGCCGAGAACGTCGCCAATTCCGACACGCCGAATTACCGCGGACGCGATCTCAAGGCGCCGAAATTCGACGATCCCAGCCAAATCACTCCCGCCGCGGTGTCGAGCGTCTCGCTCATGCGTACCGAGAGCGGGCACATTGGCGGCATGACCCTGAGCGGCTCTTCGTTCCGCACCGAGAAGGGCAATTATGAATTGCGTCCGTCCGGCAACGCGGTGAGCCTCGAAGACGAGATGATGAAAGTGGCCGCCAACCAGATGGACTATCAGGCGGCGACCGCGCTCTACACCCGCAGTCTCAATCTCCTCAAGATCGCGCTCGGCAAACGCTGACTTAAACATTTGCGCGTGTGGCACATAGGAGGGCCCCGTGGATTTTCTCAAAAGCATGTCGATCGCCGCAGCAGGCCTGCGCGCGCAGGCCGGCCGCATGCGCATCATTTCGGAAAATATAGCCAATGCCGACTCGACGCCGACGACGGCGGGCGGCAATCCATACCGGCGCAAGATACCGGTTTTTGTCGGCGAGTTCGACCGCACGCTCAACGCTCGTCTGGTCGAGCTCGGCAAGACTCGCACCGACAATTCCGAGTTCCGCCTGAAATACGAGCCGGGTCACCCGGCCGCCGACCGTAACGGCAACGTCAAATATCCCAACGTCAATCCGCTGGTGGAAATGACCGACATGCGCGAGGCGCAACGGTCCTACGAAGCCAACGTCAACGTGATCAGCGCCACCCGGCGCATGATCCAGCGCACCATCGACATCCTGAAAGCCTGAAAAATATAAGGACTGAACCTGCATGGCCACCCCGCTCACCGCCGCCAGCGCCTATGCCAATATTGCGCGCCTCGCCGCCGATCCCTCGCGCGCGCTTTCGCGTCCGCCGGGGATGGCGGGCAACAGCGAGACGAGCTTTGCCTCCGTGCTCAAGGAAGCCATGACCGCCGTCAGCGAGACCGGCCGCAAATCTGACATGCAGGCGCGCGCCATGGCCAACGGCAAATCCAACATGGTGGACGTGGTCACCGCGGTGGCGGAGACCGAGGTCGCCATCGATGCCGTGGTGGCGGTGCGCGACAAGGTTATCGCGGCCTACGAAGAAATCATGAAGATGCCTATCTAATTGCTGTCATGCCCGCGAAAGCGGGCATCCAGTAATCGCGGATCGCAAAAGTTAGACGAGCATCGCCAAAGCTTGCGAAAACTGGGTCACCGCCTTCGCGGGGACGACAGCGGAGAGCGTAGATGACCGGACCGGAAGTTCTCGACGTCGCTCGCGACGCGATTTACACGCTGATCATCGTCTCGGCTCCGGTCATGCTGGTGGGCTTGTCGGTCGGCATCGCGATCTCGCTGCTGCAAGCGCTCACCCAGATCCAGGAAATGACTCTCGCCTTTGTGCCGAAAATCCTGGCGATATTCATATCGCTGCTGGTGGCGCTGCCTTTCATGGCCGAAAAGCTGCACGCCGAGATGCTGCGGATCGCCGCACGTATTGTCAGCGGGTAGTGACCAATTGGCTCGTCATGACCGGGCTTGTCCCGGCCATCCACGTCTTTGGCGTTGCCAATCATTGAAGACGTGGATGCCCGGCACAAGGCTTGTGCTCGGGCCGGCCGAAGGCCGGACCCGAGCGCCGGGCATGACGGCAGAGAGATCAGTGCAAGTGAACCGGAAAGCGTCTTAATGCGCGTCGACATCTCCTTCCTGCCCGCGCTCGCCGCCGCGTTTATGCTGGCCTTCGCGCGTGTCGGCACCATGGTCATGCTGCTACCGGGCATCGGCGAAATGAATCTGCCGGCGCGGGTGCGGCTTGCGATGGCGCTGGTGCTCACCGCCATCCTGTTGCCGGCGCATCAGGGGGCCTATGCCGTCGATCTCAAGGCGTTTGGCCCGGTGATGCTGGTGCTGTTCCAGGAATTGCTGGTCGGCGCGGTGCTGGGCTTGACCGCGCGGATGGCGATCTCCGCGCTGCAGGTCGCCGGCTTTGTCGTCGCCAATCAACTGGGGCTTGGCTTCGCCACCGCGGTCGATCCCACGCAGAACCAGCAGGGTATCATTGTCGGCAATTTTCTCAGCGTGCTCGGCATCACGCTGATCTTCGCCACCGACCTGCATCACTTGGTGATCGCGGCGCTGAACGACAGCTACACCATTTTTGCGCCGGGCGAGATTCCGCTGATCGGCGACACGGCGCAGCATGTGACCCGCGTCATCGCCACGTCGTTCAAGATCGGTATCCAGTTGTCGGCGCCGTTCCTGGTGTTCGGGCTGCTGTTCAATCTCGGGCTCGGCATTCTGTCGCGGCTGATGCCGCAAATGCAGGTATTCTTCATCGGCCTGCCGCTGTCGATCTTGCTTGGTCTTCTGCTGTTGTTGCTGGTGATCGGCACCATGATGGGCACCTTCACCGGCTATCTCGAAGGCGTGCTCAGCGAACTCGCGCCGCACGGTTGACCGGGAGCGAGCAAATCTGGAGCAGGTATGGCCGAAGACAGCGACAGCACCGATAAAACAGAAGAGCCGACACAAAAGCGACTTGAAGAAGCGCTCAAGCGCGGCGACGTGGTCAAGAGCCAGGAGGTCAACACCTGGTTCATCATCGCCGGCGCCACGCTGGTGCTAATGGCCTTTTCCAGCGGCATGGGCGCCAACCTGACCACGACCATGCGCGGGCTGCTCGCCAATTCGTACGACATCCCATTGGACGGTCCGGCGCTGCCGCGGCTGTTCCAGAAGATCGGCGGTGAAATGATCGCCGCCATCGCCATTCCATTCCTGCTGCTGATGCTGGCGGCGCTTTGCGGCAACCTGATTCAGCATCAACTGGTGTGGTCGTTCGAGTCGTTGGCGCCCAAGCTCTCCAAGATCTCTCCGCTCGCGGGCTTGAAGCGGATGTTCTCCATGCAGGCGCTGGCCAATTTCGCCAAAGGCCTCGTCAAGCTGATACTGGTCGGTAGCGTGCTGACCGCGCTGATGTGGCCGGAGCGCCATCGGCTGGAAGGGCTAATCAACAGCGACCCGTCCGTCATGCTGGCGCTGGTAAAGTCGCTGGCGCTCAAGCTGCTTGGCACCGTGGTCGCCATCATGGCCGTCGTGGCCGCCGCCGATTACCTGTTCCAGTACCGGCAATGGTACGAGAAGCAGAAAATGTCGCTGCGGGAACTCAAGGAGGAGTTCAAGCACACCGAAGGCGATCCGGCCATCAAGGGCAAGATGCGGCAACTGCGCCAGAGCAAGTCGCGCCGGCGTATGATGGCGGCCGTACCCAAGGCGGCCGTGGTCATCACCAACCCGACCCATTATGCGATCGCCCTGCAATACGAGCGCGGCATGGAAGCGCCAATCTGCGTCGCCAAGGGCGTCGATGCGCTGGCCTTGAAAATCAGGCAGGTCGCCGCCGAACATGCCGTTCCCGTGGTCGAGAACGTAGCCCTGGCCCGCGCGTTGCATGCCACCGTCGAGATCGACGAGGCGATCCCGCCCGAGCACTACAAGGCGGTCGCCGAGGTGATCGGCTATGTCATGAAATTGCGCCGGGCGATCCACAGGTAACCTGCCAAAAAAGGCGGGAAATTATCCAAAGGACGCAATTGGCCGCGACTGCCTCTTGCGCCGATGGGGCGGCTTAAGGCACTCAGGAGTCATGGCAGCTCAGGATCCGGCAGCGCCGAAAGCGGCGCCAGAGCCCAGCGAGGGGCAAGTTCTTCCAGAGCTTGGGCGGCAGGCTTTTGACAAAAGCCAGAGCGCGCCGCGCTCGGGCTCGGTCTTCATGGTGCTGCTGGTCGTGCTGCTGCTGGTCGGCGCCGCCGCCGGCCTTATTTATGTCCCCCCGAAATACACGGAAGTCTACATCCTGGCGCTGCTGACGGTGCTCGGCACCGTGGGCGTTTGCGCGCTGTTCGCCATGGCCTCCGGCATCCTGCGGCTTTCCAGCAAGGCGCATGGCAATCCCTTGCTCAAGGCGGTGGTCGACAATGCCTTCGACGGTATCCTGGTCACCGACCAAAGCGGGCGGGTGTTCTACGCCAATCCCACTTATCTCGACCTGATCGGCGCCGCCGACAATAACGACGTGCGGCCGATCGAGCGGGTATTCATCGGCGATCCCGACGTGTCGGAATCGATCTACCGCCTGCTCAAGGCCGCGCGCGAGGGCCGCCGGCTGCAGGAGGAGGTGCGCATCGCGGGCGCCGCCGGTGAAGGCGGCCGCTGGCTGCGCATGCGCGTACGCCCGCTGGGGCAGGACAAGGCCGGCGCGCGCATGACGGTTTGGTCGATCGCCGACGTGACGCGCGAGCGTGAGCGCCAGGAAAACGTGTTCCAGGAACTGCAGCACGCCATCGACTATCTCGACCATGCGCCGGCCGGCTTCTTCTCGGTCGATGCCGCGGGCGACATTATTTACCTGAACGCGACGCTGGCGGCCTGGCTCGACCACGATCTTGCTTCGGTTGGCGCCGGCTCGCTCAAGCTCACCGATATCGTCGCCGGCGAGGGCGCGGCCCTGCTCACCACGCTCAATGCCGCGCCCGGCGAGGTGTTGACCGAGGTGCTCGACCTCGATCTCAAGACCCGCGGCGGTAAGCCGGTGCCGGTCCGCCTGTTCCACAAGGTGGCATTCGGCGCCGACGGCGCGGCCGGAACCTCGCGTACGCTGGTGCTCAATCGCGCCAAGAATGACGGCAGCGATCCGCAGCGCGCGGCCGAAGTGCGCTTCATGCGTTTCTTCCAGAACACGCCGATGGCGATCGCGACCGTGGATAAGTCCGGACGCATCGCACGCAGCAATGCGCGCTTCGCGTCCGCCTTCGAAGGCATGCTCAAGGGCGACGATCGCTCGATCCTGGCGGTGGTGGCCGAGCGTGACCGGCCGGCGTTGGAAGCCGCCATCCGCAAGGCCGGCGAGGGTCAGGGCGACATCGCGCCGGTGGAAGCCGCGCTCGCGGGCCAGAGCGAACGCTGGGCGAATTTCTTCGTCTCCGCGGTCGAGGAAGAAGATCGCGACGGCGAGGCGGCCATCGTTTACGCACTGGAGACCACCACGCAGCGCACGCTGGAAAACCGGGTCTATCAGCAGCAGAAGATGGAGTCGGTCGGCCAGCTCGCCGGCGGCATCGCGCACGACTTCAACAACGTGCTGTCCGCTATCATGATGGCGACCGACTTTTTGCTCAATGCGCACAAGCCGACCGATCCGTCGTTCCAGGACATCATCCAGATCAAGCAGAACGCCAACCGCGCCGCCGCGCTGGTGCGCCAGTTGCTCGCCTTCTCGCGCAAGCAGACGCTGCGGCCGCAGGTGCTCGACCTCGGCGAGACGCTGAGCGATCTCGGCATGCTGCTCAAACGGCTGATCGGCGAGAAGGTGACGCTGGAGGTCGTGCACGGCCGCGATCTGTGGCCGGTGAAGGTGGACATCTCGCAGTTCGAGCAGGTGATCGTCAATCTCGCGGTCAATGCGCGCGACGCCATGCCGGACGGCGGCAAGCTTGGCGTTCGCACCGCCAACATGACCGCCAGCGAATGCGGCAAATTCGCCTACAAGGGCATGCCGCTCGCCGACTATGTGCTGGTCGAGGTGAGCGATACCGGGATCGGCATTCCGCCCGACATCATCGAAAAGATCTTCGAGCCGTTCTTCTCGACCAAGGAGGTCGGCAAGGGCACCGGCCTGGGACTTTCCACGGTCTACGGCATCGTCAAGCAGACCGGCGGCTTCGTCTATGCGGAGTCGGCGCCCGGCAATACCTCGTTTCGCATTTTCCTGCCGCGCCACGTGCCGGGCGCCGAGGAAAAGATCGCGCAGATTCCGGCCGGCGAGGCGCCGGCAATCGCGGGCGCCATGTCGGCCGCCGACACCATGGCGAAAACCGCCACCGCCGATCTCACCGGGCAGGGCACCATCCTGCTGGTCGAGGACGAAGAAGGTCTACGCGCGCTCAATGCCCGCGGGCTTTCCTCGCGCGGCTATACCGTGCTGGAAGCCGGCAACGGCGTCGAAGCGATCGAGGTGCTCGACAAAAATGGCAAAGTCGATCTGGTGGTGTCGGACGTGGTGATGCCGGAAATGGATGGACCGTCACTGCTCAAGGAACTGCGCCGGCGCGATCCCAAGGTCAAAATCATCTTCGTCTCCGGCTATGCCGAAGAGGCCTTCGCCAAGAACCTGCCGAGCCAGGAGCAATACGCCTTCCTCGCTAAGCCCTTCACGCTCAAGCAACTGGTTGCCGTGGTGAAGCAGACGCTGGCGGGCTGAGCTGCGGTGCCGGTTTAGCCGGCATCAGCGGCATGATTGGGCGAGGCGGATCTTATCGAAAATAACGTTCTGCAAGCGGCAGGGAAGCAGCAGTTCGCTGGTGAGCGGCGTTTGCGGCGCGCGGAAATAGTCAGCCTCCCGCTTTTCCGCTGACCGGCTGGACACCCAATTATCAGACGCCGTGACGGCCGCCTGGCTTTCCAGCGGCGCAACCTTGGCCTGCGCCGTTGCGCCAAGCGCAAGCAGCACGGCAATACCGGTCATGGCTTTCATCGGCCCATCTCCATCGTTCGTGAAGGAAAAGCGCCCGCGGGCCAAAGGGTTCCAGGCCTGGGCCATGACATTCCCGTGACAGGACAGCGCAGCCGCCTTTCCACCCCTTACAATGCGACCGGTGGGCACCTATGGTCCGCAACGCCGTTTTGGCCGGGAGGATAAGAAATCATGATGCGCCACCGCTGGCTGATTGCGCTTGCCGCGATCGCAACCGCGCTTGTGCTCGTTGCTGCCGATGCGAATGCCCGCGCCGGCGGCGGTTTCTCGGGAGGCAGCCGCGGCATGCGCACATATACGGCGCCGCCCGCCACCCGCACGGCGCCCAACACCGCCGCGCCGGTCCAGCGCAGCGTGACGCAACCCGGCAGCACCACGACCGCCGCGCGTCCGGGATTGTTAGGGGGCGGATTGTTCGGCGGCGGATTACTCGGCGGGCTAGCCGCCGGCTTCATCGGCGCCGGTCTGTTCGGTCTGCTGTTCGGTCATGGGATGTTCGGCGTCATGGGCGGCTTCGCTTCGATTCTCGGTCTGCTGCTGCAGATCGCGCTGGTGGTAATCGTCGCACGGCTGATCTTTACCTGGTGGCAGCGGCGCAATGCACCGCAGGAGGCCTATGCGGCGGCACATCCGGCGACCGGCCACGCCTTCGGCGGACCAGGCTCCATGCTAGGCGGCGGCAATGCGGCGCCGGCCGGCGAGCCGCTCACCATCGACAAGGCCGACTACGATGCATTCGAACGGCTGCTCGGCGACGTGCAGGCCGCCTATTCGGCGGAAGATCTCGCGGCGCTGCGCCGCGAGGTGACGCCCGAGATGCTGTCCTATTTCTCCGAGCAGTTGTCGGAGAATGCCAGCCGCGGCCTGATCAATCGCGTCACCGACGTGAAGCTCGAGCAGGGCGATCTGGCGGAGGCATGGCGCGAAGGCGGCGTCGATTACGCGACCGTCGCCATGCGCTTCGCACTGACGGACAG
>JAANCK010484713.1_pt1 | contig 11868 bp, 15 predicted proteins | sample 7277841 | NCBI WGS metagenome assembly JAANCK01 (sample SAMN14222788, study PRJNA588281) | permafrost metagenome | isolation source: Arctic cryosol methane SIP | place: Canada:Nunavut | collected 2015-07 | reverse complement strand
GTCGCGACCATTTATGAGCGGGGAGGCGGGCCATGATTGCTCCTTGCCGGCGCGGCCGGAATGCTGTCAAGGGCAGAGTTTTTCCGATGGGCGATATTCCGGCTGTAGGGCAAATTCCTGTGCCGCTGTCGCCCGCAGGCCGGCAGAGCCTGCCGCATAGGCGACGCTTCCTGTCATTGGTGTCTTGACTCGACCGCCGCCGGACCCCTTTAATGGCCGATCCTTTGACCTTCAAGAACCGCACCATGACCGACCGCCCTCCGCTTCGCCCCTTGTCCCGTTTGCTCCGGCCCGCCTTTTCAGTCCTGGCCGTCGCCATGCTCGCCGGCTGCGGAGTCATGTACGGGCCCGGCACGAGAACAGTCCAGATCGAGCGCACCGAGCATGGCATTCCGCACATCACCGCCGCCACCTACGAGGGGCTGGCGTTCGGCACCGCCTATGCCTATGCGCAGGACAACGTGTGCCTGCTGGCGCAGCATCTGGTGACGGTGCGCGGCGAACGCTCGCAGTACTTCGGCCCCACCGCCACCGGCCTGCTGGGCTTGCGCACCCTGCCCAACGCGCAGATCGATCTGTTCATCCGCAGCCACATGGACGACGCGGCCCTGGCCCGCGCCAATGCCATGGTCGGTTCGGCGGCGCAGGCCGCGATCCGGGGCTATGTGGCCGGCTACAACCGCTACCTGCAGGACACCGGCCCGGCGCGCCTGCCGGCCGAGTGCCGCGGCGCCGCCTGGGTGACGCCGATGACAGAAGCCGACCTGGCGCGCGTCACCGAGCAGTCGATGGTGCTGGGCGGCGTGGCGGCGCTGGCCGACGCGATTCTGGCCGCGGCGCCGCCGAAGGCCGGGACCACCGGCAGCGGCGCTCCGGCCGGCGTGACGGCCCAGCAGGCGGTCGCCGAACTGGCGCGCTACAGCATCGGGCAGCGCGGGGACGAGGGCGGTGAACTGGGTTCCAACGGCTGGGCCTTCGGGCGTAACGCCACTCCCGACGGCGCCGGCCTGCTGCTGGGCAATCCGCACTTCCCGTGGATCGGCATCAACCGGTTCTGGCAGATGCATCAAACAATGCCCGGCTACGTGGACGTGATGGGCGCCACCACAGGCGGTAGCCCGGTGGTGACCATCGGCTTCAACCACGATGTGGCCTGGACCCACACGGTTTCCACCGGGAAGCGCTTCACGCTGTATGAGCTGAAGCTGGACCCGGCCGACCCGACCATCTACATCGTGGACGGCCAGCGCAGGAAAATGGTCGCGTGGACCGTTTCGGTGCCGGTCGCGGCGGGCGCGCCGCCGATCCAGCGCACGCTGTACAGCACGCAGTGGGGACCGCTGGTGGTGCTTCCGCCGGCCGGACTCACCTGGTCGGCCACCACGGCCTATGCGATTGCCGATGCCAATACGCTGAACGTGCGCTCGCTCGAAGCCTGGATGGCGATGAACCGCGCCCGCAGTGTCCAGGAGTTGCGCAACGCCATGGATAAGCAGGCCATTCCTTGGGTCAACACGATTGCCGCCGACCGTGCCGGCAACGCGATGTATGCCGACCTGTCGGTGGTGCCCGACGTGTCGGCCGCAATGCTCAAGCGCTGCGCACCATCGCCGCGGGCGGCGGCCCTGTTCGCGGCCGCCGGGCTGCCGATTCTCGACGGCTCGCGCGCCGACTGCGCCTGGAACCGCGATGCGGAGGCGACGGTGCCGGGCCTCATTCCGGCGGGGCGGATGCCGCTGCTGATCACGCCCGACTGGGTCCAGAACAGCAACGACAGCTACTGGCTGAGCAATCCGTCCCTGGGCTCACCGGCCGGTATTTCGCCGCTGGTGGGCCTCACCGGCACGCCGCAGCGGTTACGCACCCGCAGCGCCTTGATGGCGATTGCCAGGCGGCTGGCCGGCACCGACGGCCTGCGGGGCAACAGGATGGGCATCGACGAAGTGCGCGGCGTCATCCTGGCCGACCACAACCTGGCCGGCTACCTGGTGGTCAACGACCTGCTGGCCGCTTGCGTTGCCGCTGGCTCCAACCTCGCGCCCGAATCGCGCGAAGGCTGTGGCGCCCTGGCCCAATGGGACCGCACCAGCACAGCAGAATCGCGGGGCGCGCCGCTGTTCCGCGAGTTCTGGCGCAAGGCCAAGGACATTCCCGGGGTGTGGCGGGTGCCATTCGATGCGGCCAAGCCGGTGGAGACGCCGGCCGGCCTGAACATGACCGACGCCAAGGTGAGCGCGGCGGTGTTCAAGGCGCTGGCCGACGCGGTCGGCATCGTCAAGGCCGCCGGCTATCCGGTGGACGTCGCGCTGGGGCAGGCGCAGTATCGTGACGTGCGCGGCCAGCGTGTGGCCATCCATGGCGGCGATGAGTTCGAAGGCGTGCTCAACAAAGTCGAGTCGCAGGGCCAGCCCCAGCTCGAAGCCGGCGGCTACCGCATCAATTACGGCAGCAGCTACATCCAGGCTGTAACCTTCGATGCGCGCGGCCCGGTGGCCTACGGTCTGCTTACCTACGGGCAGAGCAGCAACCCTGAATCGCCCTACGCCTACGACCAGTTGCCGCTGTTCTCGGCCCGGCAATGGGTCCAGCTGCCGTTCCATCGTGAGGACGTCAGTGCGCAGCGGGTGGGAGCGGCGCTGGTCCTGAACTACTGAGCCGCGGCCATAATGCCGCACATCCCTCCAAGGAGTTCGCCATGGCGGTTCTGATCCTGGGTCTGATCCTGTTTCTGGGCGTGCACTCCACACGCATCTTTGCCGAAGGGTGGCGCGGCGCGACGATCGCGCGCGTCGGGCCCATGCCGTGGAAAGGCCTCTACTCGGTCGTTTCCATCGTCGGATTCATCGTCCTGATCTGGGGTTTTCGCATGGCGCGCGCCGAAACGCTGGTGCTGTGGTCGCCGCCGGTGTGGACGCGTCACATCGCGGCTCTGTTGATGATGGTGTCGTTCGTGCTGCTGGTGGCGGCTTATGTGCCGCACAACTCGCTGAAGGCCCGGCTGCATCACCCGATGGTGCTGGGGGTCAAGACCTGGGCCTTCGCGCATCTGCTGGCCAACGGTGTCGCCGCCGACGTGCTGCTGTTCGGCGCCTTCCTGGTGTGGGCCTTGCTGAGCTACCGCGCGGCGCGGCAGCGCGATCGCATCGCCCACACTGTCTACCCCCCGGGCAATGCCGCCTCGACCGCGCTGACGGTGGTGATCGGCCTTGCGGCGTGGGCCGTGTTCGCCTTCATGCTGCACGGGCCGCTGATCGGCGTGCGGCCGTTCGGATGACAGCATGAAGGTTCATGTCCTGCGCCTTGCGCCCGGCGACGACCTGCGGGCCGTGCTGGAGGTCACCTTTGCCGATCTCTCACGCACGCAAGGCATCAGCGCGGCCTGCATCGTGTCGGCGGTGGGCAGCCTGTCGAACGCTGTGTTGCGCTACGCGGCGCGGTCCGAAGGCAGCGACATAGGCGGACCGCTGGAATTGCTCATGCTCAGCGGCACGCTCGGCCTCGACGGCGCGCACCTCCATGCCAGCCTGGCCGATGGCCATGGCACGGTGAAGGGCGGCCACCTGATGCCCGGCTGCATCGTGCGGACCACGGCGGAAGTGGTGATCGCGCTGCTGCCGGGATGGGAGTTCCGGCGCGAGCTGGACCAGGCCACGGGTTACAACGAGTTGACGGCGCGGCCCTCCCCCGCGCCCCCTGCCAAAGGAAGTGAGAGTCAAGAGTGACCTGCGTCGCCGTCATCGACTTCGAGACCACCGGCCTGTCGCCCGGCATGGGCGACCGCGCCACCGAAGTCGCGATCGTGCTGCTGGAGGGCGACCGCGTGGTGGATCGCTTCCAGAGCCTGATGAATGCCGGCGTTCGCATCCCGGCGTTCATCGAGGCCTACACCGGCATCAGCAACGAAATGATCGCCGGCGCGCCGAAGGCCGCCGAGGTGATGGACGAAGCCAACCGATTCGTCGGCGGGCGCCCGATGGTGGCTCACAACGCGTCTTTCGATCGCCGGTTCTGGCTGGCCGAGCTGGCGCGGCTGGGCCAGAGCGCGCAGCAGCCGTTCGCCTGCACGTTGTTGCTCTCGCGGCGGCTCTATCCCCACGCACCCAATCACAAGCTGGGCTCGCTGGCCACTTTTCATGCATTACCGGCGACCGGTCGGGCGCACCGGGCGCTGGCCGATGCCGAGACCGCGGCGGCCCTGCTCGGGCGCATTCGCGACGACCTGCGCTTGCGCTTCGGCGTGGCCGAGCCCCGGCATGCGCTGTTGATGAAGCTGCAGGCCTGCACGCGTAAGGCCTTGCCACGGGCCATCCAGCAGCACCTGGCCGCGGCTTGAGCCGCCGGCAGCGCAGCGCCGACCACGGGCTTGATCGGGTTGCGGCATTGGAATAGGGTTGTGACCTTTTCCATCGACGAGGATCCCGCCATGTCCAGTCCCGCCAAGCTTCCCGCCGGCGCCCTTTCGCATGTCTCGCTCGGCACCAACGACTATCCGCGCGCCAAGGCCTTCTACGACCAGGTCCTGGCCGCGTTGCAGATCCGCTGTCTGATGGACTTCCCCGGCGGCGCGGGCTACGGCCGAGCGTTCCCCGAGTTCTGGATCCAGCAGCCCCATGATGGCGGCCGGGCCAGCGCCGGTAACGGTGTGCATGTGTGCTTCCTGGCCAATTCGGTCCAGGAGGTCAAGGCCTTTCACGCGAAGGCGCTCGAACTCGGCGGGCGGGACGATGGTCCGCCCGGGTCGCGTCCCGAGTACACGCCCGGGTATTACGCGGCCTTCGTGCGCGATCCGGATGGCAACAAGCTCGAGGCGATGTTGATGGTCGAGCCGCAAGCCGCGTAGGCCGGCTCTCGATGCTGCCCGCATCGCCGCCGAGTCAGTGCGGGTCGCGCAGCGCCGGCGACTGCAGGTCGGCGAACTCGAAGTAGCGAGGCAGGCCCAGCTCGGAGCCGCGGGGGCGGTAGGTGCCGTCGGCCTGCTTCACGAAGAACTGCTTGCCGCAGAGCAGGCGGCGCAGCACGGGCTCCATCTGCCCCAGGATTCCCGGTGTAAGCCAGGCAGCCACGACACTGCCGGAATCGAACGAATCTTGAACGTACTGCATGTCACTCCGCTGCCAATATGCGGGCTCCCTGGCCTGCCGTCCTGTAGGGACGTTGAGCCGGATTGTGAGCGGCGCGGGAGGTGGGGGCCACTGTTTCGACAACAAATCGGCCTTTAACCGCTTCACGGGTGCGAGTCTGTTGCTTGAAAGCAAAAGACCCGGCGATTCGCCATCGAAGCCCAAAGGGCCGGCCTGCAATGCAGAACTCTGCTGTGCGGCCACGGCTGGGGTTACAGTTCCGGCATGCAACCGCTCTGGCTTCGATCTTTATGGCTGGTCCTGGCCGGAACCCTGTTCTTCGTCGCCATCGGCGTGGTGGCAAGCTGGGCCCCGGATGTCCCTGTGGAAGAGCTCAAGAGCCAGTGGGCGCCGCCGCCGTCGCGGTTCATCGAAGTCAACGGGATGCAGGTCCACCTGCGCGACGAAGGGCCGCACGACGACCCGGCGCCGATCGTGCTGCTGCACGGCACTTCGTCCAGCCTGCAGACCTGGCAGGGCTGGGCAGTGGCGCTGCGCGACCAGCGCCGCGTGATCCGGTTCGACCTGCCGGGCTTCGGCCTGACCGGACCCAATCGCCAGAATGACTACTCGACTGCGGCCGACGTGCTCTTCGTGCGCGCCGTGATGGACAAGCTGGGCGTGCAGCGCTTCGTGCTGGCCGGCAATTCATTGGGCGGCCTGATCGCCTGGATGGTGGCCGCGCGGATGCCCGATCGCGTCGATCGGCTGATCCTGGTGGACGCTGCCGGTTATCCGCCGCAGTCCCTGGCCTCGCCGCAGCAGATGCCGCTGGGCTTTCGCATCGCACGCATGCCGTGGCTGCGCGCGCTGGCGGGCTACATCCTGCCGCGTGGGCTGATCGAAACCAGCCTGCGCCAGCTGTACGGCGATCCGGCGAAGGTGACGCCCGACCAGGTCGACCTTTATTTCGCCATGGCCCGGCGCGCCGGCAACCGCGAGGCGCTCGGCCGACGATTGGACCAGCTTCAGCCGGCCGACCTGAGCCTGCTCAAGACCATCCAGACGCCCACGCTGATTCTCTGGGGCGGCCGCGACCGGCTGTTGCCGCTGGAGATGGGGCGGCGTTTCGAAGACGATATTCCGGGGTCGCACCTGGTGGTGTTCGATGACCTGGGGCACATTCCCCAGGAGGAAGATCCGAAGCGGACGGTGGCCGCGGTCAGACGCTTCCTGGGACTTTGAAGCCCCAGCTGCGCGCCGTCAGCACCTTTTCCAGCTGGCGCAGCATCTCGCTCCAGCCGCGCCGGGTGCGGTCGGCGTAGGAGGCCGCGTCCTCGTCGTCACCCAGATCGTGCGTGAGCATCAGATCGCAGCCGGTGGCCGAGCGTGCGATATCGATGGTCACGCGCGAGGTGGCGCTGGCATAGGGCTCTACGCAGAAGTCGAACGCGATCCGGCGCGGCCGGTCGATCTCGACGTACACACCGCGGTGCTGCGCCTCGAAAAAGCTCTCGTCGCCGTCCGGATTGGGCCGCCGGTCGGTCACGGTGAAGCTGCCGCCGACCCGGGGGTCGATCTCGCAATGCATGATGTTGCCCGTGCGGGAGGCGAAGAGGAAGCGGCCGGCCAGTGCCGGCGTCAACCAGGCATCGAAAACGCGCTCGCAAGGAAGGTTATAGCTGTGCGATTCGTGCACGAAAACGTTTCCGGCCATCCGCCGTTTATCCTTCGTGCTCGAGAGTGTGTCAAGCCCTCGCTTCACGCCACGCGGGGTTACTTGCGATCGGGCAGTTCGATCTTCACCTCGAGCACCTCGAGGTTGTCCTGGCGTTCGAGGTTGACCTTGATGTCCTGCGGGTCGATCTTTACGTAGCGCGAAATGACGGCCACCAGGTCGCGCTGCAGCGCCGGCAGGTAATCGGGCTGGACCGAGTGGCGGCCGCTGCGCTCATGCGCCAGGATGATCTGCAGCCGCTCCTTGGCGACGCTGGCCGTCTTCTTTTTTTCGCCCAGCAGGAAGGAAAGGAATGAGCCCATTCGTCACTTGCCTCCGAACAGGCGCTTGAGAAAGCCGTTCTTCTGCGGGTCGATGAAGCGCATGGGCATTTCCTGGCCCAGGAAGCGGTCGACCACGTCCTTGTAGGCTTCCGAGACGTCGCTGCCCTTCAGGTGCACGGCCGGCGTGCCCTGGTTGGACGCCAGCAGCACCGATTCGCTTTCCGGGATCACGCCGATCAACTTGATGCGCAGGATGTCCTTGATGTCCTCCAGCGAGAGCATCTGGCCCTGATCGACCCGGTTCGGGTTGTAGCGGGTAATCAGCAGATGCTCCTTCACCGGCTCCTTGCCCTCGATGGCGCGCCGGGTCTTGCTGGCCAGCATCCCCAGGATGCGGTCGGAGTCGCGCACCGACGAGACCTCGGGATTGGTCACCACCAGCGCCTCGTCGGCGAAGTGCATGGCCATCATGGCGCCGGTCTCGATGCCGGCGGGCGAATCGCACACGATGTACTCGAAACCCATCCCGTCCAGGTCCTTCAGCACCTTCTCGACGCCCTCCTTGTTCAGGGCTTCCTTGTCGCGGGTCTGCGAGGCCGCCAGCACGAACAGGTTATCGCACTGCTTGTCCTTGATCAGGGCCTGGTTCAGGTTGGCCTCGCCCTGGATCACATTGATCAGGTCGTAAACCACGCGCCGCTCGCAACCCATGATCAGGTCGAGATTGCGCAGGCCGACGTCGAAGTCGATCACGGCGGTCTTGTGCCCGGCCAGTGCCAGGCCGGCGGCGAAGCTGGCGCTGGTGGTGGTCTTGCCGACCCCGCCCTTGCCGGAGGTCACGACGATGATTCTTGCCATGGGTGGAAGTCCTCGAGGGTTGAGTTCGGTCTCCTTGCGCTCTTCGGGAGGCAGGGAGAGATACGGGTCGCGGTTCATTGGAGAGGCTCCATCACAAGTTTTCCTTCAGCGCCGCCGACCAGGCGGACCTGGGTGGGTTTGCCCAGCACCTCGGCGGGCAGCGGCACTTCGCTGGTGCGGTAAACGCCGGCGATCGAGATGAGTTCGGGCTCGAGGCACAGTGACAGGATCCGCGCCTCGGTGTTGCCGCGCGCGCCCGCGATGGCGCGGCCGCGCAGCGGCGCATACACGTGGATGTGGCCGTCGGCGATGACCTCGGCGCCCGCGTTCACCATGCTGAGCATCACCAGGTCGCGGCCGCGGGCATAAATCTGCTGGCCGGAGCGCAGCGGCTTGTCGATCACCAGCGCGGTTTGCGAGCCGGTGTCGGGCGTGGCGCTCGCCGCTGCGGGCGCGGACCGGCGCGCCGCACGCGCCGGCGGCGCCGGAGGTGTCACGGCTTCGGGGGCAGCGGCAAGGCCTGCCGCCAGGGCGGCGGCCATCTGTCCCGGCGTGCCGCCGCGCACCGCGATCGGCAGCACGCGGTAGCTGTGTAACAGGTCGAGCAGGGCCGGAAAGTCGACGTGCGCTTCGTCCCGGCCCTGCAAGGGCGAGAGATCGAGCACCAGCGGATCGTTGTCGAAGAAGTCGGGCGAGTCGCCGAAGCGTGCCGTCATGTCCGCCGCCAGCGAGCGCAGGTCGGCTGTCTTGAGCAGCAACGAGACCAGGGGCAGGGTCGCGCTCTTGATTTCGAACGTGGCAGGCGCGCGTCCTGCGAGGGCAACGGTCATTGAAGTGGGAGGTGGGCCGCAAGGCCTGAGTCAAAAGGCGGCGAATCTTAACAGCCGTATGCCGGCGCTGTCCTACAGATTCTGTTGCCAAATGCACCTGCCGGTGCAGGGGCGAAGAATCGCAGACTGAGACATGCCGGATACCGTTCGCGAGGAGCTGCCATGAGGATGTCCCACACACCGTATCGCTGGATCGTGGTGGCGCTGGTCGCGGCCTCCTTCCTGCTTGCACTGTCGGAGGCGCACGGGCAGCCCGCGGGTAGCACCGGCTCGGCCGCCGTTTTCCAGGGGCGGCCGGCGATGGCCGGCGCGCAGGCGGGTCAGGGCGCGCAAGCCGGGCCGCCGCAGGGGGGCCTCGGCGTGCAGGGAAGCGACGACCTCGCGAAGCCGCTGCGCAAGGATTTCGGCAAGCCGAAACCGTCGAAGGAAGTCGCACCGCCCAGGGACAGCGTGGCCGCGCAGAAGGACGCGATGGCGAAACCGAAGGACACCGGTCTGGCCCGGGACCAGCGCAGCGCCGCGAAGAAGGGCACGAGGGCAGCCAGGAGCACGCTGCGCCGTTCACGCACCGGGGTAGGGGAAATCGAGGGCCGCGTCGGGGAGGGCGGCAGATAGGGGTTACAGTCCCCCATGCAAGACAAAAAACTGACCGCCGTGGTCCGCGCCTATTGTGGCGCCTATGAAACCGAAGACCGCGCGATCGCGGAATCCCTGCTGGCGGACGATTTCAGCTTCACCAGCCCCAACGACGACGCCATCGACAAGGCCACCTACTTCGAGCGGTGCTGGCCCGATCGCGATCCGAGCCACCGCCAGCGCATCGAGAACATCGTGGTGGAAGGCGACAAGGCTTTCGTCACCTATCGCTGTTCCACCCCCAGCGGCAAGGAATTCCGCAATACCGAGTTCCTGACATTCAGCGGCGAGCGCATTGCCAGCGTCAACGTCTACTTCGGCGCGGCCTACCAGGACGGCGTGCTGGTCTAGGATGACGGCGTGCCGGTGGCTTCGTCCTGAGGCGCCGGCTCGCGCTGTGTCGTCAGGACGCTGCGGTAACCGGCCAGCCAGGCGTCGTCGGAGGCGTCACTCGCCGGCGCGCACGTGCGCGGCAGCCCCGGCCCGAAATGCAGCCGCCGGCCGTCGCACTCGACCGAGCGGTCGGGCGTCAGGATCGCCCAGCGCGCCTGCGGCATGCGCTTGACGAACCAGGGCGCGACCGCTTCGACGATGTGATGCGCCGGATCGAACCAAGCCGTCTGCAGCGGCGGCACCTGGCCGTCGTCGATGCTGCGAAAACGCAGCAAGGCCTTCATCTTGTGCAGGTCGCGCCGCACCGCCTGCGCCATTTGATGGGCATGCAACATGTCGGCATCGACCGGGTCGTTGCGCAGCCCCGGCTCGTGCACCAGGCGCCAGAGCAGCCGGTACAGCAGCGCGAAGCGTTCCGGGTTATGGTGCAGCACCACCACCTCGCACAGTCGCAGGAACGAGGCCGGCACGATGGCCGAAGCCGCCTTGGGCACGTCGCGCGGCCGGCTGTCGCCGGGCATCGCGGGGTCGGCGAAGCGGTTGCTGTTTTGCGCCTGCGCGGTCTGCCAGTGCACCGCTTCCGGGGGCACCTGCTGGCCAAGCAGGACGCGGGCTTCTTCGCGGAAGCCCGCCAGATCGGTTTCGCTGCCCAGCCGCGCTTCCATTTCAGTTGCCCTTCCGGCTCGACGATGTCATGAAGGCGCCTCTTGCGGTTTTCGCACGCGCTTGAGCTTGCGCGCCTTGAGCTCCATCGCCAGATACATCACCGCCGCAATGATCAGTGGCGCGACGTAGTAGATGGCGCGATAGACCAGCAGGGCGCCGATCAAATGGCCCTGCGGCACCCGGTGCGACAGCAGCGCCACGAAGACGAACTCGAACACCCCCAGCCCGGCCGGCACGTGCGCCACCACACCGGCGATGGCGCCAATCAGCAGCACCGTCAGCACGTCGGGATAGGCCACCTTCTGGCCCAGGAGCACGTAGATGACGCCGGCCATCAGGCTCCAGTTGAGACACGAAACCGCCATCTGCAGCACGGCCATCCGCCACGGCGGCAGGTAGAACTCGTGACCCCGAACGGTCCAGGTCCTGTCGCCCGATTTCACGCACGCAAAGAGGTAGCCCAGCGAGATCAGCACCAGTCCCATCCCCAGCCACTGTAGCCCGTGATTGCCCATCTTCCAGCTCGGCGGCAAGGCTAAAGGATGCACGACGAAGAGCAATCCGGCGAGCAGTTTGTAGCCCAGCCAGTTGGTGAGCATGCTCATCGACACGATGCGGGTGATCACGCCGTTGTCCAGGCCCAGGCTTGAGTACAGCCGGTAGCGGAAGCCCACGCCGCCGACCAGCGAGCCGATGCACAGGTTGAATGCGTAGCTGATGAAGTTGACCGCCATGACGGTGAGAGTCGGCAGGTTGTGCCCGGTGTAGCGGCGGCCGATCAGGTCGAAGCAGCTGTACAGCAAATGGCTGGTCGCTGCGATTCCGATCGCGACTGCGAGTGCCGGCGCCGGCGTGGTGAGCACCGAATCGAGTACGTCCTCCCAGTCGATATTGCGGGCATATCGGATCAGCAGCGCCAGCACCGCCAGGAAGAACAGCCAGGACGCGATCCGCTGGGTCCATGACCACCAGCCACGACGGTGCGATCCGGGCGCTGTCCGGCGCGCGGGCGCAGCGCGCCGCGGCCGTGGTTTGGCGAGTTGGGTTCGAGGCAGGGTGCCGGAGCCCATCGTTCACTCCTTGGATCCGCGCAATGCGGGGTCGAGGCGACGGTCCAGCGCGGGCAACAGCCGCGGCACATGGCGCGGCAGCCACGAAGCCCAGCCGGGATAACGGCGGGTGAAGTGATAGGCCAGGAAGCTGCGCACCACGCCCCAGCCACGCAGCTCGCCCAGCGCCGCGCGCTCGATCGGGCGGCAGCTGTGGCGCATCAGATCGTCGAGGCGTTCGTGGAGTTGCTGGTTGAAGGCGCGCCCGCGGATGATGACGTTGGCTTCGAGGTTCAGCGCCAGGCTCAGCGGGTCCAGGTTGCTGGAACCGACGGTGGACCATTCGTCGTCCATCAGCGCCACTTTGGCGTGCAG
>JAANCK010127447.1_pt1 | contig 11880 bp, 16 predicted proteins | sample 7277841 | NCBI WGS metagenome assembly JAANCK01 (sample SAMN14222788, study PRJNA588281) | permafrost metagenome | isolation source: Arctic cryosol methane SIP | place: Canada:Nunavut | collected 2015-07 | reverse complement strand
TACGTCACCCGCGTCGGCGGCGGCCCGTTCCCGACCGAGCTGGAGTGGGAAAAGCCCGGCACCCCCGGCTATCACATGTCCACCGTGGGCGCTGAAACCGGCGTAACGACCGGCCGCAGCCGCCGTTGCGGCTGGTTCGACGCCGCCCTGCTCAAACGCAGCGCCCAGGTCAACGGCCTGACCGGCCTGTGCATCACCAAGCTGGACGTGCTGGACGGCCTGAAGGAACTGCAGCTTTGCACCGGCTACGAGCTCGATGGCGAGCACACCGACATCCTGCCGATCGGCGCCGACGAGATCGCGCGCTGCAAACCGGTCTACGAAACCATGGAAGGCTGGAGCCAGAGCACCGTCGGCGTGACGAAGTACGACAAGCTGCCGGTCAACGCGCGGCTGTACCTGCAGCGCATCGAACAGGTGACGGGCGTGCCCATCGCCATCATCTCGACCGGGCCCGATCGCGAGCAGACGATCATGATGCAGCACCCCTACCTGGCCCAGGAATGACCCCCGCGCCTGTGGCCGAGGCCATTGCCTTGCCCCCTCAACCGCACGTGCCTTGCCGCGGCCCGGCGGCGCGCAAGATTTCTATTGGAGCAAGTTCATGTTGACGGAAGATGGCAAGCACCTGTACGTCAGCTACGACGAGTACCACAGCCTGATCGAGAAGCTGGCGATCAAGGTGCACTTGTCGGGCTGGAAGTTCGACACCATCCTGTGCCTGGCGCGCGGTGGCATGCGGCCGGGCGACATGCTGTCGCGCATCTTCGACAAGCCGCTGGCGATCATGTCGACCAGTTCCTACCGGGCCGACGCAGGCACCCTCCAGGGCCACCTGGATATCGCCCGCTACATCACCACGCCCAAGGGCGAGATCGCCGGGCGGGTGCTGCTGGTGGACGACCTGGCCGATTCGGGCCAGACCCTGCACGCGGTGCTGGAAATGCTGAAGAACAACTACCCGCCGATCACCGAGCTGCGCAGCGCCGTGATCTGGACCAAGGGAATGTCCAAGTTCACGGCCGACTATTCGGTGGAGTTCCTGCCCACCAATCCCTGGATCCACCAGCCGTTCGAGACCTACGACAGCATGGGTCCGGAGAAACTGCTGGAAAAATGGAAGATTTGATTGTTCGTCGAAAATTTTTCGGCGATGCCGAAAAATTCTTCTCCGGTCGGTCAGTCAAAAAAGCTTGGGGCGGCCCGGCGCTTTTTTGAGGCATTGAATACCACACAACAACGAACCGCGGCCGTGGAGCGCTCACCATGTCCCAAGCCATTACCGACCTGATCCACCACCCCTACGTTCCTCCCGCCGGCTTTGCCGCGCCGCAGCCGGGGGTGTTCAAAGCGTCGACGGTGATCTTTGCCAATGTCGCGGCGATGCGCGCGCGCGACTGGAAGAACAAGACCGGCTACACCTACGGCCTGCACGGCACGCCCACCACGTTCTTGCTGGAGGCACGGATCGCCTCGCTGGAAGGTGGCAAGCACTGCGTCCTGGTGCCCAGCGGGCTGGCCGCCATCGCCAACGTCAACATTGCACTGCTCAAGAGCGGCGACGAGGTTTTGATCCCGGACAACGCCTACGGTCCCAGCAAGGCGCTGGCCGACGGCGAATTGAAGAACTGGGGCATCACCCATCAGCTCTATGACCCGATGAATCCGGCCGACCTGCAAGCGCGCATCGGCCCCAAGACCAGGCTGGTCTGGCTGGAAGCCCCGGGCTCGGTCACCATGGAATTCGTGCCGCTGGCGCAATTGGCCGCCATCTGCCGGCAACGCGGCGTGACCAGCGCGCTGGACAACACCTGGGGGGCGGGCATCGCATTCAACGGCTTCGACCTGCGCGGACCCAGTGGCAGCGGCGCCGACATCGTGGTGCAGGCGCTCACCAAATATCCGAGTGGCGGCGGCGACGTGTTGATGGGCAGCATCGTCACCCGCGACGATGAACTCAACCTGAAACTCAAGCTCAGCCACATGCGCCTGGGCTGGGGCATAGCCGGCAACGACGCCGAGGCGGTCCTGCGCGCCTTGCCCTCGGTGGAACTGCGTTATCGGGCACAGGACGCAGCGGGGCGTGCGCTGGCAGCCTGGCTGGCGTCGCGCCGGGAAGTCGCGCAGTTGCTGCATCCGGCCTTTGCCGGCTCGCCCGGCCACGAACATTGGCGCGAACTGTGCGGGGGCAAGGGCAGCGGCGAGGCGGCCGGCGGGGCAGCAGCCGGATTGTTCTCGGTGGCGTTCGAGCCGCGCCATGGCGTGGCCCAGGTCGACGCCTTCTGCGACGCACTGAAGCTGTTCAAGCTGGGATATTCCTGGGGTGGCCCGGTGAGCCTGGTGGTCCCCTACGACATTTCGTCCATGCGCAAACCCGGGACCTGGCGGCACAAGGGCGTGCTGGTGCGCTTTTCGCTGGGGCTGGAAGCCGTGGAAGACCTGCGCGCCGACCTCGAGCAGGCGCTGGCCAAACTGGGCTGATCCGGGTGCTACCCGCTGGAGGCTTTATCGCTTACATTGGCCCCATCGACAGATAGAAACGGAAGGGCCTGTGGCTACACCCAATTACGGATACGAGAAGCGTCAGAAGGAACTTGCCAAGAAGCGCAAGAAAGAGGACAAGCTCAAAGCCAAGGCCGACCGCAAGGTCGGCGGGCCGGGCGAGGGCGATTCTTCCCAGGAGCCCGGCGGCAACCCACCGCCAGCCGATCCGAACCAGCGTTGACGCCGCCTGGCGTCCCTCAGGGGAGCGCCACCGTCAGATCCCCCGAATGATGGCCAGCGCCAATTGCGCCATCGCGCCGGGCGATCGATCGACCGGCGCAATCGTCGGCGCGCCGGCATAGCCGCTGAAGTTGCGCGCAATCGAAGCGGCGTAACCCGGGTCGTAGTGCTTCAGCAGCAGCTCGCGCACCACCGGCTGGACCTGTCCCGCCATCACCTGTTCCTGCCAGCCCTTGACCACGGCCTTGCCGCGCAATTCCGTGAGCGCATCCAGGCGTTCGCAAAAGAGGGCCGGGTCCCGCACGAAGAAGTCGTAGTCCTCCAGCAAGAGGGCGACCCGCTGGTCGTCGGCCAGTTCCAGCTTCAGGCAGGCGCTTGCGCGCATCCGCTCGATTAGTGCGTCGGGGATCGCCACGTTTCCCACCTTGCGGCTCTCACTCTCGACGAACACCGGACGGGCCGGATCGAAGCGGCGCAGCCGGTCCCACACCAGCGTGTCGAAGCGTTTCTGCGTGGGCTGCGGCTGGCCGGGAATCATGCCCAGCACCGAGCTGCGGTGGCTGGCCAGCGCTTCCAGGTCCAGCACCTGGGCTCCGGCCTGGTCCAGCGCCTGCAACAACCGGGTCTTGCCCGAGCCGGTGGGACCGCAGACGACCCGCAGGTCGAGTCGGGCCACGCGTGACGGAATGTCGGCCAGGATGGCGCTGCGGAAGGCCTTGTAGCCCCCTTCGATCACGCCGACCCGAAACCCGATCTGTCCCAGCACGTGGGCCAGCGAGCCGCTGCGCTTGCCGCCGCGCCAGCAATAGGCCAGCGGCTGCCACTGGCGCGGCTTGTCGATCACCTCGCGCTCGATGTGGCGGGCGATGTTGGCCGCCACCAGCGCGGCGCCGCGCTTCTGCGCCTCGAACGGGCTGATCTGCTTATAGATCGTGCCAATGAGCTTGCGCTGCTCGTTGTCCAGCGACGGCCAGTTCAGCGCGCTGGGTAAATGGTCTTCGGCGTACTCGTCTTCGCTGCGGGCGTCGAGAATGGCGTCGAATTCGTCCAGCCGGGCGATCGCGTCGACGGCCGAGACGGCGTGCACGCTCACGGGCGACGCTTTCCGGACACCTTGCCGCCGGCCAGCATCTTCTTCAGCTCAGGCCACACGTTGCCCAGCAATAGCGGCTGGGCCTCTTCCTTCGGATGGATGCGGTCGGCCTGAAACAGCGCGGTTGGGTCGGCGGCGTCGGCCACGCCCTTGAGCAGGAAGGGCACCAGCCCGGCGTTGTTCGACTTGGCGACTTTTTCGTACAGGGCGGCGAAGCGGCTGGCGTAATCGGCGCCGTAATTGGGCGGCATCTGCATGCCCACCAGCAGCACCCGGGCGCCGGCCTTGCGGGCCGAACCGGCCATCTGGTCCAGGTTTGCCTCGGTCATGCCCAGCGGCAGGCCGCGCAGGGCGTCGTTGGCGCCCAGCTCGATCACCACCACCTCGGGCCTATGCTGCTCCAGCAACGTGGGCAGGCGCGAGCGGCCACCCGAGGTCGTGTCGCCGCTGATGCTGGCGTTCACCACCTGGGCCGGCAGCCTTTCGGCGGCCAGCTTTCTTTCCAGCAGGGCCACCCAGCCGGTGCCCCGCTTCAGGCCATACTCGGCGCTGAGCGAGTCGCCGACCACCAGGATGGTGGGCGGCGCGGCGGCCACGGCCGGCAGCGCAGAACAGCCAACCAGGACGGCCGCGATAAAGTGGCGGCGCCCCCAACCTCTCAAGAACATGTCCGATCCCATCATTTCTGTCGAGCACGTCTACAAATCGGTCACCGACTCGACGGGCACGCTCGACATTCTGCGCGATATCGATTTCACCCTGGCGCCCCGGGAAACCGCCGCCGTCGTCGGCGCCTCGGGCTCGGGCAAGAGCACGCTGCTGTCGATCATCGCCGGACTGGACACGCCGACCCGCGGCACGGTGCGAGTGGACGGCGAAGATTTGTTCGCCATGGACGAGGACGCGCGCGCGGCCCTGCGGGCGCGCAAGGTCGGGTTTGTGTTCCAGAGCTTCCAGTTGCTGGGCAACCTGACGGCGCTGGAGAACGTGATGCTGCCGCTGGAACTGGCCGGACGCAAGGACTCGCGCAAGGCCGCCGGCGAAATGATGGCGCGGGTGGGCTTGGCTCAGCGCCTGGGTCACTACCCGAGGGTGCTGTCCGGCGGCGAGCAGCAGCGGGTGGCGCTGGCGCGCGCCTTCGTCGTGAAGCCATCGGTGCTGCTGGCCGACGAGCCCACCGGCAGCCTGGACTTCGCCACCGGCGAGACGGTGATGGAACTGATGTTCGATCTGAATCGCGAGCAGGGGACGACGCTGGTGCTGGTGACCCACGACACGGCGATCGCGCAGCGCTGCAAGCGCCGCATCACGATCGAGGCCGGGCGCGTCGTGGCCGAGCCGGTCCCGGCCGCCGGATAATCCCCGCATGTCGTCGCCCAAAGTCCTGTTCGGATTCCATGCGGTGGGCGTGCGCCTGAAGACCGCGCCGCAGTCCATCATCGAGATCTACTACGAGCCGACCCGCCGCGACGCCCGCATGCGCGGCTTTCTCGATCGGGCCAAGGAAGCCAACGCCCGCCTGATCGAGGCCGACGGCCTGCGCATCGCCAAGCTGGCCGGCAGCCACGGCCACCAGGGCGTGGCCGCGCGCGTGACGGCGCTGCCGACGGCCCATTCTCTGGACGACCTGCTGGACCAGGTGCAAGGGCCGCCGTTGCTGCTGGTGCTGGACGGCGTGACCGATCCGCACAACCTCGGCGCCTGCCTGCGCGTGGCCGACGGGGCGGGGGCCCACGCCGTGATCGCGCCGAAGGACCATGCGGTGGGCATCAATGCCACCGTGGCCAAGGTGGCCAGCGGCGCGGCCGAGACCGTCCCGTATTTCATGGTGACCAACCTGGCGCGCACCCTGGGCGAGTTGAAGGAGCGCAGCATCTGGTGCACAGGCGCCGCCGACGACGCGCCGCAGTCGATCTACCAGGCCGACCTGAAGGGGCCGACCGCGCTGGTGCTCGGCGCCGAGGGCACCGGCCTGCGCCAGCTGACGCGCAAGACCTGCGACGCGCTGGTCAGCATCCCGATGCGCGGCGCCGTGGAGAGTCTCAACGTCTCGGTGGCCAGTGGCATCTGCCTGTACGAGGCGTTGCGGCAACGATCATGAGCGACGAGGTGTGGGGCTGGGTCCGCGCAGCGAAGCGAATTGCCGTGCTGACCGGCGCCGGCATGAGCGCGGAGTCGGGCGTGCCGACCTTCCGCGACGCCCAGACCGGGCTCTGGGCCAAATTCGACCCATCCCAACTGGCCACTGAGGAGGCCTTTCGCGCGAAGCCGTCCATGGTCTGGGACTGGTATGCCTTCCGGCGCGAGATGATCGCCAAGGTCGAGCCCAACGCCGGCCACAAGGCGCTGGCCGACTTCGCGCTGCGCTACCCCGGGCGGCTGACGCTGATCACCCAGAACGTCGATGGCCTGCACCAGCGCGCCGGCAGCCGGCACGTGCTGGCCCTGCACGGCAACATCGCCGACGACAAATGGCTGGACCCGCCCAAGGCCTGCTGCAACGCCGCAGCCGCCGTCGCCGGCAGCCCGCCGTACTGCGAGCGCTGCGGCAACCTGCTGCGGCCCGACGTGGTGTGGTTCGGCGAGCCGCTGCCGCTGCGCGCCCTGGCCGCGGCCGAGGAGGCAGCCCGGGCTTGCGATCTGATGCTGGTGGTGGGCACTTCGGGCGTGGTGTATCCGGCGGCCGGCCTGGCGCGCACCAGCGCCGGCAAGGTCGTCATCGTCAATCCGCATCCTTCCGACCTGGATGACGCCGCCGATGCGGTGCTGCGCGGAACGGCCGCACAATTGCTCCCACAACTACTGGAGGACTGAGGATGCGACTCACCATCTCTTCGATGCCGGCGACAAATTGGTTCAAGCGCGCCCTGAAGGTGGACAAGGTCAGCACCGCGATGGGCACTGACGACAGGCTGCCGCGCGCCTACCGCCACGGCTACGGGATACTGGACGGGATGCGATGAACACTCAAATTGCCGTTCTGCTCTTGGCCTCGGCGGTCGCTTTCAGCAGCACCGTCCAAGCGACGCCGCTCGAGCAACTTCGCGATGGGCCGGTATCCAGGCTCGAGTTCGGCAGCCTCAAACTGGAGGTTGGTCTCATCGGAATCAAGGATTGGCCCTTCCCAATTGAAGGTGCCAGCGTCTCCTACAAATTCGATCCGGACCAAATCGAAATACTCGTCGCGGTACGGAAAGTCCCCGCTGAGTCGTTTCGCACAGCCTGTGAGCGAACCATTGGACGAGTCCGTGAGTTTCTGTACGTAGATGCCAGTGGGGTTGCGCCGATGGGACGGTCTGACTTGGGCTCCCATTTTCGGGGGCCGTGGGTGGGTGGCGCACGAGAGGCCGCTTTGCGCGCGTTGGACGCCATTACCCAAGTACGGGTTAACGTCGTCGGAAGCGCGAGTTGCCATGCGGCGCTCATCAAAGGTCCCGTCACGTTCTGACCGGTGGAGTGCAGCGCTTCGTCACGGGTGGCTGGTGCAAAATGGCAAGCCTCAACAGGAAAGAAACCCATGAACGCCACCAAAGTCGTCGCCATCGCTCTGATCGTTGCAGGCGTGCTCGCGCTGGTCTACGGCGGGTTCAGCTATACCAAGGACACAACGGCGGTCAAACTCGGCCCGATCGAGCTGTCCATGAAGGAGAAGGAGACGGTCAACGTTCCGATCTGGGTCGGTGTAGGCGCCGTCGTGGCCGGCGGCCTGCTCCTGGTCCTGGGCGGCAAGAAGGGCTAGGGGACGCGCCAGGTCAAGCCCCGGCTCGTCTGGACGCAGTCCGCGCATTGCCGCCGGATGCAGTCGAATCTCCTTGGCGTCGTGGGCATCGTCCTGGTGCCCGCGCCGCTGCGGCAAGGCTTGTCTTGAAGTAACCTTGCAATCCATGCCTTCTCCCACCACCACGCTGGATCTCGTCGACGGAGTGCGGATCGTCGTTCCCGACTCGCTGAACCTGATCACACCCTACGTTCTGCTGGAACAACAGGACTGGTTCGAAGACGAAATCAAGTTCGTGCGCCGCCTGCTCAGGCCCGGGCAGAAGGTCATCGACATCGGTGCCAACTACGGTGTCTACACATTGTCGATGGCCAAGGCCGTGGGACCGACCGGTCGGGTGTGGGCCTTCGAGCCGGCGGCCAGCACTGCGAAATTGCTCGCCGAGGGAATTGCTGCCAATGGTTTTGGCCAGGTTGTCCTCGAACGCAGCGCCTTGTCCAGTGCCTGCGGCACGGCACAGCTGTCCCTGAACGAGAATTCGGAACTGAATGCGCTGGTTCAGGGCCAGCCGCTGACCGGCGCCAGCGAGACCGTGCCCCTGACGACACTCGACGATTCCCTGAAAACCCACGGCTGGCGGGATATCGATTTCCTGAAGATCGACGCCGAGGGGGAGGAATCCAGAATCCTGAAGGGGGGCGAACGGTTCTTCGCCGAACTTTCGCCGCTGGTTCAGTATGAGATCAAGGACGGTGTCCGGGTGCACCTGGAACTGGTGCAAGCTTTCGAAGCGCTGGGCTACGCATCCTATCGGTTGATACCGGGACTCGACCTGATCGCTCCCTTCGAACCCCATTCCACGCCGGATGGATTCTTGCTGAATCTGTTCTGCTGCAAACCCGATCGCGCGGCGCGACTGGCTGCCGAAGGTCTCCTGGTCGATCCAGCCGGTCACACGCCGAGCCCCGTCGCGGTCCGGCAAGACAGCCATTCATACGGCTGGCGCCAGACCCTGGCCAGGCTGCCCTATGGGGCGCAACTCGCCGGTCGCTCGGAACAGACGATGGCCCAAGGAAACAGCGCCGCGGTGGATGAAGCGCTCTGCTGGTATGCCGCCAGCCGGGATTCGTCTCTCGCATCGGGTGAACGCTTGGCCGCGCTGAAGCGAGTTTCAACCTGCTCAAGGACCTGTGCGGGCGGCAGGCATCCCATCTGCGTCTGGCCAGTTTGGCGCGGGTGTCACGTGATTACGGCGAGCGGTCGGTTGCCGCCAGCGCGTTGGGACAACTCGCCAACGCCATCTTTCAACACAATCAGGTGGATCCCAGCGAGCCGTTCCTGGCGCCGGGGCAGCGGTTCGACTCGGTGCCGCCCGGTGAAGCCATCGGCAACTGGGTCATCGCGGCGGTCATGGAGCAATACGAACGGCTCGGATCCTTCTCGTCCTTCTATACCGGGGTCTCCGGCCGGAAGCGCCCGGAAGCCATTCGCAGCCTGGGGTTTGGGAGCGCGGAAATGGAACGCCGGCTGCGCTTGCTGCAAAGGCGCTTCGACCTGGCCGCGTGATGAGGAGATCACGCAGAGTTCGCACGGAGTTGATCTGCAATGAGGCCCCAGGCCTCCCACACCAGGAGAAGGCATGCCCCCCGAGATCGCACTCACCACCAGCCAGCTTGTCGTCCAGGTCTGCCTGTTCCTGGTGGCGGCAATTGCCATCTTCGGCGGCTCGCTGCAGATGTATCTGGGCCAGCCCGATACCTCGCCTCGCCTTGACAACGTTCACCGGTTCATGGCCGGCGTGTATCTTTCGACCGGGGTCATTTGCCTGTGGGCGGCGCTCACGGTTCGCCAGCAGGGGTTTCTGGTCTACCTGCTGGCGCTCGGCGTGCTGATGGCCGGGCTGGGCCGGCTGCTGTCCATCAGCAAGGTCGGTCTGCCGCAGCCCAGGGGTGTCTGGCTCGGTTACCTCGTGCCGGAGCTGGTGATTCCCTTTGTCATGGCCGTGACGCACTATGCGGGACATTGAGCGGCCGCCAGTCCCCGCCGCGGGCGAGATGGCGGGCATCGGCAAGAACCGGTTCGAGGCGTTCTCGGACGGCGTGATCGCCATCATCCTGACGATCATGGTGCTCGACCTCAAGGTGCCGAAGGAGCCGACGCTGGACGCGCTGGTCAGTCTCTGGCCGGTCTATGTTGCCTATGCCCTTTCGTATGGCAACGTCTTTTTCGTCTGGCTCAATCACCACGACATCTTTGCATCGCTGGAGAAGATCAACCGGCGCCTGCTGCTGAGTAATGGCGTATTGCTGTTCGTCGTGTCACTGGTTCCGTTCGCCACCGCCTTTGCCAGCGAATCGCATTGGACCGCGCCGTTGCCCGTGGTCGCCTATGGAATGGTGATGGTCGGGGTGTCGCTGGCGTTCGTGCGCCTGCGAGTCATCGCCAGCCAGTCCACCAGCGATGCGCAGGTGCAGGCCCACCACCGCCTGGAGGCCCGCATTAGCGGCTGGTTCGCAGTCACGTTCCTGGTGGGCACCGCCTGCGCCGCGTTCCTGCCGCAATCGGCACTGTTGCTGTATGCTGCGGCGCCGGTGGCACGGGCGCTGCGGCGTTCATTCATCCGGCCACGCGATTAGGACCCCATGCTCGAAGTCACCTGGTTGCTGTTCATCGTCGCGTCGCTCGTGCTGATCGTGACGCCCGGGCAGGACATGATCCTGGTCATGTCGCGCTCGATCGCGCAGGGGCCCGCCGCCGGGGTCGTTACCGCGGCGGGCGTCAGCGTGGGCCTGGTCGGCCACACCGTCCTGGCCACACTGGGCCTGGGCGCGATCCTGCGCACCTCGGAGTGGCTGTTCCTGGCGCTCAAGCTGGTCGGCGCGGCTTACCTGGTCTACCTGGGCATCCAGTTGCTGCGCACCCGGCAACACGAGCTGACCGTCACTGTCGGTTCATCGCGAACGCTGGGTCGCCTGTTCTTCGACGGCGCGCTGTCGAACATCTCCAATCCCAAGATCGCCGTCTTCTACTTCGCGTTCCTGCCCCAGTTCGTGCGGCCCGAGGCGGTGCACCCGACGCTGGCGGTGTTCGGCCTGGGCCTGGTCTTCGCGGGCCTCACCTTCCTGGTGAAGGGGCCGGTGGGGCTGGCCGCGGGTCTGCTGTCGGGTTGGCTGCGTTCCCGGCCGAATGCGCTGTCCTGGCTGTATCGAACCAGCGGTGCCGTCCTCATCGGCCTGGGCCTGCGGCTCGCGTTCGAGCGCCGGGCCTGACGGCTGGATCCAAGAGAGGGAATCACTCATGTTGCGACAAGTCCTGCTCCTCGTGCATCTGCTGGGCGCCGTTGTCTGGATTGGCGGCATGTTCTTCGCCTACTTCTGCCTGCGGCCGGCCGCGGCGGAGGTGCTCGATCCGCCGCGGCGGCTGCCGCTCTGGTCTGCCACGTTCGCCCGATTTCTTCCCTACACAGCCATCGCTGTCGTGGCGATGCTGGCATCGGGCCTGACCGTGCTGCTGCAAACGGGATTGCGCCTGGCGCCGACTGGCTGGCACGTCATGCTGACGCTGGGCGTGGTCATGATGATCATCTTCGGCTACGTCTACGGACGCTTGTACCCGAGGCTGCGCGATCGCTGCCGTGCGGCCGACTGGCCGGCCGCTGCCCAGGCGCTCAACAGGATCCGGCAACTGGTCGCGGTCAACCTGGTGCTCGGGCTTTGCACGGTGGTGGCGGCGATCTCGGCGCGCTGACCGGGCCGTTTGCGAATCAATCCGATCTGGTCGCTTCGAAGGAGAGCCGGCGCCGCCCATGAAGATCGTCAAACCCATTCGCGTTACGCGCAGCTACACGCAGAAGCTCGTCGCCGCACCCGACGCCGTGTTCCCGTTGCTGTGCCCGGTGCGCGAGGCCGACTGGATAGCCGGCTGGGATCCGCTGCAGGTGGTATCCGCTTCGGGCGTCGCCGAGCCGGACTGTGTCTTCACTACCGCCGCGCACCCGGTCGACGCCATCTGGTACATCACCCGCCACGAGCCCGATGCCGGTTTCGTCGAGATGCTGAAGATCTCTCCCGGCGTCACGGCCTGCCGGCTGACGATCCAGTTGCGCGCCGTAGCGGACGGCTCGGATGCCGTCGTGACCTACAGACACACCAGCCTCGGCCCGGAGGGCGATGCGTTCGTCGCCGCCTTCACCGAGGACCATTATCGCGAGATGATGCGCAACTGGGAAACGCGGCTCAACCATTACTTGCGCCACGGCAAGGCGCTGCCCGCCGGTGGCGGTTAGGCATGCAACTGGCACCCTGGCTCGTCCTGCTGGCTGAGTTGGCGGCAGTCGCGCCGGTCG
>JAANCK010342612.1_pt1 | contig 11900 bp, 11 predicted proteins | sample 7277841 | NCBI WGS metagenome assembly JAANCK01 (sample SAMN14222788, study PRJNA588281) | permafrost metagenome | isolation source: Arctic cryosol methane SIP | place: Canada:Nunavut | collected 2015-07 | reverse complement strand
GATGAAGCGGTCCGGCAGGAACAGGTTTTTGATCGGATCGAACAGCTGGGCGATGGTTTTGGTTTCGATCAGGCCGGCTTCCTTCAGGCGCAGATAGATGGTTGAGGCCAGTTCGCGGTTTTCATCCGAGTGCGTCGAGTAATAATGGTCGAAGCCGATGTGGAAGCCGGCGAAGTCGCGCGTGTGTTCGTCCCACACCCGGCCGATCAACGTTTCCGGCGTGATGCCTTCTTTCTCCGCGCGCAGCATGATGGCCGTGCCGTGGGTGTCGTCGGCGCACATGTAGCGGCAGTCGTGGCCGCGCATCTTTTGAAAACGTACCCAGATGTCGGTCTGGATGTACTCGACCAGATGGCCGAGGTGGATGCTGCCGTTGGCGTAGGGCAGGGCGGAGGTAACGAGAATCTGGCGAGGCATTGGGGGAGCGATCGGGTGGATACCCGGAGGGCACAAGAATCCGCCATTTTACCCGAAGGGCATAAATACCCAGAGGGCATAAATACCCGTTAGAAGCGTGAGCCGGGCTGCTTGAGAAATTCGATTTCCTCGGCCGTGCTGGGGCGTCCGAGTAATTCGTTGCGGTGCGGGAAGCGACCGAAACGCGCCACCACCTCGCGGTGTTGCTGCGCGTAGTCGAGAAAGCCCTGGAATAGCGGCCGCTCGGCGACAGTGGCTTCGGCTGTGAGCTGCGTGTACAGCGCGACCGATTCATCCTGCAGCGCGAGCGATTCGGCGTGCTCCAGCGGCAGGTAAACAAACACCCGCTCGATCGGCGCGATGCGGGCAGCGTCGCCGTTCTGGATCATGGCCTGCGCGAGCGCCAGCGACTGCGCGTCGTAAGCGAACGACTGCCCGTGGTTGCGGTGAATGTGATGGGGAAACTGATCGAGCACGACGATCAGCGCGAGCCGGTTGCGCGGGGTGAGCGCCCAGTGATCGAGCTGGCCTGCGCCAGCAGCGATGAGCGTGCCGGCAAAGCGATCGATGACCAACTGGTCGTTGGCAGCCGATTTGCCGAACCAGAGTTTGCTTTGTCGCGCGGCGACGTCTGCCGCCGGGCCCGGCTGGCCGAACCAGAAATCGAGTACGTCTTCGGGCGTGGCGAGCTGGGTCATTTCAAAACGCTAGCTTAGAAAATATCGTCAGGCAAATCGTTGTGGGTGCCGTCACAGAAGGGCTTGTCCTTGGCGTGTTTGCAATTGCACAGCCACACCGTGGATTTTTCCTCGATGACAAACGACATCGGCTCCATCGAGGTGCCTTCGTGCGAGCCATCGCAAAATGGCTGGGTCATTGAGCGGCCGCACGAACACCACCAGTATTCACCCGGTTCGAGTTCAAGTTCGGCGGGCGCGCGGTCATACACAACAGGTTCAGACATGGAAAATACCTATGGGAAAAGCACCATTCTAGCCGTGTCGGGCGCGACAAGACCGTAGGTTTTATGTGCCTATTCGGTCAGCGTGTGGCGTGGTTTGGGGCAATGGTGGCCTGTGCTAGAATCCTCGCCCCTCCCCGGATTGCCAAGCTTTGTCATCAAGGGAGTCATCGTTAAGTCGGTGGGCATTGGGGCGGTAGCCGCTCCATTTTTTTCTGCCCCATTATTTTGCGCCGATACTTTATTAATGGTGGCCGTCCCCGGCCACGCTTGCCGCTCTGGTGCATACCGGAAGCGGGCTGATTTTGTAGGGTGCGCCATGAGCGATCTCGCCGAATCCAGCGCCTTGTCGCTAACTTCGCCACAGTTGCCAGTCTCCTGGTATTTCGACCCAGCCATTCATGCGCTGGAGCTTGAGCATTTGTTCCGGCACGGCTCCGGTTATGTGGGACATCAGTTGATGGTGCCCGAGCCTGGCGACTATCACGCGCTGGAGCTGTTCGACGGTGCGAAGCTGCTGGTCAATAGCGGCGCCGGGACCGAATTGCTGTCCAACGTGTGCCGCCATCGCCAGGCGATCATGCTGGAAGGGCGTGGCAAGCTGCCGTCCGGCAACATCGTCTGCCCGATCCACCGCTGGACCTACGACAGCCAGGGCAAACTGCTGGGCGCGCCGGAGTTTTCCGGCAATCCCTGCATGAATCTGAATCGCAGCGGCTTGCAAACCTGGCAAGGCCTGCTGTTTGCCGGTGGTCGCGACGTCAACGCCGACCTGGCCGGCATACAGGCCGCGCGCGACCTCGATTTTTCCGGTTTCATGCTCGACTCGGTGCAGGTGACAGACTACGCCTGCAACTGGAAGACCTTTATCGAGGTGTATCTGGAGGATTACCACGTCGGTCCCGCCCATCCGGGACTCGGCCATTTTGTCACCTGCGACGACCTGAAGTGGGAATACGGCGACTGGTGGTCGGTGCAGACCGTCGGCGTCAACCGTGGGCTGGCCAAGGCCGGTTCGCCGGTCTATCAACGCTGGCACGAGCAGTTGATGGCCTACCAGCAGGGCAAGGTGCCCGCGCACGGCTCAATCTGGCTGACGTATTACCCCGGCCTGATGGTCGAGTGGTATCCGCACGTGCTGGTGGTGTCGTCGATCGTCCCAACCGGCATTGAATCCTGCCGCAACGTCGTCGAGTTTTATTACCCCGAAGATATCGTGCTGTTCGAGCGTGCCTTCATCGAGGCCCAGCAGGCCGCGTACCAGGAAACGGCGGTCGAGGACGACGATATCTGCACGCGCATGCAGCGCGGGCGGCGTGCGCTGCACCAGCAGGGCATCAGCGAGACCGGGCCGTACCAGTCGCCGCTGGAAGACGGGATGATGCATTTTCATGCGTTCCTGCGGCGCGAACTCGCGCCGCATATCGATTAGGCTCGGCCGCGCGAACTCGCGCCGCACCTGGATCAGGCCCTGCCAGCGCCACGCCGTTGTCAGGCCGGGGTGCCTGACATGCTTGCCCGGGTTTTCACCAGCTTGCCATCGCGATAGTCGGCCATCGCCTGTTCGATTTCTTCGCGGGTATTCATCACGAAGGGGCCGTACTGCACCACGGGTTCGCCGATCGGCCGGCCGGCAACCAGAATGAAACGCGCCCCAGTTGAACCGGCCACGATTTCTACCGTGTCACCTTCACCCAACACCGCCAGGGTGTGCTTTGCCAGGGCAGCGCCGGCCAGAAGGGCGCTGCCTTCGAAGACGTAAATGAAGGCGTGATGCGTGGTTTCCAGCGGGAGACTGAAACGGGCGTCGGCGTCCAGGCTGACATCGAGGTAGCGCACATCCGTGGCCGGGTCGTTGATGACGCCGCGGGTGCCATTGAATTCACCGGCCAATACCCGCACCCGGCCACCTTCCAGCGCCACTTCCGGAATGGCGGCAGCCGAGAACTCCTGATACGCGGGAGCGGACATTTTCTCGCTGGCGGGCAGGTTGATCCACAACTGGAAGCCGCGCATCAGGCCGTTGGTCTGCTGCGGCATCTCGGAATGGATGACGCCGCTGGCTGCCTTCATCCACTGCACGCCCCCAGGCTTGAGATCGCCCTGATTGCCCATGCTGTCGCGATGCTGCATGTGGCCGTCGAGCATGTAGGTGAAGGTGATGAAGCCGCGATGCGGATGGTCGGGAAAACCGGCGATGTATTCGTTCGGGTTGTCGCTGCCGAAATGATCCAGCATCAGGAACGGGTCGAGGTTGCGCAGCGCGGGCGTGCCAATGCTGCGATGAACGGTGACGCCTGCGCCTTCGGTGACCTCGAGCGCGGGAACAAGTTGGCGGATGGATCGTATGCTCATATGACTCCGTGGTTCGTGTTTTTTGATGCGGTCTGTCCCGGCCGTCTCCCGGCCTGATTGCAGCCCATTTGCAAGGCAGACTCAGCCCTCGGCGTAGCCCTCTTCGGTGGGGTTGTCAGCCAGATGTAACGGATGATCGGCCGACATGTCGATGAATTCCTGCCGGGTGGCCTCGCTCTCGAAATACATCGTGACGTTGCCATTGACCAGATAAGGATGGCCGGTCAGATCGGCGATCTCCCGTCCGGTGATCGGGTCGGTGCTGCTGAGTATCTGCGCGGGCTCGTGCAGGCGCGTGCTTTGTGTCAGGTCGCGTGCCAGCGGATCGGTGGCGATATAGTTGCTGACATTGGAATTGTGAACGGTAGAACCTTGGCTTGCGGTATTCATGATTGACTCCTTCGGGGGATGATGATGTTCCAGCTGGCGGCTGGATGGATAGCGCAGGTAACAGCGCTGTTCTATCTTCATAGACCATGAATGTCGGGAAATGAACGCTGTCGCACCAGGGAGATTGGCGTATTGCTGGCCTGCAGCCTGTGTCTTCCGCACGGCCAATGGGATCAGCCCGCTGCTGGTTATTTATTTTTTGAATGGGAGATTCCTGTATCCGCATGGCTAAACGCGCCGCAAAACCGCAGACCGACTGGCACTGTCTGAGCAGCGAGGAAGCCGCTGCCCAGATGGACAGCAACCCGCAGCGGGGGCTGTCCGCCGAGGCGGCTTCTGCCGGCCTGGTGCAGCATGGCCCCAACATCCTGGTGGAAGCGCGCAGGCGGCACCCGCTTGCCATGCTGGCCGCACAGTTCACCGACTTCATGATTCTGGTGCTGATCGCTGCTGCCGTCATTGCCGGCCTGGTCGGTGAGCCGCAGGACAGCATCGCCATCGTGGTCATCGTGCTGGTCAACGGCCTGTTGGGTTTCATTCAGGAATACCGCGCCGAGCGCGCGATGGCCGCGCTCAAGAAAATGGCTGCGCCGATGGCGAGCGTGATTCGCGATGGAAAGGCCCACCAGATTCCAGCACCCGAGCTGGTGCCGGGCGATATCGTCAAGCTGGAAGCCGGCAATATCGTGCCGGCTGACCTGCGCTTGCTGGAACTGGCTTCACTCAAGGTGAACGAGTCCGCGCTGACCGGCGAATCGCAGGCGGTCGATAAACAGGTGGCGCAACTGCAGGAAGCCGAGCTGCCGCTGGGCGACCGTTTCAACTTGGCTTTCAAGGGGACGGTGGTCACCTATGGTCGCGCGCATGGCCTGGTGGTGGCCACCGGCATGCAGACCGAGCTGGGCAAGATCGCCGCGCTGCTGTCCGGAGAATCCGGCAAGACGCCGCTGCAAAAACGCTTGGCACGCTTTGGCCAGAATCTGGCGTTGGTGGTGCTCGTGATTTGCGTCATCATTTTTGTGGCAGGTTGGCTGCGTGGGGAGCCGCCGCTGGTCATGCTGCTGACCGCCATCAGCCTGGCCGTTGCCGCAATCCCCGAGGCCTTGCCTGCCGTGGTCACCATTTCGCTCGCCCTGGGCGCGGCGCGCATGGTCAAACAGAACGCGCTGATCCGCCGTTTGCCCGCGGTGGAAACGCTGGGGTCGGTCACCTATATCTGCTCCGACAAAACCGGCACCCTCACGCTGAACCAGATGCAGGTCGACTGCGTGCTGGCCAATGGTGCCAATCGTCCTGCGCTGCAAGGCGCGGAGGGCGCGCCCTGGCGCGAGCTGGGCATGGCGATGGCGCTGTGCAACGATGCGGTAACGGACGCGTCCGGAAAATTGACCGGCGACCCGACTGAAACCGCGCTGCTGTCCGCCGCGCAGCAAGCGGGGTTTAGCAAGGCTGCGCTGCAGGATGCTTTTCCCCGGGTGGACGAAATCCCGTTCGATTCCGGGCGCGCGCGCATGAGCACGCTGCATCGGGAGGGCGATGCCGTGCTGGTGCTGGTGAAAGGCGCACCTGAGGGCGTGCTGCCGCTATGCATCGATCAGCTTTTTTCAAACGGGGCTGGCCCAATCGATCATGCCGCGCTGCATGACGAAGCCGAGGCACTGGCCAAGCAGGGCTTGCGCGTGCTGGCCTTCGCGCTGCGGCGGTTGCCGCACACACCCAATGCGCCTGACGCCGCCACGGTGGAAACCGGACTGAGCTTCATCGGCCTGGCCGGCCTCATCGATCCGCCCCGTCCCGAGGCGGCGGCAGCGGTGGCTGCCTGCAAGGCCGCCGGCATCATCCCCGTCATGATCACCGGCGATCATCCCGCCACCGCGCGCGCGATCGCGGTCCGCCTGGGCATCGTCGACGATGGCGTTAAGGTGCTGACCGGCAGCGCGCTGGCACGGCTGTCGCTGGAAGCATTCGAGCGCGAGGTGGAATCGGTGCGGGTCTATGCCCGCATCAACCCGGAGCAGAAAATCAAGATCGTGCAGGCGCTGCAGGACAAGGGCGAGTTTGTAGCGATGACGGGCGACGGTGTGAACGACGCCCCGGCATTGAAAATGGCGGACATCGGCATCGCCATGGGCCGTGGCGGCACCGACGTGGCGCGCGAGGCGGCCCACATGACCCTGCTGGACGACAACTTCGCCACCATCGTCTCGACGGTGCGTGAAGGCCGCCGCATCTTCGACAACATCCGCAAGTTCGTCAAATACACCATGACGAGCAATTCCGGCGAAATCTGGACCATCTTTCTCGCGCCTTTCCTCGGCCTGCCGATCCCCTTGCTGCCGATTCATATCCTGTGGATCAACCTGGTCACCGACGGCTTGCTGGGACTCGCGCTGGCCAATGAACGCGCCGAACGCAACGTCATGCAGCGGCCGCCACGGCCGCCCCAGGAAAGCATCTTCGCGCATGGCATGTGGCAGCACATGTTGTGGGTGGGATTGCTGATGGGCGCGGTCTCGCTGCTGACGCAGGCCTGGGCGATCCACATCGGCTCCGCGCACTGGCAAAGCATGGTGTTTACCGTGCTCACGCTGTCGCAACTGGGCCATGTGCTGGCCATCCGTTTCGAGCGCGAATCGCTGTTTACCGGGGGCGCGTTGTCCAACCCGGCGCTGATCGGCGCCCTGCTGCTGACCTTCGCCTTGCAAATGGCCGTGCTCTATGTACCGTGGCTCAATCCCGTCTTCAAGACCGAGCCGCTCGGCTGGGGGGAGATGGGTTTTTGCCTGGCGATGTCGTCGATCGTGTTTTTTGCGGTGGAAATCGAGAAATGGCTGGCGCGGCGCGGCTGGCTATACAACCGTCCTTAGCCGTCTACCACTTACGAAAGCAGGCTCAGCGCGGCGCCTGCCAGCAGTTGTTGTTGACCTGCCAGGTCATCGAGAGTTGTTCGCTGGTGGGGTAGAGCGCGTATTTGACGCCCATGTAGTCCGAGCCTTTGCGCCAGAACATCGCCAGCAGATTTTTTTCGCCGTTGGCGACCACGCTGGAATAGGGAATCACCTTGAGGGGATTGCCGTACAGGTTGGAGTAGTTCGACGCGATGACAATAAACGAGCGGAAAGCCGGTTCGATTTCCTGGTCGAATGCGACCAGTTTGTCGTTGCAAAACGTAAACAGGAAACGGCGGCCGGCCGGGTTGTTGGGCAGGTCGTAGGCAAACAGGCCATCGGTGCCAACCGACAGGGTTTTGTCGAAATTCCAGGTCTTGAGCGCCTGGTCGACTTCGCTGCGCGCCATGCCGTTTTTGAATTCACCAATTTCCCAGGCGTGCACGGGCAGGGCAAACAACAATCCGGCAAACAGGCTGATGGTTTTTGTCTGGAGGGTCATGGCTTTCAGCAAACGGGCGTAAACATGTCCGAAGCATACCGCAGCCCGTGATGACCAGCGTGATCGGCAAGTCATGGTGCGCGAGTGTCGAGCGGCAATAAAAAAACGACCTGCAAGGATCGTTTGGTTGGGTTGGCGGAAGCGGTGAGATTCGAACTCACGGATGGCTTGCACCATCGCCGGTTTTCAAGACCGGTGCCTTAAACCGCTCGGCCACGCTTCCGTCGATGCGCTCGAGCGTGATGCACTCAAGGCAGGCGCGCATTGTAGCGGGTTCGACCGGATTTGTGCTGGGCGAGTGAGGGATCATTCGTGAGCAGGGATGAGTTGACGTGGTTTCAACAACTGCTGTCGATTTTTCGTTAACGCGTCGGGGCGCGGGCTTGGGCTTGTTCCACAAATCCGAACAAAACCAAGGCATTGAAATCAGGCATTCGCTGTGGAGCGGTGGCATAAATGGTGCTGGTTAATGAGCACCCAAACCAGGCAGACACCAGACATGACTGACTTCTTTGAAATGCTTGGCAACATTGCCCGCCGCAGGAACGCAGAAGTAGGATCGCCATTTGCCTCGTTAAAGGCCACCGAAAAGTGGCTGAAAACGCTACCGATCGATTCGGAGTACGACGCGCACCATGCGCTGGTGGAAGGGATGGAACGTTTCAATGCAGAGAACGAGGTGGCCACGCTGGGACGCATGCAGGCTTTGCTGAGACTGGAAGCGGCCGGCTTGCCGCTGCAGCAGCGCATCGTCGAGCAATACGTGCGCAATCAGGCCACGTTTCGCCTGGCGCGGCAGGCCTTGTGGCGCGAATCCTGGATGTTCTGGTCGCTGCAGGCGGATGCCTGGCTGAGGATGCTGAAACAGGCTTATCGCGGCCCGCATAGCGCGGAACTCAAACCGTTTGTCGCCGAGATGGCCGTGCGTGCGTTGCGCTACGCCGGATTGGTGATGCGCTGGGACTATCACCAGGCGCGCAACCCGGTGCCGTCCGGCTGGTGTCGTTTGCATAAGGTTTATCGACTGGTCGAGCGCGATGGCTTTGCCCAGCGCGAGGTGATGTTCAATTCGCGCCCCACCCATTGCGCACGTGAATACACGCTGGCCATGCTGATGGGGCTGGTGCAGCCCGTGGGGTATCGGGCACAGGAAATCGAATCCATTGCGCAGATTTTTGAAGGCTATCAGCCTTTGCCGCTGCCTGAAAAAGAACCGCAGCGCGAAGTGCACACGCATATGGTGGATCTGTCGCAGGACGAAGGCGCTTATGTGCTGGATAGCGGCTGGGACAAAGGACGCCGCTTGCGTTATTTTGCCCTGCGCCCACTGGTCGATTATTTGAAGTCACTCGATTCAAGTCTGGGTGCCGAACTGGACAAGTCCCTGACGCGCCAGATTGCAAGCCTGATCGAGCGTGGCGGGATTCGCCGCAATCGTCATCGTACCCATCGCTTTGGCCGGGTGTGGGTGGCGGCGGGTATGCCCAATATCCTGGCGGCGCTGCTTGGCCCCGCTGCGGTCAAAAACCGCCCGTCGCTCGAGCCCTGGATGCTGCGCGACGAAAGTACGGAAGGTCTGGGCTTTGCCTTGCCGGAAGACCAGGTGGTGCCGCATGGTCGCTTGGTTGCGGTGAGTTGGGATCCGGCGGAAAACGTCTGGCAATTGTTGGCCACGCGCTGGAACCGCAAGGAAGACGATCAGAATCTGGTTGGGACTGAACGTCTGTCGCGTCATCCCAAGCGGGTGGAAATCTATTCGGACGAGGCTGAGTCAGCCGCAGCCCAGGAAAAAGTGTGGGCGGTTTATTTGCCGATGACTCACACCGAGCTGAGCGTGAGCAACCTGCTGATTCCGCGGACCCATTACAAGCTGGGCGCATCACTGATGCTGCGTGAGGACGACGTGGTTTACCGCTTGCGCCTGGGTGAAGTACAGGAAAGCCATGAAGAATGGCTGCGCGTAAGCCTGGATGTGGTGGGGCGCGAGCAGTTTGCTGCGGCGGCCTGAGTCGTCAGCAGCAGCATTTTGTTGCGCGGTTCAGCGTGAGCGAATGTCGCCGAAATGAAAGCCGAATGATCCGTTGCGGCGGTCGTCGAAATATTGTTCCAGCGTGGCACGCACGGTACGAAACGCGATTTCATCCCAGGGGATTTCGGCTTCGCTGAACAGCCGGGTTTCCAGTGATTCGATGCCGGGCTTGAAGTCCAGGTCGAGCAGCCGGGCGCGAAACATCAGGTACACCTGATTGATGTGCGGCAGGTTGTACAAGGTATACAAGCCGCCCATTTCGATACGGGCGCCGGCCTCTTCCCAGGTCTCGCGTGCCGCTCCTTCCAGTGTCGTTTCGCCGTTTTCCATGAAACCGGCGGGCAGCGTCCATAAGCCGTGCTTGGGTTCGATGGCGCGGCGGCACAACAACACCTTGTCTTCCCATTCCGGGATGCAGCCGACGACCATTTTGGGGTTCTGGTAATGGATCGTGCCGCAGTCGGGGCACACGTGGCGCGGCAGGTGGTCGCCATCCGGTACGCGCAACATGACGGTGCTGCCGCATTCACTGCAAAAATTCATGTTGCGTCCAATCTGTCTGGGTGAGTGCACGGTAACCAATCGTGCCTGTCTCGATCAAGGGCGAGCGCACCGCATCGAATGGCTCACACACCAATTCCGAACACCGCCAGGCGATCCCGTGCCCCATCCGTTTGCCCGCGCCAGTTTTTTGCGCTGCGGGTTTGAATCCACTGACTGGGCAGGCTGAGATCGGCGCCCACGCTGATGAGCGTGGCGGGCGCCAGGGTTTGCGCCAGGGCCTCCAGCAGGGCTGCGCTGCGGTAGGGCGTTTCGATGAAGAGCTGGGTGGCGCGGTCGCGCCGCGCGGTCTGTTCAAGTGCGCGGATGGCCTGGCTGCGCTCGGGCTCCTTGGCGGGCAGGTAGCCGTGGAAGGCGAAGCGCTGGCCCCCCAGTCCCGAGGCCATCAGCGCCAGCAGGATCGACGAAGGGCCGATCAGCGGAACCACCGCGATGCCTTCGCGATGCGCGGCAAGGACGAGTGCCGCACCGGGATCGGCGACGGCGGGACAACCCGCTTCGGACAGCAGGCCGACATCGTGCCCGGCTTTAAGCGGCGCCAGCAGCGACGGGATCACGGCGGCGGGGGTGTGTTCGTTGAGTTCTTCGATGTGTAGTGCCTGGATCGGCTGTGGATGCCCCATGGCCTTGAGATGCGCACGGGCGGTTTTGGCGCGCTCGACGACGAAGTGCTCGAGACGGCGGGCGACGGCGAGCGTGTCCGGTGGCAGGCAGGCGTGCGGGTCAACCGGGCCCAGTGGCACCGGGATCAGGTAGAGGCTGGCCATGTCAGGACGTCCACGCCCTCGTTCAGCAGCATCTCGGTCAGCGCCATCAGCGGCAGGCCGATCAGCGCGGTGGGGTCGGGGCTGTCCATGCGGGTCATCAGCGCGATGCCAAGCGCCTCGCTTTTAGCCGAACCGGCGCAGTCGTAGGGCGTTTCCTTTTCGAGGTAGGCGGTGATCTGTGGGTCGGAGAGCGGGCGGATATGCACCACGGTCGGCACGTCGCGTGTCTGGGTGTGGCCGGTGCGGCTGTTGAGCAGGGTCAGCGCGGTGTGAAACACCATGGCGCGGCCCTGCATTTTTTTCAGCTGGGTGTAGGCATTGTCGAAATTTCCAGGCTTGCCGAGTTGTTCGGAATCCAGCATCAATACCTGGTCGGAGCCGATGATGAGCGCGTCGGGATGGCTGGCCGCTGCGGCCTGCGCCTTCAGCACCGACAGCCGCAGTGCGGTGGCCGAGGGCGTTTCGTCCGCTAGCGGGGTTTCGTCGACGTTGGGCGACAGCACTTCGAAAGGCAGGCCCAGGCGCGACAGCAACTCGCGCCGGTAGCGCGAAGTGGAGGCCAGGACAAGCTTGGCTTGTCCGGTTTGCGGCTGGTTCTGCTTCATTCGGGCTGGATTTCCACCAGCGCCATGTCGGGCGTCACTGCGTCGCCGCGCTTGGCGAAAATGCTGATGACGATACCGGCGATCGGCGCCTGCACTTCGTTTTCCATTTTCATCGCCTCGATCACCAGCACGCCGTCGCCGGCCTTGACCGCCTGGCCGACGCTGACAAGGACTTCGACGATGGTGCCGGGCATGGCGGCGGTGACGTGGCCAGGGTGGGTTGGGCGCGGTTTCTGGCCGGCGGCAGTGGGGGCGGCGGCTTTGCGGGTTGCCTTGCCGTCGCCGCTGGCGACCGCAACCTCGTTCAGCGGCTCGACCAGCACCTCTTCGGTGACGCCATCGATTGCCACGAAATAGGGGCGCTGGGTGGCGTCGGAGCGGCCGCTGCCCGACAGCTTGATGTGATAGGTCTCGCCGTGCAGGGT
>JAANCK010304834.1_pt1 | contig 11922 bp, 11 predicted proteins | sample 7277841 | NCBI WGS metagenome assembly JAANCK01 (sample SAMN14222788, study PRJNA588281) | permafrost metagenome | isolation source: Arctic cryosol methane SIP | place: Canada:Nunavut | collected 2015-07 | reverse complement strand
TGCCGCAAAATCGGCCATGGGCGTTAACATGGCAGCAAGCCGGGACGCATGATCCCAGGCCCCAGGGAGATGATGCGCCATGACCAGACCCAAGCAGCCTGAGTCCCGACCTTTGCCGCGCCGGACCGTCCTCAAGGCCGCCGGATTGGGCGTCGGACTGGGCGTCGGCGCCGGGCTCTTGTCCGGCATTGTAACCCCCGCGTCGGCCGCGGACATCTGGAGCACGGAATATTGGGCCAAGAAAGGCGAGGTGAAGCTCAATCTGTGGCGCAAGCGCGTCGGTGCACCCCGCCCAAGCGAACCGGCGCTACCGGTCGTATTCCTGGTGCACGGTTCGTCGAACTCGGCGCGCTCCTCCTATGACCTTAACGTGCCCGGCAAGGACGAATACTCGCTGATGAACGTGCTGGCCGGCTTCGGCTACGACGTGTGGACCATGGACCATGACGGCTACGGTCGTTCCGGTTCATCCGGCAATAATTCCGACATCGCCAGCGGCGTCGAGGACCTCAAGGCCGCAATGCCGGTCGTGATCAAGGAGACCGGCCAGCAGAAGGCGCATTTCTACGGCACCTCGTCCGGCGGTATCCGCGCCGCGGCCTATGCGCAGGCACAGCCCGAGCGCGTCGGGCGCCTGATTCTCTCCGCCTTCACCTACAAAGGCAACGGCGCGGCCGAGATCGAGCGGCGGCGTAAGCGAATCGACGCGCTGCGTGCCAGCCCCCGCCGCAAACGCGACGCCACGATGATCCGCTCGATCTTCACGCGCGACGGCCATCCGTCGGCCTATGACCCGGCCATGATCGAGGCACTGATTACCGATGAAATAAAATTCGGCGATCAGATTCCGAGCGGCACCTATCTCGACATGGCGGCGAACCTGCCGATCGTCGATCCCAAGAGGATAATGTCGCCGGTGCTGATGTTGCGCGGCGAGTTCGATGGCAACTCGACCAACGACGACCTGCTCGACTTTTACCGGCAACTGCCGAACGGCGACCGCGCCTTCGTGATCGTGCCGCAAACTTCTCATACCCTGGGCTACAGCAATAACCGGCATCTGCTTTTTTACGCCCTGCGCAATTTCCTCGCAGCGCCGGCGCCGCTGGCGGCTTGAGCGGCAGCTCACTTCTTGATAGTGACCAGCATAACGCTGTTCATCAGGCTGTTGGCCAGTACGAAATTGCCGTCGCGCGTGACCGACGTGTTGCGCACGATATAGCCGCCGCCCGGAATGGCCCAGGATTGGAATTTCGCCGTTTTGGGATCGAAGCGCACCACGGTATTCGGGATCGAGCCGGATTCGCTGTACCAGATGACGCCGTTGATTGCCGAGATGCCATAGGGCTGGGACTTCGGCCCGCTTGGGCTCTGCCACTCGGTTACCTTGCCGGTCGCCGGATCGAGGCGGCCGAGATAGCCGCGTGAGAAATCGGCATACCAAACAATGTCGTCGCCGGTGATGGCGATGCGGCGCGGGCGCGAAGCCGCGTCCGGCAACACGTATTCGCGAATGGCCAGCGTTTGGGGATCGACGCTCGCGATCTTGTTGGCGCCGAACTCGACGACGAACAAGGTGCCTTTTGAATCCAAGGCCATGCCGTAGGGGCGCGCCTTCGCCGTCGGCGGCGTCAGCAGCTTGATCGCGCCGGTCTTCGGATCGAGACGTCCGATCCGGTTGGCGGTCTGCATGGTGAACCACAGGATTCCGCTTTTATCGAAGATCAGCGTATGCGGGTCGCCCGGCTCCGGCGTCTTGAATTCGGTGACCGCCCCCGTCTTGGGATCGAGCTTGCCGATCAGCGACGCGGTATTACCGGTGTACCAGATGTTGCCGGCCTCATCCTCGGTGAGGCCGTGCGGCCCCGAATGCGCGGTTTTGAGCTTATATTCTTTTATTTTTGCCGTCTTCGGATTGATCCGGCCCAGCACATTGGCCATCTGGCCGGTGTACCAGAGCGAGCCGTCGCGCGCCGCCAGCGGATCGTGTGGACGCGAGCCGGGTGTCGCCGCTTGCCACGCCTTGATCGCGATCTTGGCGGAGCCCGGGATCAACACGGCGGCGGGCTTTGGCTTCACCAGGAAACTCTTGGTCAGATATTCAGTGAGCGGGGCGAGTTGATCAGCCGGCACGGCAACGCCGTGATTGGCCATCATGCGCAGCACGGTGCGCCAGCCCTCCGCCGTGTAGCCGGCGCCGGCGCGGCTCACCAACGTATGGCAGCTATTGCAGTAGGCCGCGGCCAATTCCTTGCCCTTACCATCCGGCAGCCCTTGGCTCCAGGCCGGCGACGTGGCGCAAAGCAGCACAGCCGCAACAACCAGGCGCGATGAATTGAACATGTTCGCCCCCTAAAAACCTCGCGCTCTACGCGACGTCATTCGGTTGCGTCAGCGTCATCCGCAAAACGGGGTGCGTCAAGGCCCGAACTTGCCGGTAAAAAATTCGCGCAGCGCAGCGGCGGTCTCTTCCGGCGCCTCTTCGGAGAGATAATGTCCGCATGGCAGCGCCTTGGCCCCGACGATGTCGCGCGCATAGCGCTGCCAGATTTCGCCGGGGCCTGGCTTGCTGTTGCGCCCCACGCCGCCGGTCGCGCCCCACAGAATCAAGGCTGGACATTCGATCTTGCGGCCGGCATCGAAATCTTTCGTATCCATGTCAAGATCGACGCCGAAGGTGGCGCGGTAGTCCTCGCAGATGGCGTGGATGGTTTCCGGATTGCGGAAGCAGCGCTTGTATTCGGCCAGCGCATCCTTGTCGAAGAAGCTCAGGCCCTGTTTGGTCTTGGCCAGTTTCTTCTCGATGAACCAGTCGGGATCGGCGCCCATCATCTTCTCAGGCAGCGGTTCGGGCTGGATATTGAAGAACCAGTGCCAGGAGAACGTGCCCCACTGCCGCGTTACATTGTTGAGCAGATGATGCTGCGGGATGATGTCGAGGATGGCCGCGCGCGCGACTTTGTCGGGATGATCGAGGCACATGCGATGCAGAACGCGTGCGCCGCGATCGTGGCCGGCGGCGAAGAATTTGTCATAGCCGAGCGCGGCCATCACCTCGACCTGATCCTGCGCCATGGCGCGGAATGAATAGCCAGAATGATCCTCGCCGCCCGGCGGCTTTTCCGAATCGCCGTAGCCGCGCAGATCGGTGGCGACCACGCTGAACTCGCGCGCCAGCGTCGGCGCCACTTTCAGCCATGACAGATGCGTGAACGGATTGCCGTGCATCAACAGCAGCGGCGGGCCGCTGCCACCGGTGACGGTGACGATGCGCGCGCCGCTGGTTTTGATCTCGCCGCGCGTGAAGCCGGTGAGCATGGTATTTCCCATTTGCCGCCGTGACGAACGTCCGCGACGCCCGGCCGCTTATCGGGTGCCAGCATAACAAGATTCAAAAAGGAAAACCCCGGCCTCGCCTTGGCGAAACCGGGGCTATCGGAATTCCATGGACGGCTCGCTTAATCGCAAACCGTGAAACGGCGAACGCGTGGGCCGAAGTCCGTCATAACAACCTTCTTGACGACGTAGCAATCCGGGCCTGCGATATAGGTCGGGCCGAAGCCAAAACCGAAACCACCGCGCCAGTGGCCGTGATGGCCGTGACCCCAAGCGGAGGCGGCGGTCGGAGTGAGCGCGGCGGCGGCGACGGCGGCGGCGGCGGCAACAACAAGGGTAAGCTTGCGGGTCATGGCGTCTCTCCTGTTTGAGGGATGTGCGTCTCACATCCTGGACATGGGTCGCGGCGCCCCCGGTTAAGGTTCAAAGCCGCAGGGCAGGAATGATGGGACTAGCGACGAAAAGCCGGGCCAGACACACCCGGAGACGCATTTTTAGGCAAAAAGCCTCATATAAATGGGGGTTTAACACGCTTCGGCTTGCCCATGGGAACCCGAACAGGGCAACCTAGCGTCACCCGCCTCTGGCCAGGCGGGTTTGAGACAGATTTCTTCGATTCCGCTTGAACCTAGCCGCCGCCCCGAACGACTTAACCCATGAGCCGATCAGCCTGCGATGCAAACGACTTCGGATGAGGTTCTGATCGCAAGGATCGCAAACGGCGACCGGCTCGCAATGCAGGTGCTGTTCGCACGGCACCACGTTCGTGTGTACCGGTTCGTGCTGCGTCTAGTGCGCAACGAAGCGACGGCGGAGGACTTGATCAGTGACGTGTTCCTCGACATCTGGCGGCAAGCCGGCAAGTTCGAGAGCCGCTCGCAAGTCTCCACCTGGATGTTGAGCATCGCACGCTTCAAAGCTCTTTCGGTGCTGCGTAAGCGGCCGGAGGAGGAACTGGACGAGCAGACGGCGGAGCGGATCGAGGATCAATCGGACGATCCGGAAACCGCCCTGGCGAAGAAGGATAAGGGTGCGTTGTTGCGGCAATGCCTGACCGCATTGTCGGCGGAGCACCGGGAGATCGTCGACCTCGTGTACTACCACGAGAAATCGGTGGAGGAAGTGGCCGGCATCGTCGGCATCCCGGAGGCCACCGTGAAGACGCGTATGTTCTACGCGCGCAAGAAATTATCTGAGCTCCTGAAGGAGCAAGGAATCGATCGAGGTTGGCCATGAACACGAAAAACAAAGAAGCGCCCAGCGAGATCGAAGAGCTGCTGCCGTGGCTTGCGGCTGGCACGCTGAGCCGTAGCAATGCCCGGCGCGTCGAGGATGCCCTGGCGCACGATCCCGAGCTGGCCCGCCGCTACGCGCTGGTGCGCGATGAGCTGGGCGAAACCATTCACCTCAACGAGACGCTGGGCGCGCCGTCCGCGCATGCGATGGAAAAGCTGTTTGCCAAGATCGACGCCGAGCCGGCGCGCAAGCCGGCCGCGTCGCTCAATCTCGGCGGCCGCCTCGCGGAATTTATCGCGAGCTTCAGCCCGCGCACGCTGGCTTACGCTGGCGGCGCCGCCGTGCTCGCCATCCTGCTGCAGGCGGGATTTATCGCCGGCGTGATGCTGAAGGAAACCGCGCCGGCCGGTTACGAGACCGCCTCGGCGCCGAGCACCGATCCCGGCGTTGGCGCCTTCACGATCATCCGCTTCGCGCCGCAAGCCACCCAGGATGACGTCACCAAGTTTCTCGCCGCCAACAAGCTGTCGATCGCATCGGGACCGATGGCTGGCGGGCTGTACAAGGTTCGCGTCGCAGTAACCAGTCTGCCGAAGGCAGAACTCGCGACCATCGTCAAGAAGCTGCAAACGGACAAGGTCGTCACCTTCATCGCCACGACCGAATAGACTGGAGCGACGTCAGCGGAGATGTGAACTATGCGCGTGCAACGAAGTGCCCTGCTCTGCCTTGCCGCGATCGCGAGCTTGACGCTTGCCGCGGCCGACGCCGCTTTCGCTCAGAAGGGCTCCGGCCGCGGTCAATCGCTCAATGTCCGATCCTTCCAGCCGCGCGGTCATTTGAGCAATATCGGCACCGGCAAGCCCCGCGGACCGATGCCCAATATAGCCACCGGCAAGCCACGCGGCCCGACAGCTAATGTCGGCTCCAATATGCCACGCGGCCCAACAGCTAATGTCGGCTCCAACATGCCGCGCGGCGGCGGAGGCTATCCGGGCGGCGGCTATCGCGGCGGCTGGGGTGTGGTCGTGCCCGGCGTGCTGATGGGATTTCCGCAAGTGGGCCCCTCGCGCGGCGATGTATTCATCGATGACGGCAACTTCAACGACGGGCCGCGCGGCCGGCCGCCGCAGCGCGCGAGCCGCCGTGGCCCGAGCGGCGCGCCGCCGGCCAATGAGCGCCGGCTGATGCCGGACGAAGTCGTGATCGAGCTTTCCAACTCGGTCACCCCGCAGACCATCGACGCGCTGCAACGCCGCTTCCGGCTGGAACGCCTCGATCAACAAAGGCTCCAACTGACCGGCACCACTTTCTATCGTTGGCGAATTCCCGATCGACGCTCGGTTGCCGCCGTGGTGCGCGCGGTCGAAGGCGATCGCGTGGTGACATCGGCGCAGCCGAACTACCTGTTCACGCTCCAGCAGAACGAAGCCAAGACTGCCGAAACACAGACAACCGAACCCAAGACGGAAGGCGATCCCGCGCAATACGAACTCGCCAAACTGCGGCTGCCGCAGGCGCATGCGCTCGCCAGCGGCGACCGCATATTGGTGGCCGTAATCGATTCCGGGATCGACGCCTCGCATCCCGAACTGACCGGCACGGTCGTGCAGACCTACGACGCGCTTGAGACACCGGCGGCGGCGCACAAACACGGTACCGCCATCGCCGGACTGATCGCCGCGCACGGCAAGCTGATGGGATCGGCGCCGCGCGCACAGATTCTTGCAATCCGCGCTTTCGACCCATCCGCAACCGGCGCCGAAGGCAATACCTTCAGCATCCTCAGGAGTCTCGACTGGGCGGCGGCGAATGGCGCGCGCGTCATCAATATGAGTTTTGCCGGACCCGCCGATCCGGCGGTGCATCGAAGCCTGGAGGCCGCGCGCAAGAAGGGCATCGTGCTGGTGGCGGCGGCGGGCAATGCCGGCGCAAAATCGCTACCGCTCTATCCTGCCGCCGATGCGAACGTGATCGCGGTGAGCGCGACCGATGCCGACGACAAACTATTCGAACAATCCAATCGAGGCCGCCATATCGCGATTGCCGCACCGGGCGCGCAGATCATGGTGGCGATCACGGATGGCGGCTACGAGTTATCCTCCGGCACGTCCTATTCCGCGGCCGAGGTGAGCGGCATTGTCGCCCTGATGCTCGAACGCAAGCCAGATCTCACGCCCGACAAAGTGCGCGCCATCCTGCTGGCTACCGCCAAGGACCTCGGCCCCAAAGGCCACGACATCATGTTTGGGGCGGGCCTTGCCGACGCCTACGCAGCGGTGATGGCGGAATCGGCGCCGGCGCTGGTGACGGTCCCCATGCCGATCAAACGCGTGAGCACCGGCGCGCGTTGATCGCGCGCCGGCGTTCCGGTTATCGCGGCGGAATCTGAATCAGCTCGGTGAGCTGTTCCTTGGTCAATTGCGTCGCGGTGAACTTCAAAGTTACCGCATCCTTGACGATGATATCGAGCCCGACGATCTTATCCGGCTCGACCGACGGTCGCGGGAAAAAGTCATCGCGAGTGCGTTTGGCCTTGGCCTCGCTGATCTTGAGCCAGCCCGAATAGACTTTGAGCGCATTCGGATCGGTGTACAAGTAGTTCACCGTCTCGCGATAAGCCTTCATGTAGCGGGCGATGACGTCTTTGTGATCCTTCAGATAATTGGCATTGACGATGTTCAGCCGCACTGTCTGGCCCTTGAAGGCCGCCGCGTCGTTGCCGGTGGCGATGATCCTGATCTGCTTCTGATCGAGCTGATCGAGGCCGAACGGCGGCGCCGCCCAGCCGACATCGACCTGGCCAGACATCACCGCGGTCAAGTTCGCCGACGGACCGCCGAGCGCGGTCGGCTTCGCTTTGAGGTCGTATTGCTTCATGAAGGCGGTGACGATGCCGTGCGTCGACGAGCCGTTGGTCGAGTAGCCGAGGATCTTGCCGTCGGTGTCCTTCAGCGTCTTGATCGGCGAATCGGCTTTGACATACCAGAACAGATCACCGGCGCCAGTCGTTTCGGCGCCGATCACGCGCACCGGCGCGCCCTTGGAATAGGCGCTCAGCACGCCCATGACGCCGGCGGCGATGCCGACATCGACGCTGCCCGAGATCACCGCCTGCTGGGTCTCGCCGGCGCCGTTGGTATAGACGATCTCCAGTTTCAGGCCGTGCTTCTTGAAGATGCCGGCGAGCTGGCCGACTTCCGAAATCGAGGTGTCCCAATTGCCGCGTTGGCCCACCGCGAGCTTGAGCGTATCCTCGGCCGCGAACGAACTCGCCGCCGATGCAAATACCAAGGCCGCGATCGCGACGCCCCGCATTACTATCGTCATTGTATCCTCCCTCTGGCATTCTTACTGTGATGCACAACTCATCAAGCTACATATCCTGACAGAATATCGCCTGTTTCGCTCCACTTATCTCACCTGTGGCCTCCATCTCGCGGCGTGGGTTAAACTGATGCCGCGCTTGGCGTCATATTATTAGCCATCTAACGTGCAATCCTAGTCCAGATGCCCACTTGCAGTCGATACACAAAATTGCCACGTGTTGTGCAGCGCGCCAAGGTTTCTCCGGAGAGGTAATGACCACAACCGACAAGCCGCAGATGATGCCATTGCGCGTGACGCGTAACGACCAGATCGCCGATGGCATTCATCTGCTGGAATTCCGCGATGCCGGCGGCCATCCGCTGCCGCAATTCTCCGCCGGCGCGCATATCACGGTGCGGGTACCGAACGGCATGTTGCGCAAATATTCGCTGTGCAACGACCCGGCCGAACGCGACCGCTATCTGGTCGCGGTCAAACGCGAGGTCACTGGCCGCGGCGGTTCCAGCACTTTGATCGACCGCGCCAAGCCCGGCGACGAGCTATTGGTGACCGCGCCGGTCAACGATTTTGCCTTGCCGCAGCGCGCGCAGGATTTCCTGTTCATCGCCGGCGGCATCGGCATCACGCCGATCATGGCGATGATCTGCCAGGTGCAGGCGGAGGGCAAACGCTTCCGGCTCTATTACTGCACGCGTTCGCCGGAGACGACCGCGTTCCTCGACGAGCTGAGCAAGCCCGAGTTCAGCGACAAGGTCACCATCCACCACGACCACGGCGACCCCGCCCGCTCGCTTGAGTTGCGGCCGATGCTGGCCGAGCGCAAGAACCGCGAGCACCTGTATTGCTGCGGGCCGCGTCCGCTGATGGAGGCGGTGCGCAACATGACCGGCCACTGGTCGCAGGCCTCCGTGCATTTCGAGGCGTTCAGCGACGCCGACATCCACAAGGCGACCGACAAGCCGTTCAGGGTCAGACTGGCGAAGTCGGGCAAGGTGGTCGAGGTGCCGGCCGACAAGACGATTATGGAAGTCTTGCGCGAGCACGGCCTCGAGGTGCCGAGTTCATGCGAAACCGGCACCTGCGGAACCTGCCGCACCAAATTGCTGGCCGGGCAAGCCGACCACCGCGACCTGGTGCTGGCCGCGCACGAGCGCGCCGACAACATCATGATCTGCGTCTCGCGCGCGCTGAGCGACGAAATCGTCATCGATCGCTGAAATTATCGCTGGATGCTGCGCAGATAGGCGGTGGCCGCGTGGGCGTCGTCCTCGCTGAACTTGAATTCCGGCATATTGGGATGCGTGGAGGAGATGCCGCGCTCGAGCAGGCGCGGAAACTGGTCGAGATCGAAATTGCGGCCGAGCGTGCTGAACGGCGGCGCGCCATGTGAAACGCCGGTTCTTCCGATGGTGTGACATGGCGCGCAGAACTCCTGCAAAAGCGCGCGCCCGCGCCGGAGCGTGTCCTGCGCTTGCGCGGCACTGACCAGGCTTACTTGCGTCAGCAGACCAAGGATGAGCGGCAGGATCGTGCGTGGCAGGTGTTTCATGGCGAATCCTCTCACCGCGGTGAGCGGCCTGGGACATAGGTGACACTTCGTACCGGACACATGGGTAACACTTTTCGCCTTTTGGCGGGAGGTGTGGATGCCGTGGAAAGAGAGTTCGGTGATGGAAGAACGCCTTCGTTTTGTCGCCCGTCTGCTGGACGGCGAGGCGATGACGGATCTGTGCCGGGAGTTCGGCATCTCCCGCAAGACCGGCTATAAAGTTTTCGACCGCTATAAGGAGAATGGGCTCGAGGCCTTGAGCGACCGGTCGCGGCGGCCGGTGCGTTTTGCCCAACAGTTACCGCAACAGCTCGAAAGCCTCATCGTCAGCCTCAGGCGGGACAAACCGCATTGGGGCGCCCGCAAGCTGCGCGAACTGCTGGTCAGGCGACTGTCCGGCGACGTGCGCATCCCCGCCAAAAGCACCATCCATGCCGTGCTCGATCGCCATGGCCTGGTCAAGCGCATCGGCAGGACGCGCCATCGCGCCAGCGGAACGGCGCTATCCCAGGGCAGCGCGCCCAACGATTTGTGGTGCGCCGACTTCAAGGGCGAGTTCAAGCTCGGCAACGGGCGCTACTGCTATCCGCTCACCGTCACCGACCACGCCTCGCGCTTCCTGCTGCTGTGCGAGGCACTGGAATCAACCCGCGAAGACCTCGCCTTGACCGCTTTCCAGCGGCTGTTTTGCGAGCGCGGTCTGCCCGGCGCTATCCGCTCCGACAACGGCGTCCCCTTCGCCAGTCCCAATGCCTTGTTCAATCTGTCCAAGCTCTCCGTCTGGTGGCTGCGCCTCGGCATCGCCATCGAGCGCATCAAGCCCGGCCATCCCCAGCAGAACGGACGCCATGAGCGCATGCACCTCACTCTGAAAAAGGAGGCGACCCGTCCGCCGGGCATGAACAGCCTGCAACAGCAGGGCCGCTTCGACGCCTTCGTTCACGAGTTCAATACCGAACGGCCGCACGAGGCACTCGCCATGAAGTGTCCGGCTGAGCTCTACTCAGCCTCCCCCCGCCGCTACAACGGCTTGGGCGACCTCGACTACCCCCTCCACGACCGCGACATTCTCGTCACCGCCTGCGGCCGCATCTGCATGCATCGCAAGAAGATCAACGTCTCCGCCGTGCTCGCCGGTCAAAGACTCGGAATCAGGGAAGTCGACGACGGAATCTGGCTCGTCAGCTTCATGCAATACGATCTCGGATATGTCGACCTGGAACAAAGGACCTTGCAGCCCCTCGACAACCCCTTCGGCCCAAGGTTGTCACCCATGTCTTAGGTACGATCTGTTACCCATGTCTCCGGGCTGGACAACGGAAACCATGGCGCGCCGGAAGGGATTCGAACCCCTGACCCCCAGATTCGAAGTCTGGTGCTCTATCCAGCTGAGCTACCGGCGCTTGGGGTCCCTAGGGACAAATGGCCGCACCCGCTTGGTACGCCCGACCCGCATATTCCTTAGATTTTTCAGGCGTCCGCCGCAAGGCGGGACGCATGGGCCGTTTGACCTGGCGCAACGCATTTTGGCCAGTTTGAGTGTCAAATTTCATCATGTACGAGCCGACGGGACGACAACTTCCCCATCTGGCGTTCTTCTGGCCGGCGCTTGCCGCTGCGTCCGCAAGCAAACTGGCCGGCTCGTTCGCCAAGCAATTCATCGATCTTTCCGGCGCGACCGACAGCCCCGTCAGCGGGCGCGAGCCGGACTGGGCCACACCGAATACGATCGCACTCGACTTGAATACCGTGCGTCTGCGTGATTTTTCGACCGTCCGCGAGGGTGTGCCGGCCTTGCTGTGCGCGCCTTATGCGCTGCACGGCGCCGGCGTTGTCGACCTCGCGCCTGGGCACAGCCTGGTCATAGCGTTGCGCACGGCCGGGCTGACGCACTTGTTCGCGACGCATTGGCGTTCGGCCGACGCTGGCATGCGCTTTCTCGCCATCGACGATTATCTCGCCGACCTCAATGTACTGGTCGATCGGCTCGGCGGCCGTGTCGATCTGGTCGGGCTGTGCCAGGGCGGCTGGCTGTCGCTGCTCTATGCGGCGCGCTTCCCCGCCAAGGTTCGCAAGCTGGTACTGGCCGGCGCACCCGTCGACATCGCCGCCGCGCCCTCCGGCCTGTCGACGCTCACCGACAACACTCCGTTGTCGCTCTACCAGGAACTGGTGATGCTTGGCGGCGGGCGCGTGCTGGGCCGCGCGGTGCAAAGATTCTGGGGACCGGAAACGCTCGAAGACGACGAGATTCATCAGCTGTTGCAAACGCCCGAGGCGATCGACTCGCGTGCCTTCGCGCGGCTGGTGGAGCAATTCCGCGCTTGGTACGCATGGACCGTCGATCTGCCGGGCGCGTATTATCTCGAGGTGATCGAGAAGCTGTACAAGCACAACGCACTCGCCAGCGGGAATTTCGTGGCGCTCGGGCAAAGGATCGATCTTGCTTCCGTACGGACGCCGTTGTTTCT
>JAANCK010030672.1_pt1 | contig 11924 bp, 16 predicted proteins | sample 7277841 | NCBI WGS metagenome assembly JAANCK01 (sample SAMN14222788, study PRJNA588281) | permafrost metagenome | isolation source: Arctic cryosol methane SIP | place: Canada:Nunavut | collected 2015-07 | reverse complement strand
GTCTGTCGCGCTCGCCCGACCAATCCCGGCCGCGTCGTGTGCGCCGCCGTTTCCAGCTCTGGCTTCTGTTCTTCGGTCAGATCAGTACTCAACGCTGCACCTCCTCGGCGTGGACCATCAACAGGGCATGCGGTGGGCATCGTTCGACGCACAGCCCGCAGCGAATGCAGAGCTCCTCGTCGAGCACGAGCGCCGACTTCCCGGGTTCGCCGGCGGCGGTCTCCTCGGCGTGCACGATCTCGATGCAGTCGTGCGGGCAGACATCGACGCACAGCCCGCACAGGATGCACAGCTCCGGCTTGAGCATGATGTTCTCGAAGCACCGAAGACAGCGAAACCCCTCGCGCACGGCAGCCTCTTCGTCGTAGCCGGTTTCCACCAGCGCCAGTCCGCTGCGCGCAGCGCCAGGCAACATGGGGATGTGAACGCGCCCGATGTCGTCGTACGTGCTGTCGACGCGGCGAAAGTCGGGCTTGTCGATCAGCTTCACCTTCACCGAACGTGACGTCGGCGCATAGCCGGCAAGCGCGGCTCCGATCGACGCCGCGGCGCGCTGGCCGTTGCCGACCGCGTCGATGAGGTTGCGCGGCCCGAAGGCCACGTCGCCACCGGCCCACACCTTCGGGTGACCCGTGCGCATGAACTCGTCGACCTTGATCCAACCGCGATTGCGCTCGATGCCGAGCTCGTCGGGGATGAACGACGTGTCGGTCTGTTGGCCGACGGCGAAGATCACGGCGTCAGCCGGGAAGATCTGAACGTCGTCGGTGTCGAAGACCGGAGCGAAGCGCCGCGACTCGTCGAACACCGACTTCACGCCGACGGTCTCGATTCCCTCGACCTTCCCGTTGCCGATGATGCGTAGCGGGCCGCGGCGGAAGACGAGCTTGACGCCTTCCGTGACACCCTCCTCGATCTCGTCGGAGGCAGCCGGCATCTCGTCGGGCGACTCCAGGGCGATGATGGTGACGCTTGGTGCACCGGCCCGGATCGCACCCCGGGCGGCATCCATCGCGGTCGCCATCTCTCGTCTGGTCGTGGCGTGAGAGCTCGGTTGGAGGGTGACGGGATCGGTGACGCCGTCCTGGTAGGCGACGGCTCGAGCAGCCGTGCGCGCCGCGTCGAACGCCACGTTGCCGCCTCCGATGACGACGACGTTTCCACCAACATCAGCAACATCGCCGAGGTTCATGTTCCACAAGAACTCGACCGCCTTGAAGACGCCTGTTTTGTCGAACCCGGGGATGTCGAGCTCACGACCGTACGAGGCGCCGATGCACACGAAGACTGCGTCGTGTTCGTCGACCACCGACTGGAAGGAGATGTCGGTACCGACCCTGCAGTTCAACCGGATCTCCAGCCCGAGATCGACGATGGCCTGGATCTCGGCGGCGATGAGGTGGCGGTCCAGGCGATACTCGGGGACGCCGTGCACGTACATGCCGCCGAGGTACGGCTGCGCCTCGTAGATGGTGACGCGGTGCCCGCTCAGGCGCAGATCGTGCGCGGCGGCGAGCCCGCCTGGACCAGAGCCGATGATCGCGACCGACGGGCCGTCGGCCGGGGGAACGGGGCCGTGGGCCTCGTGCCACAGCTCCGCGCCGAACTCGCTCTCGACTCCGTACTTCTCGGTGACGAAGCGCTTCAGCGCCCGGATCGAGATCGGGTTGTCGAGCGACCCTCTTCGGCAGGCGCTCTCGCACGGTGCTGCACAGACCCGACCACAGATCGACGGGAATGGGTTGTGCTCTCTGGCGATGCGGTACGCGTCACGAAATCGGCGATCGGCGATCGCTGTGACGTACGCGCCGGCATCGGTGTGTACGGGGCAGGCCGCGCGGCAGGGCTCGTTGTCCCACAGCCACTGTGAATCGGGTGCCTCGATCGGCACTCAGATCACCCCGCGTGCCTGGAGCTTGCGCAATCCGAAGAGGATGACCACGAGCGCCCCGTTCGAGAACGCGACACAGAGCGCGACTCGCATGCCACTCGACAGGTGGACGTTGGTCGCGATCATGTCGGGCACGTAGGCGAGGGCAGCGATTGCCACCACCATGATCACGACAGACGTCGCGATCGCCCGTAACCAGCTCACGGCGTGACGGTCAGAAGAGACCTCATGCCCAAGCCGTAGTGCTTCTCGATGTTGCAAACCAGCACATAGGTGCCTGGGGTGAGGTCGGCAGAGAAGCTACGGGTTTCGCCGGGCGTCAGGTCGGGGTCGCCCGTCTCGGCGACATTGCTGTCTTCGCCCACCCGGTTGGTGGAGCTGTCGATGGCGAGCTTGTCGAACGCGGTCGTGCCGTCGAGCTTCAGGAGCACCGTCTCGTGGTCTTTCTTTCCGTTGTCGGTCACCTTGAACGTAACGTGGCCGGCCTTCACGGTCGACTGGTCGGCCGCGAGAACATACGCAGTGTCGGAATTCTCGCTGAGCGAGACCTTCACCGTTGGGCCTGCGGGCACAGGCGCCTCTTGCGCCACGGCCGCGGTTGTGGTGGCGGCCTCGGCAGTTGGCGACTTGTCGCTGCCACAAGCGGACAGACCGGTCAGAGCGACGATGGCGACGGCCAACGCTCCCCGGCCTCCCCGTACCGTGAGTGTGGTGCCAGCAGAGGTGGGCACAGCGCGAGCTGTGCGTGCAATACGCAAATCCATGATCTTCTCCGTCCCGAGTCGCACTGTTGTGGTGCGTGACGGCAGTGTGGGTTAAGTCCAGTCTGAATCGCAATAGGGCGATGGTCTTAAGTCTTGGTCAAGTTGTCGACGCTGCGTGGTGGCCGTCTCCACCTGAGTCAGGTCATGTTGCGTCAGCCTCGGCGGCGGCGATAGCCGTACCCTCCACCGCCGAGGAGCAACACGAGAACGATGATCAACAAGATGACGAGCATGTCCTTCGGTTACCCCGAATCGCCGCGGCCGAAACGCGACGACGCACGGCAGGTTACGAAGCAGGAGGGCAGTCGGGGACGATGTGACTGCCCTCCCGCTGCAGTGCTCATCGTTGGGACCGGCGAATTTGTTACACGTTTCTGGCGAGGTCTTCGCGGCCGAAACGCGGCGGTCAGCAGCCTCCGCCTTCGGTCCGAAGCCGCTCGGCGGCCTCGTCGAGTGCGTCGGTGAGTTGGCCGATCTGTCGGCTGGCCGTGGCGGTCGCCGACGCAGCCAGGTACGGATGAGGGCCGTGGACGCACACACAACGTTGGTGGACCTCGACGCCGTCGACATCGCCACCGTGTGCTGCCAGCCACATGTCGAGCTGCGTGCTCTCGAGACCGGTGAGTGTTGTGTTGACTCGTACGTCCATGCCGTGACCCCCATTTCAGGTGCTCTCGGTTTCGCGAACCCCGCTTCGCTCCGGCATTCTGAGGTCTTAAGACCATGGCGTCAATGGTCTTGACACAAATTTGCCAAACTGCGGCCAATTGCCCAGATCGTTGGGGAAACGGGACCGCAGTACGGTCTGGGCATGACTCGTGAGACAGCTGTCGCCCACTGGGATCGCAGCAACTTGGTACAGACCGTGCTCGACGCGCTGGTCGCCGCGGGCAAGGATCTCGACCGGCTCGACGTCGACGACTTGTCAGCGACGGATCAGTTCCACGGCGGTGGGCGGGTGGTGACCGACCGGCTCGCTGAGCGCGCTGGGCTCGACCGGCTCGAGCCGGGCAACTCGCCGCCCAGGGTGCTCGACGTCGGTGGTGGTCTCGGGGGGCCGGCGCGCGTGCTGGCGGCCCACTACGGATGTGTTGTCACGACAATCGATCTGACGCCTTCGTACGTCGAGGTCGCTTGCGTCCTGACCGCGAAGGTTGGTCTACAGGATCGGGTGGAGCATCTCGTCGGTGATGCGCTTGAACTCCCATTCGATGACGAGGCGTTCGATGTCGTTTGGACCCAGAACACCGGCATGAACATCGCCGACAAGGAGACGCTGCTCCGCGGCTTTCATCGGGCCCTCCGGTTGGGTGGGACGTTCGCCTTCCAGGAGCCGATGGCGGGTCCCGGCGGGCCGTTGAACTTCCCAGTGATGTGGGCCGACGACGCGTCGTCGAGCTTCCTGCGCCCGCCAAACGAGATGCGCGATCTGATCACTCGCCTCGGATTCCAAGTTCGATCATGGGACGACGTGAGCGAAAGCATTGTGACGTCGGGCATGCCACCGCCACATTCCGCGCAGCGGACCATCATGGGCGATCAGCGGTTGGCGTCGGTCGCGGCCGCCGGACAGAAGAACCTCGCCGAAGGTCGACTGGTCACTGTGCACGGCGTGTTCACCAAGGCCTGAGTCCGGCGCGTACGATCCGCGCGGATGACTTCCTTACTGATCTTCCTCGCGGTGTGCGCGGGAATCGTGCTGGTGGCGTGGATCGTCACCAAGGTCAACGGAGCGCACGCGTGGATGCTCGAGGATTGGGACTTCAACGACGGAGAAACGGTTCTGTGGCGTGATGATTCGGCCGACGTCGGGATGATCCCGAGGGCCGTCCAGGCGGTGGTCACACGTCCGGTGCGGGTGCATCGATGGTGCGTGGTCGTGACGAATCAGCGGATCATCATGGGCAACAAGACGCTGCGCAGCGGAAAGCACATGGTGAAGTACGTGCTCTATCCCGGCGCTGCGCCCGGCGGCGACAGCAAACGACTCGACGGGGGACTCTTCAAGACCGGATACGAGACCTTGGTGATCCAGCCCGGCGTCGAAATGCCAAACCAAGATCAACGTCAGCCGTATGTCGCCCTGCAGCCGGCGCCCGACGAAACATCGTCCGTCAACCTCGCGGAGGTGCGGATCTACACGGATCTGATCGAGAGCTTTCGCCTCCCGTAGCCGGGCTTGTGAAGGCGATCAATCGAACGCGAAGAGATGCTCGACGCCGATGGTCTCGATCCTTCGCCGCACCTGAATCGAAGCGTGAGTGTGCAGCGGACCTCCGGCGTTGACATTCCTTTGCGCCGCCTCGCAAAGGGCCGTCAACCCGTCGGAATCGATGAACCCAACAGCCGCGCAGTCGACGTAGAGGTGTTGGTTCGGGCCGAGCGAGTTGAACACGGCTCGCATAGCGGCGGCCGCGTCCGCGTCGACATCACCACGTGCGACCACCACGACCACGTCTTCGACGTGAAAGCTGTGGACCTTCAAACCCTCTTCGATCATCGTCATTGCTGCCTCCGTCCGAGCTGCCTACCAGACCGCTCACAGTGACAGCGCGCGCGCTCCTCGTCAATGAGTCGATCGACCTAATGAGTCGATCGACCTAAAGAACCCGACGTGGCCGAGACGACGAGCCGGCCCGTCAATGCGGCCAAGACGGGCGAAAGCGGAGTCGCGTTCCAGGACACGCTTCACCGAAGCGTGGTAACGTTGTCGCGTTGCCTTGGAAGGCGACCATTGTGCCGTCGAAACCCCGCGGCTCGCGAGCAAGCGAGAGACGGGTGTCGAAGTGTCTGGAGACGGGTTCGGGTTCACTGAACAAGCCGCGGTGTTCGAGGATCACGCCAATGGGCTTGCCGCGCTGGCGATGGGGCTGAGCCCTGTCGGAACCACTGGCCTCCACGATGCGCTGCGATATCTGGAACGCGATGTGCTCGATCGATGGAAGGGGGCATTGGAGGATCACGACACCGCCCGCGTCGCCCAACTCGTCGAGATCGCTCATGCCGTTCGCGAGGCCTTGCGCACCGAGGCGCCGGGGGTGCGTGGCGGCCTGGTGTGATCGTGGCGAATCTCATCGACTAGAAAGGACTCGGTACCGGTGGCCAGAGGCCCGACCAACGGTGGTCGACAACAAGGGGAGCTCGAAGACATGCACAGCGCTCGATACGCACGTTGGAAGATCGAGGCGATCGCCGCCGCGCTGTTCGCCATCGCCGCCGCCGTCACTGCGGTCGTGCCGCAGTGGATGGAGGCGCTCGGGTTTGATCCCGATCACGGCAGCGGTACAGCCGAGTGGGCGATCGTCGCCGCTTTCGGCGTGGCGTTCGTAGTGCTCACGATGGCCTCGTCGGTTCATCTCCGCAGGTACCGCGCGCTCGCGCTCGCTGGCACCGTGACCTGACGAGTACGGCACGGGGGGAACCGTCCAACGCCCCCTTGGTATCGTCCCGGCATGCCTCGTCTCGACCCGAGCGAACGGGCCGCGCTGCCCGACCGTGCGTTCGCGTACATCGACTCGCATGGCCGGCGACGGCTTCCCATCCACGACGCCGCCCACGTGCGCAACGCGCTCGTGCGCTTCGGCCAGGTCGGCTTCGAAGACGAGCGCGCCCGCGACCGGGCGCGCATGCGCCTGTTGAACGCTGCCAAGAAGTTCAAGATCGTTCCCGTGGGGTTCATCGCCGGTCAACTGCAGACCGAGCGCGCCCAGGGTCAGACATCCGATCGCCCGCCTCAGTTGCCATCCGGTTTCGTGACCATGTTCATGACCGACATCGAGGGCTCCACAGCGCTTGTGCGACAACTCGGTGAGCGTTACCGACAACTGATCGACGAGGTCTGGGCCCTCCTGCGCCGTTCCGTCGTCGACGCCGGCGGTCACGAGGTGGAGGCTCGCGCCGACGAGTTCTTCGCGGTGTTCGAGGCCCCGCGCTCGGCCGTCGATGCTGCCGTCGCGGTGCAACGCGAACTGCTCGAGCGCACGTGGATCGACGATGTCGACGTGCGGGTGAGAATCGGCATACACAGTGGCTATCCGACGTCGACCGAGACCAACTACATCGGCCTCGACGTGCACACTGCTTCGCGCATCTGCGGCGTCGGGCATGGCGGCCAGGTGCTCGTCTCGGCCAACACTCGTGAAGGGGTGATGGCCTCGGTGCCGGCCGGCGTGCGGTTCACCGCGCTCGGCTCGCACAAGCTGCGTGGGCTGCCCGAGGCTGTGCACCTCTTTCAAGTCGCTGCGAAGGGCCTGCCCACACGGTTTCCTCCGCTTCGCACGTAGCGGGCCGAACCCTCCAGTCCAGCGCGCCTTGCGAGCGCCCACGTCGTTCCGGCAGGATTTCCCGACATGGATTGGCCGACGTGGGACCAAGCTGCAGTGACGGCGGGCATCTGCGCGCTCGCTTTCTTGGTGCTACGACGCTCGCGCCCGTCGAAGCTGCGCTCGGTGATGATGCCGACGACCTTGGAGCTGACCCTGATGTCGTCGCTGTACTCCGTCTGGCGATTGGCCAGGGTGTTGCCGCTGGAACGCAACAAGGGAGCCATCGAGCGAGCGCGGTGGATCAATCGCGTGCAAGGCGACATGCACCTCCCGACGGAGCTGTCACTGCAGCACTTGGCGTTGCGACAGGAGTGGCTCGGACGGTTCCTCAACGTCTTCTACGCCGTGGCCCACGTGCCGGTGCTGATCGTGTTCATGGTCTGGTTGTTCGTTCGACATCGCGAGGACTATCCGCACTGGCGCAACGGATTGGCGTGGATGACGGCGTTCTGCGTGCTCATCCGCTTCGTCCGCGTCGCCCCGCCGCGGTTCCTGCCCGACCTCGGCTACATCGATCTGGCCTCGAAGTACGGTCTTTCGGTCTACGGGCCCGTCGGCACCGGTATCTCCGACCAGTTCGCGGCAATGCCGTCGATCCACGTCGGCTGGGCGGCCGTCGTTTCACTCGGAATCGTCGCCACCAGCAAGAGTCGCTGGCGGTGGGTCTTCCTGCTCCACCTGATCGTCACGATGCTCGCGGTGTCGGCGACCGGCAACCACTGGTGGCTCGATGGCATCGTTGCCATCGCGCTTCTCGGGGTCGGCCTGCTGCTCGACACCGGCATCCGGCGCCTGTTGAGAGGGCGAATGGCGGTGGTCGACGGGGGCGATGCCGACTATTCGTTGGAGCCCGGTGCGGCCGACGACGTTGCGTTCGAGCCGGCTTGACGTAGGTCGGCCTGCCGCCACGCATTGACGAGGCGGTCGATGACTTCCGCGGCACCCTCGACCGCTGCGGCGACGGCTGCCGACAGCTCGTTACCGTGCGCGGTCTGTTGCACCTCGATCCCCACGACCACCAAGTCTTGGGGGAGCCGCTGCACGGCACGGCCCAGTGCAATGGCCTCCGCGAGGCCCAAGGAATGGCTGGCGGTGGCCTTTCTGCTCTGCACGAACTCCGCGTCGCCACGGCAGATGCGGATCGTGCCCGGGTCGGCTCCGCTGCTCATGGCGTCGACCACAACCGCGAGCCCGGTGTCGGTCCAGGCGTCGATGAGCCGACTCGGCTCACCATCGGTCTCGATCAATGCGACGCCGTCGCCGAGCCGGCGTCGTGCGGCCGCAGCGACGGCCCAGCCGACGCCGTCGTCACATCGCCATGGATTGCCCACGCCGATGAGGGTGACGTCGGATCTCAACTTCGATCGACGGTGAGATCGAGGAAGGGCGTGGCGCAGGAGATGCACGGGTCGTAGCTACGGATGACCTGCTCGGCGCGGTGGACGAGCTCGTCGTCGTCGAGATCGAGGTGTTCCTCGACGAAGTGGAAGAGGTCGCGTTCGATGCCCGCTTGGTTCTGGGACGTCGGCGGGACGATTCGAGCCGTGAGGATCGACCCCTGTTGATCGATCTCGTATCGATGCCACAGCATGCCCCGTGGTGCTTCTGTCCAGCCGAAGCCCACTGCCGCGCGAGGGTGAACTTCGACCGCCGGCAGATCAGGTTGACGGTAGCGATCGACGATCGCCAGCGCTTCGTCGCAGGCGTACAGGATCTCCACGGCGCGAACCACGATCGAGCGAAACGGGTTGCGCTCGCCGGGAGTGAGACCGGCGGCAACTGCAGCGTCACGAGCGACCGTGCTGAGCTCGTCGTAGTTCAGCGCGAACCGGGCCAGGGGACCGAGCAGGTACGGGCCGCGCTCGAGGATGCGGGCGTGCAGCGCCGTGGAATGTTCGACGTGCTCCTCGACGATGTGTTGATCGAACTCTTCAGGCCCGATGTCGAGACCCATCGTCGACACGAGCCGGCCTCGAGTGATGGGGTACTCACCGGGATGCCGAAGCGCAGCGAGCTCTCCCGGCCATTCGTGATCGGGGAAGTCGAACCCGGCCACCCATTGAACGGTCTGCAGGGCGAGCTCGCGGGCCAGTTCCAGTCGAGGCGCGAACGCACGCAGCTCGGCTTCGGTCGGTGCCTTGTAGAACCCGCCGATGCGCACGTTGACCGGATGAATCGCTCGGCCACCGATCAGCTCGACGAGTTGGTTTCCGATCTTCTTCAGATCCAGCCCGCGCTGCACCAGGTCGCGGTGGGCGGTGGCCAGTTCGATCGCGCCGTCGTACCCGAGGAAGTCGGGCGCGTGGAGGAGGTAGATGTGCAGTGTGTGGCTCTCGATCCATTCGCCGCAATACAGGAGCCTGCGCAGGTCTGCGATTGGCCCGTCGATGGTGACACCGCACGCCGCCTCGATCGCGTTGCACGCACTCATCTGGTAGGCGATCGGGCAGATGCCGCAGATGCGAGCGGTGAGGTCGGGCGGCTCGGTGTACGACCGGCCGCGGAGAAATGCCTCGAAGAACCGCGGCGGCTCGTAGATGCGCAGCTGGACCTCTTGTAGCTGACCGTCTCGGACGACGACGTGCATGGCGCCCTCGCCCTCCACACGGGCGAGCGCGGCAACCGTCAAGGTCCTGTCGGAGTCGGGCCGCTGGTTCACCGTGAGCTCGCTTCCGTTGTGAGACGCTGACTCTCGGCACGAAATGGTGCAGCCTCGGTGTTGAACGTTCGAAGCATTCGAATGAGATCGACGCGGTCGACGCCGAGCCGATCGAGTTGCGCCGAGAGCGACGCAGGATTCGGATCCTCGGCGGGGCCGAAGCACCCGTAACACCCGCGGGCGTAGCTGGGGCACAGCGCCCCGCACCCGGCGTGGGTGATCGGTCCGAGGCAAGGCGTGGCGCCCGCCACCAACACACAGACGTTGCCGCGGAGCTTGCACTCGACGCACACGCTGTGGCCGGCGATGTTGGGTCGACGTTGCCCGAGGAACGCAGTGAGCACTTCGAGCAGCTGGTGCTTGTCGATCGGGCAGCCGCGCAGTTCGAAGTCGACCTGTACGTGGGCGCTGATCGGGGTCGACGTGGCCAGCGTGGAGATGTACTCCGGCGTGGCGTAGACGATGCCGAGGTAGTCGTCGATGTCGGCGTAGTTGCGCAGGGCTTGCACCCCACCGGACGTCGCGCAGGCACCGATCGTGATGAGGTGACTCGACAACGCACGAATGGCCTTGATGCGCTCGGCATCGTGCTCCGTGGTGATGGATCCTTCGACGATCGACAGGTCGTACGGCCCGTCGATCGTGGCGCGCGTGGCCTCCAGGAAGTAGGCGATCTGCACCCGATCGGCAACCGCCAGCAGCTCGTCCTCGCAGTCGAGCAGCGACAGCTGGCACCCATCGCACGACGCGAACTTCCACACCGCGATCTTCGGACGTGACATCGTGCTCACCATCGCCGCGCCGCCAGTAGATCGGCGGCTACGCCCCAAGTGACCACCGGGCCGTCGGCGCAGACGAAGAGTGGCCCGAGCTGGCAGTGCCCGCATTGACGCACGGCACAATGCATGTTGCGCTCCAGCGAAACGCGGATCTGGTCGGCCGCCGAGCCGGACTCCACGATTGCTCGGGCAACCACTCGGATCATCACCTCTGGACCGCAAAGAAACGACGTCGTGCGGCTCGGGTCGACCGGGATCTCATCGAGCAGTGCAGTCACCAGGCCGACGTGCCCGCTCCAATTTCGGTCGGCTGCATCGACGGTGACCGCGACATGTACATCGGGGAGCGCACGCCACTGCTCGACCTCTTCGGCGTACAACAGGTCTTGCGGAGTACGGGCGCCGATCAAGATCGCGACCTGGCCGAACCGCTCGCGAGCTGCCAACACCTCGCGGATCACTGGCCGCAGGGGAGCGAGGCCGATGCCGCCGCCCACGATCAGCACATCGGAGCCCTCCGCCGAGGACACATCCCAACCCACTCCGAACGGCCCGCGCACACCGATGACCGACCCCGGCTGCAGACCGCACAACGCTCGCGATGTGGCGCCGACGGCGCGAATGGTGTGCATGAGCGCACCTTCGCGACGGGGACATCCGCTGACCGAGATCGGTACTTCGCCGACCCCGAAGGCATACAGCATGGCGAACTGTCCGGGCTGCGGATCGTCGATGGGGTCGTCGATCGGCATGAGCGAGATCGTGACCGTGTCGGCGTTGTCCTGGCGGTGATCCGTGACCCGATACCTCGCCGGCACCATCGGTCCGGAGGGTGGCCGGTAGCCGGCAATGCCAGTCATCGTCGGAGCCTCAACTGGCATTGCCTGCACCGTAGAGATCGAGCAGCCGAACCCGCGTGGCCTGCAACCGGTCGACGATCACCTGCGAAAAGCGCCTGATCACTCGATACCCGAATGCCGGATCGGCGTCGCACTTGTCGCGCAGGCACGCCGAGTCGATCACGACTGCGTGGGTCGTCTGGAGCGCAGCAACGTCGAACACCCATCGATACGGTGGGAACAGCCACGACCATCCGACAAGATCGCCGGAGCCAATCGTGTCGATCAGCAATGGACCGGTGGACGCGTGCATCTCGAGCGCGACCCTTCCTTCGCGAACGATGAAGAAGTGGTTTGCCTGGTCGTCTTCGTGAGCGAGGAATGCTCCGGCGGCGTACACCTCGTTGTGGCCGCACCCGGCAATCAGGTCGATGTCGGCGGGCTCGAGGCCCAGCAGCACCGGTTGGGCGGCAAGTAGATCTCGGATCGAGGTGGGATTCATTGTTCCTTCTCTCTGGCGATCGCCGCGACCTCTTCGGTGAGGTCGATACCCGCAGGACACCACGCGATGCAGCGGCCGCATCCAACGCACCCGGACACCCCGAACTGATCCCACCACGTCGACAGCTTGTGCGTGAGCCATTGCCGATAGCGCGCCCGAGTGTCG